>ERZ860023.272-NODE-272-length-33858-cov-3.189362_pt1 | contig 33858 bp, 30 predicted proteins | sample MGYA00509983_ERZ860023 | MGnify/ENA primary metagenome ERZ860023 (study PRJEB30046, sample SAMN00715180) | human gut metagenome | study: EMG produced TPA metagenomics assembly of the A metagenome-wide association study of gut microbiota in type 2...
CTGTCATTGCACTGGGCATTTATGTAGCATTGGTAGTACTTTTGCTGAACGGCTTTGACATGACCCTGACCCTGTCCGGTATCGCAGGTATCATCCTGTCCATCGGTATGGCAGTGGATGCCAACGTTATCGTATTTGCCCGTATCCGTGAGGAACTGGCAACAGGCAAGACTGTTAAGAGTGCCATGCAGATCGGTTATGACAAGGCGCTGTCCGCTATCATTGACGGTAATGTGACTACCCTGATCGCAGCAGCAGTGCTGTGGCTGTTAGGACCTGGTACCGTAAAGGGCTTCGCACAGACGTTGGCACTTGGTATCGTATTATCTATGTTCACTGCACTGGTAGTGACCAAGTACATTATGAAAGCTTTCTATGCACTGGGATTAAAGGATCCTAAGTGGTATGGTGTAGGTAAGGAACACAAGACCGTGAACTTCTTAGGTAAGAAGGGAATCTTCTTTGGACTGTCTCTGGCAGTGATCCTGGCAGGATTTATTACCATGGGTGTCTATAAGATGAACACCGGTGATGCACTGAACTACAGCCTGGAGTTCAAGGGCGGTACCGCAACTACTGTCACTTTTGACAAGAGCTATACGCTGGAAGAGATCAACAGCGAGATGGTACCTCTGATCGAGAGCACCACCGGCAGTGCAGTTCAGATCCAGACCGTACAGGGCTCCAACGAAGTTATTTTCAAGACCGGTTCTCTGGATGTGGATCAGAGACAGGCACTGAATCAGATGTTCGTGGATAATTTTGGCGTGGATGAGACGCTGATCACCTCCGAGACCATCAGCTCCACCATCAGTAACGAGATGAAGTCTGATACGATCCTGGCGGTAGCAGTAGCAATTATCTGCATGCTGATCTATATCCGCTTCCGTTTCAGCGATATTCGTTTCGGTGTCAGCAGTATTGCCTGCCTGCTCCATGACGTGCTGGTAGTGATCACCTTCTACGCACTGGCAAGAGTATCCGTCAGCAATACTTTTATCGCGTGTCTGCTGACCATCGTAGGTTACTCTATCAACGCCACCATCGTAATCTTCGATCGTGTACGTGAGAATATGGCAGTCATGACCAAAAAGGATGATCTGCAGGATGTTGTAAACCACAGCATCACCCAGACACTGTCCCGAAGCTTATTTACCTCCCTGACCACTCTGGTAATGGTAGGTGCGCTGTATATCTGGGGCGTGACCAGTATCCGCGATTTCGCACTGCCTCTGATGGTGGGTATCATCTGTGGTGCTTATTCTTCCGTATGTATTGCAGGTGCCCTGTGGTATGTACTGAGAAAGAAGTTTGCGCCGAAGGCAAAATAAGATTTCAGATAGTAGAATGGAATCAAAAAAGGAGTCGGAACGAAATGTTCCGGCTCCTTTTAAAGTTAAGTTATGGTTATACATTCTGCTGCAAACTGGCAAGTTCCTTTTTCAGAGATTCAATCTCTGCGTCTTTCGCGGCATTCTCGGCAGTCAACTTATCATTATCAGTCGTCAAAGTATCAATCTTTTTCAACAGATACTGTTCCTGAAGCTCTGCGTCCATTCGTGCCTGACAACGTTGTCTGACCATGTCATCCGCATTCAGATTATATAAAGTCTTTGTCGCTTCCATCAGGTATTCATCATTTTTAGCAGTCATAAGAATTTCCTCCCATGAAATAGACCGGAATAAAGCAGCCCATTTGTCAATACCATATGCTTTGTCAGCATCGGTAGCCAATTCTATATGCTTTAAGTCTACCACAGATAGTGTGAGTTTGTCACTATATTCAAAATGATCCTTAAGATTCAGTAACCGATATGTAGCATAGAACTCAGGGCGTTCCGGGAACAGGATGTAGTCTAAAAAACCAATGTGTATCACAGGTTTTAATTCAGAATAATTTTGCCCTTTATTTAGTTGATCAAAGTTACGGCACAGATAACTCAGAGAACGCTCCGGCCAGTTGTAGAGGTTATTTACCTGCATTTCCAAATTTATGAGAGCATTATTGTTCAACAAGACATTGGTATCAAGAATAAAATCTTTGTCTTCAATGGTTGCACCTAAGGCGATTGGATTGGTAATGGTGACGGACTTAATTGCGGACGGTGGCAGATGGAGCAGAGAACTGATGAGACCGGTCAGAGCTTTTTGACTTAGCTGCAGGGCTGCGCGGAACATATAGTCATTGCGGAAACCGTAGTCAATAGGACCGGTAAGGTTCATGGAAAATACTTGTTTGTGTTTCATAGGCAGAATCCTCCTTAGTGTAATTAAAAGTTACTTGAAAAAATGGCGAAACGCCAGATATCAGAAATTTAATATAGAAATTGGATTGACTATAGCATAAAAAGAGAAGATGCACAAGGCTTTTTTTCATGCTATAATAAGCCATGTGTCTGTATAGAATGAAAGATTCTTATAGGCATAAATATTTCCAAATGTTACAAAGCAGGAGAATCTATGGAAAAATGGTATGTAGCCGAAAAAAAGGCAGATTTTGATAAATGGGCGAAGGAATTTCATATCAGTCCGGTGACGGCGAGAATCCTAAGAAACCGGGATCTGACGGAAGAGAGTGAGATACAGAAATTCCTCTACGGGAAACTGGAAGATTGTTATTCTCCCTGGCTGTTAAAGGATATGGATAAGGCAGCGGAGGAAATTCTAAAAGCGGTAAGGGAAGGGCTGCATATCCGGGTCATCGGGGATTATGATGTGGATGGAATCTGTTCTTCCTATATTCTGACCAAAGGTTTTCAGATGCTGGGGGCTCAGGTGGACACGGCGATTCCCCACAGAATCCATGACGGCTATGGATTGAACGAGCATCTGATAGAAGAGGCCAAAAGAGAAGGTGTCGGTATGATCGTGACCTGCGATAACGGAATTGCAGCGGCACCCCAGATCGCAATGGCAAATTCTCTCGGCATGCGGGTGATCGTTACAGATCATCATGAAGTTCCATATATAGAAGAAAACGGAGAGCGGAAGGAACAGCTGCCTCCGGCGCTGGCAGTGGTGGATCCCAAGAGAGCAGACGATACGTATCCTTTTTCCGGCATTTGTGGTGGCGTGGTAGCACTGAAAATGATCCAGGCGATCACGGAAAAGACAGGAAATCCGGGACTTGTAAATATTCAGGAGGAGTTACTGGAATTTGCAGCACTGTCTACCGTATGCGATGTTATGGAGTTAAAAGATGAGAATCGCATTCTGGTGAAGGAAGGGTTGAAGCGTATCCAGAAGGGATATAACGAAGGCTTGAAGGCGCTGATGGAAGTGAATGATATTGCGCCAGACCGGCTGAGCGCCTATCATCTGGGATTTGTGCTGGGACCCTGCCTGAATGCCACGGGAAGACTGGATACTGCCAAACGGGCATTGGAACTGCTGCAGAGCTTTACCAGGGCGGATGCCATGACTGCGGCGAGAGAGCTGAAAGACCTGAATGAGAGCCGCAAGAACCTGACAGTACAGGGAATTCAGAGAGCGGATGAGTATATTCAGGAACATCATATGGCAGAAGATAAAGTTATGGTGATCTATCTGCCGGAGGTACATGAGAGCATTGCCGGTATTATTGCCGGAAAAGTCAGAGAAAAATACCATCATCCGGTCTTCATTCTGACCAAGGGAGAAGATGGAGTTAAGGGTTCCGGACGATCCATAGAAGCCTATCACATGTATGATGCCATGACGCAGGTAAAAGAGTATTTTACCAAGTACGGCGGTCATAAGCTGGCAGCGGGCCTTTCCATGCGAGAAGAGGATATTGAACCGCTGAGAGCTGCTTTGAATAAAAAATGCACTTTGACGGAGGATGATTTTATTCCGAAAGTACATATCGATGTGGCAATGCCCATGGGGTATGCGGATGATGCGCTGGCGGGAGAGTTTGCCCTGTTGGAGCCTTTCGGCACCGGGAATCCACGTCCTTTGTTTGCCCAGAAGGGGCTGGTCTTTCAGGCGGGCTTTAAAATGGGTGCCAACAAGACCTGTGCCAGATTCCGGGTGAAGACACCGGAGGGTACGACACAGACGGTGGTATTTTTTGGAGATCTGGAGAAACTGGGAGCTTTCCTGGATGAAAAATATGGTGTTGGAAGTGAAGAGGCACTTTATGCCGGGAAAGGGAATTTCCCATTGTCCGTGGTATATCAGGTCAGCCAGAATACCTATAAGGGGAAAACGGAAGTACAGTTCGTCATGCAGAACTATTGTTAAATTTTTTATTTTTCGAACACAAAATGGACACATTTTCTCTGTAATATGTATTTCAGATAGTTGATGAACTCACTATCTCCCCCCCTCATAAGAAAATCGGAAAGCCTCAGGCGCAACAGCCTGGGGCTTTCCGATGTCTGGAAAAGCAAAATAGTTTCTGATAATGCTTGACACCACTCGGAAGTTATGGATTATAATATAAAAATATGGATGATGCCAGGGTCAAAAGGTCTAAGCCCACATGAGCTTGCTCATAGGTGGGTGAAAGACCTTAGGACCCGCCCCGATATGAGCATAAAAGTGGGATGATAATCCCACGATATGCGAATATTGGGTAGGATTGTGGGAGTGCGTAGCACGGAACAATCCGTAGGCATCAAAGTCGGGGGCTTTTGACCCCGACATCATATAGATAAAAATTATAAAAATATAGAAGGAATAGCAGTACAAAAATGAAAACACAGATTTACGAATGGAGACAGGCACTGAAAAATATTACCTTAAAAAATTGTGCCATAACTTTGTTGGGAAGTTTTATTCTGGCATTTGGATTATATAACGTGCACTCCATCTCCGGAGTAACGGAGGGTGGTGTGCTGGGAGCCACGTTGCTGTTGGAGCATTGGACAGGAATCTCTCCGGCGTTTACCGGAGGGATTATGAATATTTTATGTTATATCCTGGGATGGAAGCTGTTAGGCAAGGAATTTATCGCCTATTCGGCTCTGGCTACCGCAGGATTCTCAGGAACCTATAAAATCTGCGAGCAATTTCCTCATCTGTGGCCGGAACTGGCAAATATGCCCCTTCTGGCAGCACTGGTGGGAGCATTGTTCGTCGGTGTCGGTGCCGGACTGTGCGTGCGCATCGGCGGAGCCCCCAGCGGAGATGATGCCCTGGCCATGAGTATTTCCCATGCTACCGGCTGGAAGATCCAGTGGGTGTATCTGATGTCGGATCTGATCGTACTGGTAATGTCCTTAAGCTACATTCCGGTGAGACGTATCGGATATTCGTTGTTTACCGTGCTTATGTCCGGACAGCTGATCGGCCTGATCCAGAACTTCGGAAGTGCATCCAACAGTGATGCGGAGGGTCTTGCGACTTCCAAGTGTGAAATTATGGATTGATCTGGTAAATCTGAATTTCTCCGTTGTCAAAGATACAGGGCCAGGCGGAGCGGAAGTAGTTTTCATCGACAGCGTAACTTGCCCGTTCCCAGGAAGAGACTTCAATATAATCGATGTCGTAAGTACGGATCAGATCAGCAGAAACAGCGGGAGTCTCATAAATTGTCCGGAAATCTTCGTGATATTCTGTGTGATAGAGACCGTGCATTGCCAAAAAGGTTCCCGCCCCGTTTAACACATTGCGCCCTGCAAGGGCGGCAATTTCATTTACATGCCTGTTGTTGGTAAGAAAACGGGATGTGGGAGAGGTATTTTGCTCGACGAATGCTGCAGCTTCCACCTGTGCGGAAGAATAAGCGGTATAATCGGATATTACCTCTCTGCACAGGGTCAGAACGGCAGAAAAGGTGCAAAGAAATACCATGCCGATCATGCAGAGGTATCGTGAAGAGGCTTTTTTCAGAGAACGCAGGAAATCAATTCCGTAATCGGCACTGAGGCAGCAGACAAATATATAAGTTATATATAATAGTTTATTATTGTCATATGTGTTAGGGGTGAAGGAAATGATTTCCACAACAAACCACAGGAGAAATGCCCCGGACATCACATCAAAATCTTCTTTTTTACAATGAATCATGGCAGGGACGAACCATAGCAGGATCGCACCCCAGTTTTTCAGATAAAACCACAAATAAGTATCGCCCTGATTTCCCCAGTTAAAATGCCCCAGCAAAAAGCCGGATTGCGTTGTCTGGCCAAAAGTCCATTCCAATAACTGCGGAAGTGCAAGAAGCAGAAGCACACCAAAGAAAACTCCCCAGGTGGTCAAAAAATTCTGCAGTGTATCATTGTTTGTACTTTTACCGGAAAAGCACCGGTACAGTAAGGACAGACCGTATAGCACGAGGGATGCCGCAACAAGGATGCCAAAACGAAAGAGCAGTACAGGTGCAACGGCAGCAGAACTTTCGTTCAGAATTTCCAGAAGAATCATACAGGTCACGAAACATCCGAGCAGAACGGCTCCCGGATGCGCTACCGGGGAAGTATTATGCGGGACGGACCGGTAAAGGCACAGCAACATCCAACAGGCACTTAAGATCAGGATGGCAACGAAGGAATGGGTATGGATCATAGGTAATGCCCCTGCCAGGATGCCGGCAGGGAGAAAACATTCTTTTTCCCCGTTCCGGATGGCCCGAAGCAGCAGCCAGATGGCACAGAACAGGACCGCATAGCCAAAGAGTGTTGCACGCTGTGGCAGGAGCATATCTGCGATGATATTGACCCAGCGGATATTCCGGTCGACCAGATTGGTGGGGGTAGTGTAATAGCCGGTAAAAATATCACTGAATTTATAACCGCCTTCTCTGCTCCAGTCAATGAAATATACGAAGCCAAGACCGCCGTTATAGAAAAATAAGACCCAGGCAGCCAGAGATTTGGCGCGATCATGGAACAGAACATCGGCAATGGCATAAAATCCCGTTATGACCTGGAAAAAGGCAAAATACATAGGGAGCATATAAGCATAGCGCAGGGATGCACCAAACAGGTAAATACTGGAAGAAATACTGTCGCACAGGAAAGGATAGCAGAGCCTATCCCAGGGAGAGATGGAGTAGTAAGGAGGAAAGGTCTGTTGATTGGCAATACTTGTAATGATTCCCAGGTGCATCTGCAGATCCCCATAAGTACACTGCCCCACATGAAGCCCGTCGTCTTTCGGCAGGATGGTGTGGGTGGATAACAAAATACAAAACAGAACAAAGGTACCGCCTGCCAGCAGAAGAAAGGCATAATTTCTGCGCAACAGCTGCCGGTAGTCTTTGTCGGGAGCAGTCGAAGATACTGCCGTGGCAGGATGGTAAAAGACATATAGCAGGACCAGACAAATGACTACGAAAAGCAGAGCCATAATATGAGCTGTCATGGAAAAACCGAAGAAGAAGGCAAACAGAGCAGGAATCCACTGCAACAGAACAGAGCCGGATACACTGCCGGTCAGCAGATGGAACAGAAGTCCCTTTTTAGGAAAAATACGTTTTATGTACAGAAACCCCACACATTGAAATAGAAGAAAATAAAGTGTGCCAAGGATATTTCCGAATGCAGATCCATAGAAACCGTTCATGAGAATTCCCCCTTAAATAAAAATCAGTAATATTATACCATTGCTTCGGAAAAAGCAAAAGATGCAACTAAATTTAAGGGTGGTACATTCTGAGAAAAAAGAGTAAAATAAAATACAGTATGTGAAAAAGATTCCTGAGAGAAAGGCGGATACCTCTATGGAAAAGGATAAGAATAAGATGGAAAACAAGAAATTAACAGAGCTTCTGGAGCACTTGGAATATGAGCTGGTACAGGGAACACTGGACAGAGAAATCCCTGCGGTGGTCTATGATTCCCGCAAGGTCGTTCCGGGATGCTTATTTCTCTGCATCGGCGGAGCAAATTTTGACGGTCATGATTTTGCTGCACAGGTGGCAGAGCAGGGAGCCGGAGTACTAGTGGTGCAAAAAGACGTGGAACTGCCGGAGAATGTGGATGTGACGGTGATCAAAGTAGCGGATACCAGATATGCCATGGCATTTATTTCTGCGGCCTGGTTCGGCCATCCGGCAGAAAAGCTGAAAGTCATCGGTATCACGGGTACCAAAGGTAAGACAACGACCACCTATCTGGTAAAGTCCATTCTGGAAAATGCCGGCTATAAAGTGGGACTGGTGGGAACCATCGAAGTGATCATCGGAGACGAACATATCCATGCCAACAATACCACCCCGGAATCCTATCTGCTGCAGGAGTATTTTGCCCGTATGGTGGAGGCAGGACTGGATACGGTTGTGATGGAAGTATCCTCTCAGGCGCTGATGCTGCACCGTACGCAGGGCTTTGTGTTCGATTACGGTATTTTCACGAATCTGGAACCGGATCATATCGGTCCCAACGAGCATGCCAGCTTCGAGGAATATCTGCACTGCAAGGGATTATTGTTCAAACAGTGCAAGGTAGGTATTGTGAATGGTGACGATGAGCACTGGCAGGCAGTGACGGAAGGACATACCTGCACACTGGAGAGCTTCGGAATGGGAGAGCACTGTATGCTCCGGGCGGAAGAACGGAAACTGGTGCATAAGCCCGGAGAACTGGGCGTGTCTTTCCACGTAGCCGGACTGATGGATTTTGATGTGGAAGTGCCCATGCCCGGCAAATTCAGCGTGTACAATGCGCTGGCGGCTATTGCCATCTGCCGTCATTTCAAGGTAGATGAGGAAAACATTAAAAAGGCGCTGTTGCAGGCAAAGGTAAAAGGCCGTATCGAGATGATCAAGGTATCCGATCAGTTCACCCTGCTGATCGATTATGCCCACAATGCCATGGCACTGGAGAGTCTGCTGACCACGTTGCGGGAATATGAACCTCACAGACTGATCAGCCTGTTCGGCTGCGGAGGCAACCGTTCGAGACAGCGTCGTTTTGAGATGGGAGAGGTCAGCGGCAAGCTGGCGGATCTGACCATCATTACCTCCGACAATCCCCGTTTTGAGGAACCACAGGATATTATCGACGATATCAAGACAGGTATGGCAAAAACGGATGGAAATTATGTAGAGATCTGCGATCGTAAGGAAGCCATCACTTATGCTATCGAACACGGAGAACCCGGAGATATTATCGTGCTGGCAGGCAAGGGACATGAAGATTACCAGGAGATCCGCGGGGTGAAGCATCCCATGGATGAGAGAGATCTGATTCGGGATATTCTGGCGGAAGGACATATTCCGGGATCTGCAGCAAAATAATGAGGAAAACAGATTGAATACGTTATATGCGGATATCATTGTAGATATCTCCCACGAAAAACTGGATAGAACATTTCAATACCGGGTGCCGGAGAGTCTGCGGGGCAGACTGGAGCCGGGAGCCTGTGTCATGATCCCGTTTGGCAACGGCAATCGTCTCATCAAGGGTTACGTGGTGGCTTTGGGGGAAACGTGTCAGTTCGCTCCGGAGAAGATCAAGGATATCGCAGGAATGCCGGAAAAAGAGACCGGAGTGGAGGACAAAATGATTGCTCTGGCTGCCTGGATCCGCCGGAATTACGGCTGTACCATGATCCAGGCGCTGAAGACGGTACTGCCGGCAAAACAGTCGGTAAAAAAGCTGGAACACAGACAGCTGGTACGTCTGATGAACAGAGAAGAGATTTTGTCATTATTAGGAGAATGTGAACGGAAAAAACAGGTGGCCAAAGCAAGACTGTTAAAAGCCCTGTCAGAACAGGAGACAATTCCCTATGAGTGGATCACCGGAAAACTGGGGGTTAGTGCAGCCACGGTAAACAGTATTGTAAAAAGCGGCGCGGCAAAACTGGTCAGTTCCGAAAGCTATCGCAATCCGGTCAAAATGCAGTCCGTAGAGGCAGTGCGTAATACGCTGAGTGAGGAACAGCAGACCATCGTTACGGAAGTGCTGAAGGATTTTGATGCCGGAAGGAGACAGACCTATCTGATCCACGGCATCACCGGCAGCGGCAAGACGGAAGTATACATGCGGCTGATCGGAGAAATGATCGCGAGGGGACGGCAGGCTATTGTGCTGATTCCCGAGATCGCCCTGACTTATCAGACACTGCTGCGATTTTACCAGAGATTCGGTGATCGGGTCAGCGTGATGAATTCCACGTTATCCCCCGGGGAAAAATACGATCAGTGCGAACGGGCCAAAGCTGGAGAAATCGATGTGATCATCGGCCCAAGATCCGCACTTTTTACGCCGTTTCCAAGTCTTGGCCTGATCGTTATGGATGAGGAGCAGGAGAACAGCTATAAAAGTGAAAGTACTCCGAAATATCATGCCAGAGAGACTGCGCTGGAAGTGGCAAAACTGTACGGGGCCAGTGTAGTGCTGGGTTCAGCCACACCTTCCCTGGAGGCCTATTATCGTGCCGGTAAGGGGGAGTATCGCATGTTTCAACTGACCAGACGTCTCACCGGCGGGGAACTTCCTACGGTGTACACGGTGGATCTCAGACAGGAACTGCAGGAGGGCAACCGTTCTATTTTCAGCAGGAAATTGCAGGAATTAATGGCGGATCGATTGAACAAGGGCCAGCAGACCATCCTGTTTTTAAACAGGAGAGGCTACGCGGGATTTGTGTCCTGCCGTTCCTGCGGTGAGGTCATGAAGTGTCCGCACTGTGATGTCTCTCTCTCGGAACATAAGGGAGGAAGGCTGATCTGTCATTACTGTGGTTATACACAGCCGATGCCGAAGCTTTGTCCCAAGTGTGGATCGAAATATATTCTGGGATTTAAGGCAGGCACCCAGCAGATCGAAGAAAAATTAAAGGAGCTGTACCCCGGTGTGCGGACGTTGCGCATGGATGCGGATACCACCCGGACGAAGGACAGCTATGAGAAAATATTATCCTCCTTCGCAAACGGGGAAGCGGACGTGCTGATCGGCACCCAGATGATCGTCAAGGGACATGATTTCCCAAAGGTGACACTGGTGGGGATCCTGGCGGCGGATCTGTCGTTAAATGCGTCGGATTACCGGGCGGGAGAGCGGACTTTCCAGCTTCTGACCCAGGCGGTGGGCCGGGCCGGCAGAGGGGGGCTCCCCGGGGAAGCGGTGATCCAGACCTATCAGCCGGATCATTACGCCATTACCTGTGCTGCGGCTCAGGATTACGAGAGCTTTTATCAGGAGGAGATTCTGTATAGAGAGCTGTCCGGCTACCCGCCGGTGGCTCATATGCTGGCAGTACAGATCTACGGGAAAGAGGAAGAAAATGTAAAACAGCTTGCCCTGAGACTGACAGATGTGGTAAAGTCTAATATGGACTTTTTGTCAGGAAAGCAAAAAGAACAGTCCAATAAGAAGATACAGGTACTGGGACCTGCCCCTGCCAACATCAGCAAGATCAATGATATCTACCGGTATGTGTTCTATGTGAAGCATGCGGAGTATGATGTCCTGGTGGAAGTAAAGGACAGACTGGAGGAAACTCTCAGACAGTGGCAGCCCAGACAGATGAGTATACAATTTGATTTTGACCCGGTAAGCGTGTTATAGGAGGTAAAGAACTGTGGCAATCAGAAACATTCGTGAATATGGGGATGAAGTACTGACCAAGACCTGCAAAGAGGTCAAGGAGATGACACCCCGGACCAAAGAACTGATCGAGGATATGTTGGAGACTATGTACGATGCCAATGGCGTAGGGCTGGCGGCACCACAGGTAGGTGTCCTGAAGAGAATCGTGGTGATCGATACCACCGGAGAGGATCCGTATATTCTGATCAACCCCCGCATCGTAGAGAGCAGTGGAGAGCAGACCGGACAGGAAGGGTGTCTTAGCGTACCCGGTAAGTTCGGCATCGTAACCAGACCCAATTATGTGAAAGCGGTAGCACTGGATGTGAATATGAAGCCCATCGAAGTAGAGGGAACAGAATTGCTGGCCAGAGCCATCTGCCACGAACTGGATCATCTGGACGGTCATCTCTATGTGGAAAAGGCGGAAGGACCGCTGCAGGATATGACCTACGAGGATGAGGAAGAAGAGTAAGCTTTCCGGAAAGGAGACAGACTATGCAGATCGTATTTATGGGAACTCCCGATTTTGCCGTGGGAGCGCTGGAGGCACTGATCACACAGGGCCATGAGATCACCGCAGTGGTGACCCAGCCGGACAAGCCAAAGGGCAGAAGCAAAGAATTACAGTTTCCTCCCGTGAAGGAATGTGCGGTAAAACATGGCATTCCTGTATTCCAGCCCCGTCGGATCAAGACACCGGAAGCCATTGAGGAACTGAAAAAATATCCCGCAGATATTTATATCGTGGCGGCGTTCGGACAGATCCTGTCTCAGGAGATTCTGGATCTGCCGAAATACGGATGTCTGAACATCCATGCATCCCTCCTTCCGAAATACCGCGGGGCATCTCCTATCCAGAGAGTGATCATCGACGGAGAGGCCGAGACTGGTGTGACCATCATGCAGATGAATGCGGGACTGGACACCGGCGATATGTTGTACCGGAAGAAAATCCCCATTACTTCGGAGGACACCTTCGAAACTTTGCATGACAAGCTGATGGTGCTGGGCGGGGAAGCGATCACCGAGGCACTGCCTCTGCTGGAGGCAGGCAAACTGGTACCGGAAAAGCAGGATGATACCAAGACCTGCTACGCGGCCCTGATCACCAAAGAGATGGGAAAACTGGACTTTACGAAAACAGCAGCAGAACTGGATCGTTTGATCCGTGGACTGACTCCCTGGCCCAGTGCATATACGCATTATCATGGAAAACAGCTGAAAATCTGGAAAGCCATTCCTATGGCAACTGCGCATAAGGAAGCACCGGGCACGATCCTTACGGTGAATAAGGATTCCTTTGAAGTGGCTGCATCGGAAGGCTCCTTAAAGGTGATGGAACTGCAGCTGGAAGGTAAAAAGCGTATGACAACTCACGATTTCCTGCTGGGGGTAAAGGTACAGCCGGGAGAGCTTCTGGGCGAGCGTTAGGATACGACGAAACGAAAAGCAACGATCGGGTAAGCGGTGTTGACAGAAAGGAGACTTTCGTATGTACGGTGGCTATTACGGATATGGTTATTATTGGGATCCTACTTATTTTCTGGTACTGGTCGGACTGGTATTGTGTCTGGGTGCCAGCGCACTGGTGAATTCCACCATGCGCAAATACAGCAAAGTCCGGAATATGAGAGGATTGACGGGAGCGGAAGCGGCCCGCAACATTCTCAACAGAGAAGGCTTATACAATGTACAGATCGAGTGCCTGAACTCCGATGACGGTGATCATTACGATCCCCGGACGGATACGGTGCGACTGTCTTACAACAACTTTAACGGAACCTCGGTGACCGCGGTCAGTGTTGCGGCCCATGAGTGCGGACATGCCATTCAGCATGCCCATGGCTATGCCCCCATGAACATTCGTGCTGCACTGGTGCCGGTGGTGAATATCGGAAGCAATTTAAGCATTCCCCTGATCTTTTTAGGAGTACTGCTCAGCTGGAACCAGACATTGATCCAGCTTGGTATCTGGGCATTTGCCCTGACCGTTATTTTCCAACTGGTGACACTGCCTGTGGAATTCAATGCTTCCCACAGAGCTATCGTGAAGGTGGAAGAATACGGGTTATTAGGCAGTGAAGAAGTAAGCGGCGGCAAAAAGGTGCTGACGGCAGCGGCTCTGACCTATGTGGCAGGAGCGGCCTCCTCCGCATTACAGCTGCTCAGACTGATCCTGCTGTACGGCGGCAATCGCAGAAGGAGAGACTAATCTTGAGTGATCATGCAACGACCGATACAAGAGAGATTATAGTGGAGATCCTGCTCAGTCTGGAAAAGGGGCAGGATTTTTCCCATAAATTGATGAAAGCGGTTCTGGATAAATACGATTATCTGGATCCCAGAGAGAAAGCGTTTATCAAAAGAGTCACGGAAGGTACGATAGAGAGACAGCTGGAGCTGGACTATTATCTGGATCGGTTTTCTTCTGTTCCGGTCCGGAAGATGAAGCCTCTGATCCGCTGTCTTCTTCGCATGAGTACTTATCAGATCCTGTATATGGACGCAGTTCCCGACAGTGCGGTGTGCAATGAGGCCTGCAAGCTGGCGGCCAAAAGAGGCTTCCGTACCCTGAAAGGCTTCGTCAATGCGGTGCTGCGTAATATTTCCCGCAGCAAGGAACAGATGCCGTTGCCGGATCCCAAGGATACGGTGAAATATCTGAGCATAAAATATTCCATGCCGGAATGGATCGTGAATCTGTGGCTGCCTGCATATGGCAGAGAAGGAACGGAAACACTTTTAAAAGGACTCCTTTCCATTCATCCGGTATCCCTGCGGTTCTCCACGGAACTGACCGAATCGGAGAGAGAGTCACTGGCGGAGAAAATTGAGAAAACCGGTGTACGTCTGCAACAAAGCAGGGAACTTCCTTATGTGTATCTGGCACAGAATCTGGAAAATGTAAGTGAACTTCCGGGCTTTGCGGAAGGCAAATTTACCGTGCAGGATGCCAGCTCAGCACTTGCAGTGGAAGCAGTCTGGGATGGGAGCGTGGAAGCGGCAGGTATATGCCCAGGTAATACGGTCATGGATCGTGTGCGGCTCCGGGTGGCAAGACGATCCTGGCGGCGGAATTTGCAGGGGAAGCAGGCCACGTCGTGTCCCGTGATATATCGGAATACAAGACGGACCTGATCCGGGAGAATCTGGAGCGCATGAACCGTAGGAATGTGGAGGTTCAGGTGTATGATGCCACGGTGCATGATCCGGAGAAGGAAAAATATGCGGACGTGGTGCTGATGGATGTCCCCTGCTCTGGTCTTGGTGTTATGGGAAAAAAGAGAGATATCAAATATCATGCCACACCGGAAAGCCTGCAATCCATCACAGAACTGCAAAGGCAGATCGTGGCAGCCGGATGGCAGTATGTGAAGCCGCACGGTGTACTGCTCTACAGTACCTGCACGATCCACCGCGGGGAAAATCAGGAGATGGCAGTCTGGATCACAGAGAATTTCCCGTTTGTACTGGAAGAAGAGAGACAGCTTCTGCCGGGAACGGATGAGACCGACGGATTCTATTATGCAAGACTGCGCAGAAAAGCGTGAGAGATAAGAAGTAAGAGAACGAAAAATGGATACGAAAAAAGATATCAAATCCCTGAATCTGGAAGAATTGAAGACAGAGCTGGAGAGCATGGGAGAGAAGGCCTTCCGGGCAAAGCAGATGTATGAATGGATGCATGTGAAGCTGGTCAGGAGCTTTGATGAAATGACCAACCTCTCCGCAAAATTCAGGGAGCAATGTAAGGAAAAATATGAATACACCTGTGTAAACCCTGTCAGAATACAGGAGTCCAAGATCGACGGAACGAAAAAATTCCTGTTTGAATTATCTGATGGCAATGTGGTGGAAAGTGTCTGGATGCAGTATAAGCACGGCAACAGTGTGTGCATTTCTTCACAGGTGGGATGCCGTATGGGCTGTAAATTCTGTGCGTCCACGCTGGACGGACTGGAACGGAATCTGACTCCTTCCGAGATGCTGGATCAGATTTACGCCATTACAAGACTGACGGGGGAGCGGGTCTCCAATGTGGTAGTCATGGGCACTGGGGAACCGATGGATAATTATGACAATATTTTGAAATTTCTGCATCTTCTGACCGATGAGAACGGTCTGAACATCAGCCAGAGAAATGTCACGGTGTCCACCTGTGGAATCGTGCCCAGAATGCGGCAGCTGGCGGATGAAAAGCTGCAGATCACACTGGCACTGTCCTTGCATGCCACCACCGATGAAAAACGAAGAAAACTGATGCCCATTGCCAACCGGTATTCTATCAAAGAGTTGATGGAAGTCTGTCAGTATTATTTCAAACAGACCGGACGAAGGATCACTTTCGAATACAGTCTGGTGGGCGGTGTGAATGATACGGAAGAGGATGCCAGGGAACTGATCGCCCTGGCGAAGCCGTTGTGCTGCCATATCAACCTCATCCCGGTCAACCCCATTAAAGAGCGGGATTATGTGCAGTCGGATACGAAGCACATTCAGGCATTTAAAAATAAACTTGAAAGTAAGATGATACATGTTACAATTAGAAGGGAGATGGGCCGGGATATTGACGGAGCCTGCGGACAGTTAAGACGCCGTCATACGCAGGAGGCGAAGAACCCGGGGGAACTCTCACAGGAGGAAGTTTGACGTGCTTAAGACGTTTTCCATAACCGATATCGGAAGGAAAAGAAAAGTAAATCAGGACTATATCTATACCTCTGAAAAACCGGTGGGAAATCTGCCGAATGTATTTATCGTGGCAGATGGTATGGGTGGTCACAATGCGGGAGACTATGCGTCCAAGGTAACGGTAGAGACCATGCTTGCCGAGATGGAGAATTCTTTTGAGAAGAATCCCACCCTGATCTTCCGCAAAGCCATTGAGGAAGCCAATGATGTGATCCGCAAGAGAGCCAGCGAGGATGAAAAGCTGGAAGGAATGGGGACTACGGTTGTGGTGGCATCCTGCATGGGTAGATTCTTACAGGTGGCCAATGTAGGAGACAGCAGACTCTATGTGGTGGGCAGCAAGATCCGCCAGATCACAAGAGATCATTCGTATGTAGAAGAAATGGTACGGATCGGAGAACTGGATCGTGCCGATGCAAGGAACCATCCGGATAAAAATATTATTACCAGAGCGGTAGGGGCGGAAGACAAAGTGGAGCCGGATTTCTTTACCGTGGAATTACAGGAGGGTGAGATCGTCCTTATGTGCTCGGATGGTCTGACAAATATGCTGGAAGACGAGGAAATCCGCATGATTATCAGCGGAGCCAGAGACCTTGTGGAGAAGGCAGAGAGCCTGGTGGAGGCGGCCAATGCCAACGGCGGCAGAGACAATATCAGTGTGATACTGATCGAGCCGTGCGCGTAAATTACCCAGCTTTTTTGGAAATGGAGAGCAAGTATGATCAAAATAGGAATGATGATCGGCGATCGCTATGAGATCCTGGAAAAAATCGGAACCGGCGGTATGTCAGATGTCTATAAAGCAAAATGTCACAAGCTGAATCGCTATGTGGCGATCAAGGTATTGAAGCAGGAATTCAGCGAAAATGCTAATTTTGTATCCAAATTCCGGATCGAGGCACAGGCGGCAGCAGGACTGATGCACCCCAATATTGTCAATGTCTATGATGTCGGGGAAGAGAACGGAATCTATTATATCGTCATGGAACTGGTAGAGGGTATTACCCTCAAAAAGTACATTGAGAAGAAGGCCAGACTGTCTTACAAGGAAGCGGTAAGTATCGCCATCCAGGTAAGCATGGGTATTGAGGCTGCACATAATAATCATATTATCCATCGGGATATCAAGCCGCAGAATATTATTATCTCCAAGGACGGCAAAGTCAAGGTGACGGACTTCGGTATTGCCAAGGCAGCTACCAGTAATACCATCACTTCTAATGTCATGGGAAGTGTACACTATACTTCTCCAGAGCAGGCCAGAGGGGGGTACAGCGATGAAAAGAGTGATATCTATTCGCTGGGTATCACCATGTTCGAGATGCTGACGGGAAGAGTTCCTTTCAACGGGGAGACTACGGTTGCCATCGCCATCAAGCATATTCAGGAAGAAATGCCGTCTCCGAAGGAGTTTGTACCGGAGATCCCTTCCAGCGTAGCCAGTATTGTACTGAAATGTTGTCAGAAGTCTCCGGACCGCAGATACCAGAATATGGCAGAACTGATCGCAGATCTGAAGCAGTCCCTGATCAACCCGGAGGAAGATTTCGTGGTGAACACCGATCCGGATATGGAAGGTGGTACCCGGATGATCTCCGATGAGGATATGGCGCAGATCAAACGAAAAGTCCCTTATCAGGGAGGACGGGAATACGAAGAACCGGATCATGATGAGACCATGCGTCTGCGTTCCGATACGGAAGCCATGTATGAAAACGAAGAAGATGGCGAAGACGAAGATAATTACGACTACGACCCCAAGATGGAGCGTGTGACCACAATCCTAGCAATTGTAGCCGGTGTGGTGATCTGTATTATCCTGATCGTTCTGGCAGTGAAGATCTTCGGCGGCAAAAATGAAGGAAGCAGTGACTCTGATGCAGGACCGATCATTACGACCGAAGAGACGGATGCCACAGAAGTGGAAAAGGTCTCCATGCCGGATGTAAAGGGCATGAAGGTAGAAGATGCAAAGAGCACCCTGACCAGTCTGGGAATCCTCACAGAGGTGACTTATGAGGAGTCCGACACGGTAGCGGAAGGTATTGTTATCAATACAGATGTCAGCGTGGGAGCACAGATCGATAAGGGCAGCAAGGTAACCCTGAAAGCCAGTGCAGGAACTCAGGGTGTGGAAGTACCCAATGTGGTGAATCTTACTTTTGATGAAGCCAATACACAGCTGGTAAGCAAGGGATTCCTGGTCAACAAGACAGAGAACTATTCCGATACGGTAGAGTCCGGCCGGGTGATTTCCCAGACCCCCTCCGAGGGCAACAAAGCACCAAAGGGCAGTGTGATCACTGTGACAGTAAGTCTGGGTAAGGAAGATACCAAGATCCGTGTGCCGAATCTGATCGGTCTGTCCGAGCAGGACGGCACGGTAGAAGCCATCGAGGCAGGACTGACCGTAGGCAGTGTGACCTATATCTACAGTGACGAAGTGGGAGAAGGCATGATCTGTTACCAGAGCTATTCCCATGGCTCCTATGTGGATCAGGGAACTTCCATTGATATCAAGGTCAGTCAGGGAGCTCAGAAGGTGACTTACAAGTGTAATGTCAGCATTGCGGCACCGACGACTTCGGAAGCACCCGGCTATGTATCGGGAATGGAAGTCAGCATCAAACTGGTGACGGATGACAATAACGTACTGCTGGATACCAAGACCAGCACTTTCCCGGTAGCTACCAATTTCAACGGTATGACTGCCTCCGGTGGTACGCTCACCATGACGTATCAGGTGACAAGCGAACCGACCACCACAACGAACCCGGATACCGGGGAGCAGGTGACGGTTCCCGGAACGACAGAAGACCGTTCCTTTACCAGAAGAGTTGAGTTCGTAAAGGAATAAGATCAAAGGCGGGAAGCTATGAAGGGCAAGATTATAAAAGGAATCGCCGGGTTCTATTACGTCCATGTAGCGGACGATGGCCATACAATGGGCACGGTGTACGAATGCAAGGCAAAAGGAGTCTTTCGCAAGGATCACAGAAAACCCCTGGTCGGGGATGACGTGGAGATGGATGTCCTGGATGAGGCACAGAAAAAAGGAAATATCAGGGAATTGCTTCCCAGACACAGTGAACTGATTCGTCCGGCGGTAGCTAATGTGGATCAGGCGCTGGTGATTTTTGCCATCACGAAGCCACAGCCGAATTTTAATCTGCTGGATCGTTTCCTGGTCATGATGCAGCAGCAGGACATTCCCTGCATTATCTGTTTTAACAAGCAGGATATTGACGAGGAAGGCAAAAAGGAAGATTATCGTGCCATTTACGAACAGGCGGGATTCCGTACGATCACGGTCAGCGCAGCCAGACAAGAAGGGATAGATACCATTCAGGAGCTGCTTCGCGGCAAGACCACTACGGTGGCGGGTCCCAGCGGTGTCGGTAAATCCTCTCTGGTAAACTGCCTGCAGTCCGGCACAGTGATGGAGACCGGCTCCATCAGTGAGAAGATCGAGCGGGGAAAGCATACTACCAGGCACTCCGAACTGATCTCCATTGCACAGGATACGTATATTCTGGATACCCCGGGATTTAGCTCTCTGGGGTTGTTTCGGTTGGAGAAGGAGCAGCTGGCGGAATTTTATCCGGAGTTTGCCCCTTTTGAAAAATATTGCAGATTTGGAGGCTGCTCCCATATCTCTGAGCCGGTATGCGGTATCAAGGCTGCTGTGGCAGAGGGAGAGATCCCGCAGATACGTTATGAGAACTACTGTCTGCTCTATGATGAACTGAAAAATCAGAGAAAATATTAATTATGAGTGAAGTGCAGAATAATCTAGGGGAAAAATTCAAAGAGACCATTGCGGAAGCAATGAAGACCGGAGATTTTCATGCGTTGAACACGCTGGTGACGGATACGGTCAACGATGCCTTGCGGGAGGCGGATTTCCAGGCAAATCTGTCTAGGGAAGCCACGGAAAAAAAGGTGTGGAATTCCCAGCGCAGCTGGCAGGATAAAAGGCGGGAGGAAGTCAAGACTGAGGCAGAGATCCAGGCAGAACGGCAGCAACGGGAAAAACAGCAGGAGGAGCGCCGCAGGCAGAACGAAGAATGGCACCGGCAGCGCAGAGAGCGGGAAAAGCAGTGGGAAGAACAACGGAAGGCTCAGGCAGAGCAGAACCGTGCACGGAATCAGGCACAGCCGGTGACACCCAGAAAAGCTACTGCGGCAGAAATGACTTCTCTGGTCAAAATGGAAAAGAAGGGAAACGTGTCCGGAACATTGTGCACTGTGTTCGGCGGGATCGGACTGGGGTTCAGCGGACTGGGACTTCTGGTACAGCTGTTACTGGCAGCTTTTCAGGTAGCATCTCTGAGTGCGGCGATCCTTCCGGGGGTATTGTCTCTGGTATTTTTAGAGATGATCTCTTATGGCAACGGACAGCGTAGAAGATTAAAACGTGCGGAGAAATATCTGGAACTGTGCGGCACCAAAATGTATGGTGTGATCAACGAAATGGCCCGCTATACCGGAAAAAGTGTCCGCTATGTCAGAAGGGATCTTCGTAAGATGTTAAAAGCCGGAATGTTTCCGGACGGACATCTGGATGATAAAGAGACCTGCTTTATGCTCAATAATGTGATCTACCGTCAGTATCTGGAGACGGAGAAAGCCTATCTGGAGCAGAAGAAGATCAGTGAGCAGGAGAAGGAACAGAATACAGCGGGCACCGATACACAGGATACGGATCAGAACCGCAGAGAGCAGGAACTGCACAGTATTGTGGCAGAAGGAATGGAATACATCCGTCATCTGCGGGATCTGAATGACAGGATCGAAGGAGAAGCTATCTCTGAGAAGCTGTACCAGCTGGAAAATCTGTTGAAGGAGATCTTTGACCGAGTGCAGGAGCATCCGGAGCAGATGCACCGGATGCATAAACTGATGGATTATTACCTGCCTACTATGTTGAAACTGGTGGAGCAGTATGCGGAATTTGACGAGATCAGCAGCCCGGGAGAAGATATTCTCGATGCTAAAAAAGAGATCGAAAAGACACTGGATATGATCAATCAGGCATTCGTTACATTGCTGAACAATCTGTTCCGGGATGCAGCCTTTGATGCGTCAGCGGATGCACAGGTATTGCAGACGATGTTGGCCAGGGAAGGGCTGACGGAATCGGATTTTGTAAGAGAAAAAAGTGTATGACAGCAGGAAAGCAATGCTGATGGTAAATAAAAAATAGTAGAATTTTTCTCTCTGCCGCAAGATGATTTTAGGTCGGTTGAGGGATTAGAAAACGCCGGAAACCCGCATAAACTCTATGTTTTTGCGGGTTCTCGGCGTTTCTTTTATCGCCTGTATTAGTGGTGCTTTTTCGGTAAATGGTGCCCAAATGGTGCCCAAATCCCACGCGGGGCTATAAAACGATATAAGAAGCGGTAAAGAGATACAGCGGTTAAAGCTCTAAATCGCTGCTCTTTTTCTTTGCCGCGCTCTTTGCTTTCTTCGGCTCGGCTTTCTCTGCCTTTGCCGGGTCAGACTGTTTGACCGCCCCATGATAAGCGTCTAAGACTTCTTTCTTGCGTTCAAGCCGCACGTCCACATAACGGGCGGTAACAGCTTCAAAGTTCATAGACAGTCCAAGCGATACGCCGATACCCGCAAGCGTATGTCCTAACACTTCGCCTACGGTGTAGAAGTCGCCTGTCAGTTGGTGCATATTCGTAGCCGCCGTATGGCGTAAATCGTGAAAGCGGATATGCGGCATATCCAAATCTTCAAGCAGTTTTCCAAACTGGGAAGATACCCACGACGCGGAGATAGGGGAACCGTCCGGCTTCGCTACAACAAGGTCATTGTCATAGTATGGTTTTCCGTCTTTTTCTGCCTGTTCGCGCTGCGCTTCCTGCATAGCAAACTGTTTGAGGAAGAACGGGCGGGCAAGCTCTGTGATAGGCAGCTTTCGCCCGTTGGATTTCGGCGGTGCCATTTCCTCAATGACTTTTGTTTTCGACGGCACCTTAAAGGGTAGCTGCTCGGAAACGTCAAAGGTGTTGTTTTCCAAATCCACATTACGCCAGCGCAAGCCCAGGATTTCAGAACGGCGCATACCGTAAAGCCCGCCTAAGATAACGGGCATTTCCCAAACGGTACCCTCGACGCGCTGCATAAGGGCTTTTACCTGTTCCGGCGTATAAGGGTCGGGGGTCTTGTCGCTCTTTCCAAACTTCGTAAGCGTGTCCTTTGCTGCGTTTGTTTCGATATAGCGGTATTTCCGGGCATGGCTCAACGCCACGCTCAAAACACGCTTTGCCCCGGCTGCGGTGGACGGTTTCAAGCCTTTGTCAATAATCTGCTGAAACATTTTGTCTACCATAGCGGGGGTAAGCTGATTAAGGGCAACGCCGCCGATATAGGGATTGATATAGTTTGCAATCGTCTTTTTGTACCCGTCGTAAGTAGAGGGGCGCAAGTTCACTCTTGCATAGCTTTCCACCCATTCATTCAGATAGCTTGCAACGGTCTGTTTCCGCTGTGAAGCGATAGACGCAATCTGCCCCGGATTATGGAGCTTTGCTTTCATCTCTGCTTCATGCTGCGTTGCTTCCTTTTTTGTCGGAAAGCCCTTTTTGGAATAGGTTTTCTTTTCCCCATTCGGGGCGGTGTACTTGATATTCACGTCGTAAACTGTTCCCGGTCGCCCGGTCAGTACGCCGTTGCTGTCGCGTTTATTCTTAACCTGCCTTGTTGATATAGCCATAGCTTAACCTCCCTGTCGTGCCGGGGGCTTCGCTGTCGTCTTTGCCCTGTGATACCAGTCCCAGATTGCAGCGTCAGCTATCAAACGGCGGTTTCCATTCTGTATATATTCAAGCTCGCCGCTATCCATAAGCTCGCGCAGCTTATTTTCCCCGATACCGCTAAGCTTGCTCATTTGCTCAACGGTCTTTAACATAGGGAATACAGGGATAGCGGGGCTTGTTGTTTCCTTTTTTGCCATAGGAAAATACCCCCTTTCATAAATGGCTAAAAAGTCAAGTTACAAAAAGTGGGCTTTAACCGGGCGGCTGTTAGCACAACCTCGCGGGAATTGCACCCCTGCTCATTTAAGGCAGCTTTACCCATTGCCTGCGACGCTCTGAACGCTCGGACTGTGGCTGTAAAGGCTTATCTCCCCTCAATGCGTGTCGTCGCCCGCAAGCTGCTAACTTGCTTTCCATCGTGGTGTTTCTCGCTCGGCTTTTCCCGATAGGGGAATAGCGTCATGGCGCACCCTCTGTATGGCTCGGCGCAAAAAGGACGTACCCGGTTTGCCCTATACTGCGTCGCCGTTATCTTGCGTCGCTTTCTTTGTCAAGGAACATACGGGGCTGCTGCGGATTGATACGAAACGAAAAAGGGGTTAAGACGTTTCGGTATCGGTGCAGCTATTCAGCCCTAAATGTGAGGATTGCCCTCATTAGCCTTGCTTGCAGCCGTTGGCGAATATCCTCGTCAACGCCAAAATAGACGTTTCCGCGCTCGTCGCAGAGCTTTCTCATAGAAAGGCTCGCTATGTAACCGCTAAAGTGCTGCAAGACAATTTTCATAGCGTCCGGGTCGCCCTTTGTCGCTGCCACAATGACAGGATAGGGAACAAGGGCAACGTCCGGGAAGTCAGATTGTTTACCATTCGTCCCATTCATCAGCGTGTTCCTCCAAATATTTCTTCAAGATTTCAAAAGAGCTTGTCCGTCTGTACTGTATCGTGCTGCGCGACGTATTGAATAACTTTCCAATCTCCACGTCGGTCATGCCCTCGAAATAGTACAGCATGATAGCTTTCCTTTTTTCTTCCGGCAAAGTGCGGATTGCTTCAAGCAACAGCTTCGGCGTGATTTTCTTTCCCGCCTGCTGATAGCTCGGCTCGGCTTCTTCGTCTTGAAAATACTTGTCAACGGTGTAAAGCTGCCGTTCCTCATGCAAGGCAAGGTCGCAAAACGATACTTCCCGTTTCCTGCGTCGCCGGATTTCGTCGTGGGCGTTGCACGCTTCGTTGTGCAGCACCCGTTTACAGAAACTTTGAAAGGCACATTGCTTTTGAAATTCTCTGCGATTAGGTTCCATGTTCTCACCTCCTTTCTGTCGAAAGGTGGTAGTACCTCCCCTTTTCGCGTGATAATACAGACGACTTTTTCAAACGCCGGACGAAAGCAAAAATTTCTTTGAAAAAAGTTCTGTAAAATGCAAAATGCGCCCATCTGCAAGGCGCAGACAGACGCAAAGGAAACATAAAAAGTATTTAGATGATGTGATTGTTCATCTTTATGCCCGAAATACCCCGTTGCAGGGGATAGACTTTTTTTGATAATTGGGGGAATGTCGATTTGTGTCGATAAGTTGATAAGTGCATGGCGGCTACCTCCTAAAGCCGCCATGCCTTTACATGGTAGAGGGTCGTCGTTGGAATTTAGATGGATAAAAAGAAACGGCGGCTCTGATAATCAAAGCCGCCGAAATAGAGTAGGCGCGTGAAAATGTGTCTGCTCTGCGACGGCTTTTTTTCTTTTGCCGTCGTCCGGCAGATGAAATCATTTAGTTAAATAGTCAGATTCATCTATTGTTTTAAGAATATAATTCACATCATCATATCTTGAAGAATCCGATTGAGAGCCTAAACTACATATTAAAAATTCCTTTCCATGTTGTTGATAAAGAACAACTAAATTATAGTCATTAGATAAGGAACCTGTCTTGATACCTTTAACATTTTCATTGTAATATTCTGATGTTTGGTCAAGAAAAGTATTAGTATTCCTCCATGTCTGCGTACTTCCGTCAGGTAAAGTAGCTGTATAATTACTCTTTGAAACAATATCTCTAAACCATTGCTTCTCTAAAAGGTGAGTAGATACTGATTTTAGGTCTGAAACGGTAGTGAGAGCATTGACATCATATCCGCTTGGGTCATATAAAATTGTGTTTTCATACCCTTGATTTTGTAAGTAATTATTTAGATGTTCCATAAAAACATTAATACGTTCTTGACTATTCTTAGCTTGTGGTGAAAGAATAGAACCACAATAATCCGCGACTACATAAGCAGCGTCATTTCCAGATGGAACCAACATGGCAGCAAACAAATTGTGGAGAAAATATTTTTTCGCGTCTATATTCGCAACAGATGAACCAGGTTTAGTTAATTGGATTGCTTCATAATTTGCAGGAACAATACTATCTAAATCCGCAAGTGTTGCTGCGTATTCAATGACAAATAATTTGGCTAAGCTGGCAGGAAGCTGTTGCTCGTTTTCTCGCTTTGAAATAAATATATTGTCATTAGAAAGGTCAACTAATATGAGGGATTTTGCATTATAAAAATCTTGAAAGAAAATTCCATTCAGCCAAGAGTTGATTTTATTCTTCTCATTGCGAAAATTGTCAGGTTTCATTGCCCACGGTATGAAAAATACACCTGCTATCGTTACAGCAGTAAGGAAAACAAAAAATATTCCGAAACGAGACGTCCTTCTCTTGTATTTTCTTTTCATAAATTGCACCTCCGACAGTAATCAGTCAGATTTAATAGGTAAATCTAATTGGCATAATTTGCTCTTATACTTTCTGTAAATCCAGAGGGGTCACCTAATTTTGCTTTATCTATATTTTCGCGCAAATAATTACGAGTTGCGTCATCACACCGGTCTATTCCCATATATGGCATGTCGAAGGCTTTTTCCAATTCTTCTAATGCTTTTTCGGCTCGCTCTGGATCTGTATTATAAGTATCAAGCCATTCTTTCATCCATGAATATTCCCACAAATAAGAAGCTCTCGTTTCTCCATAACCAACCTGAAAGGAAGCTCCTGTATCTTCATCTTCCAGTTTATCAGGAAGTGCAATGCCATCAGGCCAATTCAAACTGTCAATGGTTGCAAGATATTCTTCTTCAATGTGTGCAAAATCCGTGAGTCCTCTTGAAGTAGAATTTGTTTCAGAATTTGAACAACCTGTAAACATCAGACATACCAATAAAGAAAGCATTGCTCCTAAAAAAATCGTTGTTTTCATAGATAATATTTTCATGTTTTTCCTCCAATTTTATAAAATTTATTTTATCTAAGCGCCAATGCAGGTTCAAGCTTTGCAGCTTTTAACGCTGGCAATAGTCCTCCAAGCAACGCTACAACAACGGATGTTATAACAGCTACCACTGCCGAAAGAATAGGATATTCCAGTGCCGCTACGGGAGAATCCACAGGCAGAAATAACCCCATGCCTTGAACCAAGAAAAAGGATATCAGGATTGAAACAATACAAACAAACACTGATATAGTTAATTGTGCGCCTAACACTAAAGTAACAATATTCGCACGAGAAGCGCCAATCGCCCGTCTAATTAGTAATTCGTGAGTACGTTGTTCCAAGGATGATAACCCTATGTTAATTTGTCCTAATACAGAAACAAATAACAATAAAAATGATGTTACCAAAAGTCCTAATTGAAGTACAGAAAGTACGGAATTATAAGTATCTCCAATATCACTTTTCCCTATGATATCCAAATTTCCTCCTATTGTATCTTCTAAAATGTCATGTAATGACGAATACATCTGTCTCATGGTAATTCCCGCTTCTGAATGCCAATGAACAGTTGCATTTTTTACTTTCCACATATTCGGAACAAGTAGTTCTATTGAATGGGCGTCAAGATATACAGTTGGTATATCTGTCCCGTCATTCACAGTACCTACCACATTAAATGGTGTTAATGAAAGACTACTTTCTACATTTCCAACAGCATATGAAGTATCAAAATAATTCTGTGCTGCTTTATTTACTACCATGCACAGAGTTTTATTTATTTCCGAAGAATCAAACCAACCCCCTGATGACATAGGCAAATTATAGATTTTGTTATATGTGCTTGTAGTAAAAACAACATCTACGGGTACAGTCTTTTTGTAAACAGTGTCACTTATGTCTTGTAGAGAAGAGACAGACGCTACTGGAGCAACTGTTATCTCTTCCAGCATGGAAAAGGTAACAGCCACAAAATGATCAGTATTGTAAATTTCTCGAAAAAAATTCTCCATTTTAATGGTATCTTGAAAATCTGATCCTGTAATTGAAAAAGAATATGTAGGACTCCATCCATACATCTGTGCATTGACAGAAATCAAATATTCTTTACCAAGCGTTCCCACCAAGACAGAACTAATCATTGCAATAATTCCTACAAACATCGATATACCTGTTAAGATATTTCTTAGAGGAGAAATACGAAGGTCTTTAAGAATCATATTTAACACATTGAAGCCTCCCTCCGTCCATTTCAAAAATTGTATTACAAGTCTTTGCAATATCGAGGTCATGAGTTACTATTAAAAGCATAATGCCATTTTTAAGCACAACTTGATGTAAAAGGTCCATAATTTGTTTTCCGGTTTTTTTATCTAAAGCACCAGTAGGTTCATCACATAAAATGGCTTCCGGCGATACTGCAAGTGCGCGGGCAATCGCCACTCTTTGTTGTTCGCCTCCTGATAAATTAGATGGATAATCATTTTCTTTTCCTTCTAATCCAACACTTTGCAAAAGATTTCGTATTGCTTCTTTCCGCTGTCTTGTATTCATTTTCTTTTTGGAATAAAGTAAAGGAAGCTCAATATTTTCCCAAACTCTTAAATGTTTAATTAAAGAATAGTTTTGAAAAACAAAACCGATATTACTTGCTCGAAGCATAGATAGCTGGCTATCTGTTAAAGTGGAAACAGACATACCATTATAAAGAAATTCGCCTTGATATGAGTGGTTGAGTAAACCTATAATTGATATAAGGCTTGTTTTTCCTGAACCCGATTTGCCTACAATAGCATAGCTGTTTCCTCGCTTTAGTTCCATATTTGCTTTGTTTACAGTTACTAAGGTATCACCATTATTCAAATTAACAGTCGCTACCAAGTTTTTTATTTGAATTAAATTTCCTCCATTCGTTTTTTCCATGTTACAAATTACTCCTTACTCCTTGGGTCAAGGTTTGGGGGAATAGAAGAAATTGTATCGCCCTCATTTACACCCGACAATATTTCTATATATGCACCATCAGTTGCACCCAGCATAACTTCTGTTTGAATTTGTTTTCCGTCATTTATTACGGTTACCATTCCCTTACCTTGTCTGCCCGCAATGACTGAAAGTGGTAACAAAAGCACATCTTTTCTAGTTTCGGCTGTTATGACAACGGTAGCACTTTGTCCGGGTTTTACATCAATATCTTTTCCAATTAAACATTGCAATGTGCTTTCTGCATTTTCTGATACTGGTACTACAACTGCAATCGCTTCCGTAGGTCCCACACCATCAACTACTTGAAACTTTGCTTTTAATGCTGCATTTTCCGGCAATATTTTCAAAAAATTTTCAGCTTCAATATTGAGAGCAAAACCTGTGTACTTAGCTGTTGCTAAGGGATAATTTTGGGGAACACTCTCATTAGATGAGATAATAGAAAGAATCGTTGCGTCAACTGGGGATTTTATTTCTTCTTCAGATACTTTCCCAATCACACCACCCTCAGTAATTTTGTTGCCGGCTGAGGAACAGGCTTCAAAAGTACCCTCAACAGAAGAACATAAAACAAAATCCAAAGCCGGAATAATAGTTGTGTGAGCAGATACCGTTGGAGTAAGATTACCGCGAGTAACGGATACCGTTTCAACGGATTGTACTTTTGGATTTACGTTACTGGTTTCATTTTTCTGCTCGTCAAAACAACAGGCAGATAACACAATTATTATCATACATAGCATAGGTAACGCCATAATTCGATTTTGGTATTTCACCAACATACCTCCTTGTTATTGTATATTATATTTCGTTTAAAGATAAAAGGCTTTCACCTTGATACAATAATTATATCAAAATAAAAGCCTTAATTTTGATGATTGTTCGCAAGAAAATCCTCTTTTTTGCTACGGAATTTCTTACGATTTTCCTACGAAAGTGGAAGTGTAACTATAAATTTTATACACTCGTCTTTACTATGAGCAACAATAGTCCCCTTATGTAGTTCTACAATATGTTTCGCAATCGCAAGTCCCAATCCGGCACCACCACTTGTAGTATTTCTTGATGTGTCAACTCGGTAAAACTGCTCAAATATTAGTTTTAGTTTTTCTTCTGCGATAGGATTCCCAAAATTTTCAAAAGTAATTACAATAGTGTTCTCTTGAAGTTCTGTGGTTATTGCAACTTCTGTATCTGTATAACTGTAAATTACCGCATTACGCAAGAGATTATCGAACACACGTTGTATTTTGTTTGCGTCGCAATGTAGCATAATGTCGCTTGTACTATTGAGAGTACATTTCAAATTTTTTTCCTTTAATATGGGCTTAAATTCATAGATAAGTTGTTCTAATAAACGGGTCAAATTTATGTTGCTGTATTGTAATGTTATGTTAGATAAGTTAAATCGTGTGATTTCAAAAAACTCGTTTATCAAATCTTCAAGACGTTCTGCTTTATCAAGAGAAATAGAAAGATACTTTTCTCTTAACTCCTGTGATATTTGTTGTTCATCATCATGCAGTAGTGTTAGATAGCCAATGACGGAAGAAAGCGGCGTTTTCAAATCATGTGCAAGGTACATAATCAAATCATTCTTGCGCTGTTCATTTTCCTGTGCAAGTCGCGCATTGTTTTCTGCTTCTTGCTTTAAGCGATTTATGTTGATAGCAATTTCGCTTAGTTCCGGTGAGAGTTCAATATAATCTACTGATTTATCAAATAGTTTTCCTGTTGCAGCTTGTAACTCGTAGACATAATTAACAACCTTTTTCAAAAGTTTATAAGTCAAATACAAAATGCAAACTACCCATAATATAAGCCCTACCATATAAACATAAAGTCCCCTATATATCAGGTAGTAATGTTCCACATATCTATCCAGTACCCAAGTAAGTCCCATATCTAACGAAACCGTACACACTAAGATAATTCCCGAACAAATTACACTCTGTAAGATATAACTTTTAAACAGGATTGTAAGCAGATAATTTTGTTCATTTTTATTCAATTTCATAACCTACCCCCCAAACTGTTTTGATAAATTTTGGATTTTTGGCGGGTTCATTTAATTTTTCTCTAAGCCGCCCTATATGTGCCATTACGGTGTTGTTATTATCTAAATATTTTTCTTTCCAGATATTTTCAAATAGTTCCTCAGTTGAAACAACTTTGCCTTGATGTTCACATAAATACCAAAGGATTGAAAACTCGATAGGAGTTAAAGATATTTCTTTTCCGAACAAAAAGCATTTATGCGTGTCCTTATTGATAATCAATCCTCTAATGTCATATTCACTTTTTGGAAAAAACTGCTTTTTTGTTGGATTGTTGTACTTCTGATAGCGTCTTAACTGTGTTTTCACTCTTGCAATGACTTCAAGGGGATTAAAAGGTTTTGTTATATAATCATCGGCACCTATTGTTAGCCCCATTATTTTATCGCCATCATCAATTTTAGCTGTAAGCATAATAACAGGGAAATAATAATTTTCTCTAATTTTTTGGCAAATACGGAATCCGTCTATATCAGGAAGCATAACGTCCAATATCGCCAAATCAATTTCCGTTTTCTGAATACATTCCAATGCTTCAATTCCATTGTAATATTTGTGTACTATATAATTATCGTTTTTAAGATAAACTTCAAGTAAATCTGCTATCTCTTTTTCATCATCTACAACTAAAATTTTTTCATTCATTGTCTACACTCCTTTTTATCCTTTTATCAAATGGTTTTACTGCGCTCTTGGGTATCAACCACATATAACCGATTTTTGAAACACCAGGTATTCGATTTTCTTTACAAAGTATCTGCACACGCCGTTCAGAAATACCCCATTTTTCCGCTGCTTCGGGACAAGACATATATTCCATATCGTAACCGTCCTTTCTTCAAACATTATCAATATAATTATACTCGGATAACCGAATAATAGCAAGTACATGATATGCTCTATTTCTATCCATACTATGATGTGTGTAAGCCGCCGTAATAGTCGGCAATGTCAAAGCGAATGTCGTAGCGGTCAGCGGTTTCATCAAAAATCAAAGCTCCTGTTTTCTGTGCCATGTGGTAAATCCTCCTTTTTTCGTTTACAGGCTTTCGCCCTCGTTGTAGGTGTAGTAGTCCGGGTCGCCGTATTTAGGCTTGCCGGATAATGCGCCGCTTGCCATGTCGTGAGCGACAAGGGAAGTATAGTAGCTGTCAATGGTAGACGGGGCATTGAAAAGCACCGCCTTTAGGTACTGCTTGATGTTGCGGATTTTCGTGGTGTTCTCCTGCATACAGTCAAGCACAAAGCGGATATGTTCGCTGTTCAGCTTCATAAACTTTGACTTCACAAGCTCGGCGGGGTAATCGTCCCCGGCAATACGGATTTTCTTTCTTGCCGTACAGACGGTTTCAAGCATGAGGTCAACAATTTCATTCAGACGGTCGCGGTCAAGGCTTCTGTCCTGTAAGAGAATGTCATAGGCGATATTGTCTTTGATAATTTCCTCATACACTCTGTAAGCGTCGTTCCTTTCCGTTCTTTTCCGTTCCGGCGGCTGTGCCGTTTCGTCCTCGCCATAAGGCAAGGGATTTAGGGAATGGATAGGAATGGAATGGGTACTTGATAAATCCGTATTTGATTTTTCTTTTTTTGGTAAGTTAGTTCTTTGTATATCTTTATTTAATTGCGTTGGATTTTCCAACGTAGGTTTTTCCTGCGTAGGTTTTTCCAACGTTGGATTATCCAATGTTGGATTTTCCAATGTAGGTAAATCCAATATAGGCGGCTGTCCGCCGCTGGTAGCTGCTTCCGGCTCTCGCGGCTGCGGCTGCTCGTATATGACGTAATCTGCGCCCCGCAAGCGTCCCTTTTCGTCGCGCTCCCGGCTGCGCACGATATATCCGGCTTTTTCGAGTTCCTTTACCGCTTCGCGGATTGCGTCGATCTTCTCCCGGTTGATATGGGATAAGCCCGCAAGGGTATAATCCCAATCTTCGGGCAGCGAAAGCATTTGCGACAACAAGCCCTTTGCCTTTAAGGACAATTCCTTGTTTCGCAAGTGGTGGTTGCTCATAACGGTATATCCCGTATTTCGCTCCACTCTGAAAACTGCCATATTTCCTCACTTCCTCTCTTGGTATGCGTGGACAATTAGAAAGCCGTTTTCGGCTGTTTTGGTATTGCAATATGCCCTTTGCCGTTTTCGCGTCTGCAAAGCCGCATGGCACAAGGGCTTTTGCCCGTCTATTTGTCCATGCTGGCGTGCGTTTTCCGCGTCCTTTTGCCGGGGCAATAGGGACACTCTTTGAAAACGCAAAACTCATATTTCCACCCGGGGCGGTAGAAACGGCAAGTGCCGCAATCTTCATCATCTCCGGCACAACCGGATTGATAGCGGTCAAATCCCGGCTTCTGCTGCATGAGCAATTCAAACGCCCGCTGCTTGCCCTTTGTGAAATACATTCCGGCTGCACCTCCTTTCCTGCGGGCATAAAAAAACGGCGTTACTTTCTCCCCCAAAGGGGTTAAGGTAACGCCGTTTGTGTGCGTATTCAGTTTTTAACACATTCCCTGTCTATCCGCTGTCCGCAAAACCATTGATTTTATTAGCTTTTTGCCGCTATCGCTATCACACCTCATTATTCGACAGACCGGAATTTGAACGCATGATGTCGGATATGAGGGCAGGAAGGATCAACTGCATTGTCGTAAAGGATTTGTCCCGCTTGGGTAGAGATTACATTGAAACGGGCAATCTGGTAGAGCGTGTATTCCCGATGATGAATATCCGCTTTGTAGCGATTACGGATAATTATGATTCCTCAAAGAAAGACGCAGACCTTATGGTTGCGGTCACGAATATAGCCAATGACCTGTATGCTAAGGATATTTCAAAGAAAATATCTTCCAGTAAGCAGGAAGCGATGGAAAAAGGTATTCCGACTGGAAATGTGGCTTATGGCTATAAGGTAGTCTTTAATGAAAATAAAGTCAAGGTAATGGTTGAGGATAAGGAAGCCGCAGATGTTGTAAGGTGGATTTTTAATGAGGCAGAAAAAGGTACACTGCATTCTGTGATAGCGGCAGAACTGAATGCGAAGCATATCCTTACACCTGCCCAGTACAAAGTAAGGCATAATATAGAGAAACTTGAAAAGCTGCGTGGAGTTAAGTGGACTGTTGATACAATATCACGCATTTTAAAGAATGAAGTCTATATTGGAAGATATGTGACAGGTAAAGACAGGGTATGCCTGTACAGACACGAAAAGAGGCATACTACCAATAAAGATGAGTGGTATGTTTTTGAAAATCATCATATTGCACTTATTGCAAAGGAACAGTTCTATGCGGTACAGAAGAACAAAAGAAAGGTAATAAAGCCAGCAAAAAAGCAGACCGTGAATATGCTGAAGGCAAAATCACCTGCGGCTGTTGTGGAAGCAGTATCCATATTCACCCAGAGAAACACGCAAAGGTTTATCTGTGTACGCATAGAAAAAGATATGGAAAGGATAGTTGTAACTGCCTGCCTGTAAAGGTAGACGATGTATATGCAGCGGTGCTTGCCGTTATAAAAGAGCAGATACAGGTCTTTGTTGACAGGGAAATGATATTAAAGGAACACCACAATGACAGCAGGGTAATCAGACAGGAACAGGTATATACGGAAGCCGTGAATAAG
>ERZ860023.274-NODE-274-length-33816-cov-4.110157_pt1 | contig 33816 bp, 28 predicted proteins | sample MGYA00509983_ERZ860023 | MGnify/ENA primary metagenome ERZ860023 (study PRJEB30046, sample SAMN00715180) | human gut metagenome | study: EMG produced TPA metagenomics assembly of the A metagenome-wide association study of gut microbiota in type 2...
CTTTTGATTACATGCTTCTTGTGACTGACGAACTAGTTGATGAAATACTGGCTCTTGGTGATAAGGTGGAGATTACTTTTCCGGAAAAGTTGAGAATGAAGTTGCTTCAGAAAATTGGACGTATCAGAAACAGGTATGCAACATAAAAATCTGCAATTGTAGAATATTACTTTTGAGTAGCAAACATTCGCTCAATCATTGCTTCAAGCTCAGGACCCAATGGACGTTCTGTGTCCATACACTCCTTCTCACCGGCAACCAGGTCACCATATATATTCCTGTAACGTTCAGCTTCACTGCCATCACAGCAAAGCATAGCCGTCTCAAACTCCTTAATCATTTTCTTACGCTGGCTCTCTGGATATTCCTTAGTCTTGCCATAACTGGTAATAGTAAATGTTCTTGCCATAATCATAGGATTTATTTGTTATACCTTTGTTTATAATCTTTTTTTCTATACTAATATACGAAAATATTTTGATAATCAGAAATTTAACCGTATAAAACTTCTATAAAGTTTAATCCAATACGGATAAAAATACAATCAGAATCCGCACATCTTTTTATCAAAAATACAACTATAACAATGAAGGTATCAATGGTACAATCCTGATTATTTAAACAAAAAACTTATATAAATCAACATTCCCAGAGCGGTTGTTCCAACCAGTTATCAACAAATCCCATAGCTTGTGTGTCAATCATCGGATATTTTTCCAAAAGGACTAAAAGATTCTGCTTGAAATCATTATCAGGCCGTATTATGTCTATAAAATGTTTCAATATACATAGTGTAAAGAACACACGTCCTTGTTGTACATCATCTTCCAACCAAGGTCTGAGCGGTCTTGTCATGGTGAGAGCACGTAAAGATAAAGAACGGTTCCACAATCTTGCATGATGACAGCATGAATTACGGGTAAGCGTAATAATAGTCATCCAGGAAATGAACACGGGAACAGATAAGCCAAAATATCTGGCTATTTTTTTGCGAATCTGATTACTTGAAATATTCTCATAGACTCTGGTAAGAGTTCCTAATGGAATAATCTCCGCAATCATCCATGATGGAGGGTATGGTTCCTCGTATGACTCCTTAAAATGAAGAATGAAATCTTCACGACTGGCCTGAATTTCCTTATCCACAAGTTGTATAGTCTTATTAAACTTGTCACTGTTCGCAAAATATTCAGATTTGGACATCCAGAACACATCTTCAGTTTCTTCACAGGCTATATTAGTTATGGCACTTCTGACTGCTATTTCGATACGTTCTATCTGATTGAATAAAAGCAGACGTAATTCACGGTCAAATTCATATAAACTGAGTGCTTTACCTAAAGTACTGTCACTCTTATAAATATGTTCTGATTTCGGAGCTTTTAAAAAGGGATATAAATATCCGGATAACCGGTAATAACCAATAGACCGTAATATATGTTCGGCATTTTCCGTGTCAGAACAATCAAGTCCACGATTTTCTAAAATTACCAGAAGCTCGGATGGGGATGAATATTGTTTGGTGTATCTCATATATAAAAAAACGACCCGCCGATTTAAGCATTGTGAAGAGGCTTGGCGGGTTCTTGTGTTGCAAAGATATGTAAAAATCATGATTCAACAAAATATTCTGCTGATTTTCATATCCAAAACAAGCTTCTTCTTTATTTTTTTATTTATATCAATCTCCTTTATTACTTATATGACCTGATGATTAAAATGATAAATCCTGTTGTACCGGAACTGAAGGCTGAGAATCTGATTTGTCAGACAAAACTTCCTTCATGTCCTGCACTTCAGCTACAACCTCAGTTTCAAGATCCAGCCCGAAAGTCTCTTTCAGTTGGAGATAATCAAAGCATAAAGCCTTTGGTCGGTTTACCTTTACTTTCTTCACCTGCTCTCCATTTACAATGTCGATGGTATAGTCAGGAAGTCCGCTTGGCAGAAGTATGGTGAATCTGTCCTGCTTCAACCCCAAATATGAAGCATGGGATTTCAGGTAAGACATGATGGTGGACCAGTTCGAGCGGTTGGAGGTGGAACCTGCATTCCTGCTGTTGAACAGTGATGCCACAGCTGCCGTGTTCAGATAGAGAATAGGACGTGCTTCCTTAAATTCTATATCTTCTTTTACAGATAATGGACGGAAGGATTTCATATACCTTATGCGGTAATGTGCCTTCTCGATACATTTCCCTGAAGTCTGGAATCCCTGAAGCATACTCCAGAAGTCCGCTATCTCTGAACTTTCCTGAGCCAGCTCATTCTGGTTGCGTATTCCTTTGACTGCTGTTTCAAAAAGCTCCGCATAACTGAAAGGCACGTCAATGACTGTCTCCAATGTTCTGAAAGTGGCCAGTGGAATAACCCAGTTCCCGAATATACGGTCATGGATGGTTTCATTTTCCAATTTCGCAGCCAGCTCACGCTTGGTGATGGAGTATATTTCGGGAAAGTTTTTCTCAAACAGTTCCCGGTGCCCCAGTATCTCCAGGGTGAGGTGGGTAAGTCCCATGTTGCAGACTGATACAAGGTCTTCATAAGCCCTTTTCTCATTCTGGTTAAACGATGTCTTTGAAAAGGCAAGGAAGATAACACGGGTATAGAGTGCCATATCCTGTGTCGGCTTGTCCTGACCGCAAAGGGCTACACCGGTAGTGACAATTGTCTGGGCTGCCATCCCGTCCGTATTCGTATTCTTCTTGGTCTGGCCGCCACCGCCCCAGAGTCCTTTCAGATAGGCTATCTTGCGTATGTCGAGGTCGTTCTTGTATTCATCAAGCACGGCAAGGGTATTGACTGCCTGTGATACACGGTCGTTCATGGCCGGTACGGAAGTTACTCCAAGATTGGGCGGATCTACTCCGTGCAGGAAAAAGGACTGGAGGGAAGTAGCCAGGGTTGTCTTACCGGTTCCTTTCTCACCGAAAAGGTTCAGGATGGGGAAGTGACGGGTACGTCTGAATATGATGTCACGGAAGAGGGTGGCAAGCAGGTAACAGAAGGCTACACTTGCATTCTCACCGAACACTTCCATCAGTCTTTTTACGTAATCATACAGTTTTATTCCGTTACGGTTCTCATGTACCATGAGTCTTTCAAACTGGAATATCTCCGGATTATTGAGATAGATTTTTGACGTGGCCGGTATATAGAAGGCCTTGCCGTTGATTCCACGGACAATACCCAAGTCATCAACGGTATTGAATGTACCTGCAAGGAATATTCCGTTACCGAAAGCGAAGAATCCTTCAGCTGCATTCCAGCCGAGCTTTCTGATGCGTTCTGCCGTATCGGTCTTTGAATACAGGTATTCCTTTACACGGTTAAGTTTGTCTATCTTGGCCAGCCATACATAATTGCCCAGTGAACCAACCTTCTGCTGGAAGTTGCTCAGTGAGCAGAGTTCCGACTCCTTCAGTTCTATGACCCTGCATACATTGTACATATTCCTCATACGGAAGATTCTGGTTCCGTTTATCTCATCCTCGATATGGAATAGCGGTTCCATTATGAAGTTGGAGATTCTTGACGGTTCATCATCATCTTCACCGATGGAGTAGTAACAGTTTTCCCTGACGAACAGTCCGAACTGGCGAAGCAGTTCAGCTTCACGCTGCATCTCGTTCATGGCTGCAGGTTTGTCGTTCCTTCTCCTGGCTTCACCACGTGCCTGGGTAACGGCATCACGCCATAGCTTTACCTTGCCGTGCAGTCTGGAGAGCTGTTCGATGCACTGGTCATACACAAGCTGGTCTTTTATATAGCGCAACAGGTCTGCTATTTCCGCAACACACTTTCTTTCCTCTACCATGGAACCGGCTACAAGAAAACGTTTCTGTGCCAACCAGATAATGAAATGCTTTTCGGGAAGTGAAGTATAATCCTCCCTGCTGCGGATATAGCTGTCTGCATCATTCTTGGCATATTGGATTTCTCCTTCGGTTTCGGATGGAATTTCTGCAAAAGGAAGTTCCCTGACTGTTACATGGAATCCTTTTCTTATGGCTGCAGCCCCGTTGGTCATCACCGCCTCAAATCCCGGTCCGTATGGTTTGCCTTCAGCTATATCTGAATCCGGAATAAAGCATAATGAAGAAACATGTTTCTTCAGCTGTTCGAACTGGCTGTCACTCCAGGCTGTTCCAAGTGACGCTACCGTATTGTCGTATCCTATTGACTGCATTCTCAGGACATCAGGAGCGCCTTCCACAATGATATAATAGTCGGCATCACGCAGTCTGGCTGCACGGTCAATACCGAATACTGTTTCTCCCTTGGAGTAAATCATGCTTGTTGCCGAGTTGATATACTTGGGAGCTTTCCTGTTGTCTCCGATGTATCTGGCAGTGTAGGCAATGATGCGTCCCCATCTGTTTCTCACGGGAATCATGATACGCTGTCGGAACATGGCGTATGTGTTTCCGTCCTCACCACACTTGAACATGCCAAGTTCGTACAGCAGTTCTTCGTTCAGAGCCTTGCTTCTGCAGAAATCTATAAAGACCTGACTATCTTTCGGTGCATAGCCTATTCCGGCAAAGGCACAGAACTCCTCATGCCACCGGCTGTATGCGTAGGCCCTGGCATCAAGGCTCTCTTCCTTATCTGTTGCTCTTAAATTTTGTAGGAAGAAGGTCTGGACTGTATCGAGAACTGTCAGAAGTGACTCCCGGTGCCTGGCTTCGGCCATCTGTTCCTCACTGCGCTCTTCACTGATGTATTCTACCGGAATATTATGGTTCCTGGCAATAAATTCCACGGCGGCACTGAAGGAAAGGTTTTCCTTTTCCATTATAAAAGTAATGGAATCACCGCCACGGTTACAGCTGAAGCAGTGGAAGAGATTCTTGCTTGGGGTAACGGCAAAGGAACCGGTCTTCTCAGTATGGAATGGACAAAGTCCCATCAGGGCTGAGCCTTTTCTGGACAGTCTGACATAAGGACTGAGTACGTCTTCTATGGCAAGTTCCCTTACTTTCCGTATGGTTATTTCGCTTATCATAACGTACCGAGCAGGTTCCAACAATCGATTATTGACTGGCCGGAGTATTTCGGACGGCTGATATTATTAGGATTGAGCGGTTGGATATATCCGTTATCTCTGTATTTTTTGAGTGTCTTGTTGCTGATACCGAGTTCAGCACAGGTGCGCTTGACTGAATAGACACCGTTTGGATCGCACGCTGGTCTGATTTCTTTCATTATTATAAAATCATTATGAATGTGCGATACAAAAGACCTGTCCGGCTTTATCGTTATGTGGCAAAACTATAAGCTGGTGAACAAAGGTTACTGACGCACATTCCTGTACCTACTATAATTGCTTTCTTTATATTTCATAGAGTATCACGGCTAAACTAAACAAATAAAGTTTATAAATATTAGTGTATTAGCCATAATATGTTTATCATTTGTCTTTCTTGACCGGTTTTTCTGCCTGTTTCGGCTGACTTTCATCAAAATAGTCCTGGGTGGTACGCTGGAGAAGCCTGAGGTCTGCCGTGCGGTATTCCACCTTGCCCGGTCTTTTATAGGAAACCACCTTTCCCTGACGTTTCCACCTTTCTACATTCCTGCGGCCAAACAGCTCGTATGCCTTCCTCTGGCTGATGAATTCAGGATCATCCTTGTCGGCTTTCAATTGCCTGACAATTCTGGAGGACAGGTCATTCAGAAATGTTTCGTATGGTATAAGATGATCCAGAAACTGTAATATCTTCATATAAACCTGATTTGGTTTCTATACTGTTCGTTTGACCGTGATGGTATGGTTTTCCCTGTCAGTCCTGGTCTTGAACTGGCGGTTGTAGATGGCACCAAGCTCTGAGGCCTGTGTACGGACGCTTTTCAAACGTGAAATGGGGAATGAAACGGATTCACCTACTTCAAGGGCAACAAGTGCCGGACGGATTTTTTCTAAGTTTTCAGACATAATTGTTGGATGTTTAATATTTAATGTTTAACTTTGTATTCATCAAATGAATAGGTTACACTACAAAGTAACATAAAATGGTTTATATAACCAAATATTTGTTTGATGATTTATTGTTTAAGATGTATTTATTGAAGGAATCGCATGGATAATGACATAAAACACGTGCATGTAGGTCAGGCTATCGACAAAAGACGTAACGAGCTTGGATTGAGCAAATCTGAGCTTGGACGCAAAATAGGTGTACCGCAGCAGCACATAAATCGCATACTGGATAGGGAGACAATGGAAACGAGCAGGCTTATTAGAGTCAGCGAAGCATTGGACTTCAATTTCTTTTCCCTTTTCTGTCCGAGACAGCATCATATATCGGCACACCTTGCAGCCGTTGCATTGGACGGTAATGCAAATAATCTGATAGGTGATGCTGAACTGGCAGTGCAGTTATCCAGCGAAAAGAAAGAAACAGAGAATCTGAGGGAAACAATCAAACTTCTGAAGGAGCAGATAGAGAGTCTGAACTCACAGATTTTACGACTTGATTCAAACCTGAAGGATAAGGATATAATTATTGAACTATTGAAAGATAAGAGAAAAGAATAATTGAATGTAAATAAAGGACATTAACAGAAGGATGATAATGTCTCTAATACAAAAAATTATTAAACACATAAAATATTATGAGTAATACAGAAAACGAAAAGCTGAAAAATGAAAAGAAAATCAAACATTTAGAATTCATTCAAAATATAATAACACGAATGAATTCTAACTCCTTTATGATAAAAGGATGGTGCGTGACACTAGTTTCTGCTTTATTTGCCTTGGCTGCAAAGGATAGTAATACAAATTTTGCAGTCATTACATGCATTGTAATACCTGCACTATGGTTTCTTGATAGCTTCTTTATTATTAGAGAAAAACATTTCAGGAAATTATATGATATAACTAGAGAAAAGGATGATGTAGATTTCTCACTGAATATAGACACTTTAAAAGCAAAGGACTGGTTTTATAATGGTGTATTAAATAATACCTTAATTATCTTCTACGGAATAATTATTATTACATCATTATTTATTATGTTGTATATTATTAAATAACTAAATTATGCATCAAATCGTTTGCTTAGGCTCTCCCTATATTGAAAATTGCTTGAAAGAAGAATTGAAAAGTTATATTGATATTCAATTTGTCGACTATGGTAATTTTATAAAAGAGCCCAATAATCTAGTACTTTATTTTGGCGATGATAATTCTGACAAGAGGTGCGACAGTATACCTTTAAAAGAATTTGTAGATAAAGGTATGATTCTACCTGTCATTCGTGAATCCTCAAAATTTAAAGATTACATTCCTAATGAATTGGGAGCTATAAACGCTATAATTATCCCTTCTGAGAATGAGGTTTCCAGACTTAAAAATAGAATTTTAGAATGGTTTGGATATATAGAAGTAAACAGGAAAGTTTTTATCTCATACAAAAGAGACGACAGCCTTAACCTTGCACAACAGTTATATGACAGCCTAATTAAATTACATTATACCCCGTTTCTTGATTCTTATAGTATAGATTCCGGAGTTGATTTCCAAGAATATTTACTACACGAACTGTCGGATTCAGCAATTTTCCTGTTTATCAATACTCCCAATTACGAATTTAGTAAATTTACAATGGAAGAGTTAAATGTTGCAAATTTATTACAAATCGGGACTGTAGAACTTAGAAGTAATAATGTGAATAAATACAAAGAAGCTGAATTTGCAAAAGTTTATGAATTAAATAACGATATTAAGCCTGACACCGTTTTTTCAGACAACACCATAAAAGATATTATTTATCTTATAGAAAAAACAAGGGCTGAACTTTTTGAATTTAGGCAAAACGCTTTAATTGACCAGATTAAAGCAAAAAGCAATGATGACAACATTGAACCAAACATAAAAGGAGTAGTATATTCAAAGCAAAATGACTCTTGGTATTACCCTATAATTCATACTCCTGATTCAACTGATTACAAAAAGGCAATAGATCAAATAGGAGTAGTTGAAAATAAAAACAAATATTTAGTTTACAATGGTCTTCATTGTAGAAAAGATATTAGAGAACATATTATATGGTTAAATCAGTCTTTGCCGATCAAGGCAATTGACATAAACAAATAAATTATGATATTCTTATCTGCAAGCATTCCAACCCCTGGCAGGGAATATTATGGTACAGAAAATGCCCCTGCTATCCGCGAAGCTGTAATGGCATTTACAAAAGTTTGCATGGAACTTAAACTGCCTTTTTATTTTGGAGGACATCCCGCAATATCTCCTTTAATATATCAAACTGCCAAAGAATATGGCACTGATTTTATTAACAAAATTAAAATATATCAATCAGAATTTTTCAAAGGGCAAACACCGGAAGAAGTATCCTATTTCAGTAATATTCAATGGACTCCCAAAAAAGAAAAAATCGGAGAGAGCATTGCCTTAATGCGCGAGGAAATGTTTAAGAACCCAACAGAATGTGCTGTTTTTATAGGGGGGATGAATGGTATTATAGATGAAGCAAAACTAGTACACGAAAAACATCCTGATGCAAAGCTATTACCAGTAATTAATACCGGTGGAGCTTGCAAATACCTAGAAGAAATAACTGGTTTCAGATATGATTCTTTCCATGAAAATAACCATCCATTTGCTTATGTCTATTTATTCAGGAAATATCTACACCAGTTTATACAAAAATGACTACAACCATTAAAAACAATAAAAACGAGACTGCTTTCCAATACAGCCTCGTTTTTATTTATCATCTGGTTGGGTTTATGTCATAACCACTAGCATCATTTTCACTTTTATCAAAAGCATTATCAATGTATTTTTGAGGATTAGACAAAAATTCTTCCTCTTCCACAAATGCTATATATGAACCATCCAACGCATTAATGCACTTACATGTATTACATGAATATATTTTAGGATTTTGATTGTGTCTATTATTATTAATGATATCATAAACTTTTGATGTGTAATAATTGGAGACAGAACAGCCATCAGGTTTTATAGTTGTATATTTAAACCAGTCATAACCTCCATCCACTTTCATTATGACACCTACAACTCCATTCCTCTGAGATGTACGTTCTTTTCGTTTTATTTTTTTTAAACAGTATTCTATTTCCCAGTCAATCCATTTGCTCTCTTTCATATTGGGAGAAATAATCACAATCGTTACAGATGTGTCAAACATCATATCACGTAGATTCTTTTTTATGTTCTCTGTAGAAGTATCTGTCAGGTCTGGAGAATCACTTGTTTCTCCTTTATAATAATTAGCATCTTTACCTAATGCTGTTATAATATCATCACGAAGTCCTTGTGCTTCACTATATTTATATGATATAAATGTTTTATGCGCCATAAAATTCTTGTTTTGTTATCAAATTAATAATGTCGTAAATATGAATTACATTATTTAGTATCAGACTATACTCTTTTTAATTTCATAATCATCTTTATTATCCCTTATAGATGTAACAATGTTTATATACAGATCTATATTATTGATAAATTCATCCCAACGCACCATATGAATATAACTGACAAAACCTGTATAAACATTATCGCCTATATTACAGTCTTTGTTGGTTTTATCAATTTTATTAAACATGTTTTCTCTTAGAATTTTAAAAAGCTTATCTGTGTGCCATACAGTACAGCCCGAACCGCAACATAATTTTGGCTCCAACATATAATTATAATTACCCGTGCGATCAGGAATTACAACCGCCAAGACTCCGTTGGTACGTGAAGTTTTATCTTCTCTTGTAACCTCTTTTAAGGAATAAGAGACCTCCCATGGAATCCATTGATCATTTTCCGATATCCCAGAATCTTTCATATTAGGAGAGATTAGAACTATAGTGACAGAACTGTCATAAATTTTATCCCGAAGTTTTGAAGCGATTGTTTCATCCTTAAAGTTTGAAAGATCCTCACCGTCTTTCTCTCCTTTGTTCAAATGGTCAGTTTCCTCTAATCTATCCTGCAATTCATCTACATAATCACGTACCTTTGTGATTTCCCAAGAATAATTTCTAGATAGATGCTGAACTGCCGTATCACCATATTTATATGATATAAAAATCTTCTTACCCATATTTTCTACCTTTTTATCCAATCTTTTAATGATATTTTTTCACCCGTAGGGTATTCAATATAAAAATCATCCAAACCTTTTAAATTCCCATTATCATATTTCAACTTTATAATTGGATATATCTCTAAATACTCCTGACCTTTCCACATCTCATTATATCGTAGCAATGGGAAAATTGCAATATTGTCTATGTATTTAAACGAATCTCCATACCCTATTTCCCAATTACACCATTTCGATGACAAAGAATCGTTTGTCGCCAAAAAAATAAACTTACTGTTTTCCTTTATTTTCTGTTTAAGTTTACATGCAGTTTCAGCATTAGGAACTTCATCTAAAGTTTTATCCATCCAATCCACGTAAACGTCTATTCCGTATCCGTGTAAAAACACTACAATGGGAAATATTATATCAGCATCAACATGGGAATGAGAAAGAAAAATTGATGTGATATGAGACTTGGCATTTCCTGAACATACTTTACTCACTACACTGTCAAATATATCCTGGTCATAATATGTTATGATCTTTGCCAATTCCTTTATATCATTTTTTGATACAATATTCATACGCCTTAACCTTTAGGTGGAAATGGATCGTTGCCATAAGAATTTTTCTGGCGGATACGACCATCTTTTCCATGAATTAACAACTCCGACTGCTGATTCCGAGCAATCCTACGGGCTGTTTCTGCAGCTTCTCTTTGGGTATTGGCAATCTTTGTATATCTACAATTACCCTCTCCTTTAATTCCCCATTTATTGCCAATGGGGACTACATGTTGGTGTTTCTTATTCATAAATAAAAATATAAACAATAATTTATACTATTAAATACGGCGATAAAGAACTTATCGGAGGGTTGTGACATAGTTATGATAAAGCCTAAATTTGAAAATATAAATAAAAGCCTTACCTTTGTAACATGTTTAAGAGTTCAAGAGGGTGACTAATCCGTTTAACTCTTTCTACAACCATTAAACTTTATGAAGGAGGAAGTTACTTGCCGGTGCGTTCTCCTTCTTTTTTATAGTCTTTCCAAGTTATCAACTGTCCATTCTTAAATATTTACGTTTAACAAATTCTCTAATTCTGCTAATGCAGAGATTCTATTTTTTCTTATCACAGAATAATCAAGGTTGCCTACAAACGCTTTGATACTAATGCCTTTTAAATACATCTTATTAGCACGTTTAAACAAAGACTGAATTTTCTCAAATGCATTATTACCCGTTAATTTAGACACAGATTCTCCTAACTTTAAAAAGTTAGAAAGCCCTTTTAAATCATCCAATATCCAGTCCTCAATCATGGTTTCTACACGTACTTGACAGAAGTTTGTAATCCCCAAAGACTTCACTTCCTTTTTTACATTGTCCCAATCAACAACAGGACGTTCTGCAAATTCAAAAACATCCGTATCATAGCTGCAGCATACAGCTTTTACTTCATAGCCTTTTTTAGCAGCTTTAGGGCAAATCTCATTCTTTAGTTTCCCTTTTACTTTACTAGTATATCTAGATACGCCTTTTAAATTTCTAACCTCGCAGGAGTAAACCACTGTGTTTGAAGTCTTTTTGTAATATTCCAATAAGCCATTAAAGAAGATAAGATCCGTATCTCCCTCTACAAATATTACGATATGCGGTTTTAAATTTCTTTTTCCCATCATTTGAAATATTCGTTCAACAATTCATTGTCTACATCCATGTCAAGCAACATCTCAAACATGTATTCACCAACAGAAACTTCTTCAACCGAGGCATTCTTTATTACCTTAGCAATCTTATTAGGTTTAAGAGTTCTAAAATCAGCAATACCATTATCGGAAGGGACTCCAAATTTCATTTTTATTGGCTCTAAATATTTGATCAAATATGGAGAATGACTCGTAATAAGTATTTTAGTATCATTTGCCAGTTGAACAATTGCAGTCAAAAGATTTTGCAACAATTTTGGATGAACAGAATTTTCAAGTTCTTCTAAAAGAATCAATGGAATTTTATTTATTTCAGCTGCAACTATGTAAGTCAAAATAAAGAAAATCCTTTTAGAGCCAGATGAAATCCTATTAATTGTTGTATATTGGTTGTTATATCGTTCTTTAACCCGTACATCATAGAACACTTCTGGAAGCCTGAATGGCAAATCCTTATCACTGTCCTCTTCCTGATCAAAGTCTTTCCTCAAATTAATTTGAACAGGTTCAAAATCCTCTATATTGGGGAGTAGCCCGGTTATTACATCTTTTAAAAGCTCATATTTATTGCCATCCAATTCCTTAAGGCTATTTAAGTAAAATCCGATTTTTGACTCACGAGGATAATCTAAACTTAATTCATTTACGTCATCATCAGGTGCTATCATATTAAAGAAACTGTCCGGATTATTTAGAGTATTTATCTCACGCACATCTATACTGTTCAATTCACGAATAGCCCGAATATAGAACAGATCATCAAAATTTGCTAACTTGTTTAATGCCAATACATTCTCGTCAACATGTAACTGTTTAGAGCAACGTCCTGTAGGAGAGGCCAAAAACAACGCTGAATTAGATTCATTCCTTGAGATATAACTTCTTAGTTTAATATCATCATCAGCTTTCATTCTTAAGTATTCACCTACAATCCTTGCACCTGAATCATTTTTTAAGGTTTTTGCCCATTCAAAAGAATATCCGTAAATAAAACTCCAACTCTTATTATCTGAATCAGTAAATTCACCTTCTATTTCAAAAGAAAAAGGAACATTCTCCAAAGAGCTATTTATAGGTATATATGACCTGTTACGCATCATTGACAATTTTCTTTTATAAGGAACTTCCATGAAGCCTATACCAAAAACAATAGCTCTGAACACATTGCTTTTACCATAATTATTTGGTGCAATTAATGCACTTAAATCATCAAAAGACATCTGAATACTTCCTATATTCAAAATTCCAGATATACTAATCTTATTCAATATCATATATACTCAACTTTTTTATGTTGTTGCAAATATAATAAGTATTTTCAAAATTACAATGAAACGAAAAAGAATTTTTCACTTCATCTCAAACTAAGACCAAATAAAGCATATATATTGCACAATACGCAATATTTTATCACATAATTAAGTCTATTATTTGGATGTTTAATATTTAATAATTACATTTGTGTTCCAAACGCAGAGTTAATATTATTTATTTAGTTGTGTTATAAAAACACACTAATAAGAAACTCATCAAATAACTTATATGAATAAGGGATTTAAATATGATACATAAAATATGAGATTATACTTTTAATGAATGCGTCATCTCGTTACAGAGAGAGGTCAAATCATTCATCCTTAATATCTATTGCAACTGTTCCAAGCATTGTATGGGATTATATCAAGATGCATACAGATTACATACACAGATATTGCATCTTATTGAAATTCAGATATGTATTGGAGAGGCTCAAGCAGCGGTAGAAGAAGCTTAAAAAATAGCTAAATATTAAAAAAGGTCAGGCGGTTAACCTTTATCACAAGATATTATCGCCTGACCTTTTTTTAGTATGTTTATTATGTAGAACGATATACTTCTCAAAGTCTTTCAGAAAGTCCTAAGTCTTTTTGAGAGAGATGAAAATCCTCATCAACTATTCGTCACACAATGTATCAGAATTTCCGCCACGACGCGGACTGGAAGATAATATCAGCACTTTCTTTGCCATAATTCGTATTTTAAGAGTTATTTTTGTTTCTTTTCCAACGGCAAAGATAAACTATCCGCCAATAATTTCTGTAGATAATTTACAGATAAAATAACCTCGATTACGGATTCTTCTTTCCTCTTATCTAAAATTCGTAAATCCCTCTTGCAAATAGGGAAATTCCCTATATAAATAGTAATATTCTCTTTATAGTATCATTTTCCCCACCTATTTTTGCAGTATAAGAAAAAAACAGTAAACTAAAATCAAATGGATTATGAAAACAAAGATAAGAGAATGCTTCGGTCTATTGGTATTTGTCCTAACCATGCTTAGTTTGACTTCATGCGAAGTAGAAATAGATAGTTGGTATGATAATGATGATTATAGTGAGGTATATTATAGAAAGACACATGAACTGTGCAGCCGTACATGGCAGGAAAGTTGGGAGCAAGATGGAAAATATTACACTCAGCGATTGGACTTTTATGAAAATCGGACCGGAAAAGACTATATACGAGTGGAGTATCGAGATGGCTGCGTAACTGAAGACATATATTACTTTGATTGGAATTGGGATAACAATACACAAACATGTATCCGTATGAAATACGGACCGGATGACGTCTCTTATTTTGAACGCATCTGGATGAGCGACAATACACTAAGTGGTTTGCTTGACGGTACAGAAGTTTATTTTAAAGGAAGGTATTAGGAAAAAAGAACGAGGTGGCTGTCAAAAGGCAGTCGCCTCGTTTCCATATCAGTACTTTCTTTGATAATGTAGATAAAGTTATTCGTTCTTCAGACTGAGAATGGGGTTTTCGTTGGCTATCCGCCATGACTTGATAATCACACAGCCCACGATGAACGCCAATACAACGATGAATACACCTGTATAAAACAGCCAATCGGTAGTCATTACATCCCGAAACTGCGACTTCCATACCATTCCTGTATAGTGCGAAAGAACAACGCCTATCAATATGGCCGGTACAGCGATACGGATGACATCTGTTGACAACATCAGCAAAATGCCTTTCACTTCCGCCCCATTAATCTTGCGGATGGCAATTTCCTTACTCCGACGCCGTATCTCATCATTAATATAACCTACCAATCCCATCAGTGTGATGGCTAAGATAGCAATGGTTGCCAAAATGATAGAATCCCGAAAAACGCGTTCTGAATGGAAAGAACGTTCCATCTGTTTGGCATAAGAGGTAAACTGTACATTATCTTGCGGATAAAGTTTCTTCATTTCTTCGTTCAAGCGTTTGAGGTTATCATCAAACGGTTCTTTCAGCCTCACATGCATTACATTGCCACGTCCGCTGCTCCAACGAATCTCGACCGGCTCCATTTGCGCCGCATCAATAAATCTGAACCCATCCAATATACCTGTCACCGTACCATGTTCGGGTACATACTCACCTACTCCGTTATTGTCCCACTTCATGGCACGCACAAATTCTTCGTTGACCAGTATTTCCCCTTCGGCTGTCGGTGCTTTTCCCGTTTTCAACCTCATCCCTATAAAATTAAAGAACTCCCTGTCAAAGAAAGTCAGGCGCGGAGAAAAAATCATATTGCCACTATTGTCATTCACCGGATAAGGAGACGGAAATCCCAACATTCCGGCTTCTGCCGTAGCAGCCCCTTCCACGTATGGCAGGTTATGAAGCAAACTGAGTGTGTTGTCCACATGCTCATACGAATCATAAACAGACGCCAACCGTTCCATATTGTAGCCTAAATCTTTTGACATCGTATAATGGTATTGAGAAAAGACTACACACGTCATCCCGACTAAGAATGCCGTACCTGCAAATTGCACAAAAAGTAACGGATACTTCCAGCGTTTCTTGTTTTCAGTGTATTGGCGGAAAACCTGGGTAACAGGAATTGAAGAAAAGAACCGTCCCGGCATGATACCTCCTATGAAGAACAGAAACAGCACCACCAAAGCAGGAGCCCAAATGTTTTGCAAGCTAAACAGTTCTCCGACTGGTGTCTGAATCAGTTCTTCTATTTTTTCATTGAAATTGAGAATGATAAAAGCAATCAAAGCTAAAGATATACATACGATTATGGCTGTTTCCCACAAAAACATTCCGAATATGCCTCCTGTACCTGCCCCATTGCATTTGTGTACGCCAATGGCTTTGGCACGGTAAGCCAGCGAAGAGAGAGAAATAAGCACGTAATTCAATGTCGCGGTGAACAGTAATGCTATTGCAAGTATACCCATAATATAAAGCATTTTCACTGTATTCCAATTGTCGAGATGCAGTCTGCGCAATGGAGAAACCATTACCTCAATACCTTTTACTCCAAACTTTCCATAGTGGTCCATGGGCATATATTGGCTCATGATGATAGACGTTATACCTTTATTGATAATTTCCGCATCTGCTTTTGAATGCTTCAGGCGGACAAAAGCCTGATAATTGCCACCGGTGTTCCATCCCAATCCGCCTTTGTAATATTTCGTGCGATTGGCAATAGAGATAACGGCTTTCGGGCGATATAATGTGGTATTCAGAGGGATATCGGCATAAATACCTTTGACTATAAAAGGCTGATAATCTCCACCAATATTGTATAACAATGTTTTTCCTACCGCACCATCACTTCCGAAAACCTCTTTGGCAAAGGATTCGGACAAGAATATCATATCCGGGTTAGCTAAATCAAGCGCATTGCCTTTGTATAAAGGAAGCCCCATTGTTTGAAAAAAAGCAGAATCGACCATAAGAACCGTTTCCCTATAAGCTTTATTTCCATGAGACATCTTCCCATAAGCCTCTGTTACTGTCGTAAAACTTTCCACTTGAGCGGAAAAGTGCCGGGCAATCGCAGCAGCAGTAGGATAAATGTTATTGCCATGAAGCGGTTTTCCACCATCCCACCCTGTTTTTACCACATACAGCTGTTCGTTGTCCCGGTAAAAATTATCATAGCTCAATTCGTATGCTACTTTAGCAATCAAAATAACGGAGACAAGCAAACCTAAAGTAATGGATACCACTTTGACTATATTTGAACCTTTTCCACGAATGACATTTTGGATAGCATATTTCAATTGTTTCATTGCATTATGGTGTTTTATTTATGACTACTCAATACTAATTACTAATTTATTCTGATTTGATACTCTTTACCGGATTTTCATTAGCAATGCGCCACGCTCTGATTACCACACAGGTCACGACAAGCAACATTACGAACAAAGCAACTCCAATAAAATATAAAACATTATATAGATTCCAGGCATTATCGGGATAAATGCAAGTGGCACTTTCGATTTGTTCGGGCAGATTTTCAGCCTAAAGCCAGACGTTCTGCATCGGGATAACACTTCTCATAGCTTAATTCAAAAGCGATTTGCGAGAATAACAATATGCCGATAGTCAGTCCGAGTGAAAGAGAGATGAGCTTCGTCACATTACTTCCACGCCCGTGAAGAATCGTCTGGATTGCATAATATAATTGTTTCATCTGTGTTGTCTTGGGCTGTTACTCTTTGACGTTTGCTACAATGCTACCATCAAACAAATGGATAATTCGATGCGCAAAACTTGCATCGTGTTGTGAGTGAGTCACCATAACAATGCTGGTACCCTCTTTATTCAGTTCCGTCAATAAATTCATAACTTCGCTTCCGTTCTTTGAGTCCAAATTACCGGTAGGTTCGTCCGCCAAAATCAGTTTCGGATTAGTTATCACGGCACGTGCAATGGCAACACGCTGTTGCTGACCTCCCGATAACTGTTGAGGGAATGCTTGGCACGATGACTGAGATTCATACGTTTCAATATTTCGAGGACACGCTCTTTGCGTTCACTCGCCTTAATACCCAAGTAAGTCAAAGGTAGCTCCACATTTTCAAACACATTCAGCTCATCTATCAGATTGAAGCTCTGAAAGACAAAACCTATTACTCCTTTGCGGAGTTGTGTACGCTCCTTCTCTTTCAATCCTGCCACTTCCTTATCTATCAACTTATAACTTCCTTCGGTTGGGTTATCCAGTAATCCCAAAATATTCAGCAGAGTAGATTTGCCGCAACCGGAAGGTCCCATGATAGCAACAAATTCTCCTTCTTTGACTTCCATACTTACGTGGTTCAATGCTATGGTCTCCACTTCTGAAGTGCGAAACACTTTACTCAAATTCTCAATCTGTATCATATTCGTTTTTATTGTTTAATTATTCACTTTTAATACTGTTCACCGGATTATCATTTGCTATTCTCCATGTCTTTATCACCACACAACCAATGATAAAAAGTAAAGAGACAAAAGCTATCAGGATATAATAGTATATCGGAAATTCAGCCGTTTCAGAAAACTGGTCCGTCCACAAAGCTCCCAAATACCAGGCCCCCAATGTTCCGATACACACCGCAGGCATTGAAGTCCAAAATATATCTTTCGAAAGCAAAAGCAAAATAGAAGACGCCTCTGCCCCATTTACCTTACGAATGGCTATTTCCTTACTGCGACGTTGCATCTCATCATTAATATAACCAATCAATCCCATCAAGGTGACAAAAAGGATGGTTATGGTGGCCATTAGCGCAACACTTCGAAAATCGACCACAGTGCTGATTTGTAGTTCTGTTGCCCGTGTTTCAGACACAAAATTCAAATCTCCATCCGGCCAAATATTCTTCACATCTTCATTGAGTTTCTTTAAGTTCTCATCAAACGGCTCTTTCAGCTTTACTTGAATACAGCCACTAAAATCAGAACGATATTGGAATACAACCGGTTCCTCCGGCACGAAAATAGGATTAGATGAACGAAAATCTTCCGTCACTCCCACAATAGTACCCAATATTTCATCATTGTTACGAACCTGGCGACCGATAGGATTCTCTTTCCAATGCATAACTTCCAGGAACTTCCGGTTAACCACAACTTCATCCTGTTGCTTCAGGTTACGTCCTTCTTTCAGTTTTATTCCCACAAACGGAAGATAGTCTTTGTCAATTGCATTGCCTCGCATACTATATTGATTTCCGCTTTCCGTAGTAACCTGGCAACCACTCATACCTTCATATAGAGGCAGACTGCTACTTGCAACAGCTTCTACATAAGGCAAATTTTGAAAAGTAGAGCGTGCGTTTTCAGGATTACTGAAATAGTAATAGGTAAAAGCCATGCGTTCTGTGGTGAAACCTCGGTCTATATTAGTCATGTGATTGGATTGCACCAATACAAGCGCCAACAATGCAAAGATGAATGCCGTACCGGTAAATTGGATGAAAAGTAACGGACGCTTCCAGCTTTTCTTGCCTTCCGTATATCTGCGAAAGACCTGCGTAACCGGTATTCTTGAAAATTGTAATCCCGGCAATACACCACCCACTATGAAGATAAATAAAACGGCACAAACCGGTGCCCATAGATTCTCATAAGTAAACATGGCCTCCAGACTGGCATCTGCCATTCTTTCAAGCGGTTCTTGGAAATTAAGCATAAGGAAAGCCATCAATAGGACAGAGAGGAAAATAAGAATCCCTGTTTCCCACAGAAACATTTTCATGATTCCCCAATCTGACGCTCCATTACACTTGTGCACACCAATGATTTTGGCACGGCGACTCAGTGAAGAAATGGAAATCAGCACATAGTTCAATGTAACAGTAAACAATAGAATACCTGCTAAGATAAGCAATACCCAAATAATGCCCATACCATCATAATTTCTGGCCAGTCTTAAATCAGAAAAGGGAATCAGACGAAGCGACCAAGTATAATTCTTATCCTTATCTTCCTGCGGAATATATTTTTCCAGCATTTGGTCTATACGATTATTTATCGTTTCCATGTCGGAAGGATGGCGTAAGCGAATATAAGCAAAATAACTGTCACCTCCATTCCACCCCCAATAGTCCCAGCCATATTTTCGTGTGGTAGCCATAGATATGATAACCCTCAAATCATAAAATGTAGAATTCTCAGGATAGTCTTCATAAACACCTTTTATGGTCATCGGCATGCTTTTATTCAAATTCACAACCTTGCCGACAGGATCAGTCCCGGCAAACATTTCTTGTGCCAAGCTCCGGCTGATAAACAGTATATCGGGATTATTCATTTCCGAAGCCTGCCCTTGCAATATCTTTGTTCTCATTGTCTTAAAGAAACAACTGTCGGCTATCAATACACCCGGACTGAAACGAACGTCATCCTTATAAAGAGAAGTTCCTCCCCACCAGAAATGCGTTGTTGTGGCACTTTCCACTTCTTTGGGAAAACTTTCGGCTATGGCACCGGCCATAGGGCCCATTGTCATAAAGCCGGTGTCCTTCTCTCCGTTATGATTCCATTCAATCTGCACTGCAGCCAGACATTCGGAATCCTCATAGCAAGTATCATAATTAAACTCGAAGGCTTCGCGCGCGAATATCAAGATACTGACCGTCAAACCCAGAGTCAGCGAGATAACCTTTATAAGATTAGCCCCACGCCCATGAATCAATGTCTGAATTACATAATAAAGTTCTTTCATATTTTATTTTTTGTTTCTATTCGTTCTCTTAAAGAATAATGCAGAAAACGTGCCAAAGTCACAGTTCTCTATAAATAAGAGCTTTAGTTATTTCATTCCGCCCCGATAGTGTCTAATAATTAGACAGCAGTGTATGATAATTAGACAACAATGGTTTATTGCTGTTCCAAAAAGCTTATGTCTAATAATTAGACACTGCTTAGGAGGTTAGGCGCCAAATACTTATCTTTGTTTCAAGAATAAACCAAAAGATTATAGATATGCAAGGAACCATAATTGTGGTAGACGATAATAAAGGGGTGCTTTCTGCCGTTAAGCTGCTGTTGAAGAATAGCTTTGAGCGTATCATTACCCTCACCTCACCTATCACACTGCCTGCCGTGCTGCGTGAAGAGAATGCACAGGTGGTATTGCTTGATATGAACTTCAGCAGTGGGCTTAATACCGGCAATGAAGGGCTTTACTGGTTGCACGAAATAAAAAAAATGCAACCGTCATTACCCGTCGTGCTATTTACTGCTTACGCTGATATCGATTTGGCTGTACGTGGTATAAAAGAAGGAGCCGCGGATTTTATCGTGAAACCTTGGGATAATACCCGATTGGTAGATACACTGTCAGCTACATGCCGAAACAGTTCTAAAGGAAAGAAAAAAGCAGAACTCCGCAGGGTGGTATCATCAATGTATTGGGGTGAAAGCAATGCCATGAAACAGTTGAGGACACTGATAGAGAAGGTAGCCCAAACAGATGCAAATATCCTGATTACCGGAGAGAATGGTACCGGGAAGGAAATGCTGGCACGCGAAATCCATGCGCTTTCCGAACGATGCCGGCGCAATATGGTAACGGTGGATATGGGTGCCGTTACTGAATCTTTGTTTGAAAGCGAATTGTTCGGGCATGTAAAAGGTTCGTTCACCGACGCCCATTCCGACCGGCAAGGAAAATTCGAAGCGGCTCATGAAGGTACTCTCTTTTTGGACGAAATAGGCAATTTGCCTTATCACCTGCAATCCAAGCTCCTTACTGCCATTCAACAGCGTAGTGTGGTGCGTGTGGGCAGCAATGATCCCATTCCTGTAGATATCCGTTTGATTTGCGCCACTAATTGCAATTTGGAAGAGATGGTACTCAAAGGCAGGTTTAGGGAGGATTTATTATACAGAATAAACACCATCCATATTGAAATTCCTCCTTTACGTGACAGAAAAGAAGATATTATCCCCCTTGCCGAACGGTTTATCGACCGTTTCTGTAAGCAGTATGACAAAGGAAATATCATTCTTTCCTCTTCTGCAAAGGACAAGCTGCGCGAGCATCCTTGGTATGGGAATATTCGGGAACTGGAGCACGCTATTGAGAAGGCTGTCATCATTAACGAAGATGGAATATTGAATAACGAACATTTTCACTTTCCCCGTAAAGCCGGCACGCCTCCTGCCGAAGCTGCCGTCTCCACATTGGAAGAAATGGAGTTGCAGATGATTCAAAGAGCCATGGAAAAATGCAACGGAAACCTTTCGGCCGTGGCTGCCCAACTGGGAATAACGCGTCAGACCTTATATAATAAAATGAAGAAATTCGGTTTATGATGAAAAAAGTGACTGCCTCTTTTATCTTCCGCCTACTTGTTGTTGTCGCATTGGCGACATCCGGCTTATGGCTGTATATGCACCACAATTGGCTATGGTTATGCCTTGTCGTTCCCTTATTCTTCGTTTCAATATATTGGTTTCATCGCCTGTATACCTATAATACAAGAAAAGTGGCATTTTTGCTTGACGCCATTGAGAATGACGACCCGGCTGTGCGATTCTATGAACATAGCCTCGACAAAGACAATTCATCGGTCAACATGATGCTGAACCGCATAGCGCGAATCTTATATAATGTAAAACAGGAAACAGCCCAACGTGAGAAGTATTACGAGCTGATTCTTGACTTCGTGGAAACAGGGATCGTTGTACTCAACAGTAAAGGTGCTGTCTATCAAAAAAATAAAAAAGCAACGCAACTATTGGGAATGGACGTATTTACACATACCAAACAACTATCCCGCATTTCAGACGAACTGAAAAAAGTGATGGAAGAAGCTCTTCCGGGAGATAAATCACAAGTACAGGTCAGTACGGAGCGCGGTACAATCAATCTGGCACTACGCGTGTCGGGCATAAATATCAAAGAGGAAGAACTACGTATTATCGCTCTCAGCGATATCAACCGCGAGTTGGACGAACGGGAGATTGATTCATGGATTCGGCTTACCCGGGTTTTAACTCACGAAATCATGAACTCCCTTACTCCCGTCACTTCGTTGAGTGAAACCTTGCTGCAATTACCGGGAGCTGAAAACGAGGAGATGCGGCAAGGATTGGAAACGATTCACACGACAGGCAAAGGACTGATAAATTTCGTCATGTCTTATCGCAAACTGACACGTCTTCCTTCACCGGAACCTTCACTGTTCTATGTACGTCCCTTCCTCGAAAGAATGATAAAACTGGCGTGTCATCAGCATCCTTGTCCTCATATCAGCATTTCCCTGCATGAAGCGAAAGACGATTTGATTGTCTTTGCCGACGAGAACCTCATTGCTCAAGTGGTGACTAACCTGCTTAAAAACGCCATTCAAGCAATTGGTGATACACCGGACGGACTAATCACCCTGAGAGCATACTGTGACGAGCTGGAAAGTGTACATATCGAGATTGCTAATAATGGTCCTGTGATCGACCCCGAAGCTGCCGAACAGATTTTTATTCCTTTCTTTACCACCAAAGAAGAAGGAAGCGGAATCGGTCTGAGCTTGAGCAAACAAATTATGAGACTTAGCGGTGGCACACTGACATTGTTGCCTTATAAAGAAGACAGGCAGACTACCACATTTGCATTGGTGTTCAGTTAAACTCTTCTATTGACCCAAAATCAAATAAAAAATCTCCTTTCACTACTGTCAATCAAAAACTATATTTCAGTTCTTTATGACAGCAGAGAAAAGAGATTTATATCTAAAAAGTATTTGAGTATTTTTTAGTTCCCTGATTTTTACTTAGCCACTTTTTCCAATCTCTTCATAATAGAGAACATAAATAAAGCAGCAACCAGACAGCATACAATCAATACACTCCATACCATCCACAACTGCATTTCACCCCAAATCTTACCAATTTCACCAACCAACTTATTACCTAATGCAGTAGCTACAAACCAACCACCCATCATCAATCCTTTATATTTGGGAGGTGCAACTTTAGAAACAAATGAAATACCCATTGGTGATAGCAGCAATTCAGCAAAAGTCAACACCAAATAAGTAGAAATCAACCAATTAGGAGATACTAATTGAGAAGAAGAAATACCATTCGCTTCCACTTCCGACGGTGTGGGAAGTCCCATAGAACCCATAGCCAAAATAGCAAAACCAATCGCAGCAATAAGCATACCAAACGCAATTTTACGAGGTGCGGAAGGTTCTTTTCCGGCTTTAGCCAAAGAGCTAAATACAGCTAAGGATACCGGAGTCAAAGCAACAACGAAGAAGGGGTTGAATTGCTGGAATATCTGGGGAAGAATAGGCAGAGTTGCATCCATCGTACTATAATTTACTCCCAAAAGAATAATGACAGCAACTGCTACAATACCTGAAATAGTTTTGCTTTTACTAATTTTAGATTGAAAGAAAGAAAAACCAGCGTAAACCAATACAATCAGTAAAGTAAGATTCCATACACTAAAGCCTAACCGATCGAGCCCTTCAGCAGAATGAGCTGTATAGTCACGGGCAAAGAAAGTCATGGTAAGACCATTTTGATGGAATGCCATCCAAAAGAAAATAACGACAGCAAACACAAGACACAAAGCAATAATGCGTTGTTTTGTCTCAGCTGGAGTAAGTTCTTCGGAAGTAGCAGCCTGTTGTGTACTCTTATTGGCGTTAGCTTGTTTTGTATTGACATCTGCATGTTTAAACGTAGAACGGAATGCATAATAAATAATGATAGAAATAATCAATGAGATACAAGCTACACCAAAACCATAATTATAAGCTTCCCCCAATTTATCAATATATGTAGAACAGAATGATGCAGTATCACCAGCAAAATTCTGAGCTACTTTCAGGCTTTCAAGTAATTGTGAACCCTCAGGAGTTATGGTTCCATTTTGAAACTGGTGTGCCAAAGCCGGAATCTGTCCATCGTATGTTAAGTTAGATTTTGCCAACATCCAGTTTGTTATTTCTGTCGCCATTGTAGGGGCATATAAGGCACCGATATTAATAGCCATATAGAAAATACTAAATGCCGAATCGCGCTTACTTCTGTATTCAGGAGCATCATAGAGATTTCCTACCATTACTTGCAGGTTACCTTTAAATAAACCGGTACCTAATGCAATCATTGTCAATGCACCGAACATCATCCATTTAGCGATATCATTTCCTGCAGGAATAGAAAGTAGCAGATAACCGAAAAACATGACAAAAACACCTGTGGTCACCATCTTTCCATAACCAAATTTATCGGCTAACCAACCACCGATTAGAGGAGTAAAATAAACACCAGCCAAGAATGTAGAAAAAATCTCGGATGTTTCGGCTGCCGTATATCCAAACTTAGCTTGCAAAAAGAGTGTGAAAATCGCAAGCATTGTGTAATAACCAAAGCGTTCGCCGGTATTGGCGAGAGCTAACGCATATAAGCCTTTAGGCTGTCCTTCAAACATAAGTAATAAGATTTATAATTAATAGTTAATATTGATTTTTTGCAAAGATATAACTTTTAGCCAATCTGAAAAAAAAAGAACCACGAAAGTGGCTCTTTTTGCATGATTATTCGATGAAAAGGGATGTTACTTCCGCTTTAGCTTCTTTTATAAGGTCATTGGGAGCAATTTTAATTTGTAATCCCCGTATGCCGGCACTGATATAAATAAACGGATATTCAGTGCATGTTTCATGTATATAAGTAGGAAAGTGTTTCTTCATGCCAATGGGAGAACAGCCGCCACGGATATATCCCGTCAAAGGAAGCAGTTCTTTCATCGGAATCAAGTCACATTTCTTATTGCCCGATACTTTGGCAGCCAGTTTTAAGTCTACCTCGTGTTCTCCGGGGATAACACAGACAAAATGCCCTGTTTTATCTCCGTGAAGTACCAAGGTCTTAAATACCTGCTCTATATTTTCTCCCAAACTGGCAGCTACATGAATGGCACTCAAATCATTTTCATCCACCTCATAAGGAATCAGTTCATAAGAAACCTTAGCCTTATCAAGCAGACGCGCTGCATTTGTTTTTGCTATTTTCTCTTTCATACCGAATAATCTTAATTCTTTAATTCTTCTTTGATAAATCGGGGTGTATAGCCTTTACTACTCTTAGCTACTTCTTCGGGAGTACCTGTGGATAGAAGTTGTCCTCCGCCGCGTCCTCCTTCCGGCCCCATATCTATAATATAATCCGCCAGTTTGATGACATCCAGGTTATGTTCGATAACGATAACCGTATTTCCTTTGTCCACTAATCTGTTGAGCACGGTCATCAGCACACGGATATCTTCAAAGTGCAAGCCGGTGGTAGGTTCATCCAATATATATAAAGTTTTTCCCGTATCGCGCTTGGAAAGCTCTGTCGCCAATTTCACACGCTGGCTTTCTCCACCGGACAAGGTGGTGGAAGGTTGTCCCAACTTGATATACCCCAGCCCTACTTCCTGCAAGACTTTTATTTTATTCAGAATCTGAGGTACGTTCTCAAAGAACTCCACAGCCCGGTTAATAGTCATATCCAGCACATCGGCTATGGATTTTCCCTTAAAACGCACTTCCAGCGTTTCACGGTTATAACGTTTGCCATGACATACTTCACATGGGACCAGGACATCAGGCAGGAAATTCATTTCAATTGTCTTGTAACCGTTACCGCCACAAGCTTCGCAACGTCCTCCGGTCACATTGAATGAAAAACGTCCCGGTTTATAGCCGCGTATCTTCGCTTCGGGCAGATTGACAAAAAGATTTCTTATATCCGAAAAGACTCCGGTATACGTTGCCGGATTGGAACGGGGAGTTCGTCCCAAAGGAGATTGGTCTACGTTCACCACCTTGTCTATATTTTCCAGTCCTTCTATGCTGTCGTATGCCAACGGGTCTTGCAGGGAGCGATAAAAATGCTGAGACAGGATAGGTTGCAGAGTATCATTGATCAAGGTGGATTTCCCACTGCCCGACACCCCTGTCACACAGATAAGTTTTCCCAATGGAAACTCCACATCCACATTTTTCAGGTTGTTTCCCCTCGCACCCTTCAGCCATAAGGATTTTCCGTTTCCTGCCCTTCGTTCAGATGGAATCTCCAGCTTCATCTTCCCGTTTAAATATTGCGAGGTAAGTGTCTCTGTCTTAACCATTTCCTGCGGAGTTCCGGCGAATACTACCTCACCCCCCAAACGGCCGGCTTTCGGTCCCATGTCCACTACATAATCTGCGGCCAACATCATATCCTTATCATGTTCCACCACAATGACAGAGTTGCCTGTATCCCGAAGTTTCTTCAATGAATTGATAAGTCGGAGATTGTCGCGCTGGTGAAGTCCGATACTCGGCTCATCCAATATATAGAGTACATTCACCAATTGTGAACCGATTTGAGTTGCCAAACGGATGCGCTGGCTTTCTCCTCCCGAAAGAGACACCGAGGTGCGGTTCAATGACAGATAGTCCAAGCCCACATCAAGCAAGAAACGCAAACGAGTACGAATTTCCTTTAATATCTCGCTCGCAATTCTGCGTTGTTTATCCTCTAAAAATTCATCTACCTTCATCAGCCAATCATACAACTCATTGATATCCATACTGGCCAATTCATAGATGTTCTTATCGTGTATGCGGAAATGCAATGCCTCCCTGTTCAATCTGGCTCCCTTACATTCGGGACAGACATCGGTCTTGGCAAACTGCTCCGCCCATTTCTGAGCTGTAGCGGAAGCATCTTTTTCCTGCATCATCTGTATGTACTTCACTATTCCTTCATACGTTACAAAATAGTCGGAGGAAGTATGGATGAGGCTGCTTTTTATCTTAATCCGCTCATCGGAACCATAAAGAATTTCATCAATGGCTTCGTCTGTCAAGTCCTTGACAGGTGTCTTAATGCTGAAATCATATTTTTCAAGCAATGCTTCTATCTGCCAGAATATCATTGCATTTTTATACTTGCCCAAAGGTGCTATGGCACCTTCATAAATAGACAATTCACGATCAGGAATCACTTTGTCTACATCAATAAGGTTGACATATCCCAATCCTTTACATCGCGGACAAGCTCCTTGCGGAGAATTAAATGAAAAATTGTGGGGAGCAGGTTCTTTATAGGACAATCCTGTAACCGGACACATCAGGCGTTTGCTGTAATGGCGTACCGTTTCTGTTTCCGCATCCAATATCATAATCAGTCCATCCCCTTGCTGCATGGCAGTTGCAACACTTTGCTTCAAGCGTTTCTCATCCTTTTCATTTACAACCAGTTTATCAATGACCACCTCTATATCATGGTTCTTATAACGGTCGAGTTTCATGCCGTGAACAATCTCACGCACTTCCCCATCCACACGCACATACAAATAACCTTTCTTCCTCACCTGTTCGAAAAGTTCTTTGTAATGACCTTTACGTGTACGCACCAACGGAGCCAGCATAAAAATCTTTTTGCCTTGATAATCTTTATGAATCAGTTCAAGAATCTGTTCTTCGGTGTATTTCACCATTTTTTCTCCCGAGAGATAAGAATATGCAATACCTGCACGGGCAAACAACAAGCGAAGATAGTCATACACTTCGGTTGTTGTACCTACGGTAGAACGCGGATTCTTATTCGTTGTTTTCTGCTCTATAGAAATCACCGGACTCAATCCTGTTATCTTATCTACATCAGGACGTTCCATTCCACCCAGAAAATTACGGGCATATGCAGAGAATGTTTCTATGTATCTGCGTTGTCCCTCAGCAAAGATAGTATCAAATGCCAATGAAGATTTACCGCTACCGCTAAGTCCGGTTATCACAGTCAGGCTGTTACGTGGAATTTCTACATCTATATCTTTTAAATTATGCACACGGGCACCGTATACATTAATTAATTCTTTATCTTCAATCATATATTTATGCTTTCAGCTACTTTTGGCAGGCAAATTTAATGCTTCTGGACGAAATAATTAATTAAAAAGCCTAATATTATTTGCTATTCTTTCCATATAATGTGAATAAAACAGTTTTTTTTGTACTTTTGCCCCTTAGTATAATCAACACACTACAAATGAAATTTATTCAAGCATTATATCTGGTCGCAGCTTTGTCTGTTGCTCCAGTCGGAATGATGGCTCAGACGCATTCCTCTGACAGCTATTTTCTGCACACTATTACCAAAGGGCAGAGTTTGTATTCGATAGCCAGTATGTATAACGTTACTACTGCCGATATCATTAAACTGAATCCGGGAAGCTCGGAACAAATAAAGGCCGGTGAGAGATTGAAGATTCCGCAGAAGAACGCAGGAAGCGGACAACAAACGTTTCACACCATTCAGGCCGGAGAAACTCTGTATAAGCTTACGCAGAGATATGGTGTCACTGCACAACATATATGTAAGGCCAATCCGGGACTCAGTGCGGAAAACTTCCGTATCGGACAGGTTATTGTTATCCCTGCACAAACAGAGAGCAGTGAGGAAACCATTATCAATGAAGTAAAATCGGCCGGAGCTGTTTCTTCCGCTTCCACCCCTTTAAAACCTAAATGTCGGGATATGCATCGGGTGGAAAGAAAAGAAACGATATACAGCATCAGCCGTCTATACGGCATTACGGAAGCCGAACTGATTGCAGCCAATCCCGAACTCCGTACAGAGAAACTCAAAAAAGGAAAGTTTTTGTGTATCCCCTACACATCTGCCGGAAACAACCAAAAGGAACAGGAGCAACCTGTATCGCCGACTACTATACCGACCGACAATGAGCTCTTTGATAAGAGTAAGAAGGAAAATCCTAAGATTGCCACCATAAAAGCAGCCGTTATGCTTCCGTTCATGACCGACGGCAGCGGTAATCGTGATGAACAAACCCGCATGGTAGAGTACTATGAAGGTTTCTTGATGGCAGTAGACAGTTTGAAAGAAAAAGGTGTTTCTATTGATATATACACTTATGATACATATAATAATACCTCTTCGGTAAAATCCATTCTTGCCAAAGATGAAATGAAAAACATGAATATCATCTTCGGTCCTGCTTATCCGGAACAGGTTAAACCGGTGGCGGATTTTGCCAAGAAAAATAATATCCGCTTAGTGATTCCATTTACTTCAAAGGGTAATGAGGTGTTCAACAACCCGTCTATTTATCAGATTAATACTCCTCAATCTTATCTATATTCGGAAGTATATGAGCACTTTACACGCAAATTTACCAATGCCAATGTAATATTCCTTGATGCAGAGGATGGCGATAAAGACAAAGCGGATTTTATTAAGGGACTGAAAGAGGAATTGAAAGGCAAGCACATACCTTTTACTGAATTAAAAGGTGAGGCCATTACTCCCGAATCATTAAAGGGGGCCATGAATGCTACTTTGGACAATGTATTTATTCCTACTTCCGGTACAAACATTGCTCTGATTAAATTATTACCGCAGTTAATTGTTACCCTGCGTGACAATCCTGATTATCGGATGCAATTATTCGGATACCCCGAATGGCAAACGTATACTAACGACCATTTGGCCAGTTTTTATGAATTGGATACTTATTTCTATTCTTCTTTCTATACTAACAATTTATTTCCCGAAGCTATCCGATTCTCTTCTGCCTATCGCAAATGGTACAGCAAGGATATGTCGAACACATTCCCCAAATATGGAATGTTAGGATTCGACACAGGCTATTTCTTCCTGAAAGGGTTATCACAATATGGAAGCAACTTGGAAGACAAGCTGAATAAAGTGACAGTCACTCCTATTCAGACAGGTTTTAAATTTGAACGCGTAAATAACTGGGGAGGCTTTATCAACCGGAAAGTGTTCTTTGTTCATTTTACGAAGAACTATGAATTGATTAAACTCGATTTTGAATAATGAAGAACTATAAATATATAGGTATATTGGTTCTGGCATGGTTATTCACTTTGCCGGCAACTGCACAATTAGGTGAAGAGCGACATAATTTTGCAGTTGGAATAAATGGAGGACTGAACATGAACTCTGTTAGTTTTGATCCTAAAATCAAACAAAATACCTTGAATGGCATGGAGATGGGTGTCACCATGCGCTATATGTCCGAAAAATACTTCAAGATGATGTGTGGAGTGCAAATGGAAATCAATTACTCACAACGCGGTTGGAGTGAAAAGATTGAGGATGGCTCCGGAAATACATACAGCCGCACCATGAACTATGTTGAGATTCCTCTTTTGGCTCATCTTGCTTTCGGAAAAGACGCACTGAACCGAGGAGTAAAGTTCTTTATCAATGCAGGTCCCCAGATCGGTTTCTTTTTAAGCGATAAAGAAGAAATGAGTGATAATTGGGATACTTCCCAACGCCCCAATGGGGTAACAGAGCAATACGGTAAGGCTGTAGAAAATAAATTTGATTATGGTATTGCAGCCGGCGCCGGACTGGAATTAAGCACAGGCATCGGACACTTCTTGTTGGAAGGGCGTTATTACATGGGGTTGGGAGACTTTTATAAGAGTACAAAAAAAGATTATTTCGGTCGGTCTGCCCACTCCTATATAGGCGTAAGGGCAACTTATTTATTCGATATAACCAAATAAGGCAGGCTCATCCGAAGAAGATATTGCCTTTCGGTCAAAGGTCGCATGACACGTATATATGTGTAGGGCTACACATATATACGTGTTGCTTTATACATACGTATGTGTAGCCTCGTACGTATATACGTAAAGACCGATACATACGTATGTGTGTCCCGGTCATTTTCTTTTTAACTATTATTACGATTTCATTTGAAACTAAAAGTTAATTATTACCGTCTAATCCGATAAACAGTATTAATTGGTCTCCGACCAAGAAGACACGAAAAAAACTACATCATGAAAAAAATTGGTATTTTAATGACCGTATGCTTATTGGCAGGTATATGCCATGCACAACAAATACGCATATCCGGTAAAGTATTGGAAGCAAGCACTAAGCAAGCGGCGATAGCAGCCAATGTGGTCCTGCAAACCAATGATTCGACTTTTGTCAACGGTGCCGCAACCGACAACAAAGGAATTTTCCGAATAGAAAAAGTGGCGGAAGGAAGTTATAAATTGGTCATCTCTGCCATCGGTTTTAAGAAAAGCGTCATTGACCTGCAAGGACTTTCCCAATCTGTCGATTTGGGTACGCTGGAACTGGAAGAAGCCTCCCAACAACTGGAAGAAGTGACGGTTTCCGCAACCAATGTGGTCAGTAAGTTCGACCGAAAATTAGTGTTTCCCAACAAGCAACAAATCACTGCTTCAAATAGCGGTGTCGATTTGTTACGCAATCTGATGCTTCCACGACTGAATGTAAATCCTCTGGATGGCAGCGTTTCCCTGAATGACGGAAGTTCTGTACAACTGTGTATCAACGGACGCAAAGTGGGGAAAGAAGAAATTCAGGCACTTATCCCATCGGATATCCTCCGAATAGAATATCTGGAAGACCCCGGACTGCGCTACGGAGATGCAGGAGCGGTGGTAAACTACATTGTCCACCGTTATGAACTTGGAGGTTCTGTCAGCACCTCGGCTCAGCAGTCGCCCTATGTGATGTGGGGAAACTATAATGTGTCGGGAAAAGTGAACTACAAGAAATCCGAATTCGGAATATGGTATGGCGCATATTCACATAAATTCGAGAATGCATGGCGCACCAATGAAGAAACGTTTGCAAAGGAAGACGGTACTTTTCTGCACCGGACGGAAGAAGGCATTCCTGATGTTACTTCGGAATACGCACAATGGGGCGGTATCAGTTATAACTTGCAGGAAGCGGATAATTATATGTTGAACGCCTCCGTCGGATTTTGGAATGAAAACAAACCACGGACCGGTTTCCACAGCACACTGTATACCCGTGAATATCCCGAACTTGCCACAGAAAGACTTGACTTTGCTCACAACCGTAACAGTCGTCCCTGGTTCGACATCTATTTTCAGAAGGAACTAAAAAAGAAGCAGTTTCTGGCATTGAACGTTGTAGGAACATATATCGGCAGTCATAACCGCCAAAACTATCAGGAAATTCTCGATAATGAGTTTGTTGCCGATTACTTCTCAGGTGTGCAGGGTGACAAATACTCCATCATCGCGGAAGGAATCTATGAAAAGACATTCAAGAAAAGCCGTTTCAGTTCGGGTATCAAACACACCCAGGCATATTCGGACAATGAGTATAGCGGAACACTGAACTATAACACACAGATGAAACAAGCCGACACGTATGCCTATGCGCAATATAACGGAAAATGGAAAAAGATGAATTATACGCTGGGGGTAGGTGTCACCCGTTCCTGGTACCAACAAATCGGACAAGAAGATTATGAAACTTACCAATTCAATCCACGTTTCAGCCTGAGTTATACATTTAATGAAGAATTTTATGCCCGCATGAATGGCAGTTTAAACAGTAATGAGCCTTCACTATCTCAGTTAAGTGCTGTAGACCAATTGATAGACTCATTGCAAATCAGACGTGGAAACCCTGATTTGAAACCATATAACAACTACCGGTTGAACCTGACATTGGGGTATAACAAGAAGAAAGTGCAGATAAATTGGTATACCAACTATCGCAATGCGCCCGATGTCATCATGGAGCAAACTTATCGTGAGAACGGGAAATTCATACGCAGCTATGCCAACCACCATCGCTTCCAGTCTTTGGAAAATGAGTTATCTGTCCGCGTGGGAATGCTTTGGGATGTACTGCAATTAAGAGGGAGTACGGGGCTGAGCCGTTATTGGAGTCACGGAACGGATTATAATCACACCTATACAAACTGGTATTACGAATTGGAGGCAACCGCCATGTATAAACGGTTTATGGGATACTTCATGATACAAAGCAACCGCAACAGTTTCTTTGGCGAAAGCTTGAGCAGTGGCGAGAACTTGCATGTCCTTATGTTGCAATATCGCTTGGGCAAAGTCAATTTGGGAGCAGGAATCATCAATCCTTTCTCTGATAACTATAAGCGCGAACAGGAAAACAGGAATCGCTACGCCGGCTCCAAGGGAGCATGGCATGTGAAGGAGTCGGCTCACATGGCTTTCCTGACCTTTGCCTACAACTTCAGTTTCGGCCGCCAATATCAAAGCAAGAACAAGAAGATTAACAATAGCGACACAGACGCCGGTGTATTATAAAAAATATGCTTTATTGTTATAAGGGGTTGTGTCAAAACTAAACCGACCTATCCCATCGTCAGCTGTAGGGGCAGGGGTTGCCTGCCCGAAGACACAAAGCA
>ERZ860023.288-NODE-288-length-32579-cov-3.378336_pt1 | contig 32579 bp, 23 predicted proteins | sample MGYA00509983_ERZ860023 | MGnify/ENA primary metagenome ERZ860023 (study PRJEB30046, sample SAMN00715180) | human gut metagenome | study: EMG produced TPA metagenomics assembly of the A metagenome-wide association study of gut microbiota in type 2...
GGGTCTCCGGTGGAGACCTCTGCACAAAGTGCAGAAGCACCGACCGAACCGACAGGTGAGACGGTGGGTGCGACTTGTTGCACTCGGAGGGATTATTAAAAAGAGCTTGGACATCGAGCCAAGCTCTTTTTGGCGCTTTTTGTCTTTTGTTCGGGGGCAGTACCGTCGTACAGCTCCCGAACAAAAGACAAAATTTATCTCACTTTTTCGAAATCTACCAGCGTGTAGAAATTTATAATTTAATGTTTTCTACACGCTGAAAGGAGAACTGAATTACCAGTTCTCCTTAAATATTTATCGAAGTTTAAAAATCAGCCTTCGTATTCGTCTTCATTTTCCCAGTTGTGCCAAATGTTTTGAACATCATCGTTTTCTTCAAACATTTCAATCATTCTTGCCATATTTTTCATATCTTCTTCAGATTCAAGCCTTGTGTATGTTTGCGGCACATAAGCAGGTTCGCTTGAAATGATGTGATAGCCTTTGCCTTCAAGTTCATCACGAATTGCACCTACATCGTTAGGCTCTGTTCTGATTTCAAAAATATCTTCTTCATCGGTAAGAAAGTCGGAAGCACCTGCCTCAAGTGCGTCTTCCATAAGCTGGTCTTCGTCAACATCTTCTTTTTCAATTATGATTACACCCTGCCTGTCAAACATAAAGGTTACAGAACCCGGTGTGCCCATATTTCCGCCTGCTTTATCAAAGTAATGCCTTACTTCAGATGCAGTTCTGTTTCTGTTATCTGTAAGCGTTTCAACTACTACTGCGATACCGCTTGGACCATATCCCTCGTAAATGATTTCTTCAAAATTAGTGCTGTCGCCTTCGCCGGCTGCTTTTTTAAGCATTCTGTCAATGTTATCGTTTGGTACATTGTTTTGCTTTGCTTTTGCAATAACATCACGAAGTTTGGCATTATTATTAGGGTCAGGGCCCCCGTTTTTAACTGCTACTGCAAGTTCTCTTCCTATTTTTGTGAAAACTTTTGCTCTTGCTGCGTCATTAGCACCCTTTTTTCTTTTAATGGTGCTCCATTTGTTATGACCACTCATTTTCTCAACTCCCGTATGTGAATTTTTAACTTAAATATTTTAACATATTATTTATTATATATCAAGAGTTAAGTTTACACAATATTACATGCACATACAAATTATATTTGTATGCTTATTTTTTAATTTGATGTTGTATATTTACTTATTATATGATATTATAGATGTGTATAATTATATAAATTTGTATAAATATTCAGGAGGATTTTATTATGTATTCGGATTATTATGATTCAATCGGTAAAGTTGCCGAAACGGATAAGGAAGTTGCAGACGCTATGGCACTTGAATTAAAGCGCCAGCGTGATAATATTGAACTTATTGCTTCGGAAAACCTTGTTTCCCCTCAGGTAATGGCTGCTATGGGCAGTGTTCTTACAAATAAGTATGCCGAGGGTTTGCCGGCAAAGCGTTATTACGGCGGTTGCCAATATGTGGATATTGTTGAAAATATTGCTATTAAAAGAGCGTGTGAGCTTTTTAAATGCAATTTTGCCAATGTTCAGCCTCATTCAGGTGCGCAGGCTAATACTGCTGTTTACCTTGCACTTCTTAAGCCGGGTGATACAGTTATGGGTATGAGCCTTGATAACGGCGGTCACCTTACTCACGGTTCACCTGCTAATATCAGCGGTAAGTATTTCAACTTTGTACCTTACGGTGTTGATGAAAACGGATTTATTGATTACAAGGAATTTGCAAAGCAAGTTAATAAAGTTAAACCTAAACTTGTGGTTGCAGGTGCTTCCGCTTATCCAAGAGAAATTGATTTTAAAACAATGGCTGATATTGCACACGCAAACGGTGCAATGTTTATGGTAGATATGGCGCATATTGCAGGTCTTGTTGCCGCAGGGCTTCATCAGTCACCTGTTCCATATGCCGATGTTGTTACAACTACAACTCATAAAACATTAAGAGGTCCACGCGGCGGTCTTATTCTCTGCAATAATGAATATCTTATTAAAAAGCTCAATTCAGCAGTATTTCCGGGTACACAGGGCGGCCCTCTTATGCATGTTATTGCAGGTAAGGCAGTTTGTTTCGGCGAAGCTCTTAAGCCTGAATTTGCTGATTATCAAAAGAGAGTTGTTGAAAACGCAAAGGCTCTTGCAAACGGACTTATGAACAGAGGAATGAAGCTTGTTTCCGGCGGTACTGATAATCACCTTTGCCTTCTTGACCTTAGGGGTACAGGTGTAACAGGTAAGGAGCTTGAAAACAGACTTGATGATGTTCATATTACTCTTAATAAAAATACTGTCCCTAATGAACCTCTTTCACCGTTTGTTACATCCGGTGTTCGTATCGGTACTCCTGCCGCTACTACAAGGGGTCTTAATACTGATGATATGGATAAAATTGCAGAATACATTACTCTTGCTGTTACAGATTTTGATAATCAAAAGGAATATATCACAAACGGTGTTGCCGAAATTTGTGCAAAATATCCTCTTTATGAATAATTAAAGAAGTGATAATATGAAAGTCTTATTGATTGAAATATTAAAAATATTACTTAAAATTATTTATGCTCCCATTAAGCTTTTTAAAACTAAAAACAGAATAGTTTATCTTTCAAGGCAAAGCAATGATAAAAGCCTTGATATGAAGCTTCTTGAAGAAGCAATAAATAATGAATGTCCAAATACCGAGCAGGTTTTCAGGCTTAAAATGATACCTGAAAGCTTGCCGGGAAAAATTGCATATTGCTTTTCAATAATAGGTGATATGTATTATCTTGCAACATCAAAGGTAGCAATAATTGATACTTATTCAATTACTGTTTCTTGCTTGAAGCATAAAAAGAGCCTTAAAGTTATTCAAATGTGGCACGCTTTGGGCGCACTCAAAAAGTTTGGGCTTCAAAGTGTCGGTACAAAAGAGGGCAGGGATGAAAAAATCAGCCGTGCTATGTGTATGCATAAAAATTATGATTATGTTCTTGCACCGAGTAAAAAAACAGCGAAGTTTTATATGGAAGCGTTTGGTTGTGATAATTCTAAAATTAAGATTTGCTCACTGCCGAGGGTTGACGATATATTAACTGATAACGGCTGTGCTTCCCGCTTTTTTACAGAAAATCCGGCTTTAAGTGATAAAAAAATTGTTCTTTATCTTCCTACTTTTCGTGAAAGAGATGCTTATGTAGCAGAAAAGCTTAAGGTTGAATTTGACGAACTTGCTGATTATCATTTGATAATTAGCGCGCATCCTCTGTTTTCTAAAATTAAGATTGAGGATAAATTTTCTTACAGCGGTGATTTTTCAACATATGATTTGATGAAAATTGCCGATGTTATAATAACCGATTATTCAGCTTGTGCTTTTGAAGCTAGCGTTTTGATGAAACCGCTTTATTTCTTTGTACCCGATTATGAAGAATATTCAAAAGAACGGGGAATAAATGTTAATCTTAAAGAGGAAATGCCAAGCGCGACTTTTGAAGATGCAGAAGCTCTTGTAAATGCAATTAAATCAAACAGCTATGATTTTGATATGTTGTATAAATTTAAAAGCGAATATGTTGAAAATTCAAAAGCAAACAATGCAGAAATTCTTGCAAAATTTATTTCTATGTTGATTGCTTAAATATAAAAAGAAGGCAAAACAATGGACTATACATTTTCTGACAAAATTTCTTCTCTCCAGCCAAGTGCTATCAGAGAAATACTTAAAGCAACAGCAGACCCTAAAATTATTCCACTTGCAGCAGGCAATCCGGCACCGGATGCTTTCCCTGTTGAAGAGGTAAGGGCAATTGCGGCAGATATACTTGATTCCCGCCCTATTGATGCACTTCAGTACGGCGTATCCGAGGGCTATCAGCCGTTGCGTGATACAGTTAAAAAGTGGATGAAAAATCACGAAAATATCGGCAAGGACTTTGACGATGTGCTTATTGTTTCAGGCGCAACGCAGGTTATGGATTTAACTACCAAAGTTCTTTGTAACGAAGGGGATACAGTTATTTGTGAAGAGCCGTCATTTATCGGTTCGCTTAATTGCTTCCGTTCTTACGGCTGTAAGCTTAAAGGTGTGCCTGTTGAAGCAGACGGAATCAATATCGCTATGCTTGAAGAAGCACTCAAATCTACAAAAAATGCAAAGTTTATATATACAATTCCTAATTTCCAAAACCCTTCGGGTGTTACAATGTCTTTGGAAAAGAGAAAGAAGCTTTATGCACTTGCTAAACAGTACGGTGTTATGGTTTTGGAGGATAACCCTTACGGTGATTTAAGAGTCAGCGGTACTCCGCTTCCTACTATTAAATCAATGGATGAGGACGGAATAGTTATTTATGCCGGCTCGTTTTCTAAAATTCTTTCACCGGGTCTTCGTGTTGCTTATTGCATTTCGCCTAAAACGGTTATGGCTAAAATGACGGTAGGCAAGCAGGCTTCCGATGTGCATACGCCTTGCCTTAATCAAATGATTGTTGATGAATGGTTTAAAAACTATGATGTTGATGCTCATATTAAGCATATTCAGGGCATTTACAGAAATAAGCTTAATCTTATGTGTGAATGTATTGATGAACATCTTGGCGATTTTGTAGAATATGTTAAGCCGGAAGGCGGACTTTTTGTTTGGTGCAAATTGCCTGATGATGTAAATATGCTCGAATTTGTTAAAAAAGCAGTTGAAAAGAATGTTGCAGTCGTTCCGGGTAATGCATTTTTAATGGATGATACACAGGAATCGCACTACATTCGCCTTAATTTCTCAACCCCTACCGATGACGGTATTATAAACGGTGTTAAGGCTTTGGGCGAAGTAGCTAAATTATATAGATAATCGGAGAAAAACAATGGCAGAAGAAATTAAAAAAGAACGCAAAAAAAGAAGTCTTTCACTTATCCAACCTACCTCTGTGCCTACTTTGGGCAATTATCTCGGAGCAATGCGTGGCTGGAAAGATTTCCAAGATGATTTTGATACAGTGTTCGGCATTGCCGATTTGCACTCAATTACCGTAAGGCAAGACCCGCAAAAGCTCAGAACTCAAACTACCCAGCTTTATGCCTTACTTATGGCTACCGGACTCGACCCTGATAAGAGTATTCTCTTTATTCAGTCACATGTGCCGCAACATTCACAGCTTGCTTGGATACTTAATTGCTATACTCAATTTGGTGAGCTTAGCAGAATGACACAGTTTAAGGATAAGTCACAGCAACACTCGGATAATGTAAATGCAGGTCTTTTTACTTACCCTTCACTTATGGCGGCAGATATTCTTCTTTATCAGGCAGATGTTGTTCCTGTTGGTGTTGACCAAAAGCAACATCTTGAAATCACGAGGGATATTGCTGAGCGTTTTAATGGTATATATGGTAATGTATTCACTGTTCCTGAAGCGTATATTACCAAAACTGCGGCAAAGGTTATGAGCCTTGCTGACCCTACAAGAAAGATGAGTAAGTCGGACCCTAACCCTAAAGGTACAGTTTATCTTACAGATGAACCTAATGTTATTATGAAGAAGTTTAAGAGTGCTGTAACCGACAGTGAAATGAGTGTTCGCTATGCCGAAGGTAAGGACGGAATAAATAACCTTATGTCAATTTATTCAGCAGTTACCGGCAAAACATTTGATGCTATTGAAAGTGAATTTGCCGGCAAAGGCTACGGTGATTTTAAAACCGCAGTAGGTGAAGCAGTTGTTGCCGAGCTTGAACCTGTTCAAAAGCGTTATAATGAATTTATGAAAGATAAAGCTTATCTTCAGGAAAAATGGACTCAAGGTGCTGATTTGGCACAGCGTGTATCCCAGCGCACACTTGATAAAGTTATGAAAAAAGTAGGCTTTGTGCTTAAATAATTGAAAATATCAAAAAACTAAATGCCCGAAAAACCTTGTGTTTTCGGGCATTTTTCTGTCTTTTGAAAAAAATATTTAAAAAAACACTAAAAACCTATTGACAAAATAGGTAATGTGTTGTATAGTGTAGACATCACAGAGATTACCTACAAACCTCGTAGGTAATAAGGGAAATATTTAAGGAGAGATTGTTATGAATAAAATTTACAGCAAACTAACAGTCGCTAATGCTAAAAATCAACGAATGTGCTTTCGATGTTATATGTAAAATCATAAATTATTTTAGCTTTAATACTTAATTACAAATTTAAAAACTAATTTTAACATCGAAAGGAAATTAACATTATGTCAGAATATAAATATCATTTTGAAACACTTCAACTTCATGTAGGTCAGGAAGAACCGGACCCGGCAACAGATTCAAGAGCAGTTCCTATTTATCAAACAACTTCATATGTATTTAAAAACAGCGATCACGCACAGGCAAGATTCGGCCTTGCAGATGCAGGCAATATCTATGGCAGACTTACCAATTCAACACAAGATGTTTTTGAACAGAGAGTTGCAGCTCTTGAAGGCGGTGTGGCTGCTCTTGCAACAGCTTCAGGTGCAGCAGCACTTGCGTATACTTTCCAAGCTCTTGCACAGGCAGGCGACCACATTGTATCGGCAAAAACAATTTACGGCGGTACTTATAACTATCTTGAACATACATTTTCACAGTTTGGTGTAACAACAACTTTTGTTGACCCTGATGACCTTGCTAATTTTGAAAATGCAATTCAGGATAACACAAAAGCAATCTTTATTGAAACACTCGGCAATCCAAATTCAAATCTTATTGATATTCAAAAGCTTGCAGATATTGCACATTCACATAACATTCCTCTTGTTATTGACTCGACATTTGCAACACCTTATCTTTTAAGACCTATTGAATACGGTGCAGATATTGTAGTTCACAGTGCTACTAAGTTTATCGGCGGTCACGGTACTACTTTGGGCGGTGTAATCGTCGACAGCGGTAATTTCGATTGGAAAGCAAGTGGCAAATACCCACAGATTTCCGACCCTAACCCAAGCTATCACGGTATTTCATTCCAAGAAGCAGTTGGCCCGGCAGCATTTGTAACATACATTCGTGCAATCATTCTTCGTGATACCGGTGCTACAATTTCACCGTTCAATGCATTCCTTCTTCTTCAGGGTCTTGAAACACTTTCACTTCGTGTTGAACGCCATGTTGAAAACACAAAGAAAGTTATTGAATATCTTGTTAATAACCCTAAAGTTGAAAAGGTTAATCATCCAAGCATTGACCCAAGATATAAAGAACTTTATAACAAGTATTTTCCAAACGGTGCAGGTTCTATCTTCACATTTGAAATTAAGGGCGGAGAAGCAGAAGCCAAGAAGTTTATTGACAGCTTAAAGATTTTCTCAATCCTTGCAAATGTAGCAGATGTTAAATCACTTGTTATTCATCCGGCAACCACAACACACAGTCAGCTTAGCCCTGAAGAACTTGCAGAACAGGATATTAAGCCTAATACAATCAGACTTTCTATCGGTACAGAGCATATTGACGATATTATTCACGATCTCGACGAAGCTTTCGCCGCAATCGACTAATTTTAAATTCTAAATTATTTGATTAAATTTAAGGAGATTATTTATTATGGCTATTTATAAATCAGCACTTGACCTCGTTGGTAAAACACCACTTCTTGAGGTACAGAATTTTGAAAAAGAAAACAATCTTGAAGCAACAGTTCTTGTAAAGCTTGAATATTTCAATCCGGCAGGTTCTGTTAAAGACCGAATTGCAAAGGCAATTATTGAAGACGCAGAAAAAACAGGAAAGCTTAAAGCAGATTCAGTTATTATTGAACCAACAAGCGGTAACACAGGTATCGGCCTTGCCAGTGTAGCTGCTGCAAAGGGATATAAACTCATTATCACAATGCCTGAAACTATGAGCGTTGAAAGAAGAAATCTTATGAAAGCATACGGCGCCGAACTTGTTTTGACAGACGGTGCAAAGGGTATGAAGGGTGCTATCGCAAAGGCAGAAGAACTTGCAAGCGAACTTCCAAACAGCTTTATTGCAGGCCAGTTTACCAATCCTGTAAACCCTGCAACTCATAAGGCAACAACAGGCCCTGAAATTTGGAACGATACCGAAGGAAAAGTCGATATTTTCGTAGCAGGTGTAGGCACAGGTGGTACACTTTCAGGTGTCGGCGAATACCTTAAGAGCCAAAATCCTAATGTAAAGGTAGTCGCAGTAGAACCGGCTACATCACCTGTTCTTTCAAAGGGTACAGCAGGCCCTCATAAAATTCAAGGTATCGGCGCAGGCTTTGTTCCTGATACTCTTAATACAGATATTTACGATGAAATCATCGCAGTTGAAAACGAAGATGCATTTGCAACAGGTAAGGAATTTCCTAAGCAAGAGGGTGTACTTGTCGGCATTTCAAGCGGCGCAGCACTCTGGGCAGCAAAAGAACTTGCTAAAAGGCCTGAAAATAAGGGCAAAACAATTGTCGCTCTCTTACCTGATACAGGTGACAGATACCTTTCAACTCCGCTTTTCAGCGAGTAATAAAGACAGATATAATATTTCCCTTATATCATTAAATCAAGGCTTGGGCTTCACGGTCCAAGTCTTGATTTTTTTATTTTATGCTCAAATGCCACTAATATATTAAATAATTTTTTAACAAAATCGGCAAAATATAATAAAATTTATAAAAAATATTGATATTACTATCCCAAAGTGCTAAAATCTATAATAGGCAAATTTGGAATATTTTAAATTTTTCATAAATGCTCTGTCACAATTTAAGGAGGACAAAACAGTGAACGACTCAAAAGCACTTAAAAGACTTGAAGCACTTTTTGATGACGGTTCATTTACTGAAATTGATGCTTATGCTAAATCAGCTGACGGCTCAGTTGAAGTTGTTGCCGGCTTCGGAACAGTTAATGAGTGTGCAGTTTATGCATTTTCACAGGATGTAACTGTTGACAGCGGTGCTGTAAGTGTTGCACAGTGTGCTAAAATTAAAAAGATTTATGAACTCGCTTTAAAAACCGGTTGCCCGGTCATCGGCGTGTATGATTCAAATGGTGTTAAGCTTACCGAAGGTTTTGAAGTTATGAATGCTTACGGTGATCTTGTTAAAGCATCAACATCAATGAGCGGCGTATGCCCTCAAATTTCAATTGTTGCAGGTTCTTGCCTCGGCACATCTGCTCTTATTGCAAATATGGCTGATGTTGTAGTAGCGGTTAAGGATGCTGATTTTTATGTAACAGCTCCAAGTGAAGTTACTGCCGAAGAAAGCTATGAAGCAGGAACTGTTGATATTCTTTGCGATACTTTTGAAGATGCAGTGGCACAGGTTAAAAATCTTGCTTCGCTTCTTCCGTCAAATAACCTTGCCCCTTCTCCTCTTTTTGAATTTGAAGCACCAAGCACTTTTGCAAATGACGGTGATGATGCAATGGCTGTTATTAACAGTATTGCAGATGCAAATTCAGTAGTTGAACTTAAGGGCGGATATTCAGAAAAAAAATGTAAAACAGCTCTTGCAACAGTTATGGGTACAACAGTAGGCTTTGTTGCATTTGAAGGTGAACCTATTTGCCCTTGCTGTTCTTATAAGGCTGAAGCTATGGTTAAGCTTTGCGATGCTTATTCAATTCCGGTTGTAACTTTGGTTAATGCAAACGGTACTGTTAATAAGACGGGCAAGGAAAATCAATGCCTTACAGCATTTACTAAACTTACAAGTGCTTATGCAACTGCAACTACACCTAAAATTTCTGTAATTACAGGTAATGCAGTCGGCCTTGCATATATTGTTCTTGCAGGTAAAGGCTCAAATGCAGACTTTACTTTCGCTTGGGATAAGAGTGTTGCTTCTCCGCTTCCTACCGAGTCTGCTGTTCAATTTTTATTTAATGACAGACTTGCAAACGGCGAAAGCAAGCAAGACCTTGAAAAAGAATATATTGAAAAGGTTGCTTCACCATTTACTGCCGCAGCTTGTGGCGCAGTTGATGATATTTTTGCTCCTGCCGATACCCGTGCAAAAGTTATTTCTGCACTTGATATTCTTGCAGGTAAAAGAGAAAATACTTTACCAAGAAAACATTCTGTTAAATAATGGAGGATTAAAATATGAAAAACTATACTATTACCGTAAACGGTACAGCTTATAATGTTACAGTTCAGGAAGGTGCAAATGCACCGGCTCCTGTATCAGCACCGGCTCCTGCTGCTGCACCTGCTCCGGCACCTGCTGCTGCACCTGCACCGGCTCCTGCCGCAGCACCTGCACCGGCAGCTCAGGGTTCAGCAGGTTCAGTTAAGGTTGAAGCTCCTATGCCTGGTACTATCCTTGATGTTAAGGTTTCAGTAGGCGATTCAGTTTCAAGCGGTTCAGTTCTTTGCATTCTTGAAGCTATGAAAATGGAAAATGAAATCGTTGCTCCACAGGATGGTACTGTTGCATCAATCAATGTTTCAAAGAGTGACAGCGTTGAAGCAGGCCAGGTTATCATTACATTAAACTAAGAGGTGTCATAAATGGCTAAAATCGGTATTACTGAAACAGTTCTCCGTGATGCTCATCAGTCTTTGATTGCAACTCGTATGAGAACTGACGAATTTGAAGACATCCTCGAAAAAATGGATAAAATCGGCTACCACTCACTTGAATGTTGGGGCGGTGCAACTTTCGACAGTTGTCTTCGATTCCTTGATGAAGACCCTTGGGATAGGCTTCGTCTTATTCGTAAAAAATGTCCTAACACAAAGCTTCAAATGCTTTTCAGAGGTCAGAATATGCTCGGCTACCGCCATTATTCTGATGAACTCGTTGATTATTTTGTAAAAAAGAGTATTGATAACGGTATTGATATTTTAAGAATATTTGATGCTCTTAACGATGTTCGTAACCTTCAAACAGCTATTGATGCAGCCAAGAAATACGGCGGTCATGTTCAAGCTGCTATTTCATATACCACCGGCCCTGTTTTTGATATTGATTATTATTGCAATTATGCAAAGCAACTTGAAAACGCCGGTGCAGATTCAATCTGTATTAAAGATATGGCAGGTCTTTTAACTCCTTACGGAACTTATGACCTTGTTAAAGCACTTAAAAGTACAGTTGATATTCCTGTTCAGCTTCACTCTCACTATACTTCAGGCCTTGCTTCTATGGTTCACCTTAAGGGTATTGAAGCAGGTGTTGATGTAATTGATACTGCTATGAGTCCGCTTGCTATGGGTACTTCTCACCCGGCTACCGAATCAATGGTTGCCGCACTTAAAGGTACAGAGTATGATACAGGCCTTGATATTAAGGCTCTTTCAGAAATCAGAGATTTCTTCACACCGCTTCGTGAAAAGTATCTTAAATCAGGTCTTCTTGACCCTAAAATGCTTGGTGTTGACGCTAATACTCTTCTTTATCAGGTTCCGGGCGGTATGCTTTCTAACCTTGTATCACAGCTTAAGCAGGCAGGCAAGGCAGATAAGCTTGATGAAGTTCTTGCCGAAGTTCCGAGAGTAAGGGAAGATTCAGGTTACCCACCGCTTGTTACTCCTACATCTCAAATCGTTGGTACACAGGCTGTTTTCAATGTTATTATGGGTGAAAGATATAAGATGGTAACCAAGGAATTTAAGGATATGGTTGCCGGTAAGTACGGTAAAACACCTTGTGATATTGACCCTGAATTCCAGAAGAAGATTGTAGGCGACGATGAAATTATCACCTGCCGCCCTGCTGACCTTATTCATGATAAAATTGATGATTTCAAGGATGAAATTAAAGAATATTATGAGCAGGAAGAAGATGTTCTTTCATATGCCCAGTTCGGTCAGGTTGCAGTTAAGTTCTTCCAAAAGAGAAGAGATAAAAAATACAATCTTGACGGTAAGCATGAAGACTTTGAATCAAAAGTTCACCCTGTTTAATTAACAGATATATTAAAAGTGTCACTTCGGTGGCACTTTTTTGTCGTTTCAGTCCTGATTTATGTACGAAATGCATTGTTTGTACAAAAATATGTATAAAAATGCGTCATATTATGAAAAACTTGTGTACAAAATGTTGCAAAAATCAATTTAATATGCTAGTATGTTAAATATATTATTATATGTGGGAGGAATAATCTATGCTTTCATTCAAAAAAACCATTGCATGCCTTATGTCGCTTATAATGATAATGACTGTAACTCCGTTTACAGCTGTTACTGCATCTGCGGCTACGGCAAAGAGCGTAAGCTCAAACATTGACGAAACAAACAAAAAGTACCATGCAGCTCCGTCAAAAACCTTTACAGCAAAGACAGGTATGAGTGAAGTTTCTTGGCGTAACAGTGCCGAGGTTAATGAAGTAAGCTCATCAGACGGTGAATTTCATAAGCAGTCATATGCTCCGTCTTCAAATGTACTTTATTGGCCGAGCGCTTATGTCGGTACAACTGATTGCTTGCAATTTCAAAAGAATCATTTAGATTTCAGAGCATATTATCCGTCAGCTGTACTTATGTGGGATGGCACGACTGATGCTTATATGCCGATTATGTGTATAGCACAAAACACAAGTAAGATTGACGGAAGAAGAGTTATTTATTATGCTGCACCTTATGACAGTGAGCGTATATCTAATGCCACTTCGCCGGCTCACAGCGCGAATTTCTATGCTGATACTTGGCGCGGAACTAAAGTTGAACAAAACGAAAATTTCAACGGTAATATGTACGGTAATAATACACCATTTGGTTTTGAAGCAAAGGTTTTAACTGAATTTATCAGTACAGGGGAAAATACAAATAAATGTTATTCATTCGGTACGGATATTGGCAGCAGAGATTTGGCAAGTTTTCTTCATATTGATTCAAATATTGATAATGACGCTTCTTTTATCGCAGACGGTTTTTTGGCTAAAAAACTTTATTGGACAACAAATTCAAGTAATGTAGATTTTACAACTGCTTATGATAATAATTCAAAAGAGTCAAGTTCAACAATTTATGTTGTAAACTATAAGCCGATTGTTACAGCTGCAAATGAAGCTGCAAAAGATTTGGAAAGTTTTGACCAGACATTGTATACTCCTGATGCAGTTAATGAGTATTACAAAGCAATACAGGATTTGTATGATTGTGACCCGAATTCATTTTTTAACCAAAATGACGGTAAGGATGTAACCGATATATCAGACACTGCAGTTAGAGTTTCAAATTGTACAAACGATATTAAAAATCGTATTAGTGCTTATGAAAAAGCAAAACTTAAGCTTGAAAACAGTAAGCAATATCGTATTAAGTTTACAAATTCAAATACAGATCTTCTTTCAGATAACTATTATAAAGCAGGAGATACAATAGTTGCACCTGTTCTCAGTGATAGTTATGAAGATCGCGATGAAACAGGCCATTGCACTGTAACATTTGAATGGCAGCCTGCTTTTGAAAAAACTGCAAGTAAAAATGTTGCCTATGTTGAAAATAAAATAATACCGGCAAAAACGCCGCATAATTATGGCGCATACTCACAAGTTACACAAGATGGTAAAAACGGTCATATCCGCACCTGTTCAGAATGCGGATATAAAGATTGGGCTTTGTGTGATGACCATTATGTAAAGAAATCTTCGACACCTGCAACATGTACACAGGACGAACAGATTGTATACGAATGTTCAGTTTGCCACAGAATAAAAACTGAAGTAGGCGAAAAGAAAAAAGGCCATGATTATGAAGTTGTTTCGCCAAAGGTTGATGCCACTTGCGAAACTCCAGGTAAAACTGAAGAAAAGAGATGTAAAAACTGCGGTGATACAATAGGCGGCGATGTAATTCCTGCTCTTAAGCACGATTATTCAATTTTAGTATCGAAAAAACAAGAAGCTACCTGTACAGCAGACGGTAAAGAAGCTGAATATGAATGCTCAAAGTGCGGAAAGCATACCGGCGGTGAAGTAATTAAGGCAACAGGCCATAACTATCAGTATTTTGAAGCTGAAAAGAAAATCGTTTGCAGCAAATGCGGCGATGAAAAAAAAGTAGACACATCATATACAGTACCTTCAGGATATACTTTAGTTGAAACAGTTGAACCTAAATGTACTGAATTTGGTTACACACTTTACCAAAACAAAGATGGTGAAAAATTTTATAACAATGTTAAATCTCCAACAGGTCACCAATACGGAGAGCCGACAGTTGTAGCACCGACCTGTACCGAACAGGGATATACAATTTATAAATGTAAAAATTGCGGTGACACACAAAAAACCGATTTTATAAATGCAAAAGGACATACAGAAGTAATTGATGAAGCGGTAGCACCGACTTGTACTCAATCAGGTTTAACAGAGGGTAAGCACTGTTCTGTTTGCGGTGAAGTTTTAGAAGCTCAAAAAGAAATTCAAAAGCTTGACCATTCATATACTAAAACTGATGTTGTAGCACCGACCTGTACCGAACGAGGATATACAATTTATAAATGTAAAAATTGTGGTGACACATATAAAGATGATTATGTAAAAGCAAAAGGTCATGATTTTTCAAACAACGCACAATTTTGCTTGAACGGTTGCGGTACTGCTAATCCTAATTATGTTGCACCAAGTCAACCGGCACCAAATCCAACACCTTCAACTCCGTCGACACCATCAACACCGTCGACACCATCAACTCCGTCAAATCCGACACCGTCAACACCTGCACTTACACCGGGTGAAAACAAAATTGCCAATAGTTACGGTGTGGATTCTGCAACAGCCAAGTTAATTTATATTTATCTTACCCAAAATAATATTTCAAGTGAGACTTCATCATTAACCGAAAAGGTAATGACAGGTACACCTGTTAAGGGTGACGGTGATTATAAAGGCTCAAACTTTGGTCTTTTAAAAGCACAAACAACTAAGCTTACAAAGAACAGTGTAACTGTAAAGTGGAATAAGGTTAAGAATGCAGACGGTTACATTGTTTACGGCGCAAAGTGCGGTGCTAAGAGCAAGTACAAAGTGCTTAAAGTTGTTTCAGGTAAAACGACATCTTATACTCAAAAGAAACTTAAGAAAGGTACTTATTACAAGTACAATATCGTAGCATTTAAAAATATTAACGGTGCTAAAGTTACTACCGCTGTGTCAAAGAAAATTCACGCAACTACTCTTGGCGGAAAATACGGTGTAGCAAAGGCTGTTAAGGTAAATAAAACAAAGGCTACAATTAAGAAAGGTAAGACTTTCAAAATCAAAGCTTCTGAAATCAAGAAGGACAAAAAAATCAGAAGACACAGAGCTATTTGCTATGAATCTTCAAATACCGCTGTTGCAACTGTTAATGCAAAAGGTAAAGTTAAGGGCGTTAAAAAAGGTAAATGCACAATTTATGTTTACGCTCAAAACGGTGTTTATAAGACTGTTAAGGTAACAGTTAAATAAAAATCAATAGTTTTTGCAGAGGCGGTTGAAAAGCTGCCTCTGTTTTTTATTTGACTACGAAATAAATATACCCACCATAGGTTAAAAGGAGCAGTATTCCTTGCCATCTTTGGAATTTTTGCGTTATTATTGTCGGCAAAACCGCTATTAAAATTACGCCTAAGCACATTACGCAATCAAAATTAACGCAGGAAAGTGAAACTGCGAGTTCACCGGTTCCTCTTGCTATTGAAATTAACGAGCAAATCGGAAGAATTAAAGTTAAATCAATTATATTTGCACCAAGTATATTTCCGGCTGAAAGTGAGCCGGATTTTTTCTTTAGTGCTGTAAGAGCTGTTACAAGCTCCGGCAGGGAAGTGCCGATAGCAACTGCGATAACGCTTATTACTCTTTGCGAAATATTTAGGCTTATGGCAATTTGTGTGGCATATTTAACAAGAAGTCTTGCACCGAATATTATGCCCACAGCACCTAAAATAAAAAGAATTATGCAACTCACTTTTTCTTTTGTGCAGTATGATATTTTGCTTTCATCACTTTTTGTTTCGCTTTTTATGCATTTTATGTTTTCAAAAATAAATATTGCAAATACTGTAAATAAGAGTGTTACACCCAAAGCCGAAAGAAAATAATATTCTCCGACTTCACCTTTAAAGCGGAGTTCTTTCTTTTGCGTTACTATGCAGCCTATTATTATAAAAACAACAGCAAATATCATAGCGATACTTTTAAATGAAATATCTTTTCTTTTTATTTCAAATGGCATAAATGTAATAAAAAGTCCTAAAATCAAAGCTGTATTTGCCGTGACGGAACCTATCGCATTGCCGACCGCCATATCAACATTTTTGCTTAATGTTGCCTGAATACTTACTATAATTTCAGGCAGTGTGGTTGCGATTGATACTATTGTAGCGCCAATGATAAATTTAGGAACACCAAGCATATTTGCAACTTTTGTTGCACTGTCAACGAAAATATCACCGCCCTTAATTATTAAAATTAAGCCGATAATAAAAAACACATAAGTTAATGCTGTTGCCATTTTCTCACCTTAAAAATTTGTTGTTTTGCAAATTGATATATGATATAATATTTAAGCTAATACTGATATGAGGTGACATTATGTCTAAAAATAAAAAATTCAGTCCTATAATACTTATTCCTATTTTTGTTGCAATATTCGTTTTGATTGTTCTTGCAGTGAGTGGGCATTTAACAAGAACAGAAGATATAAAAGAACCGACTGCCGAAACTTCCGTTTCTGCAGTTAATGAGCAAAGCAGTGAGCCTGTAAGCGAAAATTCAGATGGAAAGGTTACACTTTGCGCTGTCGGCGATAATCTTATTCATAATACATTGATTGATGCAGGCAAGCAGGAAGACGGAAGTTATGATTATACTTCGCTTTACCAAAACATTGCCCCTGTAATTCAAAAATATGATGTTTCCGTAATCGACCAGGAAACTGTACTTGGCGGTTCTGATTTTGAATATTCGGGCTACCCTGTGTTTAATTCTCCTCAGGAAATCGGCGATGCCGCAATAAATGCCGGATTCGATATATTTAACTGTGCCAATAATCATATAATGGATAAAGGCTCACAAGGCATTATGAATGAAATTGAATATTTTAAAAAGCATAAGAATGTTGTTTATCTCGGTATTAACGAAGATGAAAAGAGTTATAACACTATAAAGTATTATGTAAAAAATAATATTACATTTGCATTGCTTAATTACACTTATGGCACTAACGGTATTGATCTTCCGAGTGATAAACCTTGGATTGTTAATATGATGGACAAGGATAAAGTAACTAAAGATATTAAGGAAGCAAGGGCAAATGCCGATGTGGTAATTGTATTTCCGCATTGGGGGACGGAAAACAGCTTCAGTATTTCGGATTATCAAAAGGAATACACAGATTTGTTTAGTAAATTGGGTGTTGACCTTGTTATCGGTTGTCACCCGCATGTAATTGAGCCGGTTAAGGAAGTTACTAATGAAAGCGGCCACAAAATGCTTGTTTACTATTCGCTTGGTAATTTTATTTCACATCAAATTGAAATTGACCAGCTTTGCGGCGGTATTGCAAGTGTTAATATTGAAAAGAAAAACGGAAAAATAACTGTTAACGGTAAGTTTATTCCGATTGTTACTCATTATAACAGAACAGACGGTGATAAATTTAGATTTGATGTTTATAAACTTTCCGACTATACAGATGAACTTGCAAAGTCACATTCACAAAACGGCGGAACACCTGAATACTATAATAAACTCGTGAAAAAAGTAATTGATGAAAAGTATCTTGATTTATCATAGTATCTTATTTTTGGCATATCATACAAAAAGTTTCAACATGAATTGATGCTCACGCAGTAAATTGACAAAATTGAACAAAATCGTTGACAAATTTATACCTGCCGGCTATAATGAAAGTGTAGTAAGAACAAAGGCGTTCCGAGTTGATTCGGAGCGCCTATTTTTTTGCTTTAATTTACAAAATTACTCAAGAGAGGAGTATTTACTATGAGTAAGTACACAAAAGAAGACATCCTTAAAAGTGCACAGGAAAACGGAGTTGAATTTATCAGACTTCAGTTTACAGATGTTTTCGGCATTATGAAAAATGTCGCTATCACAAGCTCACAGCTTGAAAAAGCACTTGACAATGAATGTATGTTTGACGGTTCATCAATTGATGGATTTGTAAGAATTAACGAAAGTGATATGTATCTTCATCCTGATTATGATACATGGACTATTTTCCCTTGGAGAAAGCACCAGAACGCACAGACAGCTCGTCTTATCTGCTCGGTATATTGTGCCGATAATAAAACACCGTTCCTCGGTGACCCAAGAAATGTTCTTCAAAAGGTTATGGATGAAGCTGCTGAAATGGGTTACAGCTTTAATGTAGGTCCTGAATGTGAATTCTTCCTTTTCAAACTTGATGAAGACGGCAACCCAACTACAACAACAGGCGACGAAGGTGGTTACTTTGACCTTAACCCTATTGACCATGGTGAAAACTGCCGCCGTGATATTTGCCTCGCTCTTGAGGAAATGGGATATACAATTGAAGCATCACACCACGAAGTAGCTGAAGGCCAGCACGAAATCGACTTTAAGTTTGATGAAGTAATGACAACAGCAGACCGTGTAATGACTTTCAAGCATGTTGTTAAAACTTATGCTACAAAGCATGGTCTTCATGCAACATTTATGCCAAAGCCGATTTATGGTATCAACGGTTCAGGTATGCACACAAATATGTCACTTATGACTAAAGATGCTGACGGTAAAGTAGTTAATGCTTTCTATGACCCTGAAAGCGAAGACGGTTTGAGCGAAGTTGCACATTATTTCATCGGCGGTCTTTTAAAGCATGTTAAGAGCATTGCAGTATATTCAAACCCAACCGTAAACTCATATAAAAGACTTGTACCTGGTTATGAAGCTCCTACCTATATTGTTTGGTCAGCATCTAACCGTTCATGTCTTGTTCGTATTCCTGCAGCAAGAGGAATGGGTACTCGCGTAGAGCTTCGTTGCCCTGACCCAACTTGTAACCCATATCTTGAAATGGCACTTTGCCTTGCAGCAGGTCTTGACGGAATTAAGAATAAAATCTCTCCTGCTCCTGCAGTTGATTATAATGTATTTGACCTTTCAGATGAAGAACTTGCAGCAAAAGGTATTGATTGCCTTCCTGGTTCACTTGAAGAAGCAATTGAAGCTTCAGAAGCTGACCCATTTGTTAAAGAAACAGTAGGCGACCATGTATTCAATGCTTATACCGAAGGCAAGAAAGCTGAATGGGATGAATACAGAACAAAGGTTTCACAGTGGGAAATCGACAGATATATGGTTAATTACTAATCTGTATCTTTTACTTAACCCTCTCTTATGGCAATTATGCCATTTGTTAGGCCGGCATCGCTTTCCGGTGTCGGCTTGACATATATTTTTAGCACAATGAGGTGCGACAATGTTATGTGTTGTCGTGCCTCTTTTTTATTTTCTTTTTATCATTACAAACTATTTAATTTTAGGAGGAAGAATATATGGATATAACATCTATTCTTGAAAAAGTCGACAGTGAAGTGTTCGGCATTTGGTTTTTAATCGGTGCGGCTCTTGTTTTCTTTATGCAATGCGGTTTTGCTATGGTGGAAACAGGTTTTACCAGGGCTAAAAATGCCGGCAATATTATTATGAAAAACCTTATGGATTTTTGTATCGGTACTCCGATGTTTATATTGCTTGGTTTCGGTCTTATGATGGGTGAAGAAGTTTTAGGTGGCTTTTGCGGTATGCCAACCTTGGGCGTTTTCACAAATTATCAAAATTTTGATTGGTCTAATTTTGTATTTAACCTTGTATTTTGCGCAACAGCGGCAACAATCGTTTCAGGTTCAATGGCTGAGCGTACAAAGTTTTCAAGCTATTGTATTTATTCAGCTGTAATTTCTGCCGTTGTTTATCCTATTGAAGCAGGTTGGATTTGGAATCCAAACGGTTGGCTTGCAAATCTCGGCTTCCACGATTTTGCGGGTTCTTGTGCAATTCATATGGTTGGCGGTATCACAGCATTTATCGGCGCAATTATGGTTGGCCCTCGTATCGGCAAGTATGTTGAAGATAAGAAAACAGGCAAAAAAGTTGCTAAAGCTATTCCGGGACACTCTTTAACTCTCGGCGCACTTGGTGTGTTCATTCTCTGGTTTGGTTGGTACGGTTTTAACGGTGCTGCTGCAAAAAGCGGACCACAGCTTGCTTCAATATTTGTAACCACAACTTGTGCTCCTGCTATTGCTACTTGTGTAACTATGATTTTCACTTGGATTAAAAACGGTAAGCCTGATGTTTCAATGTCACTTAACGCTTCACTTGCAGGTCTTGTTGCAGTAACTGCCGGTTGTGATGTTGTTGATGCACTTGGCTCTTGCATTATAGGCGTTGTATCAGGCATTCTTGTAGTTGTTGCAGTAGAATTTATTGATATTAAGCTTAAAGTTGATGACCCTGTCGGTGCTGTTGCAGTTCACTGTGTAAATGGTATGTGGGGTACTGTTGCAGTCGGTCTTTTCGCCACTACAACCGTACCGGGTAATGATTCATTCCAAGGCCTTTTCTATGGCGGCGGCTTCTTGCTTCTCGGCAAGCAGTTATTAGGTCTTGTTTGTGTTGCCACTTGGACAATTGTTACTATGACAATAGTATTTTTCATTATTAAGAAAACTAACGGACTTCGCGTATCTGAAGAGGAAGAAATCAAAGGTCTTGATGCTACCGAACATAATCTTCCGTCTGCTTACGCAGATTTTATGCCGGCTATGGCTTTTGCAACATCTTCTTCTATCAAAGCTTCAGCTCCAAAAGCAAGTGTACCTGCAACTCCGCTTGCTCCGGTTGAAAAGGCAGTTGAAGTTGAAACTTATACGACTAAAAAATCACCGGCTTTATCAAAAGTTGTTATGATATTTAATCCTGCTAAGTTTGAAGAAATTAAATCTGCTATGAATGAAATCGGCATTACCGGTATGACTGTTACAAATGTAATGGGATGCGGCACACAAAAAGGCCACATCAGAAAATACCGTGGTGTTGAAATCGAAGAAATGAATCTTAACCCTAAAATGAAACTTGAAATGGTTGTTTCTGCTGTTCCGGTTGAAACAGTTATTGAAACTGCAAGGGATGTGCTTTATACAGGTAATATCGGCGACGGTAAAATCTTCATCTATGATGTTGAAGATGCGGTTAAAGTTCGTACCGGCGAAAGAGGATATGATGCTTTGCAGGGTGAGGATGATGTGTAAAACAGATTTGTAAAATCTCTTTTATATAATTGTTTTTGCTATTTTCTACCAAAGAAAAGGGACTGTTAATTCAGTCCTTTTTCTTTTATGTGATATGTATAAAAATACAACCGTATACATAAGAAACTGAATAACTATACTAAAAACTGTATGAATACTGTGATATTATACATAAAATAACTTAAAAATAACGCTAATTTTGTAATTTGTATAATTGACTAATAAGTGCTATTTATTGTAAAATTAAGAAAACACGATATTTATTGAACATTATGTTCATAAAATATATTGTTATTTACACATAACTTAAGGAGAGGATACTATGTTGAAAGAGGGAGAAATCAGAATTCCGTCAGGCTGTGCCATTGCTGCTATTATTGACAGAAAAGGCAACCGCATAAACGGTTCTCAAATCATTAAATCTATTGCACTTATGCACGATAGGTCAAATGGTCTTGGCGGTGGTTTTGCTGCTTATGGTATTTATCCTGAACATAAGGATGAATACGCTATTCATGTTTTCTATGATTCAAGCGAGGCAAGAAAGCAGTGCGAAGATTTTCTTTTTAGGCATTTTAATATTGATGTTGCGGAGAGAATACCTACCCGCCAAGTTCCAAGCATTGAAAAAGGCCCTGATATTTGGCGTTATTTCGGCAAGGCAAACCGTGTGCGAATGAAAGACGCAAGGCTTGATGAACTTGAATATGTTGCACAGTGTGTAACTAAAGTTAATAATGCAATTGAGGGTGCTTATATCTTTTCGAGTGGTAAAAATATGGGCTGCTTTAAAGCAGTAGGTTATCCTGAAGATGTAGGCGAATTTTATATGCTTGATCAATATGAAGCTTATATTTGGACAGCGCACGGCAGATTCCCGACTAACACACCCGGCTGGTGGGGAGGCGCTCATCCGTTTAATATTCTTGATTGGTCAATTGTGCATAACGGCGAAATATCATCATATGATGCCAACCGCAGATATATTGAGCAGTTTGGATATATTTGCACGATGCAAACAGATACAGAAGTTATCACTTATCTTTTTGACCATCTTTTGCGCCATCATAATCTTCCTATTGAAGTTGCCGCAGATGTACTTACAGCACCTGAATGGGATGAAATTGACAGAATGGACGATGATAAAAAGAAATATTTTACCGATCTTCGTTCTATTTATAACGGTGCGCTTGTTAATGGCCCGTTTTCTGTAATTCTCGGTTCTAATAAGGGACTTCTTGCTATTAACGATAGGCTGAAGCTTCGTTCACTTACTGCCGCAACTAAAGGAAACCGTGCTTATTTTGCTTCTGAAGAATCGGCAATCAGAATTATTTGCCCTGATCCTGATGAAGTATGGTCTGTTTCAGGTGCAGAACCTGTATTTATTCCGCTTGAAATTGATGAAGAGGAGGATGAGAACTGATGATAAATTATATTCCACGCAGATTTACTGTTATTCGTGATAAAGAACTTTGCATAAATTGTGGATGCTGTGTTCGTCAGTGTTCAAATGAATGCCACTTTTTTGATGAAGACGGAAAAACAGTATTAGTAAATTCAAAAAATTGTGTTGCCTGCCACAGATGTGTTGACCTCTGCCCGACAGGAGCATTGCGTATAGAAAAATATGTTTGTGATTATCGTGATAATGCGAATTGGACACCTTCTTATCAGCAGGAAATCTGCCGCCAGGCAGAAACGGGTTCGGTTCTTCTTTCCGCTATGGGTAATCCAAAGCCTTATCCTATTTATTGGGATAAAATCTTGCTTAATGCATCACAGGTTACCAATCCGTCTATCGACCCTCTTCGTGAACCGATGGAAATTCGTACTATATTAGGTCGCAAGCCTGATAAAATTGAGGTTGAAAAGAAAGGTAAGTCTATCACTGAAATGCCGCCGCGGGTTATGCTTGAAACACCTATTATGTTTTCGGCTATGAGCTTCGGTTCTATTTCACTTAATGCTCAAAAGTCACTTGCTATGGCAGCCGTTGAACTCGGAACATTGTTTAATACAGGTGAGGGCGGTCTTCATCCCGACTTGCGTTCTTTCGGCGATTATGCTGTTGTTCAGGTAGCGTCAGGCCGTTTCGGTGTGCATAAAGATTATCTTAATAATTCAAAGTTCGTTGAAATTAAAATAGGTCAGGGTGCAAAGCCGGGTATCGGCGGCACCTTCCGGGTGAAAAAGTAAATGTTGAAGTATCAAATGCCCGTATGATTCCGGAGGGTTCAGACGCTATTTCGCCTGCACCGCACCACGACATTTATTCTATTGAAGATTTGCGCCAGCTTATTTGGTCGCTTAAGCAGGCTACACATAATAAAAAGCCTGTTTCTGTTAAAATCGCGGCTGTACATAATATTGCAGCTATTGCTTCCGGTGTTGCAAGAGCCGGTGCCGATATTGTGGTTATTGACGGATTTAGGGGCGGTACAGGTGCCGCACCTACAAGAATTCGTGATAATGTAGGTATTCCTATTGAACTTGCACTTGCTTCTGCCGACCAAAGACTTCGTGATGAGGGTATTCGCTCAACAGTATCACTTGTTGCCGCAGGTTCGTTTCGCTGTTCGGCAGATATTGTTAAGGCAATAGCTCTCGGCGCAGATGCCTGCTATGTTGCTTCTGCTCCTCTTATTGCTATGGGCTGCCATATGTGCCAAACCTGTAATACAGGTAAATGCAATTGGGGCATTGCTACTCAAAGGCCTGATTTAACACGCCGCCTTAACCCTGAAATTGCACATCAAAGAGTAATTAACTTAATCAATGCTTGGAACCACGAAATTAAAGAAATAATGGGTGGTATGGGTATTAACTCTATCGACTCGCTTCGCGGTAACAGACTTATGCTTCGTGGTATAGGTTTGAGCGATAAAGAACTTGAAATACTCGGCATTAAACACGCAGGTGAATAAGGGGGATATGCAAATATGAAAAAAGTTTTCGCAAGAGAAGAGCTTTGCATAAACTGCCGTCTTTGCGAGGTTTATTGCAAAACAGCTCATTCAAAATCAAAAGATATAGTTAAAGCTTATAAGTCGGAGAAGCCTGAACCGGTGAGCAGAATTTCTGTTTTTGGTGATAAGGTTGCTTCGGTAGCAGTTAATTGCCGCCATTGTGATGACCCGGCTTGTGTAAAAGCTTGCATTACAGGTGCAATGACTAAAGATAAAAAAACAGGCATAGTTTCTGTTAATGAGGATAAATGCATTGGTTGTATGACCTGCCTTGCTGTTTGCCCGATAGGTTGTATTAAGCAGGGAAACATTGCATATAAATGTGACCTTTGCCAAGGCGAAGAACCTGCCTGTGTTAAAAATTGCCCTAACCACGCTTTGTTATGGCTTGAAGTGGGAGGTGCTAAATAATGAATTATGTTATTATCGGTGCTTGTGCGGCAGGCCTTTCAACAGCGGAAGCTATCAGAAAAGCTGACGCTAAAGGCAATATTACAATGCTTACAGAGGAAGCGTATCTTCCTTATTCACGCCCGTCAATCAGCTATTTTCTTAAAGGTAAAGTTAAAGAAAGTGATATGGCACTGCGCAAGCCTGCATTTTATAAAGCTAATAATATAAATGTTGTTACAGATGCCAAAGTAACTTCTATTGATAGAAAAAATAAAACCGTTAAAGTCGGCAAAAAATCATACCCTTATGATAAACTTTGCCTTGCAACAGGTTCAAAGCCTTTTGTTCCGCCAATGGAAAATGTTGACGGTAAGGATAATGCAGTAACTTTCCTTGATTTAGCATCTGCAAAAGAGCTGAAAAAGCTTGCAAATGAAAATACAAAGGCGGTAGTTATCGGTGCGGGTCTTATCGGTATGAAAGCTGCCGAAGGACTTGTGAAAATATGCAAGAGTGTTGATGTTGTTGAACTTGCACCAAGAGTTCTTCCGTCAATTCTTGATAAAACATCTGCCCGCCAGGTAAAAAAACATTTAGAAAATAACGCAATTAAATTTCATCTTGAAAATACCGTTGTTAAAGCGAAGTCAAAGGGTAAGCACATTACGAGCGTGACTCTTAAAGACGGAAAAGTGTTAAAATGCGATTTGCTTGTACTTGCAGTCGGTGTAAGACCTCAAACCGAACTTGCCGAAAAAGCCGGACTTGAAGTAAACAGAGGTATTATTACAGATATTCATACAATGCAAACAAGTGATAAAGATATTTATGCGGCAGGAGATTGCACTGTTTCGGTTGATATGCTTGACGGTTCAAAGAAAATTATTGCTCTTTGGCCTAATGCTGTGCAGCAGGGTAGAGTTGCCGGCAATCAAATGGCTTGCGAAAGCGAAGTTGTAAACGGTACTTATTCAGTCAATGCAATTGACTTTTTCGGACTTCGCATTTGTACCTGCGGTCTTATAAATGCACAGGGCGAGCAGTATAGTGATAAAATCAAATCTGACGGTGATGTTTATAAAAGGCTTGTTTTTGAGGGTGATAAACTCGTAGGCTTCGTGCTTATCAATTCAAGCGAAAATGCCGGTATTTATACAAATCTTATTTCAAATAAAGTTGACCTTAATTCACTTGAGGGTGATATTATGGATACACCGTCAATATTTATGTTTGATAAAGAAACAAGAATTCAAAAATTGAGAGGGGGCATTTTGTTATGATTATCGAAGCAGGGCTTACTCGATACGAAGCAGTAAATGAAGAAATTGAAAAGCAACTTAAAAAGCAAAACAAAGTTACTGTTAAAGATGTTAACGGCCAGCGATATATCGGTTGCGCTCTTGATGAGGGTAAAACCGTTGAAGTTTACGGTACACCGGGCAATGATATGGCTTGCTATTTAAATGGCGGCAGAGTTGTTGTTTACGGTAATTGCCAAGATGCAGTCGGCAATACAATGGGCGGCGGCGAAATCGTAGTTCACGGCCATTCGGGTGACGCTATGGGTTATGGTATGCGTGACGGTCAAATTTACATTCGTGATAATGTGGCTTGCCGCGGCGGTATTCATATGAAAGAGTTTAGGCAAATGCGCCCGGTTCTTGTTATCGGCAAAAATGCAGGTTCATTCCTCGGTGAATATATGGCGGGCGGTACTATTGTTCTTCTCGGCCTTGATATGAAAAGGGGAGAAAAGCTTTTCGGTACTCACTGTGCTTCGGGTATGCACGGCGGCAAAATTTTTGTTCGCGGCTCTTTTCCAAAGGAAAATATCAGCGATAATATTAAGGTTCAAAATCTTGATGAAACTGATAAAAAGGAACTTGATATGTATATTAAAAAGTATTGCAAATTCTTTAATGCCGATTATAACACCATTATGGCAAAGCCTTTTAAAAAGCTTGTTCCGGCATCATCCCGCCCGTATGCAAATCTTTATACACCTAACTAAATAAATATAATCAAAAGCACCGAGATTCATAATCGCAAACTCGGTGCTTTTTGCATTGTTGCAAATTTTGACTTTAAATGATACAATATAAAAGTAAATGTTTTGTTTTTACAGGAGGTTAATTATGAAAAAAGTTATTAGTTTATTTTTATCCGTTGCAATGCTTTTGAGTATTGTATCGGTAGTTGATTTTTCAGCGTATGCTTCTGTTCAAACAGGCAGTTGCGGTGATAATGTAACATATTCGCTTGATACTGAAACAGGTGTGCTTACAATCAGCGGCAATGGTAATATGAAAAACTATAATGATTATGATAATTATGGAAATAATCCATTTTACTATAGAAGATCCAATATTAAAACGGTAATCATTAAAAATGGTGTGACAAGTATTGGCGATTATACATTTTACTATTGCAAAAGTTTAATAAGCGTAACAATACCCGATAGTGTGACAAACATTGGTGATTCTGCATTTTATTATTGCACAAGTTTAACAAATGTAACAATACCGGATAATGTAACTAGCATTGGTGAAAACTTGTTTTATAATTGCAAAAGTTTGACAAACGTAACAATACCCGATAGTGTGACAAACATTGGTGATTCTGCATTTGAAAATTGCACAAGTTTAACAAGCGTAACAATACCAAATAGAGTAACAAGTATTGGTTCTTCTGCGTTTAGAGGTTGCACAAGTTTAACAAATATAACAATACCAAATAGTGTAACAAGTATTGGTTTTTCTGCGTTTAGTGGTTGCACAAGTTTAACAAGTGTAACAATACCTGATAGCGTAATAAGCATCGAAAGTTCTGTATTTTACGGCTGCACAAGTTTAACAAATGTAACAATTCCTAACAGTGTAACAAGTATTGGAAGTTCTGCATTTTATAATACAGCATATTATAATGATAAATCTAATTGGATTAACGGTGTATTATATATGTCGAATTGTTTGCTCAATACAAATAATGATTTTAATTTGACTACTAATTATATAGTAGAAAATAGTACAAGGATTATAGCTGATTACGCATTTGAAAATTGCACAAGTTTAACAAGTATAACAATACCTGATAGTGTAACAAGTATTGGTGATAATGCATTTTATGGTTGCACAAGTTTAACAAGTATAACAATACCTGATAGTGTAACAAGTATTGGTGATAATGCATTTTATGGTTGCACAAGTTTAACAAGTGTAACAATACCAAACAGCGTAACGAGTATTGGTGAATATGCATTTCAATATTGTACAAGTTTAGCAAATATAACAATACCAAACAGCGTGAAAAGTATTGGCTATGAGGCATTTTATAACACAGCTTGTTATAATAATGAATCGAATTGGGAAAAAGGAGTACTATATATTTCAAATTGCCTGATTGATACAAATGATGATTTTAAGTCGACGAATGATTATACTATAAAATATGGCACAAAAGTTATAGCTTCTTCTGCATTTTTTGATTGCGCAAGTTTAAAAAATATAATAATGCCAAATAGTGTAATAATTATTGGCGATTACGCATTTTACCGTTGCAAAAGTTTAATGAGTATAATAATACCCAATAGTGTAAAAAATATTGGCTGGAGTGCATTTCAAGAATGCACAAGTCTAACGAGCGTAATAATACCAAACAATGTAATAAACATTAGCGGGCACGCATTTTATGGTTGCACAAGTTTGAAAAGCGTAATAATAGGTAACAGTGTAACAAGTATAGGTCGAGGCGCATTTGAAGATTGCGAAAGTTTAACAAGTGTGACAATGTCAGATAGTGTGACAAGTATCGGCGATTCTGCATTTGATCATTGCACAAGTTTAACAAGTGCAGCAATACCAAATAGTGTAGCAGATATCGGTGCCTACGCATTCTTTTATTGTAAAAGTCTAATGAGTGTAAAAATTCCGAATAGTGTGAAGAGTATCGGTGATAATGCATTTCGTGGTTGTTATTTCACATTAGATAATTTCGTTAATAAATCCGCTTGTAATGTTACAGAAGCAACGATTGTTGATACCGATACTGACGGATTTTGCATTAAAAATAATGTGCTTGTCGAAATGCGCCCGAGTTATGCGATTGGTGAAGTATCAATACCTAACGGTGTAAAAAGTATTGGTGATGAGGCTTTTTATTGTACAAGACTTACAAGCATAACGATACCAAACAGTGTGACAAGTATAGGCAGTCATGCATTTTGTGGCTGTACAAATTTGAAAGACGTATATTATACAGGAACAAAGGCAGAATGGGATAAAATTTCAATCGATAGTGTTAACGACTGTCTAACAGATGCAACCATTCATTATGAATCTGCTGATAAAAATCCTACAATACAGCCGCCGACTACTGAGCCTACCCTGTCACCGACACCGACTCCGTCACCTGCACCAAGTCCGGCACCTACACCGGAGCCAAGTCCAACACCAACTCCGTCACCGGAACCAAGTCCTGCACCTACTCAACCTACCACAACCACTCCGACTACATCAGCAAAAGCTGTAGCTAAACCGAAATCAGCTAAATTTAAAAAGGTAAAATCGGCTAAAAAGGCAATATCTGTTGAATGGAAAAAGGCAAGCGGTGTAAAAGGTTATCAAGTTCAAGTTGCAACCGACAAGAAATTCAAGAAAAATAAAAAGACTGTAAATATCAAGAAGCAAAAGACAACCAAAACTACCATTAAAAAGCTTAAGGCAAAGAAAAAATATTATGTAAGAGTTCGTACATATAAAATAGTGAACGGTAAAAAAGTTTATTCTTCTTGGTCAAAGGTTAAGAGCGTTAAAACTAAATAAAGATAAACGGAGAACAATATTTTGCCATTGTTCTCCGTTTTTGTTATGTAAATTATTTGTTTATATTATTGCAAGTAGTATTTTATTGTGATATAATACGCAAAACAGAAAAAATTTTATAATTTTGGGAGTAGGGTTAATGTTTAACAGTCTTCACGAAGAATGTGGTGTATTCGGCATTTTTGAAAACAAAACAACTTATGTGGCTCATTCAGCTTATCTTGCACTTTATGCACTTCAGCACAGGGGTCAGGAAAGCTGCGGTATTGCTGTAAATGATGACGGTGTGTTTAGGCATCATCGCGGTGACGGTCTTGTTCCCGATGTGTTTACAAGTGAAAAGCTTGATACACTCGGTACAGGTAATATGGCAATAGGTCATGTAAGATATTCTACCACCGGCGGTAAAAGTGTTAATAATATTCAGCCGCTTGTTATTCGCCATATTAAAGGTAATCTTGCCCTTGCGCATAACGGTAACCTTGTAAATGCACATGATATAAGAAAAACTTTTGAACTTAAGGGCGGTATTTTTCACGGTACTTCAGATACCGAATCTATTGCTTATTCAATTGTTTCGGCTCGCCTTACAAGTAAAAGTACGGAAGAAGCTATTGAAAAGATAATGCCTACGCTTAAAGGTGCATATTCTTGTGTTGTAATGACCGCAACAAAGCTTATTGCTTTTCGTGACCCTAACGGCTTTCGTCCGCTTTGCCTTGGTAAAACAGAAGGCGGCGGATGGATTGTTTCATCCGAAAGCTGTGCGCTCGATACTTTGGGTGCAGAGTTCGTTCGTGATATTAGGCCGGGTGAAATTGTTGTAATCAGCACAGAAGGTGTTAAATCAATTGATACCCATTGTACCAAAAAAGGCCATATTTGCGTATTTGAATATATATATTTCGCTCGCCCGGATTCTGTTATTGAGGGTTCATCTGTTCAGCAGGCAAGAATGAGGGCAGGTAAGTTTTTGGCAGAGGAGCATCCGGTTGATGCCGATATAGTTATCGGCGTTCCTGATTCGGGGCTTGACGCTGCTTTGGGCTATGCAAATGCCAGCGGTATACCTTACGGTATCGGATTTATTAAAAACAGATATATCGGCAGAAGCTTTATTCAGCCAACTCAAGGCCAGCGCCGTGATGCAGTAAGAATTAAGCTTAATGTTGTCAAAGAAAATATTAAAGGTAAAAGAGTTATTATGATTGATGACTCAATAGTGCGTGGTACAACCTGTGCGCGAATTGTAGGCCTTTTGCGTGAAGCAGGTGCTAAAGAGGTACATATGAGAATATCATCACCTCCGTTTAAATATCCTTGCTTCTTTGGTACTGATGTTGACAGCCAAGAAAATCTTATTGCCTGCCAGTTTGACACTGTTGAAGAAATTGCTAAAGAAATCGGTGTTGATTCATTGGGCTATCTTTCAGTTGAAGCTACGCATAAGCTTGCTGAAAATACAGATTTTGATTATTGTGACGGTTGCTTTACCGGTAAATATCCTACTGAAGTTCCAAAGGAACAGCCAAAGGATAAGTTTGAAGAAAAGCTGAATAAATTTTCAGCATATTATCAGGTTCTTGACTAATCTTGGAGAGGTTAATTATGAGTGACAGATTAAATTCAATTCTGTCAAAGCTTGTAACATCTATTGAGGGCGTTAAAGATGAAAAGGAAATGCTGCTGAGACTTATAATAGGCTTGGCAGTATTTTTGTTACTTGCTTTGTTTAGAAAACAGATTTCAAAAGCTATCGTTTGGCTTTGCACAAAAACCATTGCAAGAAAAAGTGATGTTGCACAAAGGGCGCTTGTTGACGCACTCTCTGTTCCGCTTTCGTTTTTTATTTTTGTATTTGGTATTTATATTTCTACCGAAATTATTGCGCCGAGCGGTGAAATTCGCAATCCCGTTTTGCTTATCTTTAAACTCGGTGTGATTTTTTCTATATCTTGGTTTTTAATAAATTTCATAAACAGCGATTTTTCATTTGTACTCAGCGACGATGATTCCAAAACTAAAAAAACAGCGGTGAATTTCATCTCTAATTTGATTAAGATATTTATCGTTATTTTATCATCGCTCCTTATGCTTGAACAATTTGGCATAAGTGCTACAAGAGTTTTTGCTGCACTCGGTATCGGCGGTGTTGCAGTTGCGTTTGCTTGTAAAGATGCAGTTGAAAATCTTTTGTCCGGATTTATTATTATTTATGATAAACCTTTTGAAGTTGATGATTTTATTAAAATTGATAATGAAGCAGGGCAGGTTGAAGAAATTAAAATTCGTACAACCAGGCTTAGAATGACTGACGGCAGCCAAAAAATTTATCCTAATACCACTGTGGCAAATTCTGCTATAATCAATCTTTCTCGTATGTCACATCGCCTTATAAATGAAAATTTGGGCATCGAATATAAACATTCTTCAAAAGAAATTAACGCTTTTTGCTCAAAACTTAAAGAGCTTATTCTTTCTTATGATGAAAGTGATAAATCTGACGTTCGTGTGAATTTTACTGACTATTCCGATTCTTCGCTTGATATTGAAGTTTTCTTTTATGTTGATATTCCTTCGCTTCAGGATTACCTTACCTTTAAATCAAAATTTAATTGTGATGTTAAAACTCTTGCGGATGATATGAATATTGATTTTGCCTTTACTTCCTGTTCCGTATATTTTGCAAATGAACTTGAAGTTAAAAATAATGCTAAATAATTGTTGCTTTTTTTGCTTTGGTAGGTTATAATATCAAAGCAATATTTGCAGATGTGTCCGAGCTGGCCGAAGGAGCACGATTGGAAATCGTGTAAGTCTTTAACGAGGCTTCTGGGGTTCGAATCCCCACATCTGCGCCAAAAACAAAAAGTCACCTGCGGGTGACTTTTTGTTTTTGTTGTAAAGATAGGGATTCGAACAGGGCAATTCGAAGAATAGAAACAGTCCGGTGGACTGTTTCGTTGCCCGCGGGCGTGCCGAAGAAAGCTTTAGCTTTCAATGGGCGAATCCCCACATCTGCGCCATCGTCGTCACAAGCTTCATATCGCTTGTGGCGACTTTCTTTTATCCTTTTATAGAAAGTCACCCCGCACTCATTGCGCTGCTCCTCCTCTCCCTAAAAAGCTTACGCTTTTCGGGGACCCCGATATTTGTTTTTGTTGTAAAGATAGGGATTCGAACAGGGCAATTTA
>ERZ860023.291-NODE-291-length-32439-cov-2.236598_pt1 | contig 32439 bp, 26 predicted proteins | sample MGYA00509983_ERZ860023 | MGnify/ENA primary metagenome ERZ860023 (study PRJEB30046, sample SAMN00715180) | human gut metagenome | study: EMG produced TPA metagenomics assembly of the A metagenome-wide association study of gut microbiota in type 2...
CACGGCCTGGAAAGCAAAAACTTTATGAAAAGGTGTAACCCGCCATCCATGGAAAAACCAGGGGCTGGTTATCAGATACTAAAAAGTTATTCATTATCGCCCGGGATGTCTTCTTGTCGGGAATTACCCAGAGCAATAAATTCCTCTAACAGATGGGTTAACTGTTGCATTTTCTCGGCAGTAAACTGAGCTTCAATCTGCCGATAGGCCTCTTCAATCTGTGTCTGAGCGCGGTTATACAGCGCCTGCCCCTCTTTGGTCAGCGAGATATAGAGCTTCCGCTGATCATTGATCGGCTTTAATCGCAACACTAAACCGTCGCGTTCCATCCGCGTAAGGATCCCGGTCAGGCTTGGGCGCAAAATGCAGGCGCGATACGCCAGATCGTGAAAATCCATTGATGGGCTTTCCGCCAGAATACGCACGATGCGCCACTGTTGCTCAGTCAAATTATGCCGTTTAACGATTGGGCGAAAATAACTCATCGCCGCTTCTCGCGCCTGGAGCAACGCAATGGTTAGAGAGTCGTGCATTATCTTTCCCCTGAAAAATTCAAAATCATTAATATAGAAACAGTTAATCGTCACGTTACCGGGACTGCGCTGCCCCTGCAATTCTTCATTTTATCAAAATTGAGCATGTTTTGTTAACTTGCTGATATTTAATATTTTATTATCTTTAAATGTAAATAGTTTGTTAATTAGATCACATTTACATCACTTACTTTTGCCAAACTACGCAATCGGGAATAAAAGTAATCATTAACATATTAATGATTAAGATGATCGAATCCGAGGAGTGGTAATGAAAGGCACTATCTTCGCCGTAGCGTTGAACCATCGCAGCCAGCTTGATGCATGGCAGGAAGCGTTCCAGCAATCCCCCTACAAAACCCCGCCTAAAACTGCGGTCTGGTTTATTAAACCGCGCAATACGGTGATTGGTTGCGGTGAACGGATTCCCTTTCCACAGGGTGAAAAGGTACTGAGCGGTGCGACTGTTGCGTTGATGGTGGGGAAAACGGCGACGAAAGTACGTGAAGAAGATGCGGCAGAGTACATCGCCGGATATGCGCTGGCTAACGACGTCAGCCTGCCGGAAGAGAGCTTTTACCGCCCGGCAATCAAAGCAAAATGTCGTGATGGATTCTGCCCCATTGGCGAAACCGTGGCTCTCAGCAATGTCGATAATCTGACCATCTATACCGAGATCAACGGGCGTCCTGCCGATCACTGGAATACCGCCGATTTACAACGTAACGCCGCGCAGTTGCTGAGCGCCCTGAGCGAATTTGCCACACTGAATCCAGGCGATGCCATTCTGCTCGGCACGCCACAGGCGCGCGTGGAAATACAGCCAGGCGATCGCGTTCGTGTTCTCGCAGAAGGTTTCCCGCCGCTGGAAAATCCGGTAGTGGACGAACGTGAAGTGACCACGCGCAAGAGCTTCCCAACGCAGCCACACCCGCACGGCACGCTGTTTGCCCTCGGCCTGAACTACGCCGACCACGCCAGCGAACTGGAATTTAAGCCACCGGAAGAACCGCTGGTGTTCCTGAAAGCGCCAAATACCCTCACTGGCGATAACCAGACCTCCGTGCGTCCAAACAATATTGAATACATGCACTATGAAGCGGAGCTGGTGGTAGTTATTGGCAAACAGGCGCGTAACGTCAGCGAAGCCGATGCCATGGATTATGTCGCGGGCTACACCGTGTGTAACGACTACGCCATTCGCGACTATCTGGAAAACTACTACCGCCCTAACCTGCGGGTAAAAAGCCGCGACGGACTGACGCCGATGCTTTCAACCATCGTGCCGAAAGAGGCGATCCCGGACCCGCATAATCTGACCCTTCGCACCTTCGTCAACGGCGAGTTACGCCAGCAAGGCACCACCGCCGATCTGATCTTCAGCGTGCCCTTCCTGATCGCCTACTTAAGCGAATTTATGACCCTGAATCCGGGCGACATGATCGCCACCGGCACACCAAAAGGCTTATCTGACGTGGTGCCTGGCGATGAAGTAGTGGTGGAAGTAGAAGGCGTGGGCTGCCTGGTGAACCGAATTGTGAGTGAGGAAACAGCGAAATGAAAAAAGTAAATCATTGGATCAACGGCAAAAATGTTGCAGGTAACGACTACTTCCAGACCACCATCCGGCAACGGGTGAAGTGCTGGCGGATGTGGCCTCTGGCGGTGAAGCGGAGATCAATCAGGCGGTAGCGGCAGCGAAAGAGGCGTTCCCGAAATGGGCCAATCTGCCGATGAAAGAGCGTGCGCGCCTGATGCGCCGTCTGGGCGATCTGATCGACCAGAACGTGCCAGAGATCGCCGCGATGGAAACCGCGGACACGGGCCTGCCGATCCATCAGACCAAAAATGTGTTGATCCCACGCGCTTCCCACAACTTTGAATTTTTCGCGGAAGTCTGCCAGCAGATGAACGGCAAGACCTATCCGGTTGACGACAAGATGCTCAACTACACGCTGGTGCAGCCGGTGGGCGTTTGTGCGCTGGTATCGCCGTGGAACGTACCGTTTATGACCGCCACATGGAAGGTCGCGCCGTGTCTGGCGCTGGGCAATACCGCGGTACTGAAAATGTCGGAACTCTCCCCGCTGACCGCTGACCGCCTGGGTGAGCTGGCGCTGGAAGCCGGTATTCCGGCAGGCGTGCTGAACGTGGTACAGGGCTACGGCGCAACCGCAGGGGATGCGCTGGTTCGTCATCATGACGTACGTGCCGTGTCGTTCACCGGCGGTACGGCCACCGGGCGCAACATCATGAAAAACGCCGGGCTGAAAAAATACTCCATGGAACTGGGCGGTAAATCGCCGGTGCTGATTTTTGAAGATGCCGATATTGAACGCGCGCTGGACGCCGCCCTGTTCACCATCTTCTCGATCAACGGCGAGCGCTGCACCGCCGGTTCGCGCATCTTTATTCAGCAAAGCATCTACCCGGAATTCGTTAAACGCTTTGCCGAACGCGCCAACCGTCTGCGCGTGGGCGATCCGAACGATCCGAATACCCAGGTTGGGGCGCTTATCAGCCAGCAGCACTGGGAAAAAGTCTCCGGCTATATCCGTCTCGGCATTGAAGAAGGCGCAACCCTGCTGGCGGGCGGCCCGGATAAACCGTCTGACCTGCCTGCACACCTGAAAGGCGGCAACTTCCTGCGCCCAACGGTGCTGGCGGACGTAGATAACCGTATGCGCGTTGCCCAGGAAGAGATTTTCGGGCCGGTCGCCTGCCTGCTGCCGTTTAAAGACGAAGCCGAAGGCTTACGTCTGGCAAACGACGTGGAGTACGGCCTCGCGTCGTACATCTGGACACAGGATGTCAGCAAAGTGTTACGCCTGGCGCGTGGCATTGAAGCAGGCATGGTGTTCGTCAACACCCAGAACGTGCGTGACCTGCGCCAGCCATTTGGCGGCGTAAAAGCCTCCGGCACCGGGCGTGAAGGCGGTGAGTACAGCTTCGAAGTGTTCGCGGAAATGAAGAACGTCTGCATTTCCATGGGCGACCATCCAATTCCGAAATGGGGAGTCTGATATGGGTAAGTTAGCGTTAGCCGCCAAAATCACGCACGTACCGTCGATGTATCTCTCTGAACTGCCAGGGAAAAACCACGGTTGCCGCCAGGGTGCGATCGACGGGCATAAAGAGATCAGCAAGCGTTGCCGGGAAATGGGCGTCGATACCATTATCGTTTTCGATACTCACTGGCTGGTCAACAGTGCTTATCACATCAACTGTGCAGACCATTTTGAAGGCGTCTACACCAGTAACGAGCTGCCGCATTTTATTCGTGACATGACCTACAACTACGAGGGCAACCCGGAGTTGGGGCAGCTTATTGCCGATGAAGCGTTAAAACTCGGCGTGCGGGCAAAAGCGCACAATATTCCCAGCCTGAAACTGGAATACGGCACGCTGGTGCCAATGCGCTACATGAATGAAGACAAGCACTTCAAAGTGGTCTCCATTTCGGCTTTCTGCACGGTTCACGATTTTGCCGACAGCCGCAAGCTTGGCGAAGCGATTTTGAAAGCAATCGAACAGTACGACGGCACCGTGGCGGTCCTTGCCAGCGGTTCGTTATCGCACCGCTTTATTGACGATCAGCGTGCAGAAGAAGGGATGAACAGCTACACCCGCGAGTTCGACCGCCAGATGGACGAGCGCGTGGTGAAGCTGTGGCGCGAAGGCCAGTTCAAAGAGTTCTGCAATATGCTGCCGGAGTACGCCGACTACTGCTACGGCGAAGGCAATATGCACGACACGGTGATGCTGCTGGGGATGCTCGGCTGGGATAAATACGACGGCAAGGTGGAGTTTATTACCGAGCTGTTCCCAAGCTCTGGCACCGGTCAGGTTAACGCTGTTTTCCCGCTTCCCGCGTAAGGAACCACCATGCCGCACTTTATCGTGGAATGTACTGAAAATATTCGTCAAGAAGCCCGCTTACCTGAGCTGTTTGCCAGTGTTAACACCGCACTGGCGGCGACGGGGATTTTTCCGCTTGGGGGAATACGTAGCCGGGCGCACTGGATCGATACCTGGCAAATGGCTGATGGCAAGCACGATTACGCCTTTGTGCATATGACGCTAAAAATCGGCAGCGGGCGCAGTCTGGAAAGCCGTCAGGAAGTAGGCGAAATGCTGTTTGATCTGATTAAAACGCACTTCGCCTCACTGATGGAGAGCCGTTACCTGGCGCTTTCATTTGAGATTGCAGAGCTGCACCCGACGTTGAATTTCAAACAGAACAACGTACACGCGTTGTTTAAATAAATTTGCACCAGCTTCCAGGCCGGATGATAAGGCGCAGCCGCATCCGGCAATGCCACAGGATATCGCTATGTTCGATAAACACACCCACACCCTGATCGCCCAGCGTCTGGATCAGGCAGAAAAACAGCGCGAACAGATCCGCGCGATCTCGCTGGATTACCCGGAGATCACCATCGAAGACGCTTACGCGGTACAGCGTGAATGGGTTCGACTGAAAATCGCCGAAGGTCGCACGCTGAAAGGCCACAAAATCGGCCTGACCTCGAAAGCGATGCAGGCCAGCTCACAAATCAGCGAGCCGGATTACGGTGCCCTGCTGGATGACATGTTCTTCCACGATGGCAGCGATATCCCGACTGATCGCTTTATCGTGCCGCGCATTGAAGTGGAGCTGGCTTTCGTGCTGGCAAAACCGCTGCGTGGGCCAAACTGCACGCTGTTCGACGTCTACAACGCCACGGACTATGTGATCCCGGCGCTGGAGCTGATCGACGCTCGCTGCCACAACATCGATCCGGAAACCCAGCGCCCGCGTAAAGTGTTCGACACCATTTCTGATAACGCCGCCAATGCCGGGGTGATCCTCGGTGGTCGTCCCATTAAGCCCGATGAGTTGGATCTGCGTTGGATCTCCGCCCTGATGTATCGCAATGGCGTGATTGAAGAAACTGGCGTCGCCGCTGGCGTGCTGAATCACCCGGCAAACGGCGTAGCCTGGCTGGCGAACAAACTCGCACCGTATGACGTACAACTGGAAGCCGGGCAAATCATTCTCGGCGGTTCGTTCACCCGCCCGGTTCCGGCGCGTAAGGGCGACACCTTCCACGTCGATTACGGCAACATGGGCTCCATTAGCTGCCGCTTTGTTTAAGGAGAGAACGATGGAAAACAGTTTTAAAGCGGCGCTGAAAGCAGGCCGCCCGCAGATCGGATTATGGCTGGGGCTAAGTAGCAGCTACAGCGCAGAGTTACTGGCCGGAGCAGGATTCGACTGGTTATTGATCGACGGTGAGCACGCGCCGAATAACGTGCAAACCGTGCTCACCCAACTACAGGCGATTGCGCCCTACCCCAGCCAGCCGGTAGTACGTCCGTCGTGGAACGATCCGGTGCAAATCAAACAACTGCTGGACGTCGGCACACAAACCTTACTGGTGCCGATGGTACAAAACGCCGACGAAGCCCGTGAAGCGGTACGCGCCACCCGTTATCCCCCCGCCGGTATTCGCGGTGTGGGCAGTGCGCTGGCTCGCGCCTCGCGCTGGAATCGCATTCCTGATTACCTGCAAAAAGCCAACGATCAAATGTGCGTGCTGGTGCAGATCGAAACGCGTGAGGCAATGAAGAAATTACCGCAGATTCTGGACGTGGAAGGGGTCGACGGCGTGTTTATCGGCCCGGCGGATCTGAGCGCCGATATGGGTTATGCCGGTAATCCACAGCACCCGGAAGTACAGGTCGCCATTGAGCAGGCGATCGTGCAGATCCGCGAAGCGGGCAAAGCGCCGGGGATCCTGATCGCCAATGAGCAACTGGCAAAACGCTATCTGGAACTGGGCGCGCTGTTTGTCGCCGTCGGCGTTGACACCACCCTGCTCGCCCGCGCCGCCGAAGCGTTGGCAGCACGGTTTGGCGCGCAGGCCACGACCGTTAAGCCCGGCGTGTATTAATGCTGAATGCGCTTATCCGGCTTACAGCAGTACCAAACTGTAGCCGGATAAGGCGTTTACGCCGCATCCGCCATAAATCTTGTCGTACCCTACAAAAATCCCATTAGAGGAAGAAAAATGAGCGACACCTCACCTGCCATACCGGAAAGTATCGATCCGGCAAATCAGCATAAAACGCTGACTGCCGGACAACAGGCGGTTATTAAGAAGCTATTTCGCCGCCTGATCGTCTTTCTGTTCGTGCTGTTTATCTTCTCGTTCCTTGATCGCATCAACATCGGCTTTGCCGGGCTAACGATGGGACGCGACCTCGGTCTGAGCGCCACCATGTTTGGCCTCGCCACCACCCTGTTCTATGCCGCTTATGTCATCTTCGGCATTCCCAGCAACATTATGCTGAGTATTGTCGGTGCGCGGCGCTGGATCGCCACCATCATGGTGCTCTGGGGCATCGCCTCTACGGCCACCATGTTTGCCACTGGCCCCACCAGCTTATACGTACTGCGTATACTGGTTGGCATTACCGAAGCCGGCTTTCTGCCTGGCATTCTGCTGTATTTAACCTTCTGGTTTCCGGCCTATTTCCGCGCCCGTGCCAACGCCTTGTTTATGGTAGCAATGCCGGTAACGACAGCGCTGGGATCGATCGTTTCCGGCTACATTTTGTCGCTGGATGGCGTAATGGCATTAAAAGGCTGGCAGTGGCTGTTTTTGCTGGAAGGCTTCCCGTCGGTATTACTCGGCGTCATGGTGTGGTTCTGGCTTGATGACTCACCGGACAAAGCTAAGTGGCTGACGAAAGAAGACAAAAAATGCCTGCAAGAGATGATGGATAACGATCGTCTGACGCTGGTTCAGCCAGAGGGAGCCATCAGTCACCACGCCATGCAACAACGCAGCATGTGGCGGGAGATCTTCACTCCGGTGGTGATGATGTATACCCTGGCGTATTTCTGCCTGACCAACACACTTAGTGCGATCAGCATCTGGACACCGCAGATCCTACAAAGCTTTAATCAGGGCAGCAGTAATATCACCATCGGCCTGCTGGCCGCCGTACCGCAGATTTGTACCATTCTCGGGATGATCTACTGGAGCCGTCACTCAGATCGCCGCCAGGAACGAAGGCATCACACCGCCCTTCCTTATTTGTTCGCTGCCGCTGGTTGGTTACTGGCTTCGGCAACTGATCACAACATGATCCAGATGCTGGGGATCATTATGGCTTCGACCGGATCATTCAGCGCAATGGCGATTTTCTGGACAACACCGGATCAGTCCATCAGCCTGCGGGCACGAGCGATCGGTATTGCGGTGATCAACGCCACTGGCAACATTGGTTCAGCGTTAAGTCCGTTTATGATCGGCTGGTTGAAAGATCTGACCGGCAGCTTTAACAGTGGATTGTGGTTTGTTGCCGCGCTGCTGGTGATTGGTGCGGGGATTATCTGGGCAATTCCAATGCAGTCCTCCCGTCCGCGAGCGACCCCGTAAGGAACGACGATGTGTGACCGTCAGATTGCCAATATTGATATCAGCAAAGAGTACGATGAAAGCCTGGGCACGGACGATGTGCATTATCAGTCCTTCGCCCGCATGGCGGCATTTTTTGGCCGCCATATGCTGCCACATCGCCACGAACAGTACTTTCAGATGCATTTCCTCAATAGCGGACAGATTGAGCTACAGCTTGACGATCATCGCTACTCGGTGGAAGCGCCCCTGTTTGTCCTGACGCCGCCGTCAGTACCTCATGCGTTTATTACGGAGTCTGACGCCGACGGTCATGTGTTGACGGTACGGGAAGATCTGATCTGGCCCCTGCTGGAAGTTCTTTATCCGGGCACTCGGGAAACCTTCGGCCTGCCGGGGATTTGCCTGTCACTGGCAGATAAACCCGACGAACTGGCAGCGCTGGAACACTATTGGCAACTGATAGAGCGGGAATCGGTGGAACAACTGCCTGGACGGGAACACACCCTGACGTTACTGGCACAGGCAGTATTCACCCTACTGCTGCGTAACGCAAAACTCGACGACCATGCCGCCAGCGGGATGCGCGGAGAATTAAAACTGTTCCAGCGTTTTAATATGCTGATTGAAAGCCATTTTCATCAGCACTGGACAGTACCGGATTACGCTAACGAACTGCATATCACCGAATCACGTCTCACGGACATCTGCCGCCGCTTTGCCAACCGTCCGCCAAAACGGTTGATTTTCGACAGGCAGCTGCGAGAAGCCAAGCGGCTGCTGCTGTTTTCTGATAACGCCGTGAATAATATTGCCTGGCAACTCGGTTTTAAGGATCCGGCTTATTTTGCGCGCTTTTTTAATCGCTTAGTCGGTTGCTCGCCCAGTGCTTATCGTGCCAAAAAAGTACCTGTGACGTGAAAATCCCTTAGCCTTAACGGGAAACCAGGCACCACCTGCTATTCCCCTTTCTCCGCCTGGAGCAAGGGGATTTAGTAACGTCAAAAATCGCTAAAAGCGACCTCGATCACAAAACCGTACCCGACCTGAAAAGTACCAGCCATTGTCCCAAAAGTGTCTTCCCGTAATCGCCCCTGCAAGCTTCAATTGAATAACAAAAACAACACACAAAATTAACAATCGTATTCCGATTAATACTGTAGAGGTCGACATGAAACCAGAAGATTTCCGCGCCAGTACCCAACGTCCGTTCACCGGGGAAGAGTATCTGAAAAGCCTGCAGGATGGTCGCGAGATCTATATCTACGGCGAGCGAGTGAAAGACGTCACCACTCATCCGGCATTTCGTAATGCGGCAGCGTCTGTTGCCCAACTGTACGACGCGCTGCACAAACCGGAGATGCAGGACTCTCTGTGTTGGAATACCGACACCGGCAGTGGCGGCTATACCCATAAATTCTTCCGCGTGGCGAAAAGTGCCGACGACCTGCGCCAGCAACGCGACGCCATCGCTGAGTGGTCACGCCTGAGCTATGGCTGGATGGGCCGCACCCCAGACTACAAAGCCGCTTTCGGTTGCGCACTGGGCGCGAATCCGGGCTTTTACGGTCAGTTCGAGCAGAACGCCCGTAACTGGTACACCCGTATTCAGGAAACTGGCCTCTACTTTAACCACGCGATTGTTAACCCACCGATTGATCGTCATTTGCCGACCGATAAAGTGAAAGACGTTTACATCAAGCTGGAAAAAGAGACTGACGCCGGGATTATCGTCAGCGGTGCGAAAGTGGTTGCCACCAACTCGGCGCTGACTCACTACAACATGATTGGCTTCGGCTCGGCACAAGTGATGGGCGAAAACCCGGACTTCGCACTGATGTTCGTTGCGCCAATGGATGCCGATGGCGTGAAATTAATCTCCCGCGCCTCTTATGAAATGGTGGCGGGTGCTACCGGCTCGCCGTACGACTACCCGCTCTCCAGCCGCTTTGATGAGAACGATGCGATTCTGGTGATGGATAACGTGCTGATCCCATGGGAAAACGTACTGATCTACCGCGATTTCGATCGCTGCCGTCGCTGGACAATGGAAGGTGGTTTTGCCCGTATGTATCCGCTGCAAGCCTGTGTGCGCCTGGCAGTGAAATTAGACTTCATTACGGCACTGCTGAAAAAATCACTCGAATGTACCGGCACCCTGGAGTTCCGGGGCGTGCAGGCCGATCTCGGTGAAGTGGTGGCGTGGCGCAACACCTTCTGGGCATTGAGTGACTCGATGTGCTCAGAAGCGACGCCGTGGGTCAACGGGGCTTATTTACCGGATCATGCCGCACTGCAAACCTATCGCGTACTGGCACCAATGGCCTACGCGAAGATCAAAAACATTATCGAACGCAACGTTACCAGTGGCCTGATCTATCTCCCTTCCAGTGCCCGTGACCTGAACAATCCGCAGATCGACCAGTATCTGGCGAAGTATGTGCGCGGTTCGAATGGTATGGATCACGTCCAGCGCATCAAGATCCTCAAACTGATGTGGGATGCTATTGGCAGCGAATTTGGTGGTCGTCACGAACTGTATGAAATCAACTACTCCGGTAGCCAGGATGAGATTCGCCTGCAGTGTCTGCGCCAGGCACAAAGCTCCGGCAATATGGACAAGATGATGGCGATGGTTGATCGCTGCCTGTCGGAATACGACCAGAACGGCTGGACTGTGCCGCACCTGCACAACAACGACGATATCAACATGCTGGATAAGCTGCTGAAATAACGCAGCAGGAGGTTAAGATGCAATTAGATGAACAACGCCTGCGCTTTCGTGACGCAATGGCCAGCCTGTCGGCAGCGGTAAATATTATCACCACCGAGGGCAACGCCGGGCAATGCGGGATTACGGCAACGGCTGTCTGCTCGGTCACGGATACACCACCGTCGCTGATGGTGTGCATTAACGCCAACAGTGCGATGAACCCGGTTTTTCAGGGCAACGGTAAGTTGTGCGTCAACGTCCTCAACCATGAGCAGGAACTGATGGCACGCCACTTCGCGGGCATGACAGGCATGGCGATGGAAGAGCGTTTTAGCCTCTCATGCTGGCAAAAAGGTCCGCTGGCGCAGCCGGTGCTAAAAGGTTCGCTGGCCAGTCTTGAAGGTGAGATCCGCGATGTGCAGGCAATTGGCACACATCTGGTGTATCTGGTGGAGATTAAAAACATCATCCTCAGTGCAGAAGGTCACGGACTTATCTACTTTAAACGCCGTTTCCATCCGGTGATGCTGGAAATGGAAGCTGCGATTTAAGCTCCAGCCCCTTCACGTATTCGTCGAAGGGGCATTTTTATTGTGATCTCAATCACATATCCACCCGATGAATAATTCTTGCCCAACCGCTCACCGCCATTCCTGACCGCTTACATCCCTAAAATAACCACTCAGTTATTTACCTTACTTTACGCGCGCGTAACTCTGGCAACATCACTGCAGGATAGCGGTCAATTTACCTCCTCAAACGCAACGCAAACCTAGAACGGCTTCGGCCTATGATTAACAAATTACTCTATGGATTTTGGTTTGCAGGAAGGCAGCAAGTGAGTGAACCAGGAGCTTACAACAGTAAGTGACAGGGGTGAACGAACCCAGCTGCGGCACCTGTAAGCCAAAAGACGACGAGTAAAATGCCAGGTTTTACTATGGATACGAAAAAACTATTCAAGCACATACCCTGGGTGATTCTCGGAATCATCGGTGCATTCTGCCTCGCGGTAGTTGCATTACGTCGGGGGGAGCACGTCAGCGCCCTGTGGATCGTGGTCGCCTCTGTGTCGGTGTATCTGGTGGCGTATCGCTACTACAGTCTGTACATCGCCCAGAAGGTGATGAAACTCGACCCCACGCGCGCGACGCCTGCGGTTATTAACAACGACGGTCTGAACTACGTTCCGACCAACCGTTACGTGTTGTTTGGTCACCACTTCGCCGCTATCGCCGGTGCTGGTCCGCTGGTGGGTCCGGTTCTCGCCGCGCAGATGGGCTACCTGCCTGGCACGCTGTGGCTGCTGGCGGGGGTAGTGCTGGCCGGTGCGGTACAGGACTTTATGGTGCTGTTTATCTCCTCTCGCCGTAACGGCGCATCTCTCGGTGAGATGATCAAAGAAGAGATGGGACCAGTACCGGGGACTATCGCGCTGTTTGGCTGTTTCTTAATCATGATCATCATCCTCGCCGTCCTGGCGCTGATTGTGGTTAAAGCCCTGGCCGAAAGTCCGTGGGGTGTCTTCACCGTTTGCTCAACCGTACCGATTGCGCTGTTTATGGGTATCTACATGCGCTTTATCCGTCCGGGGCGTGTGGGTGAAGTCTCTGTCATTGGTATCGTGCTGCTGGTTGCCTCTATCTACTTCGGTGGCGTGATTGCTCACGATCCGTACTGGGGTCCGGCACTGACCTTTAAAGACACCACCATTACCTTCGCGCTGATTGGCTATGCGTTTGTTTCCGCACTGCTGCCGGTGTGGCTGATCCTCGCACCGCGCGACTATCTGGCAACCTTCCTGAAAATCGGCGTTATCGTCGGCCTGGCGTTGGGTATCGTGGTGCTGAACCCGGAACTGAAAATGCCTGCGATGACCCAGTACATTGACGGTACTGGCCCGCTGTGGAAAGGCGCTCTGTTCCCGTTCCTGTTCATCACCATCGCCTGTGGTGCGGTATCTGGCTTCCACGCGCTGATCTCTTCCGGTACGACGCCGAAACTGCTGGCTAACGAAACCGACGCGCGTTTCATTGGCTACGGCGCAATGCTGATGGAGTCCTTCGTGGCGTTATGGCGCTGGTTGCAGCGTCCATCATCGAACCGGGTCTTTACTTCGCGATGAACACCCCGCCTGCTGGCCTTGGCATCACCATGCCTAACCTGCATGAAATGGGTGGCGAGAACGCGCCGATCATCATGGCGCAGCTGAAAGACGTTACCGCACACGCGGCAGCGACCGTCAGCTCCTGGGGCTTCGTGATTTCGCCAGAGCAGATCCTGCAAACCGCGAAAGACATTGGTGAGCCTTCTGTCCTGAACCGTGCAGGTGGTGCGCCGACGCTGGCGGTAGGTATCGCTCACGTGTTCCACAAAGTGCTGCCGATGGCTGACATGGGCTTCTGGTATCACTTCGGTATTCTGTTCGAAGCCCTGTTCATCCTGACCGCGCTGGATGCGGGTACCCGTTCTGGCCGCTTTATGCTGCAGGACCTGCTGGGTAACTTCATCCCGTTCCTGAAAAAAACCGACTCTCTGGTTGCTGGTATCATCGGTACTGCGGGCTGTGTGGGTCTGTGGGGCTACCTGCTGTATCAGGGCGTGGTCGATCCGCTGGGCGGCGTTAAGAGCCTGTGGCCGCTGTTCGGTATTTCCAACCAGATGCTGGCAGCCGTAGCGCTGGTACTGGGCACCGTTGTGCTGATTAAGATGAAGCGCACCCAATACATCTGGGTAACTGTTGTTCCGGCTGTATGGCTGCTTATCTGCACCACCTGGGCGCTGGGCCTGAAACTGTTCAGCACCAACCCGCAGATGGAAGGCTTCTTCTACATGGCAAGCCAGTACAAAGAGAAGATTGCTAACGGTACTGACCTGACGGCGCAGCAGATTGCCAACATGAACCACATCGTTGTGAACAACTACACCAACGCAGGCCTGAGTATTCTGTTCCTGATTGTGGTGTACAGCATCATCTTCTACGGTTTCAAAACCTGGCTTGCGGTGCGTAACAGCGACAAACGTACTGACAAAGAAACACCGTACGTTCCAATCCCGGAAGGCGGCGTGAAGATCTCTTCGCACCACTAACCGTGTTTAGCCCCGCTTCGGCGGGGCTTTGTTCTTATCAGAGTGAACTATGTTTGGTAACTTAGGACAGGCAAAAAAATATCTCGGCCAGGCGGCAAAGATGTTGATTGGCATTCCAGACTACGACAACTACGTCGAGCATATGAAGACCAACCATCCCGACAAGCCGTACATGAGCTATGAAGAATTCTTCCGCGAACGCCAGAACGCGCGCTACGGCGGCGATGGTAAAGGCGGTATGCGCTGTTGTTAATGGAGAGAGCATGAACCCGATTGCAGTTACCCTACTCACCGGTTTTTTAGGCGCGGGCAAAACCACCCTGCTGCGCCATATTCTTAACGAACAACACGGCTACAAGATTGCCGTGATTGAAAACGAATTCGGCGAAGTCTCCGTTGATGATCAATTGATTGGTGATCGCGCCACGCAGATCAAAACGCTGACCAACGGCTGCATCTGCTGTTCGCGCTCCAACGAGCTGGAAGACGCACTACTCGACCTGCTGGATAATCTCGACAAGGGCAATATTCAGTTCGATCGTCTGGTCATTGAATGCACCGGCATGGCCGATCCCGGCCCGATTATTCAGACCTTTTTCTCCCATGAGATTTTATGCCAGCGCTACCTGCTGGACGGCGTGATTGCGCTGGTGGATGCGGTACATGCCGATGAGCAGATGAACCAGTTCACCATCGCCCAGTCCCAGGTGGGCTACGCCGACCGTATTCTGCTGACTAAAACCGACGTCGCAGGTGAAGCAGAAAAACTGCGCGAACGCCTGGCACGCATCAACGCCCGCGCACCGGTCTACACCGTCACCCACGGTGACATCGACCTGGGCCTGTTGTTCAACACCAACGGTTTTATGCTGGAAGAAAACGTCGTCAGCACCAAACCGCGTTTCCACTTTATCGCGGATAAACAAAACGATATTTCGTCGATTGTGGTGGAACTGGATTACCCGGTAGATATCAGCGAAGTTTCCCGCGTGATGGAAAACCTGCTGCTGGAATCGGCAGATAAACTGCTGCGTTACAAAGGGATGCTGTGGATTGACGGCGAACCTAACCGCCTGCTGTTCCAGGGCGTCCAGCGCCTCTACAGCGCCGACTGGGACAGGCCGTGGGGTGATGAAACACCGCATAGCACAATGGTGTTTATCGGGATTCAGCTGCCGGAGGATGAGATTCGGGCAGCGTTTGCGGGGTTGAGGAAGTAAGGGGTTATGGGCCGGATAAGGCGCAGCCGCATCCGGTCTGATATTTCACTCAAAATAGTCCATATCCAGTTTCGGCACCTTCAACAAACGTGAAGAAACCCCTACTTCGTTTTCGATCATTAAGTGCACCAGGCGTTCCCCATCAACCAGCACCATACCCTCGACGGATTGGGCAAAGTCACGCGCCTGAGAAGTAAATCCAGAAGTGGTAATAAACACCCCACGTTTCGCTTTTTGCCCAGCCAGTGCGCCGTAAAATGCCTGTAATTCTGGCCTGCCTACAGTATTCTGCCAACGTTTTGCCTGAACATAAACTTTCTCCAGGCCAAGTTTATCAAGCGATATCACACCATCGATGCCACCATCTCCAGTACCGCCAACACGCTGCAAATCATCACGGTGGCCGCCATACCCCAGGCGATGCAAAACATCCAGAACAATGACTTCAAAGCGCGAAGGAGAAACCTGCAATAAGTTTTCCAGAACCTCATCAGCCACCGCATCACGAAGCTCTTTTAGCGCCTGATCTAACCGATCGTCCGGGCTGCTCTTTGCAAGTTCTTCATGATCGGGAGAGTCGGCTTTCGGATCTAAATCGACGGCATCCGGCCGTGACTTAAGTTTGACATTCACAAAATCGAAGGCCAGATGGTTCGTCTCCTGCTCCGTCATTGGCTGGGGATGAGACGCAACCCAGTCAAAACCCGCAGGAGTCAGGCACCATTTGCCACGCGACAAACTTTGCGACAACCCGGCACGTTTTAAACGGTCATGCGCCCAGCCTGCACGATTTTTATAAACAAGTTGTCCGCTGGTAATGACTTTCGCTCGCTGGCTGTCATCCAGTCCTAATGCATCCGCGGCAGCCTCATGAACATCACGCGCGGCTGCACCTTCCGGTTTTGTCGCCAGATAACGCAGAACAGGTTCAATAAATTTGTCATAGGTTGGAACCGTCATAGTACATCCTTGCAGAATCAGGTAGATGTTTTTCGGCTACTATAACACTACCAAAATAGGCGAACACGTTAGAAATGAGTCAGTTGCTGTGACCGTGGTCATTGCCCGGAAAGGTACAGAAAGCTAAGATGCGATGTTATGGGCCTTAAATATTTGGACAGGCCCACACAGCAATGGATTAATAACAATGATGAATAAATCCAATTTTGAATTCCTGAAGGGCGTCAACGACTTCACTTATGCCATCGCCTGTGCGGCGGAAAATAACTACCCGGATGATCCCAACACGAGCTGATTAAAATGCGTATGTTTGGCGAAGCCACAGCGAAACATCTTGGTCTGTTACTCAACATCCCCCCTTGTGAGAATCAACACGATCTCCTGCGCGAACTCGGCAAAATCGCCTTCGTTGATGACAACATCCTCTCTGTATTTCACAAATTACGCCGCATTGGTAACCAGGCGGTGCACGAATATCACAACGATCTCGACGATGCCCAGATGTGCCTGCGGCTCGGGTTCCGCTTGGCTGTCTGGTACTACCGTCTGGTCACCAAAGATTATGACTTCCCGGTGCCGGTATTTGTGTTGCCGGAACGTGGCGAAAACCTCTATCACCAGGAAGTGCTGACGCTAAAACAACAGCTTGAACAGCAGGCGCGAGAAAAAGCGCAGACTCAGGCAGAAGTAGAAGCGCAACAGCAGAAGCTGGTTGCCCTGAACGGCTATATCGCCATTCTGGAAGGCAAACAGCAGGAAACAGAAGCGCAAACCCAGGCTCGCCTTGCGGCGCTGGAAGCACAGCTTGCCGAGAAGAACGCGGAACTGGCAAAACAGACCGAACAGGAACGTAAGGCTTACCACAAAGAAATTACCGATCAGGCCATCAAGCGCGCACTCAACCTTAGCGAAGAAGAGAGCCGCTTCCTGATTGACGCGCAACTGCGTAAAGCAGGCTGGCAGGCCGATAGCAAAACCCTGCGCTTCTCCAAAGGCGCACGCCCGGAACCCGGCGTCAATAAAGCCATTGCCGAATGGCCGACCGGGAAAGATGAAACGGGTAATCAGGGCTTTGCGGATTATGTGCTGTTTGTCGGCCTCAAGCCCATCGCGGTGGTAGAGGCGAAACGTAAAAATATCGACGTTCCAGGCAAGCTCAATGAGTCTTATCGCTACAGCAAATGCTTCGATAATGGCTTCCTGCGGGAAACCTTGCTTGAGCACTACTCACCGGATGAAGTGCATGAAGCAGTGCCGGAGTATGAAACCAGCTGGCAGGACACCAGCGGCCAACAACGGTTTAAAATCCCCTTCTGCTACTCGACCAACGGGCGCGAATACCGCGCAGCAATGAAGACCAAAAGCGGCATCTGGTATCGCGACGTGCGTGATACCCGCAATATGTCGAAAGCCTTACCCGAGTGGCACCGCCCGGAAGAGCTGCTGGAAATGCTCGGCAGTGAACCGCAAAAACAGAATCAGTGGTTTGCCGATAACCCTGGTATGAGCGAGCTGGGTCTGCGTTATTATCAGGAAGATGCCGTCCGCGCGGTTGAAAAGGCTATCGTCAAGGGCCAACAAGAGATCCTACTGGCGATGGCGACCGGTACCGGTAAAACCCGTACGGCAATCGCCATGATGTTCCGCCTGATCCAGTCCCAACGTTTTAAACGCATTCTCTTCCTTGTGGATCGCCGCTCTCTTGGCGAGCAGGCGCTGGGGGCGTTTGAAGATACGCGTATTAACGGCGACACCTTCAACAGCATTTTCGACATTAAAGGTCTGACGGATAAATTCCCGGAAGACAGCACAAAAATTCACGTTGCCACCGTACAGTCGCTGGTGAAACGCACCCTGCAATCAGATGAACCGATGCCGGTGGCCCGTTACGACTGTATCGTCGTTGACGAAGCGCATCGCGGCTATATTCTCGATAAAGAGCAGACCGAAGGCGAACTGCAGTTCCGCAGCCAGCTGGATTACGTCTCTGCCTACCGTCGCATTCTCGATCACTTCGATGCGGTAAAAATCGCCCTCACCGCCACCCCGGCGCTGCATACGGTGCAGATTTTCGGCAGCCGGTTTACCGTTATACCTACCGTACCGCGGTTATCGACGGTTTTCTGATCGACCAGGATCCGCCTATTCAGATCATCACCCGCAACGCGCAGGAGGGGGTTTATCTCTCCAAAGGCGAGCAGGTAGAGCGCATCAGCCCGCAGGGGGAAGTGATCAACGACACCCTGGAAGACGATCAGGATTTTGAGGTCGCCGACTTTAACCGTGGCCTGGTGATCCCGGCGTTTAACCGCGCCGTCTGTAACGAACTCACCAACTATCTTGACCCGACCGGATCTCAAAAAACGCTGGTCTTCTGCGTCACCAATGCCCATGCCGATATGGTGGTGGAAGAGCTGCGTACCGCGTTCAAGAAAAAGTATCCGCAACTGGAGCACGACGCGATCATCAAGATCACCGGTGATGCCGATAAAGACGCGCGCAAAGTGCAGACCATGATCACCCGCTTCAATAAAGAGCGGCTGCCCAATATCGTGGTAACCGTCGACCTGCTGACAACCGGCGTCGATATTCCTTCGATCTGTAATATCGTGTTCCTGCGTAAGGTACGCAGCCGTATTCTGTACGAGCAGATGAAAGGCCGCGCCACGCGCTTGTGCCCGGACGTGAATAAAACCAGCTTTAAGATTTTCGACTGTGTCGATATCTACAGCACACTGGAGAGCGTCGACACCATGCGTCCGGTGGTGGTGCGTCCGAAGGTGGAATTACAAACGCTGGTCAACGAAATTACCGATTCAGAAACCTATAAAATTACCGAAGCGGATGGCCGTAGCTTTGCCGAGCACAGCCATGAACAATTGGTGGCGAAGCTCCAGCGCATCATCGGCCTGGCCACGTTTAACCGTGACCGCAGCGAAACGATAGATAAACAGGTGCGTCGTCTGGATGAGCTATGCCAGGACGCGGCGGGAGTGAACTTTAACGGCTTCGCCTCGCGCCTGCGGGAAAAAGGGCCGCACTGGAGCGCCGAAGTCTTTAACAAACTGCCTGGCTTTATCGCCCGTCTGGAAAAGCTGAAAACCGACATCAACAACCTGAACGATGCGCCGATCTTCCTCGATATCGACGATGAAGTGGTGAGCGTAAAATCGCTGTACGGTGATTACGACACGCCGCAGGATTTCCTCGAAGCCTTTGACTCGCTGGTGCAACGTTCCCCGAACGCACAGCCGGCATTGCAGGCGGTGATTAATCGCCCGCGCGATCTCACCCGTAAAGGGCTGGTCGAGCTACAGGAGTGGTTTGACCGCCAGCACTTTGAGGAATCTTCCCTGCGCAAAGCATGGAAAGAGACGCGCAATGAAGATATCGCCGCCCGGCTGATTGGTCATATTCGACGTGCAGCGGTAGGCGATGCGCTGAAACCGTTTGAGGAACGTGTCGATCACGCGCTGACGCGCATTAAGGGCGAAAACGACTGGAGCAGCGAGCAATTAAGCTGGCTCGATCGTTTAGCGCAGCGCTGAAAGAGAAAGTGGTGCTCGACGACGATGTCTTCAAAACCGGCAACTTCCACCGTCGCGGCGGGAAGGCGATGCTGCAAAGAACCTTTGACGATAATCTCGACAACCTGCTCGATAAATTCAGCGATTATATCTGGGACGAGCTGGCCTGACACGTATACACTTCATCCTTCAGGCTGCCTCTGCGTTGGCTGCGCTCGTTCACCCCGGTCACGTACTTCTGTACGCTCCCGGGGATTCACTCACTTGCCGCCTTGATGCAACCTGAATGATTTTGTGTATATTACCCTCGGCAATTTCTTCTGCGGCCCCAAATAATGCGGGCCGCTGCTTAATTTACGGAATCTACAATGAACAATAACGATCTGGTCGCGAAGCTGTGGAAGCTGTGCGACAACCTGCGCGATGGCGGCGTTTCCTATCAAAACTACGTCAATGAACTCGCCTCGCTGCTGTTTTTGAAAATGTGTAAAGAGACCGGGCAGGAAGCGGAATACCTGCCGGAAGGCTACCGCTGGGACGACCTGAAATCCCGCATCGGCCAGGAGCAGTTGCAGTTCTACCGTAACCTGCTGGTACATCTGGGCGCCGACAATCAAAAGCTGGTGCAGGCGGTGTTCCAGAACGTCAACACCACCATTACCCAGCCAAAACAGTTGACCGAACTGGTCAGCAATATGGATTCACTGGACTGGTACAACGGCGCGCACGGTAAGTCGCGCGATGACTTCGGCGATATGTACGAAGGTCTGTTGCAGAAGAACGCGAACGAAACCAAGTCTGGCGCGGGCCAGTACTTCACCCCGCGTCCGCTGATAAAAACCATTATTCATTTGCTGAAACCGCAGCCGCGTGAAGTGGTGCAGGACCCGGCAGCGGGTACGGCGGGCTTTTTGATTGAAGCTGACCGCTACGTTAAGTCGCAGACTAACGATCTGGACGACCTTGATGGCGACACGCAGGATTTCCAGATCCACCGCGCGTTTATCGGCCTCGAACTGGTGCCCGGCACCCGTCGTCTGGCGCTGATGAACTGCCTGCTGCACGATATTGAAGGCAACCTCGACCACGGCGGCGCAATCCGTCTGGGCAACACCCTGGGTAGCGACGGCGAAAACCTGCCGAAGGCGCATATTGTCGCAACCAACCCGCCGTTTGGCAGCGCAGCAGGCACCAACATTACCCGCACCTTTGTTCACCCGACCAGCAACAAACAGTTGTGCTTTATGCAGCATATTATCGAAACGCTGCATCCCGGCGGTCGTGCAGCGGTCGTGGTGCCGGATAACGTGCTGTTTGAAGGCGGAAAAGGCACCGACATTCGTCGTGACCTGATGGATAAGTGTCATCTGCACACCATTCTGCGTCTGCCGACCGGTATTTTTTACGCGCAGGGCGTGAAAACCAACGTGCTGTTCTTTACTAAAGGGACGGTGGCGAACCCGCATCAGGATAAGAACTGCACCGATGAGGTGTGGGTGTACGACCTGCGGACCAATATGCCAAGCTTCGGCAAGCGCACGCCGTTTACCGACGAGCATTTGCAGCCGTTTGAGCGCGTGTTTGGCGAAGACCCGCACGGTTTAAGCCTGCGTACTGAAGGGGAATGGAGTTTTAACGCCGAAGAGACGGAAGTTGCCGACAGCGAAGAGAACAAAAACACCGATCAGCATCTGGCCACCAGCCGCTGGCGCAAGTTCAGCCGCGAGTGGATCCGCACAGCAAAATCCGATTCGCTGGATATCTCCTGGCTGAAAGATAAAGACAGCATTGACGCCGACAACCTGCCGGAGCCGGATGTATTAGCGGCAGAAGCGATGGGCGAACTGGTACAGGCGCTGGGTGAACTGGATGCGCTGATGCGTGAACTGGGGGCGAGCGATGAGGCCGATTTGCAGCGTCAGTTGCTGGAAGAAGCATTTGGTGGGGTGAAGGAATGAAATCAACATTGTATCCCTCGGACTGGGGCAATGCGTCTTTGGAAGAAGTATCAATTCACATCATTGGTGGAGATTGGGGTAAAGATCCAGATTTCCTTGATCAGGAATACGAATCTGTAGCCTGTATACGTGGTGCTGAATTCAAAAACTGGAAAAGAGATTTCGGTAAAACTGCGGTTATCAGAAAAGTAAAATGCTCTAGTCTCTCAACTCGTAACTTATTGGAAAATGATATTTTAGTCGAAATATCTGGTGGAGGTCCTGATCAGCCAGTCGGTCGAACTGTGTTGATAGATGAAAAAGTCCTTAACCAGCATAAGCTACCGCTGGTTTGTACAAATTTCCTACGACTGGTTAGGCTAAACAATAATATTAACGCTGTTTTTGTTAATCGTTATTTGGAGTTTTTTTATAACTCTGGCGAAGTTACAAAATATCAAAGTGGAAGTAACAATTTGAGGAATCTTAAATTTAAAGATTACTCAGCTCTTAAAATGCCACTTCCGCCACTCGCCGAACAAAAAATCATCGCTGAAAAACTCGATACGCTGCTGGCGCAGGTAGAGAGCACCAAAGCACGTCTTGAGCAAATCCCACAAATCCTGAAACGTTTTCGTCAGGCGGTGTTGGCTGCTGTTGTTAATGGAAAATTATCAAAGAACACGAAGCAATGGGAAATATACTTATTAAAAAATATTTGTACAAGTATTTCAGATGGTGATCATCAGGCTCCTCCAAAATCAGAAACAGGAATACCTTTCCTCGTAATCTCCGACGTTAATAAAGGGGTGATTGATTTTGATAATGTATCCAGATGGGTGCCTGAATCTTACTACCAATCGCTAAAAGAAATTAGAAAACCATACCAATATGATATCTTATATACAGTTACAGGTTCTTATGGAATACCTGTAATTGTTAACAACAATAAACCATTTTGTTTCCAACGACATATTGCCATAATCAAGCCAAACAGAAATTTAATTGATCATAGATTTTTAGCTTTCTATTTAGAATCACCACAGATTTTCAAACATGCAAGCGATGTTGCTACTGGGACCGCACAAAAAACAGTATCGCTGTCAAGTCTCCGAAATTTTGAGATCTCTGTTCCCCCTTTAAAAGAACAACATGAAATCGTTCGCCGCGTCGAGCAACTCTTCGCCTACGCCGACACCATAGAAAAACAGGTCAACAACGCCTTAGCCCGCGTCAACAACCTGACGCAATCCATCCTGGCAAAAGCGTTCCGTGGAGAACTCACCGCCCAGTGGCGGGCCGAAAACCCGGAATTAATCAGCGGAGAAAACAGCGCCGCCGCGTTGCTGGAGAAAATCAAAGCTGAACGCGCAGCCAGCGGGGGTAAAAAAGCCTCGCGTAAAAAATCCTGATCATTATTTTCTGGCGCACCTTTCCGGTGCGCCTTTTATTATTTCACGCCAATCATAACTCACATAAATATATTTAAATCATTCCAGGAACTGACCATTTTATTCTATTTTTAGCTGGACTTTCCCTGTATTTACTGATGATATATCCAGGTATTTAGCGCGGTGCGGATGTGCGCCAACACACCCGCACCGCTAATCACAATCCCTATTTCTAAGGAATAGTAATCATGACTGACACGCATTCTATTGCACAACCGTTCGAAGCAGAAGTCTCCCCGGCAAATAACCGTCAATTAACCGTGAGTTATGCGAGCCGCTACCCGGATTACAGCCGTATTCCCGCCATCACCCTGAAAGGTCAGTGGCTGGAAGCCGCCGGTTTTGCCACCGGCACGGCGGTAGATGTCAAAGTGATGGAAGGCTGTATTGTCCTCACCGCCCAACCCCCCGCCGCCGAAGAGAGCGAACTGATGCAGTCACTGCGCCAGGTGTGCAAACTGTCAGCGCGTAAACAAAAGCAGGTGAAGGAGTTTATTGGGGTGATTACAGGTAAACAGAAAGTCGCGTAACAGCGTTTACTCCCCGGTTACCACCGACTCAATAGAAACCTTCCCCCTCAGTAAATATTTACCTGCCTGATTGTGCAGTAAAAATCTATTGTTTCAGTACGTTGCGAAAGCGATAATAGAGGCTTAGCAATGAGGAAGGCACATCTTATGGAATCAATTCAAGCCTGGATTGAAAAATTTATTGAGCAAGCACAGCAACAAAGTTCACAATCCACTAAAGATTATCCAACGTCTTACCGTAACCTGCGAGTAAAAGTGAGTTTCGGTTATGGCAATTTTACATCTATTCCCTGGTTTGCATTTCTTGGAGAAGGTCAGGAAGTTTCTAACGGTATATATCCCGTTATTCTCTATTATAAAGATTTTGATGAGTTGGTTTTGGCTTATGGTATAAGTGACACGAATAAACCACATGCACAATGGCACTTTTCTTCTGACATACCTAAAACAATCGCAGAGTATTTCCAGACAACTTCGGGTGTATATCCTAAAAAGTACGGACAGTCCTATTACGCCTGTTCCCAAAAAGTCTCACAGGGTCTTGATTATACCCGGCTTGCCTCCATGCTGGACAACATAATCAACGACTATAAATTAATATTTAATTCTGGCAAGAGTGTTATTCCACCTATGTCAAAAACTGAATCATACTGTCTGGAAGATGCGTTAAATGATTTGTTTATCCCTGAAACCACAATAGAGACGATACTCAAACGATTAACCATCAAAAAAAATATTATCCTCCAGGGGCCGCCCGGCGTTGGAAAAACCTTTGTTGCACGCCGTCTGGCTTACTTGCTGACAGGAGAAAAGGCTCCGCAACGCGTCAATATGGTTCAGTTCCATCAATCTTATAGCTATGAGGATTTTATACAGGGCTATCGTCCGAATGGCGTCGGCTTCCGACGTAAAGACGGCATATTTTACAATTTTTGTCAGCAAGCTAAAGAGCAGCCAGAGAAAAAGTATATTTTTATTATAGATGAAATCAATCGTGCCAATCTCAGTAAAGTATTTGGCGAAGTGATGATGTTAATGGAACATGATAAACGAGGTGAAAACTGGTCTGTTCCCCTAACCTACTCCGAAAACGATGAAGAACGATTCTATGTCCCGGAGAATGTTTATATCATCGGTTTAATGAATACTGCCGATCGCTCTCTGGCCGTTGTTGACTATGCCCTACGCAGACGATTTTCTTTCATAGATATTGAGCCAGGTTTTGATACACCACAGTTCCGGAATTTTTTACTGAATAAAAAAGCAGAACCTTCATTTGTTGAGTCTTTATGCCAAAAAATGAACGAGTTAAACCAGGAAATCAGCAAAGAGGCCACTATCCTTGGGAAAGGATTCCGCATTGGGCATAGTTACTTCTGCTGTGGGTTGGAAGATGGCACCTCTCCGGATACGCAATGGCTTAATGAAATTGTGATGACGGATATCGCCCCTTTACTCGAAGAATATTTCTTTGATGACCCCTATAAACAACAGAAATGGACCAACAAATTATTAGGGGACTCATAGTGGAACAGCCCGTGATACCTGTCCGTAATATCTATTACATGCTTACCTATGCATGGGGTTATTTACAGGAAATTAAGCAGGCAAACCTTGAAGCCATACCCGGTAACAATCTTCTTGATATCCTGGGGTATGTATTAAATAAAGGGGTTTTACAGCTTTCACGCCGAGGGCTTGAGCTTGATTACAATCCTAATACCGAGATCATTCCTGGCATCAAAGGGCGAATAGAGTTTGCTAAAACAATACGCGGCTTCCATCTTAATCATGGGAAAACCGTCAGTACTTTTGATATGCTTAATGAAGACACGCTGGCTAACCGAATTATAAAAAGCACATTAGCCATATTAATTAAGCATGAAAAGTTAAATTCAACTATCAGAGATGAAGCTCGTTCACTTTATAGAAAATTACCGGGCATTAGCACTCTTCATTTAACTCCGCAGCATTTCAGCTATCTGAACGGCGGAAAAAATACGCGTTATTATAAATTCGTTATCAGTGTCTGCAAGTTCATCGTCAATAATTCTATTCCAGGTCAAAACAAAGGACATTATCGTTTCTATGAATTTGAAAGAAATGAAAAAGAGATGTCATTACTTTATCAAAATTTTCTTTTTGAATTTTGCCGTCGTGAATTACCATCTGTAAATACAACTCGCCCACATTTAAAATGGGATGCATCAAGCATATCGGATCAATCACTTAGCTTGTTACCTCGAATGGAAACTGACATCACCATTAACTCATCAGGGAAAATACTTATCGTTGATGCCAAATACTATAAAAGCATTTTTTCACGACGAATGGGTACAGAAAAGTTTCATTCTCAAAATCTATATCAACTGATGAGTTACTTATGGTCGTTAAAGCCTGAAAATGGCGAAAAAACAGGGGGGTTATTAATATACCCACACGTAGACACCTCAGTGAAACATCGTTATAAAATTAATGGCTTCGATATTGGCTTGTGTACCGTCAATTTAGGTCAGGAATGGCCGTGTATACATCAAGAATTACTCGACATTTTCGGTGAATATCTCAAATAAGCGGTAAGTTTTATAGAAAATACCGCTCCCGACACCACATCGGGAGCGGCTCATCATCAGGAGGCGATCACCTCCACCAGCACATCCGTTGCCCAACTCTCTTCGCTGTTGGCGACATTCCCTTCCTTGCAGGCCTGAGCCATTTTGACTAACTGGAAAGAAACGTCATCGCGGAAATCAAAGTAATGCCATTGCGATGCAAAGTTGATGCGCCAGTAGCCCATCCCCTGATCGAAGCGGATCTTCAATACCTGACCATCATCAAAAGTCACCGTCAGTTTACGATGGTGAGGGATATCGCGCGGCGAGTCGAACACCGTCAGTTCTACCGGCCTGCCCAGCGCAGCAGCAAACCACTGATCAGCGAAATCCTGAAAATCCGCTATGCTCATCCAGTCATGGAAAGGCCGGTTACCGGGGTGATCTTTATCTTTAAATAGCGTATCCAGCGTCACTTCAGCGCCATCGGTCAGCTTTGTTTTTAGCGGTCTCAAAATTGATCCCAACAACGCCAGCGCAACCGGGTTTTGCAGATAGCGATCGGTATAGTGAACGCCGGTAATTCGCGTGTTATTCATCAGTGACTGCGCTTCTTCATGGTCGTTAAACAGCACGTCCCAGAAGCGTTGCCCAAACTGCGACAGTGGTCCATTCAACTGTTTGTGGATCTGAATGTCTTTGACCCGCTCGACAGCGTTGGCGGCTTTAGCCGGCAGAATAAATTCGTTCAGCTCTACCGTTTTATAGCCGAGACTACGTACCACCAGTTCGTCATTCAGGTGCCACTCCGGCCCCGGAATCGTTGCCTGCTGGCTACGAGAGGCCAGCGTCATCACGCGATCGGCAAAGGTGACCTGAGCAACGATCGGTAATTTCAAATCCTGTTCAACATGGCATAGCCGCACACCCAGCGCAGTAAATTGCGATAGTTCGTGCAACAGGTCCGGGTCATCCACTCCCGCAGGAATAACAAGATCGACCTCGACGTTGTCTTTTAGCCGATAGTTCTGAACCGCCGCGCGGAACTGACGTGCGTATAAATCCCACTCATTGGGCGCGCCGGTCATCCACAGGGTGAGCTTTTCAGCGCCTTCGTTAATCGCCCGGCGAATCGTATCGCCAATGGCGCCAGGGCAGTAGCGGGCATCCGGCAGCGAGAATGTCTCTTCATCCGGTAAACCGATGTAATACGTGAAGTCATCGCCAAGCCAGGCCAGCGCCGCTTTGCGATCCAGCAAATCGTGATCGTGGCGAGTCTGGGAATCAAGCAGGCATTCACTACATGCAGTCTCACAATGGCGGCAGCCTAACTGTTTCACCATTCCCTGCAATATAGCTTCAATGTGTACCGGTGCGCTGGAGGCAAAACCTGCACCACCGCTGATCACATCATAAAGCTGTACGGCTAATACCGATTGCCCATCCTCCAGTCTGACCGGACGTACAGAATAGCCGAGTTCTGCGGCGGAGATACCCAGAACGCCCGCCAGCGCCTGACGCAGAGCAACCGCCAGAGTCATGGCAACAATCCGCCCCTCCTCTGTGTTATCTGGCAGATACTCGCCGTTTTGCGGTTTGCGCAGAACCATTTCAAAGACATCGGTGCGCGCCAGTGCGCCCAGGGTGACGTTCTTCATGAGTGCCGTCGAACCGGGGCAAATCAGACGATGATTCTGGCTATCGCGATCCGCTTTACCCGGACGCGGTGGATAGTGAGCTTCCATGCTTTTCGGCGCATCATTTTCATTCAGCATCGACTCAGCGCGGCCACAGCTCAGACACAATGCATAACCGTGTCCACCTTCCCCCAAACTTTGCTGGAAAACATGCCCATCAGCCCCAGAAGCCATATAACCCATTAGCGGGTTAGGCAACGGTACGGGCTCTGCTTTAACAAAGACCCACGCGGGGACAACCGGGACGAATTTCATGGTTTCAATATTGTTCGTTACCGGAGCGTGTGCATCGGTGACAAACCCGGCAGGCTGCAGCACCTGACGGCGATTATCCATGATTATTTTTTCGCCGCAGGCGCTATTGGAGCAAAAGAGCATCCCGGAACTGCTCATCCCCTCTTCATAGCCAATGGTCCCGCATTTGTGACAGCGCCAGGCGCAATCCAGACGCTGGGCTTCATTGGTATCAGCATTAATGTTGTGCCAGTGCAGTGAGACACCGGCAGAGCGGAAGACACGGCCATCAAGAATGATCTCTGCTCCCGGTGCATATTCACGAATGGCAACACCGAGGTTACGGGAAGGTAATCCTTTATAACGGGAGACGTTATCTTCACGGTCCTTTTTATCACGACTTTTTTGCGATTTTTCGCGGATATAATCTTCCATTGTGAAGTTATCAAACGTCACTACATCTGTCGGGAAACCGTATCCCGGCAAGAAGGTTCTGGCAGCTAGATCGCGCAGCAGATACTCGCCACAGTGCCGTTTCTTCTCCAGCTCTATGCGCTTACGATAAGGCGTTTGCGGCTGCGACTCACGCTCCTGTGTCACGAGATCGCGATAAACGGAGAGCCACCGCTGCTGCAGGAAGGTGATCGCGTTGATTGTTTTATCCCGCAGATATTCGGCTCTTGCACCATGCAACGCCGTACCTTTCACCAGCCGTTCCAGCGCCGTGTCGATATCAAGAACCGGACGTTCCAGCCAGATTTTAAAGCGTTCGCATTTTGACTGCCCGTCATCTTCACCGAAAAACCAGAGGCTATCGAGACTGGTTTTTTCTTTATCGGTTTCGCCAATAACGTTACATAAAAAGTCGGACAGTAATAATGCATTGACGTGACGTTGCACCAGTCGGGGGGAGTTCATCGCGACCATGGGTGCCGGGATCATGGTTTCAAATGGCCAGAGCGGGTTGGCAAAAACCTGCTGGTCGTGTGGGTTACCTTTACATAGGGTGTAAGAGATCGCACGTGATTCTTTACTACGCCCGGCTCGCCCGGCGCGCTGTAAATAGTTGGCCGGATGTGGCGGTACGTTGTTCATTACCACCGCAGTAATGCCCCCGATATCAACCCCCATTTCCATGGTGGTGGAACAGTTGAGAACATTTAGTTGCCCGTTCTGGAACATCTTTTCATAGCTTTGCAGGCGTTCTGACGACTGCTGGGCAGAGTGCTCGGCAGTGCGATAGTAGAAACCGCCTTCCACGACACGATCGTTGATGTCTGTCCAGACGTTTTCCGACCGCAATTGTGCGATCAGCGGATCATTGCTGACCCAGTCGCGTGCTTTTGCCAGACCCTCTGCGTAGTCTTCCTGTGAACGATCCAGCTTCCAGATTTCCGGCATGGTGACTTTCTGCGCGACAAAAGTGTCATATTGCGCCTGGGTAAGATGCTCGAACGAAATATGGGTAGGCAGATAAGGGGTTAAGCCTTTAAAAGCCGTATCCAGGATTTTATTGGTTACCGGGCAAATCCAGGCATCCGTGATTAATGAAAAAGTCATATGCTCTTTCGGTAAATAAAAACGGTTGCCATCGGGTTTCAGTACTGCAAGCGGTCCGGTAAGTTGGGCCCATGCTTCTTTCAGCCATGTATTGATAATATCAATAGTCGCCGTATTGACGGTTTTGAATCCAGCCCCCAGCATCAGTAACTTCGCTAAACGATGGGATACGTTGCCATTACGAATTTGAGGCCAGCGTCTGTTCTGATTATCTTCAGGATCTTTTGATTCCGGGTTACGGACGAATTTTGATGAAAAACGGCTACCGATCCAGTTTTTCAGCTCATCATCCAGCGTGTGAAGTTGCTCTCACGAACGTAATGATCCAGCGTAACTTTGAGAAAATCGCGCCAGTCATCCAGCGTTAATCCTTTTTCCTGCCAGTGCAGAGGGATCTTATGTATTTTCTCCAGCCCCAGGTAACCAACCTGAACCAGCCCTTGTGTTTCCAGGCTGTTAGTCCGTTTAGGGCGACGCATGAATTCCCGGAATAACAACATTTCCGAAAGCTTTAGAGGCCCGCCGTTTTCATTAAACACTTCAGGCTTAAGATAATGGTTATATTGCAGAACCGGGCCACGGATATCGGCTCTCTCTTTAAGCTCGTTAACCATTTCTGTCCAGGTTCGGGATACCAGAGTAATTGCAGCTTTTCCACCGATTGCAGACTGGTAAGCCTGTTCAAGCTGCTCGGCCTGCGCTTCTGATAATTTCGCTTGATCCGGCAATCCCCAGCTTCGATATTCTTCTGCCTGCTCACGGGCTTGCTTTACCCTGGTCGCTAATTTTTCCAGATCGGCATTAGCGTTCGGCGCCGTGGGCGTTTGCGTTCGTTGATGCCAGCTCAGAATTTCGACTACGCTTCCGCGTAAGCGACTACGTTCTGCTTCTTGCTGCATACGCACCGCCATCCGGGCTGTCCCTTGTCGACTATCCGTAAAGGTAATGAGTCGACGTCCTCGCCCTGGCAACGAATCTGGTCCGACGCCCTCTTTGCCTTCATCACTGGCAAAGTCCTGACAATACTCAAGAACGGTAGGCACGATGTTAGTAACGTAAAATGGCCCACCTAATAATGCACGCCGAAAGGGTTGTTTTCCGCTCATGCCTCGGTAGCCACAGCCGCTGGCGCTACAAACCTGTTCAATATCATTAATAATCAGCGGAATGCTGTCATTATTAATAACGCCAATACGGCGCGTCTGACGGTCGAGGCGTTGTAGGGTATAGCCTGTCTCGCTGGTCTCTCCTGCGGCAATAATCAACGGAGGCTGGAAACTGTTCTCTTTTTCGACTTTTTCCTCTGTAGTGTCATGTTCAACAGGTACTTCATCCTGCAAGGAGAACTCATCGCCACCTTTATTTTCCCATTGGACAAGTTTGCCCTTTTTGTCCTGCGCCAGAAGATGAGGCTCATTACAATCATTACAGAACGCCACTTCGTATACAGGGCTTCCACAGTCACAATTTTGTCGCTGGTTCACATACACATAGCCAAAGGGCCAGCCTTTTTCGAGCGGTGTACCGTGCTTTAATCTGCAATCTTTATCAACACAAGCCCATATTCCCTGGGTATTACGCTGGAAGATATGCGCCCTGACTTTAAGAAATGCGGGATCCTTTGCATTAGGTTGAGTCCCTGAACAGACATCGATCCAACGCAGTACTTCCTGCTGGCTGTAATGCTGTTTTGTCAGCACGTTTAACCGCTCTGTTATCTCATCCAACTTCATCGGATTGGGCTGTTTGACCAACATCTCACGTATGTAACGCGCTTCGGGGGAATGCGTAAGCGCATAAAAGCGATCAGGACTTATACCTTTAATTTTATTATCATTTTTATCTCTTAGATCCAGATCGGGTATTTGCTCTATTTCGTCTAACGGAAGAGAAACGTTTTTGGATGGTTCCAGTTCAGGAATCACCCGACTTCCGTCCAGAACATCGATGCGCTCCTTCGGGATACCGGATAATTCAGAGAGAAATTTTTTCAGCTGCTTTTCAGCGTCGCTGCCGGCAATGGTCGCAGAGGTCGCTACAAAGCGCACATCATCTGGCGTCACGCCAAACGCTGTCATCACACGACGCAGCTGGAGCGCCAGTTCAGCGGCCTGCGACCCGACATAGGTATGCGCTTCATCCAGTACAATCCAGCGTAGTGATTTTTGTGCTTTGGATTGCTGGATAATCGGGGCGTCGACCTGGCGAACCATCATATATTCCAGCATCGTGCCGTTGGTCACCAGAATCGGGGCTGGCTCCAGACGCATCTTTTCACGGGATAAGACTTCATTTGGTCTATTATCCTGCACTGTTTTCATTTTTGCGTGGAGCTCTTCTGTATTTCCGTTATACAAGCAGTAGCGAATCCCAGTACCAAAACCACGCGTCCAGGCATCCAGACGCTCGCGCTGTGAATTAATCAAGGCGTTCAATGGATAGAGAAAAAGGGCTCGGACACCAACCAACGGATTGTTGCCATTTTCATGCAGTTCCCGGTAAAGATCTTCCAGCACCGGAACCATAAAACATTCCGTTTTACCTGAACCCGTACCACTGGTTACCACCACTGAATGTTTCTTTTCCAGCAAAGCTTTCCAACTGGCTAACTGGTGTGTAAAAGGCTTCCAGTCAGCACCAAATCGGTACCGGCCATTACTCTGATTATCCAGTGAATCAACCACTGCTTTGCTCAACAATGCGTTGCCTTCCGTCAGGCTGCGCATCGTGTGATTTGACTCCTTCCATCCAAACATTTGCTGGAATACCGGAGAAGCAAGGAATGAGCCCGGTTTCCCACAATCAGCCCCCATTTGTTGCGCGAGATGTTCACGCAGCTGCGGGTTGGTAACGCCCATGATACTGAGCGTTGCTTCAGTTGAACGAGACAACGATTGTTCAATAAGTGACGAAAAATAGCGTGTAGTCATCCTTATTCCTTTTTATTTTTTAGCAACATAACGCAACAGGCTGCACTGAATGAACCGCCCCGGTAATCCTGGAGACTACACTCTTTGAGAGAGGTA
>ERZ860023.294-NODE-294-length-32369-cov-2.581110_pt1 | contig 32369 bp, 29 predicted proteins | sample MGYA00509983_ERZ860023 | MGnify/ENA primary metagenome ERZ860023 (study PRJEB30046, sample SAMN00715180) | human gut metagenome | study: EMG produced TPA metagenomics assembly of the A metagenome-wide association study of gut microbiota in type 2...
GCTGCTGGCCGGTTTTGCCGCGCTGGTACAGACCGACATCAAACGTGTTCTCGCTTACTCTACCATGAGCCAGATTGGCTACATGTTCCTCGCGCTTGGCGTGCAGGCATGGGATGCGGCGATTTTCCACTTGATGACTCACGCGTTCTTTAAAGCGCTGCTGTTCCTGGCATCCGGTTCCGTCATTCTGGCCTGCCATCACGAACAGAACATCTTCAAGATGGGCGGTCTGCGTAAATCTATTCCGCTGGTTTATCTCTGCTTCCTGGTGGGCGGCGCAGCACTGTCGGCACTACCGCTGGTCACTGCGGGCTTCTTCAGTAAGGATGAGATCCTCGCGGGTGCGATGGCGAATGGTCATATCAATCTGATGGTGGCAGGTCTGGTCGGTGCGTTTATGACCTCGCTCTACACCTTCCGTATGATTTTCATCGTCTTCCACGGAAAAGAACAAATTCACGCTCACGCCGTGAAAGGGGTAACTCACAGCCTGCCGCTGATTGTGCTGCTGATCCTTTCCACCTTCGTTGGCGCACTGATTGTACCGCCGCTGCAGGGCGTGCTTCCGCAAACGACGGAACTGGCGCACGGCAGCATGTTGACCCTGGAAATTACCTCTGGCGTGGTCGCGGTGGTCGGCATTCTGCTGGCAGCCTGGCTGTGGCTGGGTAAACGTACTCTGGTGACCTCCATCGCCAACAGTGCGCCGGGCCGTCTGCTGGGCACCTGGTGGTACAACGCCTGGGGATTTGACTGGCTGTATGACAAAGTGTTCGTCAAGCCGTTCCTGGGTATTGCCTGGTTGCTGAAACGCGATCCGCTGAACTCAATGATGAACATCCCGGCTGTCCTTTCCCGCTTTGCAGGTAAAGGTCTGCTGTTAAGTGAGAACGGCTATCTGCGCTGGTATGTGGCATCCATGAGCATCGGTGCGGTCGTGGTGCTGGCACTGTTGATGGTACTGCGTTGAGTTAAGGATTGTGGGATTGCCCCTGGGCATATAAGAACGTAGGTCGGATAAGCCGCCTTCGCGGTGCATCCGACACTACCCCCAGTCCGAAGAGAATTTTCTGTCGTGAGAATTCGTTGAAAATCCGGTCCTGACGGGACTTTTACAAGGAATAAAGATCGCCATGTTACTACCCTGGCTAATATTAATTCCCTTTATTGGCGGCTTCCTGTGCTGGCAGACCGAACGCTTTGGCGTCAAGGTGCCACGCTGGATCGCGCTGATCACCATGGGATTGACGCTGGCGCTGTCGCTGCAACTGTGGTTGCAGGGCGGTTATTCACTGACGCAATCCGCCGGAATTCCGCAGTGGCAGTCTGAATTCGACATGCCGTGGATCCCGCGTTTTGGTATCTCTATTCATCTCGCCATTGACGGGCTGTCGCTGCTGATGGTCGTGCTGACCGGTCTGCTCGGTGTGCTGGCGGTACTATGTTCGTGGAAAGAGATCGAAAAATATCAGGGCTTCTTCCACCTCAACCTGATGTGGATCCTGGGCGGCGTTATCGGCGTGTTCCTTGCCATCGACATGTTCCTGTTCTTCTTCTTCTGGGAAATGATGCTGGTGCCGATGTACTTCCTGATCGCACTGTGGGGGCATAAAGCCTCTGACGGTAAAACGCGTATCACGGCGGCAACCAAGTTCTTCATTTACACCCAGGCGAGTGGCCTGGTGATGTTGATTGCCATCCTGGCGCTGGTTTTTGTTCACTACAATGCGACCGGCGTCTGGACCTTCAACTATGAAGAGCTGCTGAATACGCCAATGTCCAGTGGTGTGGAATACCTGTTAATGCTGGGCTTCTTCATCGCCTTCGCAGTCAAAATGCCGGTGGTTCCGCTGCATGGCTGGCTGCCGGATGCGCACTCCCAGGCTCCGACCGCCGGTTCCGTTGACCTCGCGGGGATCTTGCTGAAAACTGCCGCTTACGGTTTGCTGCGTTTCTCCCTGCCGCTGTTCCCGAACGCGTCGGCAGAGTTCGCGCCAATTGCTATGTGGCTGGGTGTTATCGGCATCTTCTACGGTGCGTGGATGGCCTTCGCCCAGACCGATATCAAACGTCTGATCGCCTACACCTCGGTTTCCCACATGGGCTTCGTGCTGATTGCTATCTACACCGGCAGCCAGTTGGCCTACCAGGGCGCGGTAATCCAGATGATTGCGCACGGTTTGTCGGCGGCGGGGCTGTTTATTCTTTGTGGTCAGCTTTATGAACGTATCCATACCCGCGACATGCGCATGATGGGCGGTCTGTGGAGCAAGATGAAATGGCTGCCAGCACTGTCGCTGTTCTTTGCGGTGGCAACGCTTGGGATGCCTGGCACCGGTAACTTCGTCGGCGAATTTATGATTCTGTTCGGCAGCTTCCAGGTTGTACCGGTGATTACCGTTATCTCTACCTTTGGGCTGGTCTTTGCATCTGTTTATTCGCTGGCGATGTTACATCGCGCTTACTTCGGTAAAGCGAAAAGCCAGATTGCCAGCCAGGAACTGCCAGGGATGTCGCTGCGTGAGCTGTTTATGATCCTGTTGCTGGTGGTGCTGCTGGTACTGCTGGGCTTCTATCCGCAGCCGATTCTGGATACCTCGCACTCCGCGATTGGCAATATCCAGCAGTGGTTTGTTAATTCCGTTACTACTACAAGGCCGTAAATCGCCATGACAATAACTCCACAAAACCTGATCGCACTGCTACCGTTGCTGATCGTCGGCTTGACGGTGGTGGTTGTGATGCTCTCCATTGCGTGGCGACGCAATCATTTCCTCAACGCTACGCTCTCGGTTATTGGGCTTAACGCGGCGCTGGTTTCGCTCTGGTTTGTTGGCCAGGCGGGCGCTATGGACGTTACGCCGCTGATGCGCGTTGATGGTTTCGCCATGCTTTACACCGGGCTGGTATTGTTGGCGAGCCTCGCCACCTGTACTTTCGCCTACCCGTGGCTTGAAGGCTATAACGACAACAAGGATGAGTTCTACCTGTTGGTGTTAATTGCCGCGCTGGGCGGGATCCTGCTGGCGAATGCCAACCATCTGGCGTCTCTGTTCCTCGGTATCGAACTGATCTCTTTGCCGCTGTTTGGCCTGGTCGGTTACGCTTTCCGCCAGAAACGTTCACTGGAAGCCAGTATCAAATACACCATCCTTTCTGCCGCAGCGTCTTCTTTCCTGCTGTTTGGTATGGCGCTGGTGTATGCGCAGTCTGGCGACCTGTCGTTTGTCGCGTTGGGTAAAAACCTTGGCGACGGTATGCTCAACGAGCCGCTGTTGCTGGCAGGTTTCGGCCTGATGATTGTTGGCCTCGGCTTCAAACTCTCTCTGGTGCCGTTCCACCTGTGGACGCCAGACGTATACCAGGGCGCGCCTGCGCCGGTTTCCACTTTCCTGGCGACGGCGAGCAAAATCGCTATCTTCGGTGTGGTGATGCGTCTGTTCCTCTACGCACCGGTGGGTGACAGCGAAGCGATTCGCGTGGTGCTGGCGATTATCGCCTTTGCCTCCATCATCTTCGGTAACCTGATGGCGCTGAGCCAGACCAATATCAAACGTCTGCTCGGTTACTCATCTATCTCTCACCTCGGCTATCTGCTGGTAGCGCTGATTGCGCTGCAAACCGGCGAGATGTCGATGGAAGCGGTAGGGGTTTACCTGGCCGGTTATCTGTTCAGCAGCCTCGGCGCGTTCGGCGTGGTCAGCCTGATGTCCAGCCCGTATCGTGGCCCGGATGCTGATTCCCTGTTCTCTTACCGCGGTCTGTTCTGGCATCGTCCGATCCTCGCGGCAGTGATGACGGTGATGATGCTGTCTCTGGCCGGTATCCCGATGACGCTGGGCTTTATCGGTAAGTTCTACGTGCTGGCGGTCGGTGTCCAGGCACACTTGTGGTGGCTGGTGGGTGCCGTGGTTGTCGGTTCGGCAATCGGCCTCTACTACTACCTGCGCGTGGCGGTGAGCCTGTACCTGCACGCACCGGAACAACCGGGTCGCGATGCACCGTCAAACTGGCAGTACAGCGCGGGCGGTATCGTGGTGCTGATTTCTGCACTGTTGGTACTGGTGCTGGGTGTATGGCCACAACCGCTGATTAGTATTGTGCGGTTAGCAATGCCGCTGATGTAATCTGTTACTTTGTAAGTCAGAAAGCCGCCGACATGCTCGGCGGTTTTTTTTGGCGCTCTGACACCATCACCCAACAATAACCGTCAGCGCATGATTCCCTTGTCGCAGCATACGTCGATACGCGCTAATCAGCTTTTCCATATCAAGCATGATCGAGGCAAAGAGTTGCCCCTCTAACTCTTCTGAAAAGGTCACTCCCGGATAAATCTCCATTTCATTGAGTCGCTTAATGGAAAACTGTTTACGCAGCTCACTTCGATCCAGTGATTCCAGTCGGTCGATTGTCGCGGCTAATTCCTGATTCCAGGTCAATCCCAGGAAGCCATCTATGCCATCTTCGAGGCTGTGTTCACCAAGCACGGCACGACTCAGCGGATCATTCTTCGCGGGATCAAAAGCAGAGGTGCCTGTCAGCCCAAAGTGTAAAAAATCCCAGCGTTTATCAATATCCAGTCGGCGTAATCCTGAAAGCGTGTCATGTATATTATCCATCAAAGGTTTTTCAGTAGACTCAAGCAGTTGGTTAATCTTTTCTGAGTCAATTTCTGCAAAATAACCAATCATTCCCATTTATTTTTCCTCCATTGAATTTTATGTTTCGCATCTTAAAACAGACGAGGGAAAATAAAATGTACATGTCGCTGTTTCTGGACCCGCCTCGAGAAATTTTTATTATTTACTGTTGTGTAACAAGGTTATAACACCATCTGAGCCATTTTCTGATAATTCAATCTGTCTGCGGTATCACCGGGCAAGTGGTATTGTTTATTACGATAAAAAGCGGTGTCAGTAATCATTACGGCGGGAATATCGTGTTGCCAATAATTCAGGTGGTCAAGAAATCAATACCGGGAATAAACCATGGGGCATTCATAGAATAAACAGATAAATCCCGGGATGATAACAATGCCGTTTTTACCTGACGAACGGCGTTGATATCCTGTATTCTGCCGACCAGGCAATAAAGTCCCCCCGATCGGGATAAAGCCAGGACATTGCGGGTAAGGGTAATCCTGGCTACCAGGCGCAGAGTCGTAATAGCCAATCGGGGACGCCCTGCGCGGTAACTCTGGCACCGCTACTGACAAAGAACTCTTTTATATACTCTACGGACCTATTCAGATTATCAATATTGTCGGCATTACGTGGATGCACAGTTTGTGTAAGATAACGAACTGTTTTTTCTAATTGCTCAGGACTGACGTGTCGGGGCGTTGGCGATAATGCAGTGACCCAGGGTTGGTAAAAATAATCAGAGGGAGTGAAATCAGAAATAATATAACAAAAGGATTTTTTTTCATATATAAATTATCAATAAAAGACGTTATTTTATCATTATTTATAATGAGTTATGAGTGTTTGTTTTATTACGGTTGTTAGATCTATACAAAAAGTATCTTTTACAGTGGCTTCGCTATTTTAAAAAGGAATTCATATAAGGAAAAATATAATTATGTTATTTATTGGCAGATTGAGTTGACAGGGGGCAGAACTCTGAGGGTAAGAAAAGTCAGCAACAACAATCCACTACATCAACAGACCAGCAATCGCGTGCCGAGATACGCTGGAAATACCCGAAGATTGAACTGGCGGATGGTGTGACTGACATCAGTCAGTGATGACTGTTTAGCAAACTATGTTCGACCAGTCAGCATATTTGCTGACTGGTCGAATTAATTAACAATGATGTTAACTCACTCTTTTGCCGGATGCTCTATTTTTGGGTTGTGAGTGTTTTATTTCTAATTGTGTATAAGAAGCATTGATTCGTGCATCGCCATATTTATCTAAATAACAATTTCTGTTTACCAGTCGATGTTGAAAATCAATTTCGTACTGCTCTTCTGCTGAATATTTTTTAAATCTGTCAGCATAGTTTTTTAATAACGTATAGGGGGCGCTGTCAGAATTGCTTTCCCTTTGTTCAATCACTTCCTGGGCTGCCATGCACACAAACGCACCGCAACTTTGGCTTAAGTATTGCTGAAGATCGGCATGTAAAAATATTATCTCTGGTTCATTTAAATGAACTTTTATATTATTATTCGACATTTCTCCCATGAGTTCAGAATTAAAACTATTAATGACACGCTTAAGTGAATTTTCTTTATCATGGCCTAGTGCACGCAATGAGTTGAATATGACGCATTTTATTTGTAGTTTATTATTTTTTTTATTTACTATTTTCTGTAGCGAAACTAATATCCAGTGTCCGCCAGTATTTATGGGGAATAACTGGACTTCATTCGGCCATGATGGATCGCTCTTAATATTTTCATTGAGAGCGTCTTCCAGGTGAGTTCTGGTGGAGTAGGGGACGTAGAGACCAGTAGGATAATTGACTTGAGTATTTTTTGCATTAGCGGCGATCTTCTGAAGATAGCAAGCTATTTCATCTGTGGTTAATTGACGATTTTTATCCCAGAAGTTTGTACCATCACTCAGTTCATTATTCTCATCATTTAAAAGCACCTTTGAAAGCGACTGTTTTTCAGATATAAGAGGAATTTCATCACCGATAATTGTCATTAATTTCGAAGGGGAGAATAGCTTTTTGAACAGGAGAACATCTGAATTATCCGGACCAGTTGGTTTAAGGTGGGAGTTGGTTGCGGTATGTGCCAAATTATATAATTTTAAACAGGCATTTTTAATAAGTCGGATAATCGATAGGGTCTCATTTGTTGGGTTTCTAACAATATGGTAAAGAATATCTTCAGCTTTTTTTCCAAATTCATCATAACCTAACGCAATATTATGCAGTAACTCAATACTTTCTTCATCTCCGGATAACGCTGTTTTTTTAAAGACTGCAGTAATTCCTCGGTCACAGTAAATTTTTCTGCAAATGTCTGACTGAGTTGGGTTTGAGATAATTGACAATAATTGCTGACAACTGTAACCATCATGGGCTCCTTTTAGTTGCAAAGGTTGTGCTGAATCAAGATGAAAAGAGGCAACTTATTGCTCTGAATATAGTGCGTAAGGAGATGAATAAATATCAAAAATCGCTCAATATGCCTGTGTGGGTGGATATATGTAGCGCGGGTTGCGATAACAGGGCAAGTTTCGCCCTGTTTTTAATAATAAGCAGAGTTAAACGTTAAACACGGTGAAATCATTCGCCAGTTCAGTCGCCGGGAAAATTGACCTGCATTCACGTAACAGGTGCTGACAACCTTTGTCATCATAGCGCGAGCTGACGTGGGTAATGATTAGCTTACCGACTCCAGCCTCACGAGCTAGTGTCGCAGCCTGGCGTGTAGAGCTATGGCCGCGACTATTGGCTTTGGCTTCCATGGTTATATCCAGCGTCGCTTCGTGCACCATGACATCGACACCTTTAGCCAGGTCAAGTGCGGCATCGCAGGGGCCGGTATCGCCGAAAATAGCGAGCGCTTTACCTGGCACTGGAGCAGCTAAGTAATCTGCGCCGTTAATCTGCCTTCCATCTTCCAGCATGATTGTTTTGCCCGCTTTTAATTCCTGAAACAGTGGGCCAGGCGGTACGCCAGCAGCTTTTAATGCCTGGGCATTTAATGCACCCGGTTTATCATGTTCTTCAATACGATAGCCATAACATTCCAGTGGGTGTTCCAGCGGATAAGCGGTTACTTTGCGCAGGCCATCATCGAGAATTTCGCCAGCGCCAATTTCGACAATTTCCAGCGGATAATCGGTCCATGAGCCGCTAATCCGCAGCGCGGTTTCCACAAATTCACGGATACCTTGCGGACCATAAATCGTTAAGGGTTGGATAATGCCTGACATAGAACGACTGCACAGCAAGCCGGGTAAACCAAAAAGATGATCGCCATGAAGGTGACTGATAAAAATCTTGTCCAGTTTTCCAGGGTTAAAGGCGGTATGCAGTAGCTGATGCTGGGTGCCTTCACCGCAGTCAAACAACCAAAGTCCGCTCTGGGTCGGATGTTGCAGGTTAAGCAATATTGCCGTGACATTGCGCGTACGGGTTGGCACACCGGCTGAAGTACCTAAAAAAATTAATTCCATGAGTTCATCACGTTTCAAAAAATATTCCGGCTAGTATAAGGCATACATCTAAAAGGAGAGCATTATGATTGAATGGCAAGATCTGCATCACTCTGAATTATCGGTTTCCCAGCTTTATGCCTTATTACAACTGCGTTGCGCGGTGTTTGTTGTCGAGCAGAATTGCCCTTATCAGGATATCGATGGTGATGATTTGACGGGGGATAATCGCCATATTCTCGGTTGGAAAAATGATGAACTGGTGGCATATGCGAGGATTCTGAAAAGTGATGATGATCTTGAGCCGGTCGTTATTGGTCGGGTGATTGTCAGTGAAGCGTTGCGTGGCGAAAAAGTGGGGCAGCAACTGATGAGTAAAACCCTCGACACCTGCACGCATCACTGGCCTGATAAGCCTGTTTACCTCGGGGCGCAGGCGCATCTGCAAAACTTCTACCAGAGTTTCGGTTTTATCCCTGTGACGGAGGTCTATGAAGAAGATGGTATCCCACACATTGGGATGGCACGCGAGGTAATTCAGGCGTAATCAACAACCCTTGTCTATAGTTAGTGACAGGTTTTACGCAAATGGAGAACGAGAATGTCTAATCAGTTTGGTGATACACGTATCGATGACGACCTGACGCTGCTTAGTGAAACACTGGAAGAGGTGCTCCGCTCCTCTGGCGATCCCGCCGATCAGAAATATGTTGAGCTGAAAGCGCGTGCAGAAAAAGCGCTGGATGATGTGAAAAAACGGGTTAGCCAGGCTTCAGACAGTTATTACTATCGGGCGAAGCAGGCTGTTTATCGTGCTGATGACTACGTCCACGAAAAACCCTGGCAAGGAATTGGTGTGGGCGCGGCCGTTGGGCTGGTACTAGGACTGTTGCTGGCACGCCGTTAAAACCTCCCTACACCGGGGTACTGCATTTTTTTTGTAGTACCCCGTATAATGTGAGGCTTTTAACAGGGAGAGGTCCGCGTGCAATCACTTACTACGGCGCTGGAAAATCTACTGCGCCATTTGTCGCAAGAGATTCCGGCGACACCCGGCATTCGGGTTATCGATATTCCTTTCCCTCTCAAAGACGCTTTTGATGCCTTGAGCTGGCTGGCCAGTCAGCAAACATACCCGCAATTCTACTGGCAACAACGTAATGGTGATGAAGAAGCTGTCGTCCTGGGCGCGATTACCCGTTTTACGTCGTTGGACCAGGCACAACGTTTTCTTCGCCAGCACCCGGAACACGCCGACTTACGCATTTGGGGGCTGAATGCTTTTGACCCGTCGCAGGGCAATTTACTTTTACCCCGCCTGGAATGGCGACGCTGTGGCGGTAAAGCCACGCTGCGGCTGACGCTATTCAGCGAAAGCTCCCTTCAGCACGATGCGATTCAGGCAAAAGAATTTATCGCCACACTGGTGAGTATCAAGCCCTTGCCTGGGTTACATTTAACCACCACGCGAGAACAACACTGGCCGGACAAAACGGGCTGGACGCAATTAATCGAACTGGCAACGAAAACCATCGCCGAAGGTGAGCTCGACAAAGTGGTGCTCGCTCGGGCAACTGACCTGCATTTCGCAAGTCCGGTCAACGCGGCGGCGATGATGGCTGCCAGTCGTCGACTGAATCTGAATTGCTACCATTTTTACATGGCCTTTGATGGCGAAAATGCTTTTCTTGGCTCTTCACCGGAACGGTTATGGCGGCGGCGTGACAAAGCGCTGCGTACTGAAGCGCTGGCGGGAACGGTAGCAAATCATCCTGATGATAAGCAGGCGCAGCAGTTAGGTGAGTGGCTGATGGCGGATGATAAAAACCAGCGCGAGAACATGCTGGTGGTGGAAGATATCTGCCAACGATTACAGGCCGATACCCAGACGCTGGATGTTTTACCGCCGCAGGTACTGCGTCTGCGTAAAGTGCAACATCTTCGCCGCTGTATCTGGACTTCACTCAACAAAGCGGATGATGTGATCTGTTTACATCAGTTGCAGCCAACGGCAGCAGTTGCTGGCTTACCGCGCGATCTGGCGCGACAGTTTATCGCCCGTCACGAACCGTTCACCCGAGAATGGTACGCCGGTTCTGCGGGCTATCTCTCATTACAACAAAGCGAATTCTGCGTTTCCCTGCGCTCAGCAAAAATTAGCGGCAATGTCGTGCGATTATATGCTGGCGCGGGCATTGTCCGTGGTTCCGACCCCGAGCAAGAGTGGCAGGAAATCGACAACAAAGCGGCAGGGCTGCGTACTTTATTACAAATGGAATAGTAATGAGTCGCATCATTACCGATTCATATCAATAATCTATTTTTGTAGCTCCTTATACTTAGCCGCAATATTGATACCGGACAAACTCATGTCAGTAAGCGCATTTAACCGACGCTGGGCGGCGGTCATTCTGGAAGCATTAACGCGTCACGGCGTCAGACACATCTGTATCGCCCCAGGCTCGCGTTCTACACCGTTAACGTTAGCGGCGGCGGAGAATTCCGCATTCATTCACCACACCCATTTCGATGAGCGTGGGTTGGGGCATCTGGCGCTGGGGCTGGCGAAAGTCAGCAAGCAGCCGGTGGCGGTGATTGTGACCTCCGGCACGGCGGTGGCAAATCTCTATCCGGCACTGATTGAAGCCGGGTTAACCGGAGAAAAACTGATTCTCTTAACCGCCGATCGCCCGCCGGAGCTAATTGACTGCGGCGCGAATCAGGCAATTCGCCAGCCGGGAATGTTCGCCTCTCACCCCACGCACAGTATTTCATTGCCGCGCCCGACCCAGGATATCCCCGCACGTTGGCTGGTTTCTACCATCGACCACGCTCTCGGTACGCTTCATGCGGGGGGAGTCCATATCAACTGCCCGTTTGCTGAACCGCTGTATGGCGAAATGGACGATACCGGGCTTAGCTGGCAACAGCGTCTGGGTGACTGGTGGCAGGACGACAAACCGTGGCTGCGTGAAGCGCCTCGTCTTGAGAGCGAAAAACAGCGCGACTGGTTCTTCTGGCGACAAAAGCGCGGCGTGGTGGTTGCCGGGCGCATGAGTGCGGAAGAGGGCAAAAAAGTTGCCCTGTGGGCGCAAACTCTTGGCTGGCCGCTGATTGGCGATGTGCTGTCACAAACCGGGCAGCCGCTGCCGTGTGCCGATCTTTGGTTAGGCAATGCCAAAGCGACCAGCGAGCTGCAGCAGGCGCAAATTGTGGTGCAACTGGGAAGCAGCCTGACGGGGAAACGGCTCCTGCAATGGCAGGCAAGCTGTGAACCCGAAGAGTACTGGATTGTTGATGACATTGAAGGGCGACTTGATCCGGCACACCATCGCGGACGTCGCTTAATTGCCAATATTGCCGACTGGCTGGAGCTGCATCCGGCAGAAAAACGCCAGCCCTGGTGCGTTGAAATCCCGCGCCTGGCGGAACAGGCAATGCAGGCGGTTATTGCCCGCCGTGATGCGTTTGGCGAAGCGCAACTGGCGCATCGCATCTGCGACTATCTGCCTGAACAGGGGCAATTGTTTGTTGGTAACAGCCTGGTGGTACGTCTGATTGATGCGCTTTCGCAACTTCCGGCAGGTTACCCGGTGTACAGCAACCGTGGGGCCAGCGGTATCGACGGACTGCTTTCGACCGCCGCCGGCGTTCAGCGGGCAAGCGGCAAACCGACGCTGGCGATTGTGGGCGATCTCTCCGCACTTTACGATCTCAACGCGCTGGCGTTATTGCGTCAGGTTTCTGCGCCGCTGGTATTAATTGTGGTGAACAACAACGGCGGGCAAATTTTCTCGCTGTTGCCAACGCCGCAAAGCGAGCGTGAGCGTTTCTATCTGATGCCGCAAAACGTCCATTTTGAGCACGCCGCCGCGATGTTCGAGCTGAAATATCATCGTCCGCAAAACTGGCAGGAACTTGAAACGGCATTTGCCGACGCCTGGCGCACGCCAACCACCACGGTGATTGAAATGGTGGTTAACGACACCGATGGTGCGCAAACGCTCCAGCAACTTCTGGCGCAGGTAAGCCATTTATGATCCTGCACGCGCAGGCAAAACACGGAAAACCAGGTTTACCCTGGCTGGTGTTTTTGCACGGTTTTTCCGGCGATTGCCACGAATGGCAAGAAGTGGGCGAGGCGTTTGCCGACTACTCACGGTTGTATGTTGATCTCCCAGGTCATGGTGGTTCGGCGGCGATTAGCGTCGATGGATTTGATGATGTCACCGACTTACTGCGTAAAACCTTGGTTAGTTACAACATCCTTGACTTCTGGCTGGTGGGGTACTCGCTTGGCGGACGGGTGGCGATGATGGCCGCTTGCCAGGGGCTGACGGGGCTTTGTGGGGTTATTGTCGAAGGCGGGCATCCGGGGCTGCAAAATGCTGAACAACGTGCGGAACGTCAGCGTTCCGATCGCCAATGGGCGCAGCGTTTTTGCACAGAACCGTTAACGGCGGTATTTGCCGACTGGTATCAACAGCCTGTTTTTGCCTCGCTCAATGACGATCAACGCCGGGAGCTGGTGGTGCTGCGCAGCAACAATAATGGCGCAACCCTTGCCGCCATGCTGGAGGCGACTTCTCTCGCCGTCCAGCCTGATTTACGTGCTAACCTTAGCGCCCGCACATTTGCGTTTTATTATTTATGTGGTGAACGTGACAGCAAATTCCGCGCCCTGGCGGCGGAACTGGCTGCCGACTGCCATGTCATTCCTCGCGCCGGACATAACGCGCATCGGGAAAATCCCGCTGGCGTAATCGCAAGTCTGGCGCAGATCTTGCGTTTCTGACTAAAGGACACAATATGATTTATCCTGATGAAGCAATGCTTTACGCACCGGTTGAATGGCACGACTGCTCCGAAGGTTTCGAGGACATTCGTTATGAAAAATCCACCGACGGTATCGCAAAAATCACCATTAATCGTCCGCAGGTGCGCAATGCCTTCCGTCCTCTGACGGTAAAAGAGATGATCCAGGCACTGGCAGATGCGCGTTATGACGACAATATCGGCGTGATCATTCTGACTGGCGCAGGCGATAAAGCGTTCTGCTCCGGTGGTGACCAGAAAGTGCGTGGTGATTACGGCGGCTATAAAGATGATTCCGGCGTACATCACTTGAACGTGCTGGACTTCCAGCGTCAGATCCGTACCTGTCCGAAACCGGTTGTCGCGATGGTGGCTGGCTACTCCATCGGCGGTGGTCACGTTCTGCACATGATGTGCGACCTGACTATCGCAGCAGATAATGCCATCTTCGGTCAGACTGGCCCGAAAGTCGGTTCCTTCGACGGCGGCTGGGGCGCTTCCTACATGGCTCGTATCGTCGGGCAGAAAAAAGCGCGAGAAATCTGGTTCCTGTGCCGTCAGTACGACGCAAAACAGGCGCTGGATATGGGCCTTGTCAACACCGTGGTACCGCTGGCGGATCTGGAAAAAGAAACCGTCCGTTGGTGCCGCGAAATGCTGCAAAACAGCCCGATGGCGCTGCGCTGCCTGAAAGCTGCGCTGAACGCCGACTGTGACGGGCAGGCGGGGCTGCAGGAGCTGGCGGGCAACGCCACCATGCTGTTCTACATGACGGAAGAAGGTCAGGAAGGTCGCAACGCTTTCAACCAGAAACGTCAGCCTGATTTCAGCAAATTTAAACGGAATCCGTAATGCGTAGCGCGCAGGTATACCGCTGGCAGATCCCCATGGACGCGGGGGTGGTTCTGCGCGACAGGCGGTTAAAAACCCGCGACGGGCTGTATGTTTGCCTGCGTGAAGGCGAGCGCGAAGGGTGGGGGGAGATCTCCCCACTGCCGGGCTTCAGTCAGGAAACCTGGGAAGAGGCGCAAAGTGTGCTGCTTGCCTGGGTAAATAACTGGCTGGCAGGCGATTGCGAGCTACCGCAGATGCCTTCCGTGGCCTTTGGCGTAAGCTGTGCATTGGCGGAGCTGGCAGATACGCCCCGCAGGCGGCCAATTACCGTACGGCACCACTGTGTAATGGCGATCCTGACGATCTGATCCTCAAACTTGCTGATATGCCAGGCGAGAAAGTGGCGAAGGTCAAAGTGGGATTGTACGAAGCGGTGCGCGACGGCATGGTGGTGAATCTGTTGCTGGAGGCAATTCCGGATCTGCATTTGCGTCTTGACGCAAATCGCGCCTGGACACCGCTGAAAGGTCAGCAGTTTGCCAAATACGTTAACCCGGATTATCGCGACCGCATCGCGTTTCTCGAAGAGCCGTGCAAAACCCGCGATGATTCGCGAGCGTTTGCCCGTGAAACCGGCATTGCCATTGCCTGGGATGAAAGCTTGCGCGAGCCGGATTTTGCCTTTGTGGCTGAAGAGGGCGTGCGCGCGGTAGTTATCAAACCCACGCTCACGGGCAGTCTGGAAAAAGTACGCGAGCAGGTACAGGCGGCGCACGCGCTGGGGCTGACGGCGGTGATCAGTTCTTCCATTGAATCGAGCTTAGGCTTAACGCAACTGGCGCGGATTGCCGCCTGGTTAACGCCGGACACCATTCCAGGGCTGGACACGCTGGATCTGATGCAGGCGCAGCAGGTACGTCGCTGGCCGGGTAGCACGCTGCCTGTCGTGGAAGTTGATGCACTGGAGCGGTTGTTATGATCTTCTCTGACTGGCCGTGGCGTCACTGGCGGCAAGTGCGGGGAGAAGCCATCGCCTTACGTCTTAATGACGAGCAACTCAACTGGCGCGAGCTTTGTGCTCGCGTCGATGAATTAGCCTCCGGCTTTGCGGTGCAGGGTGTGGTTGAGGGCAGCGGCGTGATGTTGCGGGCGTGGAATACGCCGCAAACGCTGCTCGCCTGGCTGGCGTTACTGCAATGCGGGGCGCGGGTGTTGCCCGTGAACCCTCAGCTGCCGCAACCGTTGCTTGAAGAATTGCTGCCCAATCTGACGCTGCAATTTGCGCTGGTGCCGGATGGGGAAAACACGTTTCCGGCATTAACTTCGCTGCACATTCAGCTGGTTGAAGGCGCACATGCCGCTACGTGGCAGCCGACGCGTCTGTGCTCAATGACGTTGACCTCGGGTTCTACCGGTTTGCCGAAAGCCGCTGTCCATACTTATCAGGCCCATCTTGCCAGTGCGCAAGGTGTGTTATCGCTGATTCCGTTTGGCGATCACGATGATTGGTTGCTCTCTTTACCGCTGTTTCACGTCTCCGGTCAGGGAATTATGTGGCGCTGGTTATACGCTGGTGCGCGGATGACGGTACGTGATAAACAGCCATTGGAGCAAATGCTGGCAGGCTGTACTCACGCTTCACTGGTGCCAACACAACTCTGGCGTTTGCTGGTTAACCGTAGTTCCGTTTCCCTGAAAGCGGTGTTACTTGGCGGCGCGGCTATCCCGGTCGAGTTGACGGAACAGGCGCGCGAGCAGGGGATTCGTTGCTTTTGCGGCTATGGTCTGACCGAGTTTGCCTCCACGGTGTGTGCGAAAGAAGCCGACGGCCTGGCAGACGTTGGTTCGCCGCTGCCGGGTCGGGAAGTGAAAATCGTTAATAATGAAGTGTGGCTGCGGGCTGCCAGTATGGCAGAAGGTTACTGGCGTAACGGGCAACTGGTTTCACTGGTTAATGACGAAGGCTGGTACGCTACGCGCGATCGCGGTGAGATGCATAATGGCAAGCTGACCATTGTCGGACGTTTAGACAATCTATTCTTCAGTGGCGGAGAGGGTATTCAGCCGGAAGAAGTCGAGCGCGTAATTGCTGCACATCCTGCGGTTTTGCAGGTGTTTATCGTCCCCGTTGCCGACAAGGAGTTTGGTCATCGACCGGTGGCGGTGATGGAGTATGACCACGAGAGCGTTGATCTTAGTGAATGGGTGAAAGATAAGCTGGCCCGTTTTCAACAACCGGTGCGCTGGCTAACTCTGCCGCCGGAGCTGAAAAACGGCGGTATTAAAATTTCACGTCAGGCGCTAAAAGAGTGGGTGCAACGTCAGCAATAATTAACCCTCCGTTTCACTTCTCATTTCTGCCATTCCATTGCCGTTGATAAAGAGTTTATCTGTTAATCTGTAAATTGATGTGAAAACTCTTAGCAAACAGGATAATGCAATGGAATGGCTGGTCAAAAAATCGTGCTGCAATAAACAAGATAACAGACATGTACTTATGCTCTGCGATGCTGGCGGCGCGATAAAAATGATCGCCGAAGTGAAGAGTGACTTCGCCGTGAAAGTGGGGGATTTACTCTCGCCTTTGCAGAATGCGCTTTATTGTATTAATCGTGAAAAGCTGCATACGGTGAAAGTCCTCTCGGCAAGCAGTTATAGCCCCGATGAGTGGGAACGGCAGTGTAAAGTGGCAGGGAAAACTCAGTAACGTTGTTTTGTCGTGGGCAGGAAAATCAGCATCAACCCGCTCATAATACAGGCTACTCCCAGTAGTGCTTTCAGCGAAAAAGTCCCTTCCCAGCCGGGAAGTACCATTGAAGCAATCCATACCAGCACATAACTCATACTGAGCAAGGCATAGGCTTTGCTTAGCGCAAGTTTATGAAGCGTTTTATACCAACAAAAAACGGAAAGCAGATAACCCAGCAGCCCGAGTAACAGTATCCGGGCATCCAGGCCAAAAGCTAACAGAGCCGCGATAAAATCCCATAAGTGCGTCATCGGCGGCAGATGACTTGCCGCAAAACCCAGGCTTAATTGCGCAACTGAGGCAATAATGACGCTGAATAATCCCCACATCAGGCCCATTACACCGTACTCCCGAGGATCACAATGCCGCCAATAATGAACGCCACCCCACACCAGTGACGCGGCGATACCGGTTCGTGCCACAGTTTTACTGCAGCCAGCGTCACCCAGACAAAATTCAGACTTAACATCGGGTAAGCAATGCCTACCGGTACGTTCTGCAAGACCAGCAGCCAGAGCACCATGGCAAGACCAAGACAAGCCAGCGCCAGTCCCAGCCACAGCACGATATGTTTGCGCCGTTTGTTTATCGCCACAAAGCAGGTTGCCTGTTTCTGACACAACTGCCCGGCAACGCTAAGCAAGCTGGCAAAGACTAATGTTAGCCAGATCATTTGGGACGATACTGAATCAGCACCAGACGCTCCTGACGATCGATGGCATCTGCGGGCGGAATGGCGAGACTGTTGATATCTTCATCGCGGTCAACCGAAAGCACGAGAGTAATAATCCCCTCCTGACGATGTTGATTAAGCCAGTTTGCGAACTCATCACCGCTGACAAATCTCCCTTTCGCATCCGGATAATTAAGGCCGTATTTCAACTCACCTGTCTGGCGATACATGATGATGTCATCGCGTTGCAGGCTCCATGCCAGACCTGCGGCAACACCGACGCTATCAGTAAGAATATAGCGGCTTGGCTGAAGTGATTCTTGTGTCATCTCGACAAAAAATTGCGGATGTTTTCCTTCCATAACTCTGTCAGGAATTGAAAATCCTACCAGCAACGCCAGCCCCAGCGGGCAAAGCGCGGCAAAAGGCCAGGTCTTTTCGACGTTTGTTAAGGTGTACCAGCCGAAAAATGCCCATAGCGAAAAAATCGACCAGGCACAAAAGACTTTATAGCTCTCGAAGGTTTGCCACACCGGCGTGTTCATTGGTCCCCACGGGGAGACCACAAATGTGGCAATAATGCCAGTGACGCCAAAAGCGATGTTAATCCAGCCATTAATCCGCAGCGCCAGAGGATTATTTTTTGCTGCCAGCAAAGCGTAATGCGCCATCAGCATTGCCAGAGATGCAAAGCAGGAAAGAATATAGGTGGGCAATTTACCTTTAGCGACGGAGAAAAACAGCAGCGGCATTATCGTCCAGCTCAACAAATAGACGGTTGCGGAATGCTTGCGGTTTTTCCAGCCTGTGTACAGTGCACCGGGGAGTAATCCCAGCCACGGCAGGCTACCGGCAATGATGACCGGCACGTAGTACCAGAACGGAGCTCTATGTTGGGCATCATCCAGTGCAAAGCGTTGAATATGCTCAACCCAGAAAAAATAGTGCCAGAAGTTAGGCTCCCGCTGCGCTATCGCCAGTCCCCAAGGGAGAACCGTCAGTACGCAACTGATAACCGCCAGCCAGCCGTAAATAAAGAGATCTTTCCAGCGTTTTTGCGTCGCTACCCATGGCAGCACGCTTAATACCGGCACGGCAAGGGCGAGAAAACCTTTGGTCATCACCCCCATGCCGCAGGTGATTCCCAGCAGTAAAAATCCTGCGCTTTTGCCTTTCCACGTCTGTGCCTGCATTGCCAGCCAGAAGCTGCACATTCCCGCCACCAGCCAGAATGCAATAAACGGATCGAGCACGGCATAAGTGCCGATGGCATAGACAATAAACAATGAGAGATAAATTACTGTGGCGAGTAGAGCCAGACGTTTATCGCGCCATAAGCGCAGAGTAAACCAGGTCACCAGCGCGGCAGTTAACAGGGTCGCAAAGATAACGCCTGCCCGCACACCAAAGTTATTCGCGCCAAATAGCCATTGCCCAATGCTGTTAATCCAGTATCCGGCAATGGGTTTTTCGAAATAACGTAGCCCTAACAGATGGGGCACAATCCAGTCGCCGGATGCCAGCATTTCTCGACTGATTTCCGCATAACGCGTTTCATCGGGTTGCCAGAGCAGACGCGTGCTGATCGGTAACAGGTAATAGCAGGCAATAAACGCGAAGAGGCCGATAAGGTAACGTACCGATTTCATCAGCGACTACCCGCAATTTGTTGGCAACCCAGCCAGCCTTCACGTCCGGCAATATTTCCGCGAACAACTTGTCCGAGCGGCAACGTCTCTGATAACAGTTCGCTTAAAGGGCAAAATGTCACGCCTTCCTGAGCTGCGCGTTTGAGGAGATCCACAAAATTATGCTGATAAGCGCAGCCTTCAACTTCTGCATGAATGGTATAAACCGGCGTGCCTTTATCTCGCAGGATGCGGTTGAGTAACCAACCGTTAAAATCTTCTGCTTTCACATCCCGACCAATCACTTCATCCCAGGTGGGTAAGGTCACCGGAATTTGCGCAGTGCCAGGGTTTCCTGATTCGAGCAATGGACGGAACGGCATGGCCCCACGACAATCGCTGTTGTAGCGCAAATGGAACGCTTCTTTTGCTTCGATCACCTTCTGGTCGGCACGCCAGCCCGCAGCGGCAGAACAGGTTACCGGTTGACCGATAATCTCTTCCAGAGTGCGAAGACCGCGTGCAATATCGTCGATCATTGTTTGCCGATCCCAGTTACCGCTACGGGCTTGCCAGGCATGGTGATCCCAGGCGTGCAGGCCGACTTCGTGATGTTTAGCCGCTTCACGAATGATATCGGCATTGGCATGACCAATCTCTTTACCTGGCCAGGCCGTACCTGCCAGTAAAATATCCCAGCCATAAAGCGATGCCGCGTTTGAGCGCAGCATCTTCCACAAAAACTGTGGCTTCACAGTCGCCAGAGATGGCGGCCCATATTGTCCGGGCCGACGCTGAAAAAAATGCTGGCCTGAATATTATGCTTACTCAAGATTTCCAGCAGACGCGGCACGCCTTCACGGGTGCCACGAAAGGTATCGACATCAATGCGTAAGCCTACTTTGGTCATGATGGTTTATCCGTAAGATCAACGGTGCGCAGGAAGAAATCCAGCGTTTCGTCGATGGTTTCCTGCATATCAATTTTCGGCTCCCAGTCCAGGCAGCGGTGGGCATTGCGGATGCTCGGTTTACGATGCTCTACGTCCTGATATCCTTTGCCGTAGTAGCTGCTACTTTCGACAACGCGAAAGCCCGCAAACGGTGGGAAATGATGGCGCAGCGGATGTTTTTCGAAGCTCGCCAGCAGCATCTCGCCCAGTTCCTCAATGCTCGCTTCGTTCTCAGGATTGCCAATGTTGATAATTTCACCGTCGCAGCGATTTCCCGCATTTTCGATAATGCGGTATAACGCCTCGATACCATCGCGAATATCAGTAAAGCAGCGTTTTTGTTTTCCGCCATCAATCAGCTTAATCGGTGAACCTTCTACCAGATTGAGAATGAGTTGCGTAATAGCGCGGGAGCTGCCGATTCGTGCCGCATTAAGGTTATCCAGTCGTGGTCCCATCCAGTTAAACGGGCGGAAGAGGGTGAACTGTAAACCCTCTTTTTCGCCATAGGCCCAGATCACCCGATCAAGTAATTGTTTTGATACCGAATAAATCCAGCGTGGTTTATTCACCGGGCCGACGATTAAATTAGAATGGTCCTCATCGAAGTATTTATCGCTACACATCCCATAAACTTCTGAAGTTGACGGGAAGATGATTCGCTTACGGTACTTCACGCAGTAGCGGATAATGCGCAGATTCTCTTCAAAATCGAGTTCAAATACGCGCAGCGGGTTGCGGGTATATTCAATCGGCGTGGCTATCGCCACCAGCGGCAAGACGACATCACATTTTTTGACATGATACTCAATCCATTCGGAATGAATACTGATATCGCCTTCAACAAAGTGAAAATGCGGATGATTCAGAAAACGGCTTATCGCATCGCTGCCAATATCCAGACCGTAAACTTCATAATGATCTTCGCGCAGCAGGCGTTCTGTCAGATGGTTGCCAATAAAGCCATTCACCCCGAGGATGAGTACCCGGGTACGGCGTCGGGCGGTGCAGGCAGGCTGGCTATTCAAGCGTGAACCTTGCACCAGGCCCAGCGTCTGCGCTAATTGCGAGCCCTGCATAGTAATGCCGTCGCCCGCCTGTCCGGTGACGATTTCCAGCGCGCCATCGCCACAGGCAATCAGCAGTGGCGCAACAGAAATCACGCTCCCCGGCTGTGCTTTGCTGGCATGAGGATGAACACGCGACGACCAGACGGTGAATTTCTGATTGCCAACATAGCTGAAGGCACCCGGCCACGGATCGGCAACGGCACGTACCATGTTGTGCAGTACGGATGCCGGTTTATGCCATTCAAGGAAACTGTCATCCGGCGTTCTGCGACCAAAACAGGTGGCTTCGTTTTCGCGCTGGGCGATTTCCAGAATATTACCGTGTTTAATGGCGGGTAATGTCTGTTCCAGTAGCTGGCGCGCGGCATGGCACAATTTATGATGCAGCGTAATAGCGATATCGTCTGGCGCAATGGCAATGCGCAGTTGCGCCACAATGGCCCCGGCATCGGCACGTTTCACCATTCGGTGCAATGTAACGCCAGTTTCCGTTTCACCGTTGACCAGCACCCAGTTCAGCGGCGCGCGACCACGATATTTTGGTAACAGCGAACCGTGCAGATTAAATGCACCTGCGGGAGCGAGCTGCAAAATCTCGTCGCAAATAAGATGGCGATAATAAAAAGAGAAAATCACCTCTGGTGACAGTTGGGCAATGCGTTCCACCCACAGCGGATGATTAACGTTATCCGGCGCATAAACCGGAATGCCTCTTTCCGCCGCCAGACGAGCCACCGAACCATAAAAGGCTTTTTCACCGGGATTATCGGTATGGGTAAAAATGGCGCTAATTTCGTAACCGGCAGCCAGCAGAGCTTCAATACCGAGGCATCCCATATCGTGGTAGGCAAAAACGACGGTTTTCATTATTCATTTTCCTTGCTGGATGGACGGATAACTTGCTGAACAAAATAGCGGGGGCGGGCGCGGACATCGGTGTAGATCCTGCCGATATATTCACCGAGTAATCCCATGCCGATAAACTGAGCGCCAATAAAAGTAAACAGCACGGCAAATAGCATAAAGACGCCTTCTGCCGCCCATTGTGGTCCGAAGGTCAGGCGTAAAATCACCAGCAGCACCGCAATGCTAAAACCTCCAATCGCAATAATGCTACCGAGCAGACTCAGCATACGTAGCGGCGTTGTGGTAAGGCAGGTCACCAGGTCGTACATCAAATTAATCAGGCGCATAAAACTGTATTTGGATTCACCAAACTCACGCTCGGCATGATGTACTGGAATTTCAATTGCACGGCGGGCGAAGATATTCGCCAGAATCGGGATAAAGGTGCTGCGTTCATGGCAGTGCAACATCGCATCGACAATATGACGGCGATAGGCGCGCAGCATACAACCGTAATCACCCATCGCTTTGCCAGTGGTGCGCTGAATAAGCCGGTTAATCATCTTCGAAGCGGTTTTACGAAACCAGCTGTCCTGGCGGTTCTGGCGTACAGTCCCAACCACGTCGTAACCTTCATCGGCTTTTGCCACCAGGCGGGGGATTTCTTCTGGCGGATTCTGGAGATCGGCATCAAGGGTAATAATTAAGTCGCCAGTAACGTGACTGAATCCCGCCATAATCGCTGAATGTTGCCCGTAATTGCGGTTAAGCAAAATAGACACAATATGGCTGTTCTCCGCTTGTGAGGCTTCGACCAGCATATGCGCGGAATTATCGCTACTGCCGTCATCAATCAGCAGGATCTCATACTCTTTCCCCAACGATTCACAGGCTGTGGTGGTGCGCCTGATTAATTCCGGTAAGCTTTCCTGCTCGTTATAAACGGGAATAACCACCGAGACTTTCTTAACAGGGTGGATTTCAAACATGGCTTATTGTCCTGCGAGTTGCTGAAGGGCTGTGATGACATGGTCGGCATCGGCGGTAGTCATATCCGGGAACAGCGGCAAAGAACAGATGCGTTCGCTATTCCATTCGGTATTCGGTAACGACAGCGTGGGAAAACGCTCGCGATAATATTTTTGTGTGTGAGCGGCGCGGAAATGTAACCCGGTACCAATGCCTCTTTCTTTTAACGCTTCCATCAACGCATCGCGACTGATACCACAACGTTGTTCATCGACACGAATAATAAACAGATGCCAGGCGTGAACGTGCGGCCAGGCGGGAAGGCTTAATGGCTGAAAGGGGAGAGCTGCCAGTGCTTGCTGATATTGCTGGGCAATTTCGCGCCGACGGGTGTTGAGGTGCTCTAATTTGACTAACTGTGTCAGGGCAATCGCGGCGTTAATATCGGTCAGATTGTACTTATAGCCCGGTGTTAAGACTTCAGCCTGCGGTGCACGGCCCCAGGTTTGTCTGTCATAGGCATCGACACCCAGACCGTGAAATTTCAGCATCCGTAGCTGGCGGGCAAGGTTTTCATTATCAGTTACAATCAGGCCACCTTCCGCACAGGTAATATTTTTAATGGCATGAAATGAAAAAATAGCGGTACCTTTTGCGCCAATATGTCGCCCTTTGTAATACGTACCGACGGCATGGGCAGCATCTTCGATAACTGCGATGCCGTAACGTTCGCCAATGGCGCGAATGGCGTCAATATCTGCTGGCGCACCGGCATAATGCACCGGAATGATGGCTTTAGTGCGTGGCGTAATGGCTGACTCGATAGCTTCAGGCGTGACCATCAGCGTATCGCGGTCGACATCCACCATTACCGGCGTTGCACCCAACAAGGAAATCATATTGAGGGTTGAAACCCAGGTCAGGGAAGGCGTAATCACTTCATCGCCCTTGCCAATTTTCAACGCCATTAGCGTGATATGCATTCCGGCGGTGGCTGAACTGACCGCGATGGCATGCTGATTTCCCGTCAACTGGCAAAAGGCTTGCTCAAGCGCCTGATTCTTCGGACCGGTTGTGATCCAACCGGATTCGAGAACCTCTTTAACTGCAGCGAGTTCCTCCACGCCCATTGCTGGTCGCGAAAAAGGCAAAAATTCTGACATTGCTTTTCCTTCCGCCATTGAATACCTGTCCACTTATATTTGCTATAAAGAGTGTTGTGTATATTTTGCCATTTAGAGCGAAATTTTAAGGATAGAATATTAACTTAACCTTAAGAAACTAATATTAGACGTAAATATTGAAATTTTTATATTTTTTCTTATTTAGGCTTTGCATTTGGCAAAATTTTGAGGCATTTTGCCAGCATCGTAGGATTTTTAATATTACACCAATTGCTAATTATCGCCAGAAATGTCGCTCAATTTCACGGTAATTGTCTGGTTGCGCTTGTCTATAGGTGGAGTTTACGTGTTAGCTTTTTGCCGCTCTTCGTTGAAGTCAAAAAAATATATCATTATTTTACTGGCGCTCGCTGCAATTGCCGGACTGGGTACTCATGCCGCCTGGAGTAGCAATGGTTTGCCACGTATCGACAATAAAACACTGGCCAGACTGGCACAGCAGCACCCGGTTGTCGTTTTGTTTCGCCATGCTGAACGTTGCGATCGTTCAACCAATCAATGCTTGTCAGATAAAACAGGTATTACGGTCAAAGGTACCCAGGATGCCCGTGAACTGGGCAACGCTTTTAGTGCTGATATCCCTGATTTCGATCTTTATTCCAGTAATACCGTCCGGACCATTCAGTCCGCGACCTGGTTTTCAGCGGGTAAAAAATTGACGGTAGATAAACGACTTCTTCAGTGCGGTAATGAGATTTATAGTGCAATTAAGGACTTACAAAGCAAAGCGCCTGATAAAAATATCGTTATTTTCACCCATAATCATTGCCTGACATATATTGCTAAAGATAAGCGTAATGCGACATTTAAACCTGATTATCTGGATGGTTTAGTCATGCATGTGGAAAAAGGCAAAGTTTATCTGGATGGGGAATTCGTTAACCACTAAATTTTCAATCTGACAGCCAGTAATGGCTGTCATCATTGTTACAGAAGACCTTTCAAACGTAACGTTTTTCGGGTGGCAACATTCAAATCATAATGCACCAGATCTTCAGGTTTTACCCACGCGTAGTCCTGAAACTCTTCGTTTATTTTCACTTCTCGGTTGGCAGAAACGCAGTCAAAAATCAGGTAAATCATATAAATCTCTTCCTTGCGACCATCTGCATACGTCTTGGTGCGAATATCATCGCTGAAGGTCCACGGCGTGATTTCTGTCAAAAGCAGCTGTTCTCCCAGTTCTTCGCGAATTTCGCGGCGTAGTGCCTCTTCAATTCGTTCGCCAGGTTCTACGCCGCCACCCGAAAGCGCCCATTGACCGGGGAAAACGCCGCGATCGTCGGCCATTTTGCACAGCAAATAAGCACCATCATTTTGAATCAAAGGGCATACAATAGTCCGTTGTCGCACAGGAGTATTCCTTATAAATAAAAAAGAAACCATGAGAATACGGTAACTCAGAAATATGTGAAAGTGACAGTAATCTCTTTTGCGATGATAACTGCACTTATTATTATTTTTGTGTGTATCGATAAAGTGTGTTTATTTTTTCGGCGTTTAATTATTTAAGAAGTATTTAGTTACAATAAGTGACTAGATCCCTTTTTTCGCTCATTGAATCCTCTGTGCCAGGCAGTACAATCCCGCAGCTTTGGGAATTTTGATTAATTGCTTGTGGGAAAGGGGATAATGAAAAAAATTGCGCTAGCAGGTCTGGCCGGAATGCTGTTGGTTTCTGCATCGGTCAATGCAATGAGCATCAGCGGCCAGGCGGGTAAAGAATACACCAATATTGGTGTCGGTTTTGGGACTGAATCGACGGGCCTGGCGTTAAGCGGTAACTGGACACATAACGACGACGACGGTGATGTCGCTGGCGTGGGGCTGGGGTTGAATCTGCCTCTCGGGCCGTTAATGGCGACCGTTGGCGGAAAAGGCGTTTACACCAACCCGAATTACGGCGATGAAGGTTATGCCGCAGCGGTAGGAGGTGGTTTGCAGTGGAAAATTGGCAACAGCTTCCGTTTGTTTGGCGAGTATTACTACTCTCCGGATTCGCTCTCCAGCGGTATTCAAAGTTATGAAGAAGCGAATGCTGGCGCGCGTTACACCATTATGCGTCCAGTCAGTATTGAGGCGGGTTATCGCTACCTGAATCTGTCGGGTAAAGACGGTAACCGCGACAACGCCGTGGCTGACGGCCCGTATGTTGGGGTTAACGCCAGTTTCTGATCCCTTCCGGCGCGGCATTCTGTCGCGCCATTCAGTTTCTTACTACGCCTTATCTCCCTTTGCGTTATAGTGATTCGATAACAAAAGCAGGAGATAACCATGTTAAAAGTGGAAATGTTATCCACCGGGGATGAAGTGTTACACGGGCAAATCGTTGACACTAACGCTGCCTGGCTGGCCGATTTTTTCTTTCATCAGGGGTTGCCATTATCTCGCCGCAATACGGTGGGGGATAACCTTGATGACTTAGTCACCATTCTTCGCGAACGTAGTCAGCACGCCGATGTGCTGATCGTTAACGGCGGGCTGGGGCCGACCAGTGATGATTTAAGCGCACTCGCCGCTGCGACAGCAAAAGGTGAAGGCCTGGTGCTGCATGAAGCCTGGCTCAAAGAGATGGAACGCTATTTCCACGAACGTGGACGAGTAATGGCACCGAGCAACCGTAAACAAGCGGAGCTGCCTGCCAGTGCTGAATTTATCAATAACCCGGTAGGCACCGCCTGTGGTTTTGCCGTGCAGCTTAATCGTTGCCTGATGTTCTTTACTCCCGGCGTACCGTCAGAATTTAAGGTGATGGTCGAGCACGAAATCCTGCCGCGTCTGCGCGAGCGTTTTTCTTTACCACAGCCGCCGGTTTGTCTGCGTTTAACTACCTTTGGTCGTTCGGAAAGCGATCTGGCACAAAGCCTGGACACTCTACAACTGCCGCCGGGCGTAACAATGGGCTATCGCTCCTCAATGCCGATCATCGAACTGAAACTCACCGGACCGGCAAGCGAGCAACAGGCGATGGAAAAACTGTGGCTGGATGTTAAACGTGTTGCCGGACAGAGCGTGATTTTCGAAGGCACTGAAGGACTGCCCGCGCAGATCAGTCGCGAATTGCAAAACCGCCAGTTCAGCCTGACGTTGAGCGAGCAATTCACCGGTGGTTTATTGGCTTTGCAACTTTCTCGCGCAGGTGCTCCATTGCTGGCGTGTGAAGTGGTTCCTTCACAGGAAGAAACCCTGGCGCAAACTGCGCACTGGATTACAGAACGGCGGGCCAACCATTTTGCCGGGCTGGCACTGGCTGTTTCGGGTTTCGAGAACGAGCATCTCAACTTTGCGCTAGCCACGCCAGACGGCACTTTCGCTCTGCGTGTGCGTTTCAGCACTACGCGCTACAGCCTGGCTATCCGTCAGGAAGTGTGCGCAATGATGGCACTGAATATGCTGCGCCGTTGGTTAAACGGCCAGGACATCGCCAGTGAGCATGGCTGGATTGAGGTTGTTGAGTCCATGACTTTATCCGTCTGATTTCGCCACTCTGTGCCGGTTTACTGCACCGGCACATTCCCCCTCCGGCAAAATTTGTCCAACCTGTTGTACTCAATAAGAAAAAATCCGTGCGCTGATTCACAAATTTGTGCGTAATTTCTCCAGTCCGCTGGACGAGGAGCGGGATTTGATGCGCTTCACAATTTTACTCCCCCTGAGCAACGAGACTGATTCCAGTATCTAAGACTGGAGTCCAGTATGTTGGAATCAAGCAAAGTTCCCGCCCTGACACGGGCTATTGATATTCTCAATTTGATTGCCCGCATTGGCCCCTGTAGTGCTGCGACGATCATTGACACATTGGGAATCCCTAAAAGCACGGCCTATTTGCTGCTTAATGAACTCAGGCGTCAGCGTTTTCTTAGCCTTGATCACCAGGAAAATTTTTGTTTGTGGACCAGGCTGGTGGAGCTTTCCGGTCATGCGTTAAGCAAGATGGATCTCCGGGAACTGGCTCGACCGCGTTTGACGCAACTGATGGATACCACCGGGCTGTTATGTCACCTGGGGATTATTGATAACGGCAGCGCTTATTACATTTTGAAAGTGGAGTCATCAGCCACTATCAGCGTGCGTTCCCATGAAGGAAAAAGCCTTTCGCTTTATCGCTCCGGAATAGGTAAATGCCTGCTTGCCTGGCAACCTGCAGCGGTACAGCAAAGTATTATCGAAGGGCTGGTCTGGGAGCAGGCGACACCCACAACGATTACTCATCCACAGCAACTTCACGAAGAACTGGCGCGTATTCGCCGTCAGGGCTGGAGCTATGACAACGGCGAAGATTACGCCGATGTCCGTTGTGTCGCTGCGCCGGTGTTTAACGCCAATAACGAGCTTACCGCTGCGATCTCGGTGGTCGGTACCCGCTTACAAATCAATGAAGAATACCGTGATTATCTGGCGGGCAAGGCCATTGCCTGCGCCAGGGATATTTCACGTCTGTTGGGATGGAAAAGTCCCTTTGACTTACAAGCCTCATAACAATGGAGAACATCATGACCCTACCAAAAATTAAACAGGTTCGCGCCTGGTTTACTGGCGGTGCGACAGCAGAAAAAGGCGCTGGCGGCGGTGATTATCACGACCAGGGGGCGAATCACTGGATAGACGATCATATTGCCACCCCGATGAGTAAATACCGCGATTACGAGCAGTCACGCCAGTCATTTGGCATTAACGTTCTTGGCACGTTGGTTGTTGAAGTCGAAGCAGAAAACGGCCAGACCGGATTCGCCGTTTCGACAGCCGGTGAAATGGGCTGTTTTATTGTCGAAAAACATCTTAACCGTTTCATTGAGGGTAAATGTGTCAGTGATATCAAACTGATCCACGATCAAATGCTCAGTGCCACCCTGTATTACTCCGGCTCTGGTGGCCTGGTGATGAATACGATTTCCTGTGTCGATCTGGCTCTGTGGGATCTGTTCGGCAAAGTGGTCGGGCTTCCGGTTTATAAACTTTTAGGCGGCGCTGTTCGTGATGAGATTCAGTTCTACGCCACAGGTGCGCGTCCGGATCTGGCAAAAGAGATGGGCTTTATCGGTGGCAAAATGCCGACGCACTGGGGGCCACATGATGGCGATGCGGGGATCCGCAAAGATGCCGCTATGGTCGCGGATATGCGTGAAAAATGCGGTGAGGATTTCTGGTTAATGCTCGACTGCTGGATGAGTCAGGACGTGAACTATGCGACCAAACTGGCCCACGCTTGCGCGCCCTATAACCTGAAATGGATCGAAGAGTGCCTGCCGCCACAGCAGTATGAAGGTTATCGCGAACTGAAACGCAACGCGCCAGTCGGAATGATGGTCACCAGCGGTGAGCACCACGGCACACTGCAATCTTTTCGTACGCTTTCAGAAACCGGTATCGACATTATGCAGCCGGATGTTGGCTGGTGCGGTGGTTTAACCACGCTGGTGGAAATTGCCGCAATCGCCAAATCCAGGGGGCAACTGGTGGTGCCGCACGGTTCGTCTGTTTACTCTCACCATGCGGTGATCACCTTCACCAATACGCCATTCAGCGAATTCCTGATGACCAGCCCGGATTGTTCAACGATGCGTCCGCAGTTTGACCCGATTCTGCTCAATGAGCCGGTTCCGGTGAATGGTCGTATTCATAAATCAGTGCTTGATAAACCCGGTTTTGGCGTCGAACTCAATCGTGACTGCAATTTGAAACGCCCCTACAGCCACTAATCACTCCGGGCGTTGCTGTGACAACGGTAACGCCCACATATTCTAAGGAGCTTTTTATGAGCACCGCTTTGCTTGACGCCGTGGTGAAGAAAAACCGTGTGCGTTTAATTCCGTTTATGTTGGCGCTGTATGTGCTGGCGTTTCTCGACCGTTCGAATATCGGTTTTGCCAAACAGACCTACCAGATTGATACCGGGTTGAGTAATGAAGCTTATGCGCTGGGAGCAGGCATTTTCTTTGTGGTATATGCGTTTCTGGGTGTTCCGGCGAATCTTTTGATGCGCAAACTGGGGGCCAGAACCTGGATTGGTACGACAACACTGCTGTGGGGATTTCTTTCGGCAGCCATGGCATGGGCCGATACTGAAGCGAAATTTCTGATAGTTCGCACTCTGCTTGGTGCTGCGGAGGCCGGATTTTTCCCTGGTATGATTTATCTCACCTCGCAATGGTTTCCGCAGCGTAATCGCGCCAGCATTATGGGGCTGTTCTATATGGGCGCACCGCTGGCGTTAACACTGGGATCACCGCTTTCCGGCGCGCTGTTGGAGATGCATGGATTTATGGGGCATCCCGGCTGGTTCTGGATGTTTGTGATTGAAGGATTGTTGGCAGTCGGTGCTGGGGTATTCACATTCTTTTGGCTTGATGACACACCGGAGCAGGCACGTTTTCTGAGTAAACAAGAAAAAACGTTGCTTATCAATCAACTGGCAAGTGAAGAACAACAGAAAGTGACTTCTCGGCTGAGCGATGCGCTGCGTAATGGCCGAGTCTGGCAACTAGCGATTATCTACCTGACCATTCAGGTGGCGGTTTACGGATTAATTTTCTTCCTGCCGACCCAGGTTGCGGCATTGCTGGGAACAAAAGTGGGCTTTACAGCGTCGGTGGTCACCGCCATTCCGTGGGTTGCGGCCTTGTTTGGGACCTGGCTTATTCCGCGCTATTCCGATAAAACCGGCGAACGGCGTAATGTCGCAGCGCTGACATTACTGGCGGCGGGCATTGGTATTGGTCTGTCCGGGCTGCTTTCTCCAGTAATGGCGATCGTAGCGCTGTGTGTTGCAGCTATCGGGTTTATTGCCGTGCAGCCGGTGTTCTGGACGATGCCGACACAACTGCTTTCCGGTACGGCGCTGGCTGCGGGAATTGGTTTTGTAAACCTGTTTGGTGCAGTGGGCGGGTTTATTGCCCCGATCCTGCGCGTGAAAGCAGAAACGTTATTTGCCAGCGATGCGGCGGGATTACTGACGCTGGCAGCGGTGGCGGTCATCGGTTCGCTGATTATTTTCACTCTGCGTGTAAATCGCACTGTTGCGCAGACCGACGTGGCACATCATTAAATAGGTTAAGGAACACGATGAACGCATTATTAAGCAATCCCTTTAAAGAACGTTTACGCAAGGGCGAAGTGCAAATTGGTCTGTGGTTAAGCTCAACGACTGCCTATATGGCAGAAATTGCCGCCACTTCTGGTTATGACTGGTTGCTGATTGACGGGGAGCACGCGCCAAACACCATTCAGGATCTTTATCATCAGCTACAGGCGGTAGCGCCCTATGCCAGCCAACCCGTGATCCGTCCGGTGGAAGGCAGTAAACCGCTGATTAAACAAGTCCTGGATATTGGCGCGCAAACTCTACTGATCCCGATGGTCGATACTGCCGAACAGGCACGTCAGGTGGTGTCTGCCACGCGCTATCCTCCCTACGGTGAGCGTGGTGTCGGGGCCAGTGTGGCACGGGCTGCGCGCTGGGGACGCATTGAGAATTACATGGCGCAAGTTAACGATTCGCTTTGTCTGTTGGTGCAGGTGGAAAGTAAAACGGCACTGGATAACCTGGACGAAATCCTCGACGTCGAAGGGATTGATGGCGTGTTTATTGGACCTGCGGATCTTTCTGCGTCGTTGGGCTACCCGGATAACGCCGGGCACCCGGAAGTGCAGCGAATTATTGAAACCAGTATTCGGCGGATCCGTGCTGCGGGTAAAGCGGCTGGTTTTCTGGCTGTGGCTCCTGATATGGCGCAGCAATGCCTGGCGTGGGGAGCGAACTTTGTCGCTGTTGGCGTTGACACGATGCTCTACAGCGATGCCCTGGATCAACGACTGGCGATGTTTAAATCAGGCAAAAATGGGCCACGCATAAAAGGTAGTTATTGATATCAAAGGCCCATGGGGATCGGCTGTGGGCCTGTGTTAATTAGTGGTTATTCGCTGCCAGATCGGCTTCGCTTAGCTGGGTGGCCGCGAGCACCTGGTCACGATCAAAGCCCTGTTCCAGCATGCGCAAAGCAATTTTAATGGCTTGTTCATGCAAACCTTCTAATTTACCTTCCTGCCAGCCAATTTGATGTCCTTCCTGCCGCAGCCGTTCAGCAATAGTCATTAATCTCTCCTTTTGTAGTGGTGAACGTTCGGCAATCTCCTCAATAAAACGGGTGAAACGGGAGGTATCGCCGCATTGCAGCAGATAATTAAACAGTGTTTGTAGCTGGCTGTCATTAGTGAAGCCTCTAACCAAAAGCGTGGTGATCCTGTCGACCATGCCGATTAAATCGCGGTCGCGAATATGCTTTTGAATCAGTTCCAGCAGAGCTATACGCCGATGTTGCATGATCTCATCGTCAGGTACGATGGTGATATCCACAACGGAAAAGCTTCGGTGTACAACTGCCGGGCAAGTTGCGGATCGTCAAACTCATCCAGCCAGTTAAGTGAGTACGGGTAGGGCGATGTTTCGCCATGATAAAACAGCAATGGCACCACCAGCGGAACTCTGTCATAGCCTTTATCCAGGTGACGCTGCATGGCGGCAGTGGCAGC
>ERZ860023.297-NODE-297-length-32006-cov-1.622171_pt1 | contig 32006 bp, 36 predicted proteins | sample MGYA00509983_ERZ860023 | MGnify/ENA primary metagenome ERZ860023 (study PRJEB30046, sample SAMN00715180) | human gut metagenome | study: EMG produced TPA metagenomics assembly of the A metagenome-wide association study of gut microbiota in type 2...
TTCTTCCTGCTGTAAAAGGCAATATGCTGAAACAGCTATAGAAAAACGCCGCGGCAAAGGGATAGAGGGCGCGCCGTAAGACTTATGATAGTCGGTATTCCTAACGTTGGAAAGTCTTCATTTATAAACCGTATGGCTAAGTCTAAAAAAGCAAAGGTTGAGGACAGACCTGGTGTTACGCGTAATAAGCAATGGATAAAATTTGGCGGCAACGTAGAATTGCTTGATATGCCGGGTGTTCTCTGGCCTAAATTTGAGGATCAGGGCGTTGCCAGAAAGCTGGCGTTCACCGGCGCCGTTAAGGACGATATACTTGATATTGAAGCTCTGGCAGCTTTTCTGTTGGAAAATTTATCAGTTAATTATCCGGAGGCAGTTTCAGAAAGATATAAAATTGATAAATCCGGCGATGGCTTTGAGCTTCTTTCAGAGCTTGGCCGTAAAAGAGGAATGCTTGTTTCAGGCGGCGAAGTTAATACTGAAAGAGCCGCTGTAACGCTTCTCGACGAATTCAGAAGCGGTAAGCTCGGAAAGATAACTCTTGAGCTTCCGGGAGAAAAAAATGATTAGTCAGCTATGGGAATACGATGAAGCTGTGAGAAACAGCACGGGGAATTTTTTTTGCGGCGTTGACGAGGCCGGAAGAGGTCCGCTTGCCGGAGATGTTTATGCGGCGGCAGTTGTCCTTGATCCTGACAGACCGATTGAAGGTCTTAACGACAGTAAAAAGCTTTCTGCTAAAAAGCGAGAGCTGTTATATGAAGAAATTATTGATAAGTCTTTGGATTATTGTATTGCAAGGGCTACAGTTGAAGAAATTGAAGAAATCAATATTTTAAACGCATCTATGCTTGCCATGAGAAGAGCGGTATTTGGGCTTCGGGATTTACCTGAATTGGTTATAGCCGACGGAAATAAAGCTCCCGATCTTCCGTGTAGGGTAAGTGCCCTGGTAAAAGGAGACGCTAACAGCGCGTCGATTGCCGCTGCGTCGATACTTGCTAAGGTAACGAGGGACAGATATATGCTTGAAATGGCTGAAAAATACCCTCAGTTCGGTTTTGAACGTCATAAGGGTTACGGAACAAAGCTTCATATAGAAAGAATACTGGCATACGGACCATGTCCGCTGCATAGAATGTCCTTTTTAAGAAAGATCTATGAGAAAAAATAATTATGGTTATCATGCTGAATCCTTTGTCTGCGATTATCTTGAAGCTGAAGGTTATCAGATAGTTAAAAGAAATTATATAGCTGACGGAGGAGAAGCCGATATAATTGCGGTTTTAGACGAATATATTTGCTTTGTGGAAATAAAATACCGAACCAACGGAAGCGGTCTTGAAGCTGCGATTGATGCAAAAAAGCAAAAAAGAATCATTAAATCGGCCGAACAATATATGAGAAAAACAGGCTGTAGACTTCAGCCCAGATTCGACGCTGCTTATGTCAGTTCATATAACGGGGAAGATCTCAGTCTGGAATTATTTTAAACGCTTTTGACGCTTCAGGCGTTTGATAGAAAATACAAAGGGTGGTATTATGTATTATAAGAGTACAAGAAACAGTGATGTCAGAGTTGACAGTGCAACGGCCATAACTCAGGGAATCTCCGCAGACGGCGGTTTGTTTGTTCCCGAATCGGTTCCGAAATTAACTCTTGACGAGATCAAATATCTTGCCGGTTTGAATTACTCATGCAGAGCGGCTTATATATTTAAAAAATATTTGACTGATTTTACAGACGCGGAAATTCAGTATTGTACAGACAGCGCATACAGTACAAAAAATTTTGAAACGGAAAGTATTGCGGAAATTTCTCAGCTTTTCGACGGAACATATATGCTTGAGCTTTGGCATGGTCCAACCTGTGCATTCAAGGATATGGCGCTCCAGATTCTTCCGTATTTTTTAACTACTTCTGCAAAGAAAATAAATATAGATAAAAAAATAATAATTCTTGTGGCGACTTCAGGAGATACAGGTAAGGCAGCCCTTGAAGGATTTAAGGATGTTGAAGGTACGCAGATACTTGTCTTTTATCCGGAAGACGGAGTAAGTCCTATGCAGAAACGTCAGATGACGACGCAGGAAGGATCGAATGTGGGCGTATGCGCCGTAAAAGGCAATTTTGAGACTGCCAAAACGGTGTTAAGTCCATATTTACAGATGCGGAAATCAAAGAGAAAATGAACGCTGCGGGACTTATGTTTTCAAGCGCCAATTCCATAAACTGGGGAAGATTGGTGCCTCAGATAGTTTATTATATTTCATCATATGCTTCGCTGGCTGAATGCGGTGAAATCTCTCTTGGTGATAAGATCAATATTGTGGTGCCTACAGGTAATTTCGGAAATATTCTCGCCGCTTACTATGCAAAGCTGATGGGCTTGCCGGTAAATAAGCTTATTTGCGCGTCAAATATTAATAAAGTGTTAACGGATTTTATTGAAACAGGTATTTATGACAGAAACAGGAAATTTTATGCTACCTGCTCTCCGTCTATGGATATTCTTATATCAAGCAATCTTGAAAGGCTACTTTACATTCTGACCGGACAGAATGACGCTCAGATTAGGGAATGGTTTGGAAGTCTTGCTTCGACCGGCAGATATGAAGTAAACGATGAAGTAAAGAACGTACTGAGAGAAGAATTCTTTGCCGGCTATTGCGACGATGATCAGACAAAGAAAACCATAAGGGAAATTTATGAAAAATATTCATATACGTGCGATACTCATACGGCCGTAGCCGTTAAGGTATATGAGGATTATAAAAATAAAACGGGGGATATGACAAAAACACTGATTGCGTCAACGGCAAGTCCTTATAAATTCAGTTCAAGTGTACTGGAGGCAATTGAAGGCAGTAATTCAGAGCTTGACGAATATGAAATGGTAGAAGGCTGGGTGAGCTTTCAAAGCTTCCGATACCGTCTTCGCTGGCAGAATTGAAGAATAAGGAAAGAATATTCAAGGATTCGATCGGAAAAGCTGAAATGAACGATTATGTATTGAAGGATTTCGGTATTATCTGATGTCATTGTTTGTGATAGGCGATCTTCATCTTGCACTCAGCGATAAATCAAAACCTATGGATATATTTAAAGGCTGGGAAAATTATATGCAGCTTCTGGAGGAAAACTGGGAAAAAAATATTTCTCCGGAAGATACGATAGTTTTAGCCGGAGATATTTCTTGGGCAATGAACATAAAGAATGCGTATGATGATTTTTACTGGATAAATAATATGCCCGGAAGAAAGATAATTCTAAAAGGTAATCATGATTACTGGTGGGGATCAAGAAAAAAAATGGAGGATACGTTTTCTCAATGGGGATTTGATTCTTTGTTTATTCTGCATAATAATCACTTTCAATATGAGAAATTTGGCATATGCGGTACAAGAGGTTGGGTCAATATGCCCGGAGAAGCAGCGGATTCAAAGGTTTTAGCAAGAGAATCCGCCAGACTCAAAACTTCGATAGAATCTGCTTTAAAATACGGACTTGAGCCTCTTGTGTTTATGCATTATCCGCCTATATACGGAAACGGCTATAACTATGATATTCTTGACGTTTTATATAAATTTAATATAAAATCATGCTGGTATGGTCATCTGCACGGTTCTGCCATAAGAAATTCAATTAACGGAGAGCGCGATGGAATTGATTTTAAGTTGATTTCAGGTGATTATTTACAATTTTGTCCACTAAAAATAATGTAATTTTATATAAAGTGTAGAAGTAGAAATTTAGTGTAGAAAAATTTAATGGCTTATGTTATAATGATAAAGGTATGCACTTATAAATAAATTGGAGGATATAAAAAATGAGTTTGAAGTCATCAACTAAGGTTGACGTAAATACACAGGAATTGATTTTTGCAGTAGACGGGGAAACCTTTGCCGCTGCGATAGATAAGGTTTTTCAGCGTCAGAAGAAAAATATACAGGTTCCGGGATTCAGAAAAGGTAAGGCTACAAAAAAGCTTATTGAAAAATATTACGGTGAAGGAGTATTTTTTGAAGACGCAATCAATTCTCTGATAAATGATGAAATGCCGGACGCAATCAGAGAATCTGAATTGGTTTTAGTTGATACGCCGAAGATTGAAGTTGTTTCTGCCGATACTGAAAACGGTGTTGAATACAAGGCAATTTGTATTCTTAAGCCTGAGGTGACAGTACCGGAATATAAAGGATTAAAAGCTCCGAAAAATGTCAAGGATATAACTGAGGATGATATTAAGGCTCAGATAGAACAGATACGTCAGAGAAACGCAAGGATTGTATCGGTTGACGACAGGCCTGCCCAAAAGGATGACGAGGTTATAATAGACTTTGAAGGATTTATGGATGGAGTTGCTTTTGACGGCGGCAAGGCTGATGAATTTCCGCTGAAACTTGGCAGCGGTCAGTTTATTCCGGGATTTGAAGAACAGATAATCGGTCATTCAATTGGTGATGAATTTGAAATAAACGTTACATTCCCTGAAGAGTATCAGATGGATGAATACGCAGGAAAGCCGGCTTTATTTAAGGTCAAGCTGAATGGCATAAATACAACGGAGCTGCCGGAGATTGATGATGATTTAATTAAGGATACGACTGAATTTGACACTATAGAAGACTGGAAAAAGGATATTAAGGAAAAAATGGAGACTCAGTCGGAAGCGACTGCGGCAGCTCAGTTTGAAAACCATTTAATGCAGAAGCTTATAGATACAGCCGAGGGAGTTATTCCGAAATGTATGTTTGATAAAAGAGTCGACCAGCTTATAAGCGAGTTTGAGCGAAATCTTAAACAGCAGAATATGAGTGTTGAAATATATCTTCAGTATACCGGAATGGATATGGACTCCTTTAGAGAAACTTTCCAGGAAAGAGCTGAAAATGAAGTAAAGCTCAGACTTGCTCTTGAAAAAATTGCTGATCTTGAAAATCTTATTCCGACAGAAGATGAAATAAACGACGGACTGAAAGAGATTGCCGAATTTAATAAAATCACAGTTGAAGATATAAAACATAGAATTGATATGGACGCTTACATTACCGATCTTAAGGCTGTCAAGGCTGTTAATTTTGTCAAGGATAACGCTGTTATTGACAATACTATAGTTGAGGAAAAGGAACCTGAAGAAGCTTCTGAGGATTAATTTTATTGTATAAAAAGCGTGCTGTCCTTCGGGGCAGCCGCCTTTGTTAATAGAGAAATTTTAAAAGGCGAGTTGCCGGAAAAGGGAGAATAAATATGAGTTTAGTACCTTATGTTGTAGAACAGACAAGCCGCGGAGAACGTTCATACGATATCTTTTCAAGATTGCTGAACGACAGGATCATTATGCTTTCAGAGGAGGTAAACGATACAACGGCAAGTCTTGTAGTAGCGCAGCTTTTGTATCTTGAGAGCCAGGATCCTGAAAAGGATATAAGCCTTTATATTAACAGTCCCGGCGGTTCGGTAAGCGCTGGATTTGCAATTTATGACACTATGAAATACATTAAATGCGATGTATCGACAATCTGTATCGGTCTTGCCGCTTCCATGGGAGCATTTTTGCTCTCATCAGGCGCAAAAGGAAAAAGACTCGCGCTGCCGAATGCAGAAATAATGATTCATCAGCCACTTATATCAGGCGGATTACAGGGCCAGGCAACTGATATAAAGATAAGAACTGATAATCTCTTGAAAACCAAGGAAAGATTGAACAGGATTTTAAGTGAGAATACTGGAAAAACCTATGATGAAATATGCCTTGATACGGAAAGAGATAATTTATGACTGCTGATGAAGCGCAGGCTTACGGTCTTGTAGATAAAGTTATAAGTAAAAGATGATTTTTTAGGAGGACTTTATGCCTGATAAACCAATTAAATTTTGTAATTTCTGCGGAAAGAGCGAGGATAAGGTTCAGAGTATTTTTACAGCGGGGACGTCAAATATATGCGATGAATGCGTAGTTTACTGCTATGAGCTTTTGATGGGGCCTCTTGCTAAGGTTAAGCCAAGCAAAAAGTCAAATGACGGCAAGAAAAATCCGTCGGACGGTATGGAGCTTAATCTTCTTACACCGGCTGAAATAAAGGCCGTATTAGACGAATATGTCGTAGGGCAGGACAAGGCCAAAATTACGCTTGCAGTTTCTGTTTATAATCATTATAAGAGAATTTTAAGTCAGGAGGACGGGGAAGAGGTAGAAATTCAAAAGAGCAACGACTTCTTTTAGGACCTACCGGTGTAGGAAAGACTTTTCTTGCTTCTACTCTTGCTAAAATTCTTGATGTTCCGTTTGCTATTGCAGACGCTACAACAATCACTGAGGCCGGATATGTGGGAGACGACGTTGAAAATGTTCTTCTTCGTCTTATTCAGGCTGCTGATTTTAATATTGAAGCTGCTGAACGCGGTATAATCTATATTGATGAAATTGATAAAATAGCGAGAAAATCTGAAAATACTTCTTTAACCCGTGATGTAAGCGGAGAAGGCGTGCAGCAGGCGCTTTTGAAAATAATTGAGGGTACTGTTTCTAACGTTCCGCCTCAGGGGGGCAGAAAGCATCCTAATCAGGAGTTTATACAGATTAATACTAAAAATATTCTCTTTATTTGCGGCGGAGCCTTTGACGGTCTTGAAAAATCTATTTTGAAGCGTGTAAATTCTTCGGCGATAGGATTCGGAGCCGAGGTTTCTTCTAAAAAGGAAATATCAAAAAACATTTTTCATAAGGTTATACCGCAGGATCTTGTTAAGTTCGGTATTGTGCCGGAACTTGTAGGACGTTTGCCGGTAATAACTGTTTTAGATGAACTGGATGAAGAAGCTCTTGTCAGAATATTGACCGAACCTAAGAACGCACTGTTAAGGCAATATAAAAAGCTGTTTGATTATGATGATATTGAGCTTATCGTTGAACCGGACGCCTTAAAGGAGATAGCGAAGAAGGCTATTTCACAAAAAACAGGTGCAAGAGGCCTTCGAGCTATAATAGAGGGTGTGTTGATGCAGTCTATGTTTGAAGCTCCGTCAGATCCCGATATAACTACTGTTACGGTTACTTCTAAATCAATAACAGACGGCGAGAAGCCAATATTCGGTTCTAAAAAAAATAAGACGGTTTTATAATAAAAAACGACGAGTTTAACTCGTCGTTTTTTGTTATTAATTAGACAGCCAATTATACATACCCGCATATTGATCTGCGGAATAATTCCAAGAAAAATCAGATTTCATTGCTCGTATAATAATTTCCTGCCATTTTTCATTTTGAGTAAAGTAAATTGTTTTTGCATAGTTTATAACATTGAGCATATCGTATGAATCATAATTTCCGAATGAGAAACCATTTCCGCTGTTTTCATATTCGTTATAAGGCGATACGGTATCCTTTAATCCGCCGGTTTCCCTTACAATAGGAATTGTACCGTAACGTAGAGCAATAAGCTGCGTCAGACCACAGGGCTCGAATCTGGACGGAACAAGCATAGCGTCTGCGGCAGCATAAAGCTTGTGTGCGCGCTGCTCAGAAAAGAAGATATTTGCAGAAACTCTGTCAGGATACTTCCACTGAAAGTGCTTAAAAAGGTTTTCATATCTTGGCTCGCCTGTTCCGATAACAACCAACTGCGTGTTTTCATCAAGAATCTGTTCGATTACTCGATTTACAAGATCAAGACCTTTTTGATCGGTAAGCCTCGATATAATTCCTATCATAAATTTGTTTGAATCCTGTGGCAGACCTAATTCTTCCTGAAGTTTGAGCTTATTTTCAGTCTTTTTATCCTTGACGTCATCTGAATTATACGAAACGTATATGTCGTTATCATTTTCCGGATTATATATATTATAATCAATTCCGTTTAAAATACCTCTTAGTTGAAGATGTCGTGCACGAAGCAGCCCGTCTAAGCCTTCTCCAAAATATGGAGTCTGAATTTCCCTAGCATATGTGTCGCTTACAGTGGTTATATAATCGGCATATACAAGCCCGCCCTTAAGCATATTAGCGTCCTTTTTATATTCAAGTTTATCGGGCGTAAAGACGCTGTTGGGAAGATTAGTAAACTTTTTAAAGGTTTTAATATCCCATATACCCTGAAACTTTAAATTATGAATTGTCATAATAGTTTTTGTTCCCCAATAAAACGGGTTATCCTTGTAAAGAGTTTTCAAAAAAACTGGTATCATGCCTGTCTGCCAATCGTGACAGTGAATAATATCAGGCTTGAAATCAATTACCGGCATTATGGCTAATACGGCTTTTGAGAAAAAGATAAATCTTTCAATGTCATAAAGCGTGGATAAATAAGGCTTGTCAGTTTTGAAATAATCCTCATTATCAACGAAATAGTATGTAATACCTTCGTATTCATACTTCATAATGCCAACGTGAGGAGCAAAATTAAGCTGTCCCATATCCATATAAAAGTGGTGAACATATTGGAATTTACTGCGGTATTCCCACGGAATACAGGTATAGCTGGGCAAAATTACTCTGACGTCAAATTCCTCCTTATTAAGCGCTTTGGGGAGAGCGCCTACGACATCGGCGAGCCCGCCTGTTTTCATAAAAGGAACACATTCTGAAGCGGCAAATAAAATTTTTTTCATAGGAATTATCCTCCTTAAATCACAATAGCTATATACTTATTATAATCGCAAATTATTTAACAGTCAATAGATTATCAAAAAATAAAAGGTAAAATTATGGAATTTTGTGCAAAATCAACTAAAATCCCCTTTGAGTTTTTCTCAGAGGGGATTTTTTCTATTCTACTGTAGTATTTCTGAAAATCGCTATATATCCAGGTTTATTTTCAACGGTTTCGTAAATTGGATTATTTAGATAATCATCAACTGAAAAATCATCCGACGATATTCTTAAATCCAAGACGATATATTCAACTTCGTCTCTATGATTTGTTGATTCAAACTCGTAAACCTCGCGGTGGTCATAAAGCGAGGCCACTAAAAATGTTGTCGCCGCTACCGACGAATCATCGGGAACAAGCTCAAGCGCGTCGTCAATTATATCAATTGCACCGCTGTTTTTGTCAGTTTTGTAGCTTTCGTAACCGCTTGTTCTATAATATGTATTGCACATAAACATAAATATCGAAGAGGTTGCTGCAACGGCAAGAACCTTACATCTGAAACCGGGTTTCATATCCTGATAATTCAGTATCATGAGATAGAATAGAAACGCTGCGCTTCCGTAAGTATACTGGAAATTAATATTATGCTGATATGTATAATCCGACATGAGATTAAGGAGAATAAACGGTATAAGTAATATAATCCTCGACGGCTTTTTTATCATAAGCGGCATAAATGCTAATGGAACAAGCATCTGAAGAATGAACTTTATTTTTTCTTCATCAAACGCTTCATGGACAGTGTAAATAGGATTAAGTATAACTGCCTTAATGACGGTGAATAAACTTCCGCTGCCGTCATAAATGAAATTATCGTATCTGTATGACATAGTACCCAACCCGTATTTTGACATAAAATATGAAACTGTTATGAAGTATATAATTGATAAAACAAATACCAAGGCGCCTTTTGATATATTTCGTCTTGATACTATAAAATACAGTCCCAGAACAGCCGCATAAACCGGAGCGTCTTCTTTGACGGCCAGAAGGAGCAACGTGAAGATTACAGAAGGTATCCATTTGTTTTTTTCAAGCGCAAATGCAAGCCAGAGAATGAGAGGAGTTAAAAATTTATTTTCGTGCAGAAAGAAAAAGCAGCCGTTTGCCATTGAAGGAAGAAGTACATAGCATAGTGAAAATAAGATAACGGCGGCGTTAGATAGCTTATGTCTTTTGCAGATCAGGTATAGGGGTATAAGACCGCTTGCTATTATTGCAGCTTGTCCCATAAGCAGAGTGACTGGTGACGGAAAAATAAAGAAAAATGGGAGCAGCAAATAATATATAGGAGAAAAATGAACGGCAAAATGACTTAAAAGTCCGTCGCGTTCGCATGTGGTGAGCGGCTGAAGTGTTTCTTTCATGTAATTAAACATTTGCGAAAATATGCCGAAATCATAGCATGGAGCCCAGTGCTGCAAATATTTGAAAGATGTCAGCAGACCGGTAAATAATGTAAATAAAATTCCGAGAATAGCAATTATAGCAATAGTAGGTAATTTCTTTAATTTAAATCGTAACCAGTCTCCGACGCAGTAAACAGTAACCGCCCCCATTATTATACAGGCGCCAATTGAAAAATAGAATTTGTTGTCTTGTATAATAGCGGCGGATCCGTATATCATGGTTGACGCCATTAAAAGAATTTTATCAAGCTTATGTTTATTAATAAACGTCAATATTATGAAAACGGCAACTATAACCAAAATATAAACTAACATTTTAATATTATTGAAAAATTCAAATGTATTGAATTTATATTCTGAAGTTATTAATTCAAATCCGGCGACAATAATCCATGCGGTGAGTAAGCGTAAAATGGTATTTTCATAACCTAATTTATAGAATTTATCTTTTATAGTAAACCAAAAGCGCTGACGGGGTGAATTAGCTTCCGTTTGATCGCTTATTTCAGATGCAATATTATTATTTTCAGATACGGAGATATCATCTGAAATATTATTAGCATTGTTTTCCATTGGATATTCCTTTCAAGAAGTTATTTTTATTGACTCTATTTTTATTATTGTAGCATAGTTATATAAAAAATGTCAAGAGTTTTGACAACTTATAAATTATGTGTTATAATCATTCCTAAGCTGAAAAAAGCGTTCAGCTTAAATTTTATGAAACGGAGATTATAATATGGCAGGCAATACATATGTTAATATTACGCCGGAGGGCAAAACGGTCAAAAAAATAGTTATAACTGTGGTAATTGTTTTAGCGGTTATTATTCTTGGCTTTAGCAGTTTTGCTATAGTATCGCCCGGGCATACGGGAGTTGTGGTTACCTTAGGTAAAGTATCGGATAAGGTTCTCGAAGAAGGAATACATTTTAAGCTTCCTTTTGTTTCGAGCGTTGAACAGATAGATAACAGAGTCTTGAAAACAGAGGTAGAATCAAATGCTGCGTCCAAGGATCTTCAGACTATTTCATCAAAGGTCTCAATTAACTATCGTGTCAATAAAGCCTCCTCGGCCGAAATATATAAAAACGTCGGTTCAGACTTTACAAATGTAATTGTTAATCCGGCTATTCAGGAATGTGTCAAATCAATAGCGGCGAAATATACTGCTGAGCAGCTAATTACAAACCGTGCGGTTGTGTCAACCGAAATGGAAGAATCTATTTCCCAGAAAATAAATCCTTACGGATTATCAATCGAAGTTTTCAATATTGTGAATTTTGATTTTTCTGAGGAATTCAACAAAGCGATAGAGGCAAAGCAAACCGCTCAGCAGGCTGCACTTAAAGCAGAACAGGATCTTGCAAGAATTAAGGTAGAAGCTGAGCAGACGGTTGAAAAAGCAAAAGCTGAAGCGGAAGCGTATAAGCTTAAAAATGAACAGATAACTGATAAGGTTATCATGATGGAATTTATTGATAAATGGGACGGAGAACTTCCTAAGGTCGCTTCTGATGCCGGAGCGCTATTTGATGTCGGATCATTTTTAGGAACGACAGACGTAACGAATGCGGAAACCGCAGGCCCTGCTGAAGATTCAGAATAATAAAAGGCGCTTCATTTAAGAAGCGCTTTTTTACGGTTCTATTATTATTTTTCCCGCATCCGCGTCTACTACAGCAAGTTTTCCGGAAAAATTGCGTATATCTTCATTAATATCCGTAATTCCGGGAATATTCATCGCCCTGGCAAGTATGGCGGAATGTGAATGCCGATTTCCATGATACGAAACTGCCGCTGAAATAATATCGCTGTCAAGTTCAATAATTTCGCTTGGTGTAAGTATGTACTTATACAATACGATGTTTTTTCTCTTGAAGAAATTTACATCGGGCAGATTTAATAATATTCTTATTACTCTGCCGGATAAATCTATTATATCTGCCGTGCGGGCCTGCATATATTCATCATTTGTTGATCTGAGAAGTGAAATATGCTTAGAGGCGACGATTGACACCGCATACTGTGCTGAAACCGCATGGTTTACAATCAGATTCCTGATGGCCTGAGTGAAGCTCTGATCGTGAATCATCATCTGCTGAATAACAAATATCTTAGCGTTTGCTTCGCTTACTTTATTAAGAGCTCTTTCATAAATGGATTGAAGCTGATTCATTGCGTCAGCTCTTGCCTTCTGAAATCTTTCAAGCTCCTGATCAATGTTATGAACTTTAGTTTTAGGTATATTGTAATGATTGCCGTCAATAAAGACAAGACGTCCGGAGCCTTTACCGTGGCTGACGCTTTTTCCTTCCACTATATGCATAAAAATTACCATGCCTTTGAACAATATTGGATAGGTATGCTTGCGATACCATTATAATACAGTTTAACTGTTTTGTCAACATTTTTTTATGACTGTTGGTCAATTGTTAAATTTGACTATTGACAATATTTCACATGGGGGGTATAATATACTTCGTACAATAACTTCGCTTAAAAAAGGCTGATAATGGAAAAGATAAACAATGATTTTTTGTCAACAATAATTTTATACGATTAAAATAAACAGTTTCAGGAGGAAAAAATTGGAAAGGGAGCAATTTATCCGGGATTTAAAGCATATCCTAATAAAATCTGCATTTCTGGATATTTCCGCATATCTGATTTCTGTTTTTTTTATAGGATTTACTTTCTCAATGGCAGCCGGACTTTTTCTCGGAACAGCCGGAATGACTGTAAATCTGATCCTGCTTAACAGGTCTATCAGAAACATAGTAAAAAGCGGAGGGCGCAAAGCACAGTCAAGAATGTTTGAAGGGTATCTGATCCGGCTCTTAGTTGTCGGGGCAGTTATCGCGGCCGCTGTGCATATACCGTTTGTTAATACGGCCGGTGCGGTTATTCCGTTTTTTTACCCTCAGCTTGTTTTTGCGGGGAATGTATTATTGAGGAAAGGGGAAAAGACTGAATGAAGGTGTCTGATTTTTTTCAGGGTTCAAAGGGAATTGAAATAGGCGGGCCTAAAATTGCTTTTTCTTTTGACGTTTTCGGCGTACGCATAAACATAACTGAAACTATTATAATTAGCTGGGCAATTTTAATCGGTTTGACGCTTCTTGTATTGTTTTTAACTCATAATATGAAAAAAAAACCTGAAAAGAAACGGCAGGTCATAGCTGAATTCCTGGTTGAAACAGTAGATAACCTGGTAAAGAATACAATGGGTGAAAAATTCAAGGCTTTTGCGCCTTATATTGCCGCGTTGTTTGCATCGTCTATATTCGGAAGTCTTGTAAGCTTGACCGGACTAAGGTCTGTAACAGCCGATTACAGTACGACGCTTACGTGGGCCTTGATGAGCTTTGTTATGATACAGGCTGCAAAAATAAAGTCTAACGGTATCGGCGGCTATTTGAAATCGTTTATTAATCCGCTTAATATTATAAGCGAAGTTTCAACTCCGGTTTCCATGTCGTTCCGACATTTCGGAAATATTGCCGGCGGTATGATAATTTCAAGTCTTATTTATTTTGCTCTTACCGGACTTTCAACGGCGATCGGACTTGCTGTTCCGATTTTTACAGTCGGTATTCCTGCGGTTTATCGCTGTATTTTGATTTGTTTTCCGGTTTTATGCAGGCGTTTATATTTATAATGCTGACGATGTGCTTTATAGAAAGCGCAAGCTCTGAGCAGTAAAGTTTTTAAATTTGCAAAAATGCCGTTAAAACGGCAGTTTTAAACCTCGCTCCGTGAGGCAATTAAAATATTTTATACGGAGAGAAATGGAGTTTGTTATGGAAAATGCAAGAGCATTAGTTTTAGCAGCGTCCGCTATCGGCGCTGGTTTGGCGATGATCGCAGGTGTAGGTCCTGGTATAGGCGAGGGTTATGCAGTAGGTAAAGCATGCGAGGCTATCGGCAGACAGCCGGAATCCTCAGGCGCGGTAACAAGAACTATGCTTCTTGGCTGTGCAATTGCCGAATCAACAGGTATTTATGCGTTTGTAGTAGCTTTGATTTTAATGTTTATTAATCCGTTTATTGGAAAGCTTTAAGCTAAAAAATACATTGAATCCGGAGGAGTACAAATGCTGGAATTTTTATCTATTGATATCGGCACTATTATTTTTACTTTATGTAATCTGCTGATATTATATCTTATTTTCAAGCATTTTCTTTTTGGAAGAGTTCATAAGATCCTTGATGAACGTCAGAATGATGTGGCGGAAACATACAACAAGGCCGATGAATCGCTGGAGCACGCAAAGTCGCTTGAATCGGAGTATTCAAGTCTTATGGAAAGCGCTAAAGAGGAGTCGGCTGAGATTATAAGAAATGCTTCAAAAAAAGCTCAGCGTCGTTCTGAAGAGATAATTACGGACGCTAAAAAGGAAGCCGGAATTATTCTTTCAAGGGCTGACGAAGATATCGAAAGAGAAAAGAAACGCGCCCGCAGCGAGCTTAAAGGTGAAATTTCCGAGCTTGCCGTGATGGTTGCGCAAAAGGTAGTTGAAAAAGAAATAAGCGAAGCGGATCATGACAGATTTATCAATGATTTTATTGAAAATGTGGGTGATCTGAAATGACGGGCGATATAGGAAAGGTCTATTCGCAGGCATTATTTGAAATTGCTCTCGAAAGCGGCTGCTTAGATGAGATAAACAGCGAAATGGGACAATGCAGGACAGTATTCGAGGAAAACCTTGAGCTTATTAAACTGCTTGCGTCGCCTGTAATTACCTTCGGAGAAAAGGCGGAGGTTATAAGTAAAATTTTCGGTAAAGACGGAATAATCAGGGATTTTATCTGCGTTGTTACCCAAAAGGGAAGAATTTCATATTTTTCTGAAATCGCGGAAGAATTTACAGGAAAATACAACGAGCATAACAATATTGTCAAAATGACGGCTATAACCAGTGTTGCGCTAAAATCTGAACAGAGAGAAAAACTTATTGGAAAGCTTGAAGAAAAATCGGGTAAAAAGGTTATTCTGTCAGAAAAAATTGATCCCTCGATTCTCGGAGGTATTATAGTAGAATATGATAATTCACGTATAGACAACAGCGTTAAGGGAAAATTAGAGGCTGTGGCAAAGCAGCTTAAACAATAAGATTAAAGAAGGTGTATGAATGAATTTACGCCCGGATGAAATAACAGGTATAATAAAAGAGCAAATTAAGAATTACAGCTCTAAAATAGAACTTCAGGATGTAGGAACGGTAGTAACTGTCGGCGACGGTATTGCTACTGTTCACGGTCTTGAAAAATGCATGTCCGGCGAATTGCTTGAATTTGAAGGCGGTATTTACGGCATGGCGCTTAATCTGGAACAGGATTTTGTAGGAGCCGTTATGCTGGGATCAGACGCCGAAATAAAAGAAGGCGATTCTGTAAAAAGAACAAACAGGATTGTATCCGTGCCTGTAGGCGAAGAAATGCTTGGGAGAGTTGTAAATGCTCTTGGTCAGCCGATCGACGGCAAGGGACAGATTCTTACGGACAAGACCGAGCCAATTGAAAAAATTGCTCCCGGAATTATTACAAGAAAGTCAGTTCATAAACCGCTTCAGACAGGTATAAAGGCGATTGATTCAATGATTCCTATTGGAAGAGGACAGAGAGAGCTGATTATCGGTGACAGACAGACGGGTAAGACTGCAATAGCTCTTGATACAATTATCAATCAGAAAGATCAGGACGTAATCTGTATTTACGTAGCAATAGGACAGAAACGTTCTACCGTTGCCAACGTTGTGGAAACTCTTGAAAAAGCGGGCGCTATGAGATATACGGTCGTTGTTTCGGCTACTGCTTCGGAGCTTGCTCCTCTGCAATATATCGCGCCTTATTCCGGATGCGCTATTGGTGAATATTTTTTGAATCAGGGCAGAGATGTTCTATGTATTTATGACGATTTATCAAAGCATGCTGTTGCATACAGAACCTTATCGCTGCTGCTTAAACGTCCGCCGGGCCGTGAAGCATACCCGGGAGATGTTTTTTATCTCCATTCAAGACTACTTGAGAGAGCATGCAGTCTTAATGAAAACTACGGCGGCGGAAGTCTTACTGCTTTGCCTATTATTGAAACACAGGCGGGAGATGTTTCCGCATATATTCCGACAAATGTTATTTCAATAACCGATGGACAGATATTCCTTGAAACTGATTTGTTTAATTCAGGGGTAAGACCGGCTGTAAATCCGGGCATTTCAGTTTCTCGAGTTGGAAGCGCGGCGCAGATAAAGGCTATGAAAAAGGTTTCTTCATCTCTGAAGCTGACATATTCACAATACCGTGAACTCCAGTCCTTTTCGCAGTTCGGCTCTGACCTGGACGCTGACACAAAGGAAAGACTCGCAAAGGGCGAAAGAGTTGTAGAAGTATTAAAGCAGGACAGAAACTCTCCGCTGTCAGTAGAACATCAGGTTATAATTATCTATGCGGTTGTAAATAATTATTTGAAGAATATACCTGTAAAGCTGATTGGTGAATTTCAGTCGGATCTATTTGAATATATTGATAATTCTTATCCGGATATCGTTAAATCTATTAAGGAAACACGGGATCTGACTGCTGATAATGAATCTGCGCTTAAAGATGTTCTTTCTGATTTTTCAGCAAAATTTATGGCTGATAAGTCATAAGCGATCGAAAGGTGAGAATATATGGCTTCATCAAATATGAAAGACATCAAGCGCCGTATTAAAAGCGTTGAGAGCACTAGACAGATAACGAAGGCAATGGAGCTTGTCGCGTCTTCGAAGCTGAGGAAGGCTAAGGAAAAGGCTGATAACTCAAAGCCGTTTTTTAAAACGCTTTATGAAACGATGTGCGAGATTGTATCGTCTGATAATACTTTTAATTCGATTTATACGAGAAAACGTAAAAATAACGTTACCTTGCTTGTGGTCATAGGCGGAGACAGGGGCTTGGCCGGAGGCTTTAATGCGAATGTTCTTAAGCTTGCAAAGAAGAGATACGACGAGCTTAAAAATAAGGGAGAGGTGGTATTTCTCCCAATCGGAAGAAAAGCTGTCGAGTACTTTGAAAAGCGTAGTGTAAAAATCATGACGCGCTATGAAAATATCTCTGAAAGTCTTTCAATCTATGGCGCAATGAGTATTGCGGATAAAATTATTGATGTGTATAATAAGGATAAGATTGACAGGGTAGAATTATTTTTTACAGATTGTGTATCGCCGCTCTATCAGGAAGCCAAAAGAATGCCCCTAATTCCGCTCGATATAGAAGCGGACGTGGAATATAAGGGATTAACTAATTATGATCCGTCTCCTGAGGCAGTTTTTGATTCGCTGATACCTAAATATTTAGCCGGAGTCCTGTTCGGCGCTGTTGTTGATTCCTTTGCAGCTGAACAGGCTGCAAGGCGGACGGCAATGGAAAATGCTACTGATAATGCGGACGAGATGATTAACGATCTTTCATTAATGTATAATAGAGCGCGTCAGGCCGCCATTACTCAGGAAATAACTGAGATAGTAGGCGGTGCGAGCGTACAGGAATAGGTGCGCAAATAACGTTTATATACGGAGGAAATTATGCAGAATATCGGAAAAATCGTACAAATTATCGGTGCGGTAGTTGATATACGTTTTTCAAAGGATTGCCTTCCGAATCTTCTGAATGCTATTGAGGTTGACAATCAAGGAAAAAATCTTGTTTTAGAGGTCGCTCAGCATATAGGCGACGATATTGTTCGTTGTATTGCAATGAGCAGCACCGACGGACTTGTAAGAGGAATGGAAGCTGTTGACACAGGCTCGCCGATTAAAGTGCCGGTCGGAAAGGAAACGCTCGGAAGAATTTTTAATCTTCTTGGAGAACCGGTTGACGAGGGCGAGCCGGTTCAAACAAAGGAAAGATGGAGTATACACAGGGAGGCTCCGAGCTATGAAGAACAGACGGCTTCAAACGAAGTTTTAGAAACCGGAATTAAGGTTATAGATCTTATTGCACCGTATCTTAAGGGCGGTAAAATAGGTCTGTTCGGCGGCGCAGGAGTCGGTAAAACCGTTCTTATTCAGGAGCTTATAAACAAGTGGCTAATCAGCACGGAGGCATTTCTGTTTTTACAGGCGTCGGAGAGCGAACGAGGGAAGGTAATGATTTATATAATGAAATGAAGGAGAGCGGCGTTATAGATAAGACCGTACTTGTATACGGTCAGATGAACGAGCCTCCGGGAGCCAGAATGAGAGTCGGTCTTTCCGGTCTTACTATGGCGGAATATTTCCGTGATGTTGAGGGACAGGATGTTCTTCTTTTTATTGATAATATATTCAGATTTACACAGGCGGGTTCTGAGGTTTCAGCTCTTCTTGGACGTATGCCTTCGGCAGTCGGATATCAGCCGACTCTTGCAACAGAAATGGGCGCCCTGCAGGAGCGTATAACGTCTACTAGCAGGGGTTCTATTACTTCTGTTCAAGCGGTTTATGTTCCGGCGGACGATCTTACAGACCCGGCTCCTGCAACTACGTTTGCACATCTGGACGCTACAACGGTATTATCCAGACAAATTTCATCGCTTGGAATTTATCCGGCGGTTGATCCTCTTGAGAGTAATTCAAGGATTCTGTCGCCTGACATAGTGGGATATGAGCATTATGAAACGGCAAGGGCAGTTCAGACTATATTGCAGAGATATACAGAGCTTCAGGATATAATAGCTATTATGGGTATGGATGAGCTTTCTGATGACGATAAGCTTATTGTGAACCGGGCAAGAAAAATACAAAGATTTCTGTCTCAGCCGTTTACCGTAGCCGAACAGTTTACGGGCATGAAGGGGAAATATGTTCCTATAAAGGAAACCATAAGGGGATTTAAGGAAATAATCGAAGGAAAACACGACGATTTGCCTGAATCAGCATTTCTTTTTGTGGGAACAATTGACGAAGCGGTTGAAAAGGCTAAAAAAGGTGAAGACTGATGAAATCGTTCACATTAAAAATCATAACTCCGGAAAAGGTTTTTTTCGATGGTGAAACTGACCAGATAATCGTTAGAACTACCGAAGGAGATATAGGAGTACTTGCCGGTCATGAAAGCTATGTGGCTGATCTTCCTGCCGGACCTTTTAAAGTTAAAATAGACGGAAGTTTTAAAATTGCCGCAATTTCCGGCGGCGTGATAAAAATCTCAAAGAAGCAACAACTATTTTAGCTATGGCTGCGGAATGGGCGGAGGAAATTGATCTTGACTGGGCTAAGCGCTCGCATGAGGACGCTCTTAAGCGTCTGAATGAAAGCAAGAGCGATTTTGAACAAAGACTTGCGGAGATGAAACTAAAACGCGCATTAAACAGAATTAATATTTCTCAAATGAAATAAAATAGGGGACGCTCTTTTCGGAGTGTCCCTTGTTGATTAATTTGCGGAGGAAGTTATGAAAAAGGTCAAAGCTTATGAAAGAAGTCCGTTTTATTATGAAACTGACAGAATGAATGTTATTCATCATTCTAATTATATAAGATGGTTTGAGGAAGCAAGGATATATTTTATGGAACAGGTTGGATATTCCTATGCAAAAATGGAATCGGAAGGAATTATGATGCCAGTATTATCGGCTGCATGTGAATATAAAAATTCAGTTAAATTCGGTGATACCGTTATAATTAAAACTGCTATAAACGAATTTAACGGGTTTAAAATGTCGATACAATATATCATTACTGATAAAAATACAGGAGAACTTCGTGCAAAAGGAAATACCTCCCATTGTTTTACCGATATGTCTATGAAGCCGGTTAGAATTAAAAAGACTTTTCCTGAACTCTTCGATATATACAGCAGCTATGCCGGTGAAAAATTATTCTGAAAATAAAGAGACGTTTTAAAACGTCTCTTTATTTTTTATTCAATATATGATTTTAGATATTTTCCTGTATATGAATTTTCACATTCGGCAATCTGCTCGGGAGTACCTGAAGCTACTATGGTTCCGCCTCCGATACCCCCCTCGGGACCAAGATCAATAATATGATCTGCGACCTTTATTACGTTTAGGTTATGCTCAATTACAAGCACCGTGTTTCCGGTGTCGGCAAGCTTTTGAAGCACTTCAATGAGCTTGTGTACGTCGGCCGTATGCAGTCCGGTGGTAGGTTCGTCGAGAATGTATATTGTTTTTCCTGTAGCCCTTTTTGAAAGCTCGGTTGAAAGCTTCACCCTTTGGGCTTCTCCTCCTGACAGGGTTGTTGCAGGCTGACCTATTTTGATGTAACCTAACCCGACTTCCTGTAAAGTTTTAAGCTTGCGTAGGATTTTAGGCTGATTTTCAAAAAATTCAACCCCTTCGTCAACTGTCATTTCAAGAATATCATAAATGGATTTGCCTTTATATAATATTTCAAGCGTTTCACGGTTATAGCGCTTTCCTTTGCATACTTCGCAGGGAACATAGATATCGGGCAGAAAGTGCATCTCAATTTTTTTGATTCCGTCGCCCTCGCATGCCTCGCATCGTCCGCCCTTTATATTGAAGGAAAAGCGTCCGGCGCCGTATCCATGAGTTTTAGCGTCGTTTGTATGGGCGAAAAGCTCTCTGATATCCGTAAATACTCCGGTATAAGTAGCGGGGTTTGATCTGGGCGTTCTACCGATAGGCGATTGATCAATGCATATTACCTTGTCAAGACACTCTAATCCTTCAATAGACTTGAATTTTCCTGCCCTGAGCTTAGCACGGTTTAGCTTCGCAGCTAAATATTTATAAATTATTTCATTTACCAGCGAGGATTTTCCTGATCCGGAAACGCCGGTTATGCATACAAATTCGCCAAGAGGTATTTTTACATTGATATTTTTCAGATTATTTTCCGCCGCTCCCTTAATTATAAGATAATTGCCGTTTCCATGACGCCTTGTTTTAGGAAGCGGTATTTTTTTCTTTCCGCTTAGATATTGTCCCGTTATAGAATTTTCGCATTTCAGCATATCCTCCACAGTACCGGAAAAGATTACATTTCCACCGTTTATACCGGCGCCCGGACCAATATCTACTATATGATCCGCGGCAAGCATTGTATCGTCGTCATGCTCGACGACGATAAGGGTATTGCCGAGATCTCGCAGACGTTTTAACGTGGCTATAAGCTTGTCGTTGTCACGCTGGTGCAGACCTATACTGGGTTCATCCAGAATATACAGCACTCCCATAAGCGATGAACCGATCTGCGTCGCAAGCCTTATTCGCTGACTTTCCCCTCCTGAAAGAGTGCCGGACGAACGTGACAGCGTCAGGTATTCAAGTCCGACGCTTTTTAAGAAACCCAGACGTTCCTTTATTTCTTTAAGTATTCTTTCTGCGATCATTATCTCGCGTTCAGTTAATGACAGCTTATTGATAAAATCAAGAGCCTCTGAAACTGACAGCTCGGTAAACTCCATTATATTCATTCCGCCTACAGTCACGGAAAGACTTTCTTTTTTGAGTCTTTGCCCCTTACACTCAGGGCACTTGATTTCATTCATACAATCGGCAATTTCATTTTTTGAAAATTCGCTGCTGGTTTCTTTAAATCTTCTTTCAAGGTTATTTATGATGCCTTCGAATTTTCCGTAACGGACTCCGCCGCCGAACGAATCTATTATCTTGAGTTCGATTCTTTCATCTGTTCCATATAAAAAGGCGTCGGCTGCTTTTTTGGGAAGATCTTTAAATGGGGTATCAAGACTTATACCGAATTTTTTTGCCAGACCGTTGTAATACATCATAGCAATTGAGCTGTCTGAAAGAGTATTCCAGCCGCTTGCCTTTATAGCCCCCTGCTTTATGCTTAAATCCTTATTTGGTACTATCAGATCAGGATCTATTCGTTGAAACGTACCGAGACCTGTACATTTAGGGCATGCTCCGAAGGGATTATTGAAGGAAAACATTCTCGGATTAAGCTCTTCAATGCTAATATTATGTTCCGGACATGCATAGCTTTGAGAAAACAGCATTTCTTCTCCGTCGATAACATCAACGATTAGCATTCCTCCGGAAAGGGACATTATCGTTTCAATACTATCGGTAAGGCGGGATTCAATGCCCGGTTTTATTACAAGTCTGTCTACAATTATTTCTATATTATGCTTTTTATTTTTGTCAAGCTTAATTTCCTCTGATAATTCGTACATTATTCCGTCGATTCTGACGCGCACATAACCTGATTTTCCGGCGTTCTCAAGCTCCTTAGCATAGGTACCCTTTCTTCCTCTTGCAATAGGTGCGAGAAGCTGTATTTTAGCGCCCTCTTTAAGCTCTTTTATCTTATCAACTATCTGGTCAATCGTCTGCTGCTTTATTTCTCTTCCGCATACGGGGCAATGAGGAATTCCGATTCTGGCATAAAGCAGACGCAGATAATCATAAATTTCCGTTACAGTGCCTACGGTTGAACGGGGATTTTTTGAGGTCGTTTTCTGATCGATTGATATAGCGGGAGAAAGTCCCTCAATGCTGTCAACGTCGGGTTTTTCCATCTGTCCGAGAAACATTCTGGCATACGATGAAAGGCTTTCCATATATCTTCTTTGTCCGTCGGCGTAAATAGTATCAAAAGCAAGAGAGGACTTGCCGGATCCTGATAGCCCTGTCATAACGATAAGTTTATCTCTGGGGATTTCAAGATCAATGTTTTTAAGATTATGCTCCCTTGCCCCTTTTATAATTATTTTGTCGTTCATATTATTAATTAACTTCCTTTCGGCTGCATGATGTATACTAAAGTATTTACATAAGAATCTTAATGTTCTTCAAGTTCTTTTATCTTATCTCTTAAATAGGCCGCATGCTCAAATTCAAGCAGCTTTGCCGCTTCTTTCATTTCTGTTTTGAGTTTTGAAATAAGCTCTGTTTTTTCTTTTTTTGAAAGCTTTCTGTCAGTTTTCTTTTCTATCTTTTCCTTCGAAGTAATCTCCAAGACTTTTCTGATATCTTTTTTTATTGTCTGCGGAACAATACCGTGTTCTTGATTGTAAGCTATCTGAATAGCGCGTCTTCGTTCTGTTTCAGTTATTGCTTTCTCCATCGAATTAGTAACTGAGTCGGCATACATAATTACCTTGCCCTTTGAGTTTCTTGCAGCTCTTCCTATTGTTTGAATCAGAGACGTTTCGCTTCTCAGAAAACCTTCCTTATCAGCGTCGAGAATGGCCACAAGCGATACCTCCGGAATATCCAGGCCCTCTCTCAGAAGATTAATTCCCACAAGCACGTCGAAAATTCCTTCACGAAGGTCCTTGATAATTTCCATACGTTCGATAGTGTCGATATCGTGATGAAGATACCTTACTTTTACTCCGGCGGCTTCCAAAAACGATGTAAGATCCTCGGCCATTTTTTTTGTAAGCGTTGTTACAAGAACCCTTTCATTTATTTCAGCTCTCATGTTTATTTCCGACATGAGATCTTCTATTTGCCCTTCAATAGGTTTTACGATGATTTCAGGATCCGCCAGTCCGGTTGGTCTAATTACCTGTTCGACGACGCGGCCTGATTTTTCCCGTTCAAACTTTCCGGGAGTAGCGCTGACGTAAACCGCCTGATTTATATGACTGTAAAATTCGTCAAAATTAAGCGGTCTGTTATCAAATGCGCTTGGAAGACGGAATCCGTAATCCACAAGAGTAGTTTTTCTGGCACGGTCTCCTGCATACATACCTCCGACCTGCGGTATTGTCACGTGGCTCTCGTCTACAAACAAAAGAAAATCCTTTGGAAAATGGTCGAGTAAAGTCATGGGCGTACTTCCCGGAGGTCGTCCGGAAAGAATACGGGAATAGTTTTCAATTCCGCTGCAAAAGCCTATTTCCTGAAGCATTTCCATATCATAGTGAGTTCTCTGAGCAATCCTCTGAGCTTCAAGAAGCTTGTTGTTATTCTGAAAATATTCTATCCGCTGTGCAAGCTCCTTGTCTATCTCCTTAATCGCCTCGTTCATTTTTTCGCCGTTTACTATATAATGGCTTGCCGGAAAAATCGCCGCATGCTGTAAGACTGCAAGAATCTCTCCCGTCAAAACATTTATTTCAGTTATCCTGTCTATTTCATCGCCGAAAAATTCAACTCTTATAGCGTTTTCATTTGACGAAGCGGGAAATATTTCTACTACGTCTCCGCGGACTCTGAATTTATTTCTTACGAAATTTATATCGTTTCTTTCATACTGTATAGCGACAAGCTCACTGAGCAGCTGGTCTCGTGATTTTTCCATACCCGGTCTTAGAGAAACTATCATAGACCGGTAATCCTCAGGGCTTCCGAGAGAATATATACATGAAACGCTTGAAACTATGATCACATCGTTTCTTTCTGAAAGAGCTGTTGTGGCGGAATGGCGCATCTTATCAATTTCATCATTATTGCGGAATCTTTTTCAATATAAGTATCGGTTCCCGGTATATAGGCTTCAGGCTGATAATAATCGTAGTATGAAACAAAATATTCAACGGCGTTGTTCGGAAAAAATTCCTTGAACTCTGAGCAGAGCTGCGCCGCAAGTATTTTGTTGTGCGCTAACACCAGAGTAGGCTTATTAACGTTTGCAATAACGTTAGCCATTGTAAAGGTTTTGCCGGAACCCGTAACTCCCAGAAGAGTTTGTTCCTTAATTCCCTTATTAATCCCGTCCGTCAATTTTGATATAGCTTCAGGCTGATCTCCGGACGGCTTATATTCGGTTACCAGCTCAAATTTTCTTTTTTTCATGCAAATAAAACTCCTTATTTTAAAAGCGAAAAAGCGCCTGATTCTTTAAGAGAAATTGCTTGTCCGTCAGCCACAATAATATGGTCAAGCAGATTAATTCCAACAGGTTTTAATGTGTTGTATATTTCGGCAGTTGCCTTTATATCATCGTCGGAAGGTATAATATCGCCGTGCGGATGATTATGGGCAAGTATTACATTTTCACATTTGTTTTTGTATGTAAATTCAACAATACGTCTGATATTTATACCTACGCCTCCCGGAGCGCCTTCTGCAATTATTTTCCCCGATATAAGACGCAGCTTGTCGTCCAGGCAGGCTATACGTATTTTTTCTACGGTTTCTCCGAGAAACTGCGTTTTGAAATATTCGCAGACTGTATTATAATTGCTCATATGAATGCTGTTGCTGCTTGAATTCATATATTCCTTTGCAAGCAAAGGAATCATTTTTATCAGCACAGCGCTTGCTTCGTCGATTCCTTCTATTTCTTTGAGATCTTCAATATCTGCATTGCATACGCCGCTTATAGTCTTGTATTTATCAATCAGACGGTGAGCTATAGCGTTAGTGTCTATGCGGGGACGGGAGTAGAACAGCAGAAGCTCAAGAATTTCATGATTTGTAAAACCGTCGAAACCTGACTGTATAAATTTTTTACGCATTCTTTCCCTGTGGCCCTTATGAATATTTTCCGACATGTATCCCTCCGAATTGTCTTTCGAATATTAGTTCTTTTACTGATAATATTAGTATAAACTATTTTAAGCAAAATTAAAAGGGGTTTTTAAAAATTTATGAAAATTATATAAGGTTTATTTAAATTTAACTGAAATTATGATATAATGTAAAAAAACCAAATGAAAGCGGAGCGGAAATGAAAGAAATAATAATAAATAAAAACGACTGCGGTCAAAGACTTGATAAATTTATATTTAAAGCGGCGCCATCTATTCCGAAAGCTCTTCTTTATAAATATATAAGACTTAAAAGAATTAAGGTTAATGGGAAAAGGTGCAGAAATTCAGATATATTAAACGAAAAGGACGTTGTTTCATTATATATAAACGATGAATTTTTCGAATACTCTAAAAACAATTTGGAGTTAGTAAAAAATATAATAAATATCAGCGTTTCGCCGGAGATTGTTTATGAGGATGAAAATATCATAGTCGTTTATAAGCCTGAAGGTATGGATGTTCACAGAGGTTCAGAAAAAGCAAAGTCTACTCTGATTGATATAATTAAAGCATATCTTTACCGTAACGGTGAATATGATCCTGAAAAAGAGAACTCCTTTTCTCCGGCAGTATGCAACCGACTTGACAGAAACACTACCGGACTTGTTATAGCGGCAAAAAACGCCGCATCACTCCGCGAAATAAATGAATTCATAAGAGAACGAAAAATAATAAAGAAATATTTATGCATATGTGCCGGCAATTTTCCGGCGAATCATGGTATTGAAACGGCATATCATAAAAAAGGTCAGCATAATCTTGTTAATATAAGAAAAAGCATGGCGGATGGCTACAAGCAGATAGTAACAGAATATAAGATAATGGAAGTCAAGGGTAATTTTGCATTAGCGGAAATAAACCTTATAACCGGAAGAACACATCAGATAAGGGCGCATCTTGCGTTTATCGGCGCGCCGATACTCGGAGACGGTAAATACGGCAATGTAACGGTAAATAAAAGGTACGGAATTTACCGTCAGCAGCTATGCGCTTATTCTATTGAATTTGATATTGATTCGGACTGCCGTTTGGGATATCTTGCAGGCAAGAAGCTCTTTGCTCCAAAAGCAGGTTTTACATTCGGCGGATTCAGTATAAAATAATTATACACAAATTACTATTGATTTTGATTGGAAATTATGTTATAATTGTTTATGTTGTATTATTCGCCGTTTAATTCAGGGGGGGTAAATTTATGATTTGCGATCTTCACTGCCATACTACCATGTCTGACGGTTCGCTTGGAATCGAGGACGTTATATTGCAGGCAAAACGTATGAATATAGATTTTTTATCTATAACCGACCATGATACATTATCTTCTTTTTCAAGAGCAAAAATTCTTGGAGAACGTTACGGAGTAAAAATGATTCAGGGCGTTGAAATGTCTGCTTGGGATAAAGAGAGAAACAGGAAGGTTCATATAATATGCTACGCTCCTAAAAAACCGGACAGGCTTGAGGGGCTTTGCCTTAAATCCTGTGAGATTAGAAAATCCTGTTCTAAGGAAATGATTGAAAAGGTAATGCAGCTTTATCCGATTACGCCCGAAAGCGTATTAAAGCATTGCACAGGCAGCAAAAGCATATATAAATCTCATATAATGCGCGCTCTTATCGAATACGGTTATGCGCTCGAATTTTATGGTGAACTGGATAAAAAGCTATTTTCGGTGGATAGCGGGATATGTCTTGTTGAACGCGAATATCCGGACGTAAGATTTGTTCTAGAGCTGATTCATTCGGCAAGAGGAGTACCGTGATGGCTCATCCTGCTCTTTATGACAGCATGGAACTTCTCGCTGAGCTTGCAGAGGAAAAAAAGCTTGACGGGGTGGAGGTTTACCATTATTCAGCAGATGACAATCAGAAAAAGGAAATGCTTGATATAGCTGAAAAATACGATCTTATAGTAACCGGCGGATCTGATTTTCACGGCTGTATAATGCTGTGCCGACTCATTTGGGAAGCAATACGACATCAAAAGAAAATCTTGACAGAATAATAAAGCTGTCTAATAAAAAGTAAGGAAGCGAATTTTTAACATGGATATTATGGAGTCAGCTCTTAAAAAACATAAGGAATGGAAGGGAAAAATTGAAATAGTTTCAAGAACGTCGGTAAATAACCGTGAAGAACTGTCGAATGCGTATACTCCCGGAGTTGCGAAGCCGTGCCTTGAGATAGAAAAAAACCCTGAGCTTTCCTACGAGCTTACCAGAAGGCACAATCTTGTTGCGGTAATAACGGACGGTACTGCTGTTTTGGGATTAGGCGATATCGGTCCGGAAGCGTCTATGCCTGTAATGGAAGGAAAATGCGCGCTGTTTAAGGAATTTGCCGACGTCGATGCATTTCCGGTTTGCATTGATTCTAAGGACACTGACGAGATAGTAAACACTATTAAGCTTATATCTAAAAGCTTCGGAGGAATTAATCTTGAGGATATTTCGGCTCCGAGGTGCTTTGAAATAGAAAAAAGACTGAAGGAGTCTCTCGATATACCGGTCTTTCACGACGATCAGCACGGAACCGCAATTGTTGCAAGCGCGGCTATGATAAATGCGGCGAGGGTTGCTGGCAAAAATATCTCTGATATGACGCTTGTTATAAACGGAGCGGGCGCGGCCGGAATAGCGATTGCAAAGCAATTTATTACTCTTGGCATTGGCGATGTTATAATGGTAGACTTAAACGGTATTATTTGCGAGGGAGATACGTTTTTAAATCCGGCTCATTATGAAATGTCAAAGATAACGAATAAGAATAAATTAAAAGGCGGATTGTCTGAAGCAATGAACGGCGCCGACGCATTTATAGGCGTTTCCAAACCGGGACTTGTGACATCGGAAATGGTTAAATCAATGGCTGATAAGCCGATTATTTTTGCTATGGCGAATCCGACTCCTGAAATAATGCCGGAGGAGGCAAAGGAAGCGGGAGCATTTATTGTAGGTACCGGAAGAAGCGATTATCCGAATCAGATAAATAATGTCGTCGCTTTTCCGGGAGTTTTCAAGGGAGCGCTGGCTGTACGGGCAAGAGACATTAACGAGGAAATGAAGCTTGCCGCCGCTTATGCTATTGCGGAGGGAGTTCCTGAAGATAAGCTTGACGCTGATAATATACTTCCGGATCCGTTTGACAGGAAAATACCCAAGGCAGTTGCAAGGGCGGTTGCGTCGGCCGCAATAAAATCGGGATCGGCCTTAAAAAAGGAGTTTGATATATAATGAAAATCAAATACATACCTAAGGGCGTATGCTCAAGACAGATAAACATTGAAGTTGAAGACGGTATAGTCAAGGATGTTGAATATATCGGCGGATGTAACGGAAATCTTAAGGGGATAAGTCATCTTGTTAAGGGCATGAAGGTTGAGGACGTTATAGAAAAGCTTGAAAATATAAAATGCGGAATGAAAGGAACGTCCTGCCCCGATCAGCTTGCAAGGGCTTTGAAGGAAAATTTATGATTTTAAAGGCATATCGTAAAACGATATGCCTTTTTACTTTGAAATTACTAATTTTATGTTGCTAAAAGTAATTGAATGTGGTATAATACTTAATGGTTTTATATGGGGGTGATGGTATAAAAAAGAAAAGAATAAAAAAACTGTTTAACAGAAATTTTCTTATTATATTTATATTATTGATTCAGGCTCTTTTTATTATTTCTTGCTTGCTTAGCTTATATAATAATGTAACCGTAATCTATGGAGCGCAGATAATTATTTCATTTGTTATGGTATGCTATGTTATAAACCGGCATGATACCAATCCGGCTTATAAGCTCTCATGGACAATATTGATTCTTCTGTTTCCTATTGTCGGAGCTTTTATGTATATATTCCTTCACGCCCAGTTGGGGACAATGTTTTTCAGAAACACTAAAAATCAAATAGTAAGGATTACCAAGCCGCTTATTCCGCAGAATGAAGACGTTATAGAGGAATTAAGGCAGGATTCCGTCTATGTCGCCCATTTGGCTAGATATGTAAACGATTACGGCTGTTATCCGATCTATAAAAATACTTATGTTGAATATTATAAGATCGGTGAAGAAAAATACGCCGCTATGCTTTGCGAGCTTGAGAAGGCAGAAAAATTTATTTTTCTGGAATATTTTATAATCGATGAGGGTAGGGTGTGGGACAGTGTTCTTGAGATACTTCAGAGAAAAGCAGATGAAGGAGTAGAAGTAAGGCTTCTGTATGACGGAATGGGAAGTCAGTTTCTGCTTCCGACTCACTATAACAAATATCTTGAAACTAAGGGTATAAAATGTAAAGTATTTAATGAATTTAGGCCGTTTCTATCGACTGCCCAGAATAACCGCGATCATAGAAAAATTCTTGTAGTAGACGGCATAACCGCTTTTAACGGCGGCATTAATCTTGCTGATGAATATATAAATGAAAAGAAAGATTCGGTCACTGGAAGGATACTGCGGTTATGGTTAGGGGAGAGGCTGCGTGGAGCTTTACCGTTATGTTTATTCAGATGTGGGAGTGGAAAAGCAAGCAGCTTAATAACTATGAGAAATATAAGCCGGATTTTCAGAGCTTTCCTGCTGCGGAGGGATATGTTATGCCCTACGGCGACAGCCCTACGGATAATGAAAATGTTGGAGAGCTTGTATATCTTGATATAATAAATAAAGCTAAAAAATACGTTTATATAACTACGCCTTATCTGGTTATTGATAATGAGATGATAACGGCGCTGGGATTTGCAGCTAAAAGCGGAGTAGATGTAAAAATTGTCGTGCCTCATATAGCTGACAAATGGTATGTGAATTATGCGGGATGGAATTATTATAAGGAACTTATAAAGCTTGGGGTGCAAATTTACGAGTATATGCCCGGCTTTATACATGCCAAAAATTTTGTTTCAGACGATGAAATAGCGACGGTCGGTTCGATAAATCTGGATTACCGTAGCTTATACCTTCATTTTGAATGCGGAACATTTTTGTATAAGGTACCCGCAATATCAAGGATAAAATCAGATTTCAACGATATTCTCGGAAAATGCCGGCGGATTACGCTTAAGGATTGTCAGCAGAGACCGTTGATTAAAAAAATAATAGGCGGACTTTTAAGAATGATTGCTCCGCTTTTGTAAGTAAAGGAGATTAATTATTATGAGCGAATGTACGCACGATTGTTCATCATGCAGTCAGGAATGCAGTGAAAGAAGTAAAGAAAGTCTTTTAGAAAAACCGCATGACCAAAGCAATATAAAAAAGGTTATAGGCGTTGTCAGCGGAAAGGGCGGAGTTGGAAAATCGATAGTATCTTCTATGCTTGCCGTTAATATGAAAAGACTTGGTTATAAAACGGCTGTTCTTGACGCGGATATTACCGGACCTTCAATTCCAAAAGCATTTGGGATAAAGGAAAAAGCCAGCGGCAATGAAAATGGCATTTTACCGGCTGAAAGTAAAACGGGAATAGAGATTATGTCCGTAAACCTTATGCTTGACAACGATACTGATCCGGTTATCTGGCGCGGACCGGTTATTGCCGGAGTTGTAAAACAGTTTTGGACTGACGTTATATGGGGAGATGTCGACTATATGTTTGTAGATATGCCTCCGGGAACCGGAGACGTTCCGCTTACAATTTTTCAGTCTTTGCCGGTGGACGGTATAGTAATCGTGACATCTCCTCAGGATCTTGTTTCAATGATTGTTGCAAAAGCTGTTAAGATGGCTGAAATGATGAATATTCCCATAATCGGAATCGTTGAAAACATGAGCTATGCGGAATGTCCGGATTGCGGCAAGAAAATCAGTATTTTCGGGGAAAGCAGGCTTGAAGAGGTTGCTAAGGAATATAATCTCAGGATTCTGGGAAGACTACCTGTCGATCCCCGTCTTGCTAAGTCCTGTGATAAAGGTGCAATAGAGCTTTATGATGGAAATTGGCTTGATAATGCAACGGAAATAATTGAAAAACTATAAATATTAACGGCTGGTTTATATTGATCTATTCTGATTAAAATTTAAAAGGATTTTATTGGTATGATCTTTATTGATCAGCCGAAAATTATAAGGAGTAAAAATATGGAAAACTATAAATATACTGAAAATGAAATTGAAGAACGCGCTCAAAGGCTTGTTTCTGAAATGACAATTGAAGAAAAATGTGAACAGTTAAAATATGATTCTCCTGAAATTGAAAGATTGGGAATTGATAAGTTTAACTGGTGGAACGAATGTCTTCACGGAGTTGCCAGAGGCGGTACGGCTACAGTATTTCCTCAGGCTATAGCGCTGGCCGCAATGTTTGACGAGCAGGCGGTGTCACAGGCTGCTGAAATAATTGCCACAGAAGCCAGAGCTAAATATAATCAGTCAAAAAAGCGCGGAGATATTGATCTTTACAAAGGTTTAACTTTCTGGACTCCGAATATAAATATTTTCAGGGATCCAAGATGGGGAAGAGGTCAGGAAACTTACGGAGAGCA
>ERZ860023.299-NODE-299-length-31878-cov-1.808975_pt1 | contig 31878 bp, 38 predicted proteins | sample MGYA00509983_ERZ860023 | MGnify/ENA primary metagenome ERZ860023 (study PRJEB30046, sample SAMN00715180) | human gut metagenome | study: EMG produced TPA metagenomics assembly of the A metagenome-wide association study of gut microbiota in type 2...
TGACCCCCGCCGTTTCTGCCGGAGCCTGCAATATCTTATCATATATGTCTGCCCAGCCGCTGCGCACACGTCAGATTATCGAACACTACGTCACCGATAAGCGTTACTTCAGCGTGCGCAACTGGATTAAAAGCGGCAGCATCTTCGGCTTTGACTTTATCTTTAAGGAGCTTCCCAAGCAGCTGCTCCCCTTTGACTATGCAGCCTACCGCTCCTATCCCGGCGTACTGCAGGTAGCAGCCACCGATATCGTCAACGGCGAAAGCGTCTGGTACGATCAGGAAGCAATGGGTCAGGACTTTATTCCTGTGCGTGCTTCTTCTTCCATGCCCTTTGTCGCACCTGTTGTCAAGCATGAAGGACGTGCGCTGCTCGACGGTGCGCTGCTGGCACCCATTCCCTACCAAAAAGCACTCGACGCAGGCTACAAAAAGCTGATTGTAGTGCTCACACGCAACGAAGGCTACCGCAAGAAAAAAGGCGTGCCTAAATTCCTGCTTAAATCAGTATACAAAAAATATCCCAAGCTGTGGGAAATTATGGAGCAACGCCCCAAGCTCTACAACGAGCAGCTGGAGGCTGTCGAGCAAATGGAACGTGATGGCAAGGCTGTCATCATTCGCCCGCAGATTCCGCTCACAATTGATAAATTCGATATCAAGCCGCACAAGCTGCTGGCACTGCATGACCACGGCATCGGCTGCGGACTTGCTGCAATCGATAGAATAAAAGAATTAGAACAGTAATAAATTCTTTTACCAAAGCTATATTGAGTGTATAATATATCCTATAATAAGGAATAACAAACAATCCATTCTTTATTCCTTGGAGGTTCATATGAAAATAAGGCTTGGCGTTATCGGCGAAGAACATAATATAAATATCCTGCAGGAAGTCATAGAAGAATATAATGACTACGAAATTACTACATTCATTGATCCCGACGGAACACATACACTGAATATTATCGATACCCACCAACAGGAGGTTGACTCCTGGCTCGTCTTTGACCAGATAAATTATCTGCATATAAAAAACTGGGGCAAAGCACAAAAGCCTGTCTACTATATTCCTTACCGCGGTGCCAGCTTTTATAAAACGCTCTGCACTGCTATTTACCACGGCTTTAAAATCGATGAATTAAGTATAGATACAATACCCTATTATGACATTACCCGCGCTCTGGATGATATGCAGATAAACTATAACGTTATCAATCATTTATCCGATGAACATGGTGCCTTATCGCTCCACGGATATGCTGCTTTTCATCGTGAGCTCTTTAAAAAGGGCATCACTAAAGCTGCTGTCACCAGAAGCTGCTATGTGAAAAGCCTATTGGAGTCAGAAGGCATTCCGACCTTCTGTATTATGCCGGTGCGTGTTACCGTACGCAATATTTTAAACGTAATTTTAACGCAATTCCGTATAAAAAAACTCCGGGAAGGCCAAATTGCCGTGCAGGTATTCAGCTTTAATCTGCTGGGAGATAAAGATAATTTTTATTCCGTAGATGACTTATACAGCCGGGAAATCGCTATCTCGCAAAAGCTCATCAGCTACACCAAAAACATCAGCGGCTCATTGAAGCCCGCCAACGAAGGTAATTTTTATATTTTCACCACGCGCGGCAGCTTAGAGCAGCTCACCAACAGCTTCACCAGCCTGCCCGAACTGCCGATTCTGCGCGATTTAAACAAAAGCCTGCGTGCCTGCGGCATCGGTATAGGCAACAGTGCCCGTGAAGCAGAATATAATGCCGTTATTGCTTTAAAGCATGCTTGCGCCGATAAAAAAGGCAGCTGGTATGTCGTACTTGACGACAAAACAATCAGCGGTCCTTTAGGAAGCGCACAACAGATAGATTTTCAGTATGCATCAGCACAGTTGGAAGCAGTAAGCAAAAAGACATCTCTCAGTCAAGCCACCTTAAGCAAAATTTGCCATGCGTTGAAAATTTACGGACGCGATGAGCTTAATGCGCAGGAGCTTGCCACAATACTGCAGATTCTGCCCCGCAGCGCCCGTCGCATTCTCACCTGCCTGACGGAGCATGGTTATGCCGAAGAAATCAGCTCGGAAATGCCTGAAACCAAAGGACGCCCACGCAAAATATATAAAATAAAATTATAAACACTCATCCAAAGACTGAGGTTCAGCACCAAACTGTAACCTCAGCCTTTTTATTTTTAAATTATATATACATATATCTCCTATTGACACACTAGGAGAAAAGAGGTATTCTTTAATAAAGGTCTTAGCCTTTATTAGTCTTTTATTATTTGAGGGGGCAAAAACAATGTCAGATACATTATTAGACAAAAACAAAATTTGGCAGCAGATAGACGCCGAAAAGGAAAACATGCTGCAGCTTTGGCAGGAATTAGTTAACGTTGACTGCGGTTCCGGCAACAAAGCAGGCGTTGACTTTATCGCACAAAAAATCGAAGCCATTTTAAAAACACTTGGCTTTACTACAACTCAGGTAGAATTTGAAAAAGCAGGCAACACACTTGTCGGAAACATTGGCGATACCAGTAAAGATTTTATCGTTTTATTAGGTCACATGGACACCGTATTCAAGGACGGCACCGTAGCAGAGCGTCCGTTTAAAATTGTTGACGGAAAAGCCTACGGCCCTGGCTGCCTTGATATGAAGGGCGGTATTGTTATTATGCTGACAGCTTTAAAAGTGCTTTTGGCAAATAATTATACCAAGCATGGTATTAAAGTAATCCTCGCAGGCGACGAAGAAGTAGCTCATTACTTAAGCAATGCTTCCGAAACAATTTTGGCGGAAAGCAAGGGTGCTTTGGCAGCATTTAACTTTGAAACAGGTTTCTTGGATCAGGGCGTTGTCACCAGACGCAAGGGCAGATATGAATTTACCATGGAAGCCTATGGTCGCGGCGCACACGTAGGCAATGATCCGCAAAACGGCCGCAGCGCCATCATTGAATTAATGCATAAGGGCCTTGATATCGAAGCCTTAACTGATTTCGACAAGGGTATTAACTTTAACGTAGGTTTATTCGAAGGCGGTACAGTCAGCAACGCCGTACCGGACTACGCAAAATTAACCTGCGATACACGCTATACCGACTATGCTTTACTGGAAGAATTTTTACCCAAATTACAGGCTATTGCGGATAAGCAATACGTTCCCGATACCAAAACTGTTCTTAAGACTGCTACGGAATTCCAATCCATGGATGAAGTTCCAGGTACCGCTGCTTTGCTTAAATTAGTACAGGAAGCAGCAGCAGAATGCAATTTACCGAAACCTACAGCCAAAGCAGTCGGCGGCGGCAGCGACAGTGCCTATGCTACAGCTGCAGGCGTTCCTACAATTTGTGCTCTCGGCGTACAAGGCGCACGCAACCATACGGCAGAAGAATTTGCTGTTGTAGATACTCTCTTCAGCAGATGCAAACTGTTTGCCACTATCATGCTTAATATCTGAGGTAAATAATTAAGCTTGCAGATGCCTTATTAGCATCTTACATATCATATTCTTCCTACATACCCCTAAAAAGTACCGTCCCGCAAAAATGCCGGGACGGTACTTTTTTATGCTTATTTTATTACCTTTAGTCCTCAATAATCAGACGTCCCTCAAGCTCACGTTTGAGGTGCTGATGCGTCATAAAGTATTCCTCAATCACATCGCGGTACGAGGTCGCCAGCACGCGTACTCTGCCGTTGGCTTCGGCCTCCTCCGGCGTAATATCCAAAAACGGCTTCAGGCTGCTGTAGTGATATTTGCACAGGCCAATCTTGTAAATCTGCTGCGCTCCCAAAGGCTTGCCATCAAATGTCAGCTCCTTGAAGCATTGGCCGCTGCGGCTCCATACTACATGCATTCCCTGTGCAGCTGATAAAATTCCGTATGCTCGCCGGTAAAGGCCTCCTCGCGCAGGAAGCGCTTAATCATGCGCGTCAGCTGCTCGCCGGTAACCGGCAGCATATATACAGCTTCATCATAGGGGAAGCATTCGGTAAAATCGCTGTATAGCACTACCGGTCCCAGATTATAACTGCGGATAGCACCGGAGCCCATCAGCATAACATCAATACCAAGGCTCTCCTGCAACGCATCCGCTACCAAACTGCCAAGAGGAGTTTCCTGAATTCTGGAAGGATGCTCCAGCTTGCGGGCAAAGCGGGTAACCAGTCTGCCGTACTTTTTATCTGTCAAATCCTTGTAGTGCATAATGAAGTTTTCCAGGCTCTCATCACGCGGGCAATGGGTTTCATCGATAGGCACAGTCGACCAGGTATAGGTATCCACCGCATTCAGGTCGGTATCTACCATAATATCGAAGCGGCCGATCTGGTCAGTACCGGTTCCGGCCTGTACAATCAGGATATCATTAACCTTTACCGGATGCTCCAAAAAGGTATGCGAATGACCGCCGATAATAACGTCAACGCCCCAATCTGGATCAAGCATTGCCGCCAGTTTTTTATCCTCTTCGAAGCCGATATGCGTAAGAATAATCGTAAAATCGATATCGATTGGATTGTAGGTATTACAAATACGGCCGATTTCCTCTGCCGCCTCGCAGATATCTACAAAGGAACCGATTACCTTATCCATCTTCGTCTGCGCCAGTACGTCCTCGGTAATTATGCCGATGAAAAGAATCTTCATTCCATCGATATGCGCGATATAAAACGGCTGGAAAAGACGCTTATTATTCGTGCGGATGTGAAAGTTCGCATTGATAATCGGGAAGTTAGCGCATTTTTCGATAAACAGCAGATGCGACAGACCGTAATCTACCTCATGGTTACCAATGGTCACAACGTCCGGTCCCAGCAGATTCATAATCTCAATGGTCGATACGCCCTTGTATTCCGCATCAATTACGGAGCCACGGAACATATCTCCGGCAATGCAGTAAATAACATTCTCTTCTTCTACTCTTACTTTATTGATATAGCCGGAAAGCATGGATACGCCGCCGACGAGCTTATTATCAATTCTTTCAGCCAGGAAATCACCATGCAGGTCATTGGAATGTAAAAGTGTCAGCTTTTTTAAATTTTTCATAGTAGCACCTCATTTCCTGCAGTTACTGTATTTTTGGTAATTTTATTATAAGGTAAACCCGGCAAATTGCCCCTACCCCAAAAGCGTTTTTCGGGTAGGAAGAAGCAAATTTTTTATTATTTTCGGCTATTTTTCCATCTGCTTTACTTTTCGGCCGATACATAGTATGATATTTTCATCTGAACTTATCAATTTATCCGATATACCGAATTTCATTATAGTCAAAAATTTTCTTGGGCTTTTCTGTCAGAAAGGATTTTCTGCTATGCTAACCTACAGCTTTGCCGATTTACATGGTGAGAGCATGTATGCTCATCTCTACAAATGCATTAAAAACGATATCACCAACGGTGTCCTCCATGCTGAGGAAAAACTGCCCTCCAAGCGCATGCTGGCCAAAAATTTAGGCATCAGCCTCATCACCGTGGAAAATGCCTACGCCCAGCTCGTTGTCGAAGGCTACATCTATTCGCAGCCCAAGCGCGGTTACTACGTAGCGCGCATTGAGCAGCAGCCTCTGCCGGTAAAAGCAGAACGCAAAGCAGCGCCGTCACTTAAACCACAAGCAACGGCGCAAAGCGTCAGCTTCGCCAAAAGCAGCGTTCCGCCGGACACCTTTCCCTATAACATCTGGGCACGCCTTCTACGTAACACGCTCACCACAGCAGACGAGCACGCCCTCATCAGCGACACCAGCGCCGGCGGCGTTTTGCCGCTGCGCCAGGCGCTCGCCCGACATCTTTACCAGTTCCGCGGCCTAAACATTGCGCCCGAGCAGATTATCATCGGCGCAGGCACGCAGACGCTGTACAACCTCATCGTGCAGCTTTTGGGGCGCAGCCACGTCTACGCACTGGAAAACCCCGGCTATCCGCAGCTGGCAGCCGCCTATCAGGCCAACGATGTTTTCTGCCGTTATCTGCCCATGGACGCACAGGGCATCCGCGCCGACGTTCTGGAAAACAGCGGTGCCGATATTCTGCACATCAGCCCTTCGCACCAATTCCCTACCGGCATTGTTATGCCCGTCAGCCGTCGCTACGAATTGCTGCGCTGGGCAGCAAAAAAAAGCAGTCGTTATATCATCGAAGATGATTACGACTGCGAATTCCGCCTGTTCGGCAAGCCTATTCCGCCATTGCAGAGCATTGATACCGAGGAAAAGGTTATCTATATCAACACCTTTTCCAAAACACTGGCACCAACCTTCCGTATCAGCTACATGCTGCTGCCACCGCACCTGGCATCGCTGTTTTATGACAAACTGGGCTTTTATTCCTGTACTGTATCTAATTTTGAGCAGTTTACGCTCGCTAAATTTATCGAGGACGGTTACTTTGAACGCCACATCAACCGCATGCGCACCTACTACCGCAGCAAACGCGACCGCCTGCTGCAGTATCTGACGCAGTCCGCTGTTGCTCCCGCACTTGCAGTAGAAGGCGAGGACAGCGGTCTGCATTTTCTGCTGCATCTTGCTACCGACGCCAAGGATTCCCAGCTTGTGCAGGCTGCAGCCGCCAAGGGCATTCAGATTAAATTTCTTTCGGACTATTATCATGAAAAGGTCGGTGACAGCTCGCACACCCTGCTGATGAATTACACCGGTCTATCGGATGATAAACTGTATCCGGCCTTAAATACCCTGTTTGCCGTGCTGAAGCCTTATCTGAAGCTGTAATTATTTTTCAGCACACAGACTGACAAAATATTCGTGGATAGCCGTGCTTTTAGCTGCATCCAGCTCAGGGTGGAAGGCCAGAGCCAGCTGCTTACCGTACTGTGCCGCCACAATGTGCTCATCTATGGTAGCAAGTACCTCTGCGCCTGTACCCACGCTATCAATATACGGCGCACGGATGAAGGTCATCGGCACCTTGCCCAGCTTGCCGAATTCAGCCTCGGTATAAAAGCTGCCCAGCTGTCTGCCGTAGGCATTACGCTTCACGGTAATAGGCATAGTAGCCAGATGCACCTTGCTGTCGTTCGTCAGCTTTTCCGCCAACAAAATCATTCCCGCGCAGGTTGCCAGCACCGGCAAGCCCTGCGCTATTTTTTTCTGCAACGGTGCAAACATACCAAGCTCATGCAGCAGCTTACCCTGCACTGTACTTTCGCCGCCCGGCAGGACGATGCCGTCCAGGGGCTGCTCCAAATCCGGCAGCTGACGCAGCTCCACAGCTTCCGCACCAAGCTGCCGCAGCGCCTGCACATGCTCAATAAATGCACCCTGCAGTGCTAAAACGCCGATTCTCATTATTTACCACGCTCCGCCATCAGCAGCTGAATTTCCTGCTCGTTGATGCCTACCATAGCTTCGCCCAAATCCTCGGACAGCTCTGCCAGCATCTTAGCATCGTTGAAGTTGGTTACTGCTTTAACAATAGCCTGCGCACGCTTTGCCGGGTCACCGGATTTAAAAATACCGGAGCCTAAGAATACACCCTCGGCACCCAGCTGCATCATCAGCGCTGCATCAGCCGGAGTTGCTACACCGCCTGCCGCAAAATTTACTACCGGCAGACGTTTATGCTCGTGTACATAAACCACTAAATCATACGGCACCTGCAGCTCCTTGGCAGCATTGAACAGCTCGTTTTCTTCCATAGCGGCAATTTGCGCAATTTGCTGATTCATTTTGCGCATATGACGTACTGCCTGTACAACGTCACCGGTACCGGGCTCACCCTTGGTACGGATCATGGATGCACCCTCGTTAATACGGCGCAATGCTTCGCCCAAATCCTTGGCACCGCAGACAAACGGTACGTTAAACTTCGTTTTATCGATATGGTAAACATCATCAGCCGGAGAAAGCACCTCGCTCTCGTCGATATAGTCAATCTCCAGAGCCTCCAGAATCTGCGCTTCTACAAAATGACCGATGCGCACCTTTGCCATAACAGGAATAGAAACAGCGTTTTGAATTTCCTTAATCAGCTTCGGGTCGCTCATGCGTGCTACGCCGCCTGCTGCACGGATATCAGCAGGAATCTTTTCCAGCGCCATAACAGCACAGGCACCTGCTGCCTCCGCAATACGCGCCTGCTCCGGTGTCGTAACATCCATAATTACGCCGCCCTTTAACATCTGTGCCAGCTGTGCATTTAATTTATAACGTTCGTTCATTGTGAACACCTCCAATATATATGCAAATAATAGGTTATGTGTAGTATTATACCTACATCTGAGCTTATTAGTATATTCATTTCTCATCAATTTACTATGTTCAGTTTTAATATAGGTTTTTTCACAGCTTACACAAACATCATGCTAAGCAACGCCTGAAGCGTTGCCGCAGACAGCAAAAAAAAGCAGTCGCTTTATCATCAACGATGATTGCGACTGCTTTTGCATAGCTTCAGCAAGCTCCATAATGTATTTGCATCACTGTATTCTTTATACCAACAATATTAGCATTTTTCAACTGATGAATGTTATTAATTTAACATCTGGCCTCACATTTTTATGCAAAACTGAACTCTTATTACTGTACTATATTTAATTATAAAATCCTGCTCTTTATAGAGCATTCAACAAAAATTTAATGCCGGTAATCAGCACCAGTACGCTCGCCAGCTTCATCAAAATGCCGGACTGCAGCCTTTGCGCCAAAGCTACACCACCCTGAGCACCGACAAAGGCACCCGCACCAATCGCCAGACCGCTGCTCCACACAATATGCCCCAGCATAGCATGCGACACTAAGCCTGCAAGCGAGGAAACTGCCAAAATGCAGGTAGAAGTAGCAATGGCCACGTGCACCGGGAAATTCAGTACATAAACCATAAAGGGAACGTGGACGATACCGCCGCCGATGCCCAAAATGCTGGCCAAAAAGCCCACACCGACGCTGCAAAGAACGCACAGCTGCCAGTTATAGACTTCCGGCACCTCACCGGCCGTCTTACCCGCCGCCTCCTTATTAGCCTTACGATACATATTTATCGCTGCCAGCACAAAGAAAGCGCCAAATACCAGATAAAAAAGCCTGCCCTGCAGATATTCTGCGGCATAGCTGCCTAAGAATGCACCGGGAACGGTAGCCACGGCAAATTTCAAGGCCGCATCTACGCAAACCTTCTTCTGCCTGATATAACCCCAGGTCCCCGAAACAGCATTCATCAATACCACCAGCACCGAAGTACCGATAGCCAGCTGCGGTTCATAATGCCAGACAAATACCAGCAGCGGTACAATCACCATACCGCCGCCAATGCCTAAAAGCGCCCCCAATAAGCCAACTAAAATACCTAAGGCCAAAAAGCCTGCTACTTCCATCTGCATCACTCTCATTCTCTCATAATTCTCATTGCAGATCAGCTTGTTTTTTCTTTAAATGTCTAAATCTCTCATCGGTCAAAAGTTTCCTTGACCTGTATTCTCATATATTCCGTAAGTATTCAAAAATAATTGCGGAACAGCAAATATTTTACACCTAAACAGTCAAAAAAGGAAGTACCTGTAATATAAATTACTCAGGAAAAGTTAATTTTTTTCAAGCTACCGCCAGACATGGCAGCATCATACCCTTGCAGCCGTCAAAAGTGGAAGGTAACAGGGCTCACAAGAAAAAGCGGCAGCCGCCACCGGCGACTGCCACATACATCAGCTTCGTTCTGAAATTATTCGGCAACTACCATAACCTTGAAGGTAGCAGTTACATCGGTATGCAGCTTAGCAACAGCGGTGTATTCGCCTAAGCCTTTAACTGCGGATTTCAGCTCGATTTTACGACGGTCAATGTTCAGACCGGTTTGCTTAATCAAAGCTTCGGCAACATCCTTGGAGGTTACGGAGCCAAACATTTTACCGTTTTCACCCACGCGTACCTTCATGGTTACTACAACCTTTTCTACCTGTGCGCCCAAAACAACAGCCTCGTCCTTAGCCTGAGCAGCACGATGCTTAGCGGTTGCCTGGTCCTGTTTAGCCTGGTTGAGGTTAGCTGCGGTAGCTTCCTTAGCCAATTTACGCGGCAGCAGGTAGTTGCGGCCATAACCTTCGGCGGTTTCTACGATTTCACCTTTCTTGCCTAAGCTTTTAACATCTTGTAAAAGAATTACTTTCATCTGTTCGACACTCCTCTAACTGTTTTTTAGTCAGCGCGATAATCTGCGCTTCTACATCCCTGGCACGTTTATTTGCCAGCTGCACACCGGCCACCGTCTGATGACCGCCGCCGCCCAGCTCTTCCATAATTACCTGCACATTGACGCTGCCGTCACTGCGGGCACTTATGCTCAGGGAACCATCTTTATATTCAACAATTGCCATGCCTACAGCTACACTCTCAATAGTAATCAGAGTATCCGCTGTCTGCGCGGCAAGCACGGAAGACATAGTATCATTATCTGCATTACGCATAATTGCAATGGATAAACCGGGTATCGGCATTTTAGCCCCAGCAATCAGCTTGGCCTTTTGCTGTACAAAGCTCAAATCATCCTTAAACAGCTGGCGTATCAGATTCGGATTAGCACCGCAGCGGCGCAGCAGAGCGGCAGCCTCAAAGGTACGTTCGCCTGTCTGCACATTAAAGTTTTTCGTATCCAGGACAATACCGGCATACAAGGCAGTTGCCTCCGCCGAGTAATATCCAGTCTGTCATCAAAATAACCAATCAGCTCCGTTACCAGCTCACTGGTAGACGAGCTGGAAGGCTCCAGATAAAGCAGCGTTGTATCACCGATAATATCCTCGGCACGACGATGATGGTCAATAATAATGCGGTTCTTGGCTGCCTGCAGCACAGCCTTGCTGGCCGAAAGCACCTCGCGGTGATGGTCGACAATAACCAGAAGGCTCTTATTGGTAACCAGCGGCAAAGCATCCGCACCGCTCAGCATAATATCTATATACTTAGTTTCGTTAGCCGAAAGAATGATGTTCTCATTATCCAGCACCTCGGTAATACGCTTATAATAGGCATTATGCTCGCTGCTGACAATATAGGTTTCCTTGCCCAGCGACAAGCCCAGCTTAGTCAACCAATGGTAGCGCCTATGGCATCGTAATCCTCATTGACGTGTCCCATAACAAAGATACGGTCGGCCTGGAGCATCTGCTCATGAATCGTCTGCGCCACGATACGGGCACGTACACGCGTACTTTTGGCACCGACACTGCTCGTGCCGCCAAAGAACTGCGTATTCTTATCCTTCATAACAACAGCCTGGTCGCCGCCGCGTCCTAATGCCAGATACAGGCTCTTATTGGCATTGCCGATAAGCTCCTCCAGCGTAACGCCGTCACAGGCTACGCCTATACTTACAGTCGGCGGTATTTTATTGCCGCTGCGGATTTCGCGCACCTTATCTAAAATCATAAACTTATCTTCCATCATGTCCATTACGGCAGACATTGAAAAGCCCATCAGACTGCTTTCCTTGTTCATACGGCAGATAAAACCCTGCTTGGAGGCAGCCCACTTGGTCAGCAGCTCATTGATTTCGCCATTCAAATTGGCCATATTGGTTTCACTCAGCCCGCGCATAACCTCTTCGTAGTTATCAAAGCGCACATAGGCCAGGCACAGCTTATTATTGCTGTATTTCTGGCGCAAAAGCTCATAATCCGTGATATCCGTCAGATACAGCATCAGGCCGCTGGAGGTATTTTCCTTTTTGCTGTGATGCTCCTGCGTTTCTACACTGTAATAGCGCATACGATAATAGTGGTCCTCAATCTGAATAACCTGCTCTCCGTCACGCACGCTCATCAGCTCAAAAGCATTCTGTGCCAACGGCAGAATTTCCTCAGGCTTTTTGCCCTCCAGATTACTTTTGCCTGTCCAGGCGGCAAATAATTCATTTTTCCATTGCAGCTTGCCATCTTTGGAAAAAACTGCAATGCCTACATCCAGCTTGCGCACCGCAAAATGGTTGGTACGTTCAATATTGCGGATAATATTATCCAGATAACTGCTGAAGAAGATTTCCCTGTTAATAAGATTTTGGCGGCTGAAATAGTATATAACACCAAAAAGAATCAGTGCAGGAAAAATCAGCTTGGGCTGCAGATAGCAGACTAATATTGCCAGCAGCACAATTATCAGCAAATAAATATTAGTATCCGCTTTGGAATTCATATTCCGGTTAAACCTACTGAACATCATTTTCACCTCAAATCCGGCACAGCTGCCGAACTTTACCTTTGTTTTCTGAATCTGCTTGCAGGACGGATTTTCCTGAAGTCCATAACAATATCAAAGGCACCTACATAAACCATAATCTGAGTAAAGATAGGAACTATAAAGAGCAGCGCTATACCGATATTTGCCCACCAACGCGGCTTGTGCTTTGTTTCTACAAACCAGTACAGCAGCACGATGCCCTGCAAAACCAACACAAAGCTGCAGACCGTCTGTACATTGACAGACAGCGTATACATCCAGCTTGCCTGATCATGCTGATAATAATAGGTTACCGCAAACAAAGACGCAGCATAAGGCCACAAAATCCAGCCGGGAACCTGCAGCATCGTAAACGGCGGAAAAGCTTCAAAGCTTTCACCCAGCTTCGTCAGAATCTTTTTGGCAGCCATATAGTTCACAAAGGCCATCAGCGGCGCACACATCAGAAAAGCACCAGGCATAATAATGCGCATCAGCGCAGCATTTCGGCATAACCGTCGACAGTCTTTTTGATATCGGCCTCGCTCATGCCATGCTCGCGGTAATAAACCGTCAGCTGCTCCAAGCTTTGGTGGAAGGAGCTGAACATCATCTCAATCGGGTCAATACCCAGTACCCAGAAGCTCAGCACAATATTCAGAACCAGCGCAATTACCGCGCCGACACTGCCGTAAAGCATCATTTTCATCGGCGGCAGATGACGTCGCATGCACTCGCCTAAAATCAAGCCCAAAAGGCCAAAAATAGCCGCCAGGAAAAAGGCATTAATCGGGCTGATAATCATCGCAATAATCACGGTAGCAACCAGCAGCGTCATAATGCTCCATTTCAAGCCATGACGGCAGCCGCAGATGACGATAGGCAGGGGCCAGACGAAATTAACAAAAGCACCCAGCACAGGCACATACATACTTATTAAAGCCATAACGATGGCAACGGCAGCCCAAATACCGGCCTCAACCATGGCAGATGTTTTACGAATCACAGGTTATCCTCCTTTATGGATATATTTCTTCAATATATTATTGTACTACATCAACCGCTGAAAAGCAAAGGCTTTACACCCGCAGACAAGCCGTATTGTGTATTTCATACAAAAATGGTATAATATATATAACGTTCTTGTACAGTAATGACTACCGTACATAGGCGTCTTTTATTTTTTCAAAGAGGGGTTTTAGCTTGCATAAGCAATATTTTCCGCAGCGCTGCTGCATGTTTCTCGTCGGTATCTTTACCATGACACTCGGCATTGCTCTTTCCTGCAAGGCTGATTTAGGCACATCACCCATTTCCAGTGTACCATGGGTTCTGAGTATGTTCATGCCCTGGAGCATAGGTGAAATAACCATCGTCCTGAATTTGCTTTTTATCATCGCACAGCCCATTCTGCTGCGGCAAATTTACTGGCGTGAGCTGTTAGGCCAGCTGGTAACACTGCTCGCCTTCGGCTACTGCATAGATTTTTCGATGAACCTGTTGAGCTGGGTAGCACCGGATACCTTATTTTGGCAATGGTTTGACTGCATCCTTAGCACCATCATCCTTGCCTTCGGCGTTTTTCTCTGCATCCGCGCTAAAATTTTTGTTGCCGCCGGTGAGGGTATCGTACTGGTTATTTCTTTTATCAGCAAAATTAAATTCAGCATCATCAAAAACTGCTTCGACTGCTCGCTCGTCGCTATCAGCCTGGCAATTTCCTTTATGCACTTCGGCGCTATGCGCGGCGTAGGCGTAGGCACGATTGCCGCAGCCATCCTCGTCGGCCGCTGGATACAGCTTTACAGTAACAAGCTGCATATTTTCGATAAATGGAGCATCTTAGAGTAAGATTTTTTCTTACTCTAATTATTTCGTTTTAATTTTCTGAATTTTTCTTGTTTTCTGCAAGATTGTATGTTATAATCCATTACAACAGCTGTTAGTATAATATTTATCAAAGAAGGTGCTAATTTATGCTCAGTATTGGTACAGTAAAATGGTTTAATAATAACAAAGGCTATGGATTTATAGAAGCACGCAACGGTCAGGAGGTTTTCGTTCATTTTTCAGCCATCCGTTCCGACGGCTATCGCTGTCTTCAGGAGGGCCAGCGTGTTTCCTATCATCTTTCACGCGGTAAACACGGCCCGATGGCATTGAACGTATCGCCGATTATTTAAGCCTAACAGAAAAGCTTGTTATGTGCTTTATGTACTAAAAAACCGGTGGAGGTTTACCGTCAGGTAAGCTTCCACCGGTTTTTCTATTTAAGGCTGAGTTATGTCCCAGCAACTTTTTATGCCAACTTCACTCTTCTTAAAGCTTTACGTCCAGCGAAGCGCTCACGCCCACGCCCTGTACACGGTTAACATTTTGATAAGACACATTATCTACCGGAATCAGCACCTTGCAGCGTACTCCTAACAGCGTCTGCTCAATCATCAGCGCCGCCTTCACCTGATCAACCTTAGACTGCGGGCCGGAAACCTGCGCCGCACCGGCACGGCTGCCGTCACCGACAGAAATAACAGGTACTACCTTCGTAGCATCCGTCGAGCTTACACCGTACTTAGCCGTTACAGAGTTAATTGCGTTATTCAACGCCGGAGCGGTAGCATCTACAGCATAACCGATAACGCCGCCCTTGAGAACCTTATCAAAAATACCAGCCTGCGCTGCAGGCATACTGTTACCTAAAACAAAACCGCACACAAGTGCTGCCGCAATCCATTTTTTATTTCTCATAACGCATACCTCCTAGAATACTTATTATATTCGACAAGCAGCGTCAAAAGCCTTGCAAGTATTCTGTGAAATTAAAGTAACGAGATTGTTACTGCACAAGCCTTGCATTACCCTATAATCTGACTGCATCCATAAAGGCTGCCAAACTGACATTTTACCAACAATCTTGATTTTAAAGCACAAAAGGCTATTTTAACACCCTACATGTACAACAGCCCTTATCATTTTGCTTATTATATATTATATTCTCATCTATCTTTCCGCTACCATCAGTCCGTTATCATGAACGCGCAGAGGCACCTTCAAAACCTGACCGGGATAAATATGCTTAGAGTTAAGTTTGTTCGCCTGTTCAATGCGGAAAATAACCTCACGCACATCCTCACGCGCTTCTGTATGACGACCGGCAATTTCCCACAGTGTTTCGCCCTCAGCGACAGTCACCGTATATTCCTTATAAACAGGTTCATCAGCAAACACAGCACTATATCCGGCATAAAGGAAACAAGCACAGCAGATAATACTTAAAAACTTTTTCATATCTATCACCACCTAATAAATCTCTGTTTGCTTATATTATAGTGTGCCGTACGAACTTTGTCAACACTTTTATGAATTTTTGTTTGTTAATTGTCGATTCTTTGCGAACATATTTCCAAACATCAATATTGTTTATGCGTCATATATAAAAATCAACGCAGCAAAAAAGGCATCACCTCTCGGCAATGCCCTTTTACTTAATATATGCTACTCTATATCGAAAATTTTGCCCGGATTCAGGATATTATTGGGATCCAGGGCTTTTTTAATCGCACGCATCATTTCCAGCTCATCGGGATTAGTGAATTCCTCCATCAGCTGTTTGCGTTTATAGCCAATACCATGCTCCCCGCTCAAGCGTCCGCCGTGTGCGTAAATAAAGCGGTACAGCTCCTGCTGGTTGGCTTTGACTCTGGCATCCCAGTCCGCATAATCCTCCTGCTTCAGGATATTCAGATGGATATTACCGTCACCGGCGTGGCTGGCAATGCGTGTTACCAACTGATACTTATCGGCCAGACGCAAAATTTCCGCCAGCAGCGCAGGCTCATGATCTACCGGGCAGACAACGTCCTCCTTGCAGACAATCAGGCTTTCCGCACGTACTGCTTCGGCGAAGGCCTTGCGTGCCTGCCAGATTTTATCATGCTCCGCTACTAAGACATCTCCGGCACCGTTTTCCGAGCAGATTTCATCCATCGTGCAAGCTTTTCATCCAGGTCATCCTCGCTGGTGCCTTCCACTTCTACGATAAGATAATTGCCCTTGTCACTGCCCTGCAGCGTTGTACCGAGATAACGCTCTACGGATTTAATAGTGATATTATCCATGTATTCTACGCAGGTAGGCATAATACCGGCCATAATCAGCTTGTTTACCGTGCCGATAGCATCCTCAGGGGATTCAAAAACAGCCAGCAGATCCATGCTGTACTTAGGCAACGGCAGCAGCTTCACGGTAATCTGTGTAATGATACCAAGAGTACCCTCACTGCCGATTATCAGCTGCTCCAGGCAATAGCCTGTAGTCTGCTTCTGCAGGCGTGCTCCCAGCTGCACAATCTTGCCGGTAGGATTTACCACCTCAACGGCATATACCTGATGACGCGTAGTACCGTATTTAACCGCGCGATTGCCACCGGCATTGGTTGCCACATTGCCGCCGATAAAGCAGGAATCACCGCTGCAGGGGTCGCCCGCATAAAAGGCTCCCTTAGCCGCAGCCGCAGCCTGCAGGTCCGATGTGCGCACACCCGGCTCTACAACCGCATACATAGCATCAGCATTAACCTCGATAATTTTATTCATCTTTTCGAGCGAAAGCACTACACCGCCGTAAATGGGTACTGCACCGCAGGCAAGACCTGTGCCTGCGCCGCGGGGCACAACCGGGAAGTGATATTCATTAGCCAGCTTGACCACGGCTGCCACCTGTTGTGCATTTTCCGCAAACACAACAGCCTCAGGCATATGATGATAAGCCGGGTCAGTTACTTCATCATGGGCATATATTTCCATCTGCCCTGCATCAGTCACAACATTCTGCACGCCGACCAAAGTCTGCAGCTTGGCAATTATTTCATTAGACAGCTTGTTATACTCCATAATTCAGTCCTCCTCATTTGCAACATTTATATGTTAAACTACTCTACGCTTATTTTATCACAAACAGCGACATTTATAACAGTAAATCTTTTTAGTGCACCAGCCACATATAAAAAGGTATGGCAAAAACTGCCAGCACCGTACTTACCGCAGTCAGCATAGCGGCATATTTATAATCGCCGCCGTAGCCTTTGGCTACAATCGCCGTATTAGTCATCGCCGGCATCGCCGCCATAATGACAAATACCTTTTCCATCATCGGCTCCAGATGGAAAAACGGCAGGATAAGGAAAACTATCCAAGGACAGATTAAATAGCGTCCCAGCATAGCAACTACCAGCTCCTTGCCTACGGCAATTTCTTCCCAACGGGTTTTGCTCATGGCAATACCGATGAACAGCATCGCCAGCGGCGTAGTCATACTGCCCAGATAATGAAAGGACTTGAAAACCGGCTCAGGCAGATTCCATTCCAGCAGTACCATCACTACGCCCAGCATAAAGCCATCAGCGGCGGCGACATAATGCTTTTCAGTGTCTTACGGCTGAAAAGCGGCATTGTTACGCCATTACTGCTTGCCAAATCATGAAAGCCGATAGTCCAGAAAAGAGTGGTGTTCACCATGTAGTAAATCATAATATACGGCGCACCTGCATCACCGAACAAGGCTATACCTAACGGCAGGCCGATAAAAATAGTGTTGGAAAAGCTGACACAAATTGAAAAAATCCCTCTGTGCTCCCGCGGAACACCTATCAGACGTCCGAGCAGCCTGCTGATAAAATAGCCTGCCAGCATCGAAATAACCGGTACAATCAGGCCATGTGAAAGCGTAATGAGCTGGTCATGCTTAAACTGCCCCAAAATATTGGTCAGCATATATGTAGGCAGGCAGACATAATTCACCAGCCGCGAAATCAGCGCCACACTTTCCTCACTGAACCAACCCCTGCGCTCCAAATAAAAGCCGACAGCAATCATCAGCATGATGGTCAGCACACCGTTTAATGCATGTAAAACTATTTCCATTGTTTATTCCCCTCTTAAGATAAAAATTGCCGAAGCAGTCAGCTTCGGCAATGAAGATTATAGATTTTAGTTTTTGGATTTTTTTACTTCTTCCAGTTTGTTTTTCATCCAGTCAATCATTGCTACCTTACCAAAATCGTGCCAGGTTTCACATTCGGTATTTTTGGCAATATACTCATTCCATTTATCCTGATTAACATTTTCTACTTCCATCAGATTCATAATGCCAAAGCCGCTGCGCCAGATCATATCATCCATAGAAGTAAATTTGCTGTTTTCCTGCAAAAACTTAGGATTGAATAATTCCTGGAAGGATACCTTGTTCAAAATCTTGCCCAATTCCTTATCCTCGGTAAAAATTCCCAGATAATGCTTAAAGGTTTTATCTAATTTATTTTTTTCCATCTTGCTTCCTCCAAAAATAATTGTATAAGGGTATTTTAACACAAAAGCAATAAAATGGCACTAGCATTTTCATATTCCGTGTACAGAATCATTAACTTATGCCCGCATAACACAGATATGATAATCATTATTGAATTCCTACTAAATTCATAGTAGAATATAGTCATTAGAAAGGTTGTGACCGTAATGAAAATTTCTACCAAGGGACGTTATGCCCTGCGATTGATGCTCGATTTAGCAATCAACCACACCGGTAGCTATATACCCTTAAAAACAGTTGCCCAACGGCAAAATATTTCCGATAAATACTTAGAGCAGATTATTCACCAGCTGAGTAAAGCAGGCTTTGTCCAAAGCGCCCGCGGCGCTCAGGGAGGCTATCGTCTGGCGCGCACGCCTGATGAATACACTGTCGGTGAAATTCTGCGCACAGTCGAGGGCAGTCTTGCTCCCGTATCCTGCCTGGACTGCAAAACACCCTGCGATCAGTTTGATTCCTGTATCACCATCGGTCTGTACAAAAAAATTCAGCAGGCCATTGACGGCGTAGTTGACCACACTACGCTGACGATATGATTAATGATTACCGTGCCAAGCATCCGCAGGCTGAAAATATTTAAAAGCGAGCCAAGCACCCGTATTTTATAGAAAAACAACAAAGCATTAGGAGGACAATAATATGAACAGAGAAGAAGCCTGGAATTTATTACGTCAATATAACAAGGAATCCTTTCATCTGCGTCATGCGCTGACTGTAGAAGGCATTATGCGTTACTTTGCCAAGGAGCTTGGCTATGCAGGCCAAGAGGAATACTGGGGCATCGTAGGCCTGCTGCATGACCTGGATTTTGAGCTGTATCCCGAGGAGCACTGCGTAAAATCCCAGGAGCTGATGCGCGAGCACGGCGTAGACGAAAGCATTATCCGTTCCACTGCCAGCCACGGCTGGGGCCTGACTGCCGCTAACATCGAACCTGAGCATCAGATGGAAAAGGTGCTTTTCGCTATCGATGAGCTTTCCGGCTTAATCGGTGCCGCTGCCCTGATGCGTCCTTCCAAAAGCGTACAGGACATGGAGCTGAAATCCCTGAAGAAAAAATTTAAGGACAAACACTTTGCAGCCGGCTGCAGCCGCGATGTAATCAAACAAGGTGCCGATATCCTGGGCTGGCCTTTGGACGAGCTGATGGAAAAAACTATAGCCGCTATGCGTGTAGACGAAGCAGCCATCAACGAAGTCTGCGATAAATTATGAGGCGCACAGCCTTAATCTGCTCTTTGCTGCTCAGCCTTTCAGGCAGCAGCTTCGCCGCCACAGCCGAGGAGCTGTGGCAAAATTACCAGCAGCAGCCTGCTGTAGTTTCCACCACGCCAACTAAACCGGCAACAGCAAGCAAGGCTGACGTTCCAGCGAAAGACGCTGCTGCAGAAAGCGCCGCAGGCGTCGCTCATGAAGCTGCGCCAGCAGCGACAGAGCAAACAGAAACAGCTAAAACAGAAGCACTGACCAAAGTGACGGAAGCAAAATCGGCAACTGCTGACGCCAAAACAGAAGAGCAAGTAGTCGTAACAGAAGCCCCCAAAACAGCGACAGAAGCAAACGCAGCCGAAGCTACGGAAGCAATTGTAAATGAAACGCCAACCAAAACAACAGAAGCCAAAACTGTCGCAGCAGAAACAGCTGCCAGCGCCACAAATGCTACCAAGACACCTGTTGTCGGCAACAAGCCTGTAGCACTCGCTGACAAGCCCAAGCCTAAACCAAAGCTGAATCTGGTAGGCAAGCCGCCGCTGCCCAGGCAGTTCATGCGTACGCCACAGGCAAGCGATTTCATTAGCGTCAGCAGTGAAGCCGGCGGCTATAGTATGGCCGTGCCCAAGGCCTTCGGTGAAAATCCGCTGGCAGGCCTGCCGCAAGCCGAAGGAGCTATGCTTGTGCGCACTGCAGGCAACACTCTGATGCTGGCAGCAACCGTGCTTGACCCTGCGGACACTGCAAGCTTTAAGGCAACAGAAGCTCTGCCTGTCTATGAAAATGCCAAAGTATACTGGCAATGGCAACATGGCAATCAGTTAATATGGACCTGCCGCCTGAGTGCCCACAATGATTATCACGGCAACAAGCTGCTTTTGACCGCGGAAGCTCAGCAGAACGGCAAAACCTACCAGTTGCTGTACGTAATGCCTTCGCTGCAGGCAGATAACTATCTGCCCCAGGCAATTTATTCCTTAGACAGCTTTAAATTGAATCAGCCATAAAGAAAAATCCTCCGACAGCTCGCCAGCTGCGGAGGATTTTCTTCTTTCTCTCTCGTTAATTATGAGTCCGGGGACATTAGCTTTGTTGGGACATTGGCTAAAAGCATGGGGTGTTAAAGGTTAAGAAGAAATAAGCAGAGGGATAACACCATATGCAGACAAACTGTATAACTACGAGAATTTCTATGCAAATTGACTTTTAAAGAAAGGCTTTTTTAGTTAGCTCAGCTTTTTCAGATAAGCTTGTCCTTTTTCATGCTCGGACATAAACTGGAACAGGTAGAGGCCGCACAAGAATAAGAAGATGTTAGGCAGGAAAGGCACATACTCCAGCGAGACAAAATCTGCACCGGGCAGCCCCAGCCATACGTTCCAGTCACCGTACAGGAAGGACGGCAGATGTCCAATTATCTTACCCTGCCATATGATCACGCCATCGGTAAGATGCCTTGTCAAATCATAGGCTATTGCAGATAACAGCCAACCGCAGGAACCGGGAGACTTCTGCAGCCACCAATGAATAGGCTGCACTACCAGATATGCCAGACCAAGGAAGGTAAAGATGCCGAAATAAATGGAATGCTGCGGTGTGAAGATATAGGTGCAAAGCGAAATTGCAGTTCCTACACCCAAAAGGCCCAATCCCCATTTGAGGTAATTGCTGCCCTGGCTGAAGGTCATACCGCACAGAACCACAATGCTCCACAGCGTCAGCCGCTGCCACCAGGCATAATCCCAAGCAGGATTAGCACCCTGAGCAACATTGATATTATACAGGAAGTAGAAAACTGCCAGATTTAAGAAGGCTGCAGCCTTGAGTGCGTTCAGCACCCGGTACTGCTTCTTTTCTGCTTTGCTTTCTGACTGCTCATACATTTTTGCTAATAACTTTTCCATAATACTTACCTCGCTTTCATCTTGGGAGGTGAAGCGCCGCGCAAACCTTAGGGAATATTTATTATTCCCTGTAGTTATAATATAAACTATTCTGTCAGAATTTTCAAGAGGTCAAGTTATAACGTTTGGGCATGCGGTAATTAGTTTTATATAAATTATGCTTTATTAGAATATTAATAATGCATAGCAGGAATAACTATGCCCTGAAAAAGCCAAAAACAGCAGAGGAACTGTAAACATCATTACACTTTCTCTGCTGTTTTGTAACCTAGCTTCTTTTTTTATTTTTTACTTTTCTACACTAAAGGTGTTAGTTAATGCCGCAAAATCCTCCAGGCTGAGTGTTTCCGCTCTGCGCTTGCCGTCTACGCCGGCACGCTGCAGCCACTGCGCACACTGCTCGGAGTTGATGCCCATATTCTTCAGCGAATTGCTGAGCATCTTGCGTCTGAGGGAGAAGGCTGCCTTAACCACGCGGAAGAACAGCGCTTCGTCGCACACCTTTACCGGCGGCTCGGAGCGGCGCTTACACACAATAACAGCCGAATCACCAGCCGGTGCGGGAATAAACGAGGTCGGCGGTACGATAAACGCTATCTCCGGCTCGGTGTAATACTGAATAGCTACCGAAAGCGCACCATAATCTCTGCTGCCGGGTTTGGCAGCCATGCGTTCGGCAACCTCCTTCTGCACCATAGCAACTAAGCGTTCCATGGGCAAACGCTTTTCCAACAGGGCAAAAATAATCGGCGTAGTAATATAATACGGCAGGTTAGCGCACACCTTAAATTCCGGTGCTGCCACCGTTTCCATAATATTTACCTGCAGGATATCGCCATTGACGATGCGAACATTGTCATAGCCCTCCAGCGTAACATCCAGTACCGGCAGCAGGCGTTTATCCAGCTCTACTGCCACAACGTCGGCACCGCTTTCTGCCAGCCCCTGCGTCAGCGTACCGATACCGGGGCCTACCTCCAGCACCTTATCCGCAGGGGACAGCTCTGCTGCCTCTACTATACGGCGCACGATATTTTCATCAATTAAGAAATTCTGCCCCAGCTTTTTATCGGCACGCAGTTTAAAGCGGTGCAGAATATGATTCGTTACCTGGGGAGAAGCAATAACCGGTTTATTCACTATTCACTCTCCAATTTTTCTAAAGCAGCCGTAAATTCTTCACGGCTCACACCATAATGATTCAGGCGTTCCAAAAAGCGTTTGGCATTGCCATAGCCTATACCAAGCTCGGCACCAAGAGCATCACGACGCATAGAAGCACTCTCGCTGCCGTTCAGATTATTTTGGAATAAATCGCGCATGGTAAATTCCTGCTGCGGACGATATTCATGGTGACGCACCTTAGCCAAAGCTTCCAAAATCGCCTCCGGCTGCGCCTGCTCCACGCCTACGTCATTATTGGCAGTTGCCTGACGCTTAGGAATAAACGCCTGACCTGCTTCCGGAAAGCGTTCCGTCAAAAAGCGGCGAATGCGTTCACCGGCACCGTCAGGATCGGTCAGGATAATTATCCCGCGTTTTTTATACGCAGCCTCTATCTGGCCAAAGTATAGGGGGCCAGCGTAAAGCCGCCAGTTTCGATAGTATCGGCCTCCAGCGCCTTACCAATTGCCACCGTATCCATTTTTCCTTCTACTACGAGCACTTCCTTAAGCATCAGATAAATTCCACCTTAATCAGCTAAAATATAAATATCTACATCGCGCCTGCCCCACTGGATAGCACGATGATAATCATTAAAGAACAAATCTACTCTGTGGTGAACCATATCGCCACCGGTATCACCGGCCATAGCGATACCATAACCGGGAATATACATTTTTGTATAATACGGAATGAAGCGCGGGTCAACAGCCACAATACCTTCATACGGAACGAGGCCGATAGAAGTACGGCTGCCTGTTGCTACATAAGCAGAGGCATGCGCACTGATTTTTTTCGTATAGCGCTTATAGCCCTCAGGAGTATAGACGCTCATCGCCATACCCTTGCGGATAACCTTTGTTTCCGGCTCTATCAGCACATGACGTGTCAGTTCCTGTACGGAATGGCTGCCGTCACTGTTCTTCACCTTTTTGGAAACAACCTTCGCTGTACCGGCTTTGCCTTCAACATGTATCTTTTCCGTACCGAAGTTCAGACTGTAATCGTCCTCATACTTCACCGGAATATCTACACTTGCTTCACTGAACTGCAGCTCCTCATCGGCATTCAAAATATAAACCTGCATGCCTTCCTTAAACGGCTCATGCACATCCGGATAAACACGCTCCTTTTTGTAGGAGATGCCCACATCCTTCAGCGCCTCGCCTACAGTCGGCTTGCAGCTTTTGTATTCTACCGTTTCATTGCCACGGATAACAGTAAAGGGCTTGCCGCGCAGTACCTCAATCACACTGCCGTTCTGTACCATTTTGGTATTCTGCAGCTTCCAGCCATCGCCCTTCTCCAGGACAATGCCGGCCTCCTGCAAAATTTTGCCAGGCTTTACTGCATTAGTACGCACTTCCTTGGTCTGACCATCATAAAGAATAGTCACCTGCTGTGAAATATCAAAACCGGTCAGGAAGGGTACCATCAGCATAAGGATAACGGCAGATAATAAACAATTTAAATGTAATCTGCATATATGCTTAATCATAAAAACCTCCTTAATCCGATAATTATTTTAACATAAAACAGCAGGAAGCGTCAAATCCGTGACATTTACAGCATTTTCGCGTATCTAAAATGTATAATTTGTTAGCATATAGACTACTTATATTCTAACATTTTCCCGTCCATTAAGATTATTTAACAGCAGGCTCATAGAATTTTTTCACCTGCTCCGTATAACTGCCATCCTGATTATACATAATCAGCGGCGGCAAAACATCCAAGCCGTAGCTGCCGCCCTTCTGCATTTCCATCAGGAAAATCCAGGCAGGCTTATCAATTTTGGAATGCACCCATTGCAAACGCTTCGGCTGCAGGCCATACTTCAGCGCCAGCTGCATGCTTTCGGCAAAGCGCTCCGGCAGCTGCACCAAAGCAAAGCGTCCGCGATAGCGCACAGCAAAGGCCGCCGCTCGGAAAAAATCCTCCAGCGTCGAGGTAACCTCGTGGCAGGCAGCAGTACCTACCTGGCGCACGTTGCCGCTGTTGCGGTAGGGCGGATTGGCAGCCACCAAATCCATGCTTTCCGGCTGCAGCAGCTGCTTGTAATTGCGCAAATCACCGTCTATGACAGTAAACTTATCCTGCAAGGAATTATCCGCAACGCTTTGGCGTACCAGCCTTGTTACCTGCGGATTGCAGTCCAGTGCCGTCACCTCTGCGGCACCTCTGCTTTCCAGCAGCATACTTATAGCACCGGTACCACAGCCCAGCTCCAGCACCTTAGCCTTACGCACGACATGCGGAAAGTTGCCTAAAAACACAGCATCCGTAGTATAGCAGAACTCTTTGGCATCCTGCCAGATTTTATAGCCGCAGCCCGGCACATAATCACAGCGCAGGCTGTTTTCCTGCTCAGACATTGTCAGCCTGGGAAGCATCTACAAGCTCTTCCCACTCCACCTGAATAGTATTATCCGGAGAAAGCTGTACAGCAGCGGTACGCTCCTTGCGGTTGATGCCTACTACCTTGCCTTCGCCCATAGTAGTCACTACCTTGCTGCCCATCTTGGGAATTCCAATCCGCTCGCGCCGCCCGCAGCCGTTGCAGCCGTGCTTGCAGTACATATGGTTTTCATACTTCAGGCAGCACATCAGACGACCGCAGATGCCGGAAATCTTCGTCGGGTTCAAAGACAGGCTCTGGTCCTTGGCCATGCGGATAGAAACAGGCTCAAAATCGCCTAAGAATGTTGCACAGCACAGCGGACGGCCACAGCTGCCGATACCGCCCAGCATCTTGGCCTCATCGCGCACACCGATCTGGCGCAGCTCAATACGGGTACGGAAAACAGCTGCCAGATCCTTAACCAGCTCACGGAAGTCAATGCGTCCGTCAGCAGTGAAGTAGAAAATAATCTTATTCACATCAAAGGTAAACTCTACGTCAATCAAACGCATGGGCAGACCATGATTTTTGATTTTGCGCAAGCAGATATTGAACGCTTCCTTTTCACGGATTTTGTTTTCCGCCAGCTTCATGTCTCATCGGCTGTTGCTTTACGCATAACCGGCTTGAGTGGGGAAACAATCTGCTTGTCTTCTACCTCACGCGGTCCGATAACAACCTCGCCATATTCCACACCGCGAGCTGTTTCCACGATAGCGAAATCACCCTTTGCTACACCTGTTTCCGCAGGGTCAAAATAATATATCTTGCACGCTTTTTTAAAGCGAATGCCTACTACTGTCGGCATAAATTATCACTCCTTATAAATTTTATCTATTTTAAGCGCCATGGTTTCCAATGCCGTTTTCATACCGACACTGCTCACCAATGCGTCATATGCTTCCTGTACAATCACTAAAGCCTGCTTCAGCGCCGACAGCTGCCAACCGCTGCTCTGACTTTTAAGCTCATCCAGTAAATCTATATTATATATTCTATCATAAAGCTGCAATTTGCACATCATTAAATCGCGCAACAGCAGCTGCACAGCTGCACAAGCAGCAGTGCCTGCTCACGCTGCAGCTTTTTGTCCAGCCAGCTGCGGCCGGCCAGATAATTCATCGGCATCGCCAAGGGCAAAGCCTCCAAAAAGGCTGCCGCCTGCTTGCGACATTCAAATACATCCAACTGACCCTTGGCTGCAGCTAAATTCAGCGCCAAGCCGATTGAGCCTTCGCTGATACGTGCCAACACTACAGCCTTGGCAGGCTCTATCTGCCTTGCCTGCAGCGCCTGCTCCACCAGCTGTGGCTCGATTGCCTGAAAGCGCAGCTGTACCACGCGTGACATAATAGTCGGCAGCAGCCTGTTTACATTGGCTGCCAGCAAAATAATCACCCAGCCGGCCGGTGGCTCCTCCAACAGCTTCAAAAAAGCATTGGCTGCGGCGGGAACCATAGTATCCGCATCCTCAACAATGCACACCCGCGTCGCTGACATCACCGGTGCCAGCGCCGTTTTAGCCGTCAGCTCCCTGATCTGGTCGATAATAATCGTATCTCTTAAACGGTCTTTTTTATCATCCCATTCATGCTGCACCAGCACGAAATCCGGATGGCTCAGATTGCCGTCCTGCAGATTCATCAGCCTGCAGGCCTCACAGCCATCTGTTCCGTTATGCTGAAAGCACAGCAGTGCCTTAGCAAATTCCAGAGCCAGCGTGCGCTTGCCCAAGCCGGCAGCACCGCTGAAAAGCAGCGCATGCGGACGCTCCTTGGCCTGCAGATAGTTCTGCAGAAATTTTTTCTGTTCTGTGTGGCCGATAATATGCTCCCACATTTTATTTCTCTCCGCTGATTACTCTGCTGATGGCCTGCAGCACCTTAGCAGTAACCTCCTGCTGCGTGCCTAAGGCATCAATCACCTGCAGACGCTGCGGCTCCGCCTCGGCCAGCTGCAGAAAGCCTGCACGCAGTCGCTGCTGAAATTCCAGTCCCTGCTGTTCATAACGGTCCTGCACACCACGCTGCTGCCGACGCGCCAGCAATTTTGCCGGGTCGGCATCAAAAACAAGCGTCAAATCGGGCTCCAGGCCTCCGGTAGCAAAATTTCCCAGCCGGCGCAGCTGCGCAATTTCCTCCGGAGTTTTGCCCTGCGCCAGTCCCTGATAAACCAGTGTTGAATCATTGAAGCGGTCACAGATGATAATCTTGCCAGCTTCCACCGCCGGACGCAGCAGCTTGTCGACATGCTCGCTGCGCGCTGCCAGATACAGCAGCGTCTGCGTTGCTGTTGTCAGCGGCAGCTCCGGGTCCAGCACCAAAGCGCGCACCTTTTCAGCCAGCTGAGTACCACCGGGCTCGCGGCTTTCCAGTACATCATAGCCCTGCTCGCGCAAGGCCTGCGCTGCCAAATGCTGCTGGGTAGTTTTCCCCGCTCCGTCTATTCCTTCAAATGTAATAAAAAATCCTCGCATTTTATTTACCTCAATCCGCAATAATACGTATCGTTTGTAAGCTGCTATCTGCAGGTCCGCTTACCGGCAGCCCAAGCTCCTTCTGCGCCTGGCAGTAGGCAATAATCTCTTCCGTTACCAGCTCTCCCGGCAGCAGCACCGGTATTCCCGGCGGATAAAAGCTCACCTGCTCACCGCAAATTTTGCCTGCAGCCTGCGCCAAAGGCACCGCCTTTTTCGCACGATAGAATACGTCGCGCAAAGGCAGAACTGCCTGCGTCGCGGCACCTGCGCTGCCGCTGCCAGCTGCAGCGGTGCACGCTTCTGCGCCTGCATTTTATCCAGTACGGCGGCAATTCTTGCCAACGCCTCGTCATAATCCGTAGTAACATCGGCATAGGTCACCAAAAAGAGTACATTATAGGCATCTACAAGCTCAACAGCAACTCTTGCCTCACGGAAAAGCTCCCCGACCTCTACGCCGGTATAGCCCCAGGCAGCAAAATTGACTGTCACCTTCGTGCTGTCCAGCTGCAGTCCCCCGCAATCTGCTGCTTCCATTACACGCAGGCCGCTATAGGAAGCACACAGTCTGCGCAGCTTGGCTGCAGCCTGTACAGCCGCCGCTGCCATCTCTCCGCCGTAGGTCTGTACCTGTGCTCTGGCGGCATCCAGCGATGCCATCAGCAAATAGTTGGGACTTGTCGTCGTCAAAAGGCTCATCACATCCGCCGCACGCTGCAAATCAAGACGTGCTCCCTGCACATGCAGCATACTGCACTGCGTCATAGCGCCCAAAATCTTATGCGTACTCTGAGCGCAGGCATCAGCGCCACACTGCAGAGCGGATGGCGGCAACAGCTCACTGAAGCCCAAATGCGGTCCATGCGCCTCATCCACCAGCAGCACTGCATTATGCGCATGGCAGCAAGCGGCAATCGCCCGCACATCTGCCGCCACACCGTAATAATTGGGGCTTGTCAGCAGCACCGCCTTAATTTTGCTGTACTGCGCCAGCGCCGCCTCTATCTGCTGCACAGTAACCTGAATCTGAATGCCGAATTCCGGCTGATACTCCGGCTGCAGATACACTGCCTCTATACCGCCTAAAACAAGTCCGCCAGCAACACTGCGGTGCGCATTACGTGGCAGCAGCAGCTTTTCCCCCGGGTTCAGCGCCGTCAGCAGCATGGCATGAATTGCCTGGCTCGTGCCGTTGACTGCCCAAAAGCAGGCATCGCTGCCGTAGGTTTGCGCCGCCAGCTCCTGCGCATCTTTAATATAAGTTTCCGGCTCGTGGATATCGTCCAGCTCGCTCATCAGCGACACGTCCATCTGCACGCTGCCACCCAGCTCCTGACGCAGCAAGCGCTGCATGCCGCGTCCTCCCTTATGTCCGGGAGTATGCAGAGGATAGACGTCCTCACTTTTATATTGCAGCATCGCCTCTATTAAAGGCATGCTAATTTTATCTTTCATTATTTGCTCCCTCCGGCAAAGCTAAACTAATTTAGTACATTATTATATTTTAACATATTTAGCACTGCAGATATAGCTTTAAAGCAGCTATCCGCACAATTTTATTCTTTACGCTGCGCACGTCTGCACAAAAAAGAGAGGCCTGTACATCACAGGACCTCTCTGAGTTTTTGTTGAAAGCAGCTTTATGCTTATTTTATCTTTTTGAATAATCTTTTGGTATTTGCCGTAGCAATTGCCGCCAGCTCTTCAAACTCCATTCCCAGCACCTGCGCCGCATTACGCGCCGTATATTCCGTATATCCGGGATTATTGCGCTTGCCGCGGAACGGTACCGGTGTAAGATAAGGGCTGTCGGTTTCAAACAGCAGCAGCTCCTTAGGAATATACTGCATAACCTCACGCACCTTCTGCGCATTCTTATAGGTAGACGTACCACCGAAGCCAAAGTAATAGCCACGCTTAGCCAGCTCCTTCGCCATCTCCAGCGAGCCGCTGAAGCAGTGGAACACTGCCTGTACGCCATGCACTTCCTTCTGGAACAGCTCCAGCATATCGCCATGCGCATCCCTGTCATGAATAATCACCGGCAAATCAAACTGCTTAGCCAGATCAATTTGCTCTAAGAAAATACGCTTCTGTACCTCCTTAGGTTCGTTTTCCTTCCAGTAATAATCCAGACCGATTTCACCTATTGCCACTACCTTCGGGTGCTGCGCCCACTCTGCCAGCTGCTGCAGATAATCAGCTGGAATACCCTTTAAATTTTCCGGATGCCAGCCAACCGCCGCATAAATAAACGGATACTTTTCCGCCAGCTCCACCGCAACAGCACTGCTGGCAGCATCGCAGCCGGGATTGACGATACCGTCCATATCCTGCTCCAGCTGTGCAATCAGCTGCTCTCTGTCCTCATTAAACGCTTCGTCATCTAAATGGGCATGCGAATCCCATAAGCCTGTTCTGCTCATAATTTACCTCACATTCACAAAAAAGTTCAGATACAGCTGCAAAAACAGCAGCATGCTGAACAAAATATAACGGAAAACCGCTGCCTTACGCGAATAATATTCGCAGCCCGGCAGATAAAATTCCTTGGGATTTTGCGGATTATAAATAATTTTACGCGGCACTTCAGCGTAAAGCCACGCTCCAGCACGTCGCCACTCTTTTCCTTCGTTCCCTTGGCTTCGTTCAAGGCCTCGCTGTATTCCTTATCACCGACTTTATAGGTAAAAACCGGACACAGCTGCTTGCCACGGCTCCAGCTGCTCTTGTAGCCGGTAATCACCGCGCGCACCTCTTCAGTGCAAAGATTGCTCAGCTTAGGGAAATAATTCTTCGTAAAAATGCAGACAATGCCATATAAATAAATCAGCAGCGCCAGCTTCAGCGTCCAGGCCATACCCTTGAACATGTAGAAGTCATAACCGGGATAATGCTCTCCCAGCCATGCATGCGGCAGGATATAGGGCACCATGCTGCTGAGCAGCACTAAAATCATACTGATGCCTATAAAAATATACGGTCGCCAGAACAAGCGCGAAAAAAGCTTTTCGGACACTGATAAGTCCCCCTTCCAAAACAAAAGACAATATGTTAATAGACGAAGAGCAGGCACTCCTCAACCGCTAAAACGTATCAGAGTGACTGCTCTAAATCTCAGAGTGCGTCAAGCACTTTTTTTATTTTACACGACTGCCGGAAGCAAGATTTTGCGGGTCGACAAGAGCAAGATTGCCCTGTCCGTCGGAAGCACACAGCAGCATGCCGAAGGATTCGATACCCATCAGCTTAGCCGGTGCCAGGTTTGCTACAACAACAACGTTTTTGCCTACCATCTGTTCAGGCTCATAGTATTGGGAAATACCGCTGACAATAGTGCGTACCTCATCACCTATTTCTACCTGCAGCTTGAGCAGCTTTTTGGATTTCTTAACCTTTTCTGCTTCCAGCACCTTGCCTACGCGCAGGTCAATCTTCTCGAAGTCAGGGAAAGCTATTTCCGGTTTAATCGGCTCCATAGCAGGCTTTGCTTCTTCTGCCGGAGCAGGCGCGGGAGCTGCAGCCTTATGCTCATAGCGTTTGCCGCCGATGATGGTTGCGCCGTCTTCGGTAACCTCGATACGCGGATACAGAGGCTCGCCCTTGCAAACCTTAGTGCCGTTTGCCAGGCCGCCCCATTCAGCGTCAGCCAGCAGGAACTGCTCAGGCACAGTCAGGCCAAGCTGGGTGTAAATTTTCGGGCTAGTGGTCGGGATATACGGGCTGATTAAAATAGCTACGATACGCAGAGTTTCAGCCAGGTTGTACATAACAGTCTTCAGACGATCAGCCTTAGCCTCGTCCTTAGCCAGAATCCACGGAGCGGTTTCGTCGATGTATTTGTTGGCGCGGCTGATTAAAGCCCATACGCCCTTAATTGCAGTGTTGATTTCCATGTTGTCCATAGCCTTAACATAGTTAGCTACGGTTTCTTTAACGAGAGCCTTCAGCTCATCATCAATCGGCTCGCTGGCACCGGTATCGGTAACAATTCCGCCATGATATTTTTCAATCATGCTGACGGTTCTGTGCAGCAGGTTGCCCAGGTCATTAGCCAAATCTGCATTTACACGGGTAATCAGTGCATCACGGGAGAAGTTGCCGTCGCTGCCCAGGTTGATTTCGCGCAGCAGGAAGTAGCGGATAGCATCAGCGCCGAACTCATCAATCAGACCCAACGGG
>ERZ860023.302-NODE-302-length-31769-cov-1.906855_pt1 | contig 31769 bp, 24 predicted proteins | sample MGYA00509983_ERZ860023 | MGnify/ENA primary metagenome ERZ860023 (study PRJEB30046, sample SAMN00715180) | human gut metagenome | study: EMG produced TPA metagenomics assembly of the A metagenome-wide association study of gut microbiota in type 2...
CGGTTCAATCCCGGGTCCCGCTACAAGATTAAGATTTAGACTGTTAGGAGGCTTCCACTCTTGGCGGTCTTTTTTGTTTTTAATACTCGTTTTTTACTATGGTTTGTTTTCAAATTATAGTAAAAAGGAAAATATGAATACAAACAGTTGATATATGGATAGTCCTCTTGCATTTTAAGCCACTAACTTTGTGTGCAAATATCAAGTGACTATTATGAAAAGACAACTGTTCACATTTTCCTTTCTGTGTCTGCTTGCACTAGGTACAAGAGCACAAGATACCTTAACCTTGGAGGACTGCCTCAAAATAGGTATCGAAAACAATTTGTCCTTACAAAGCAAACGGAAGGAAATACAAAAAGGGAAATACGGCATCTCTGAGAATCGAGCCAAACTACTGCCCCAAATCAATGGTTTTGCCAACTATAACGACAATATCGATCCACCCGTATCCGTTACCGATGGTTCAGCGTATGGCAATCCCTATAATGTAACCCAAACTTTGCAATACAACGCCAACTTCGGATTACAGCTGCAGATACCACTTTATAACCAAACACTCTACACCACTCTGTCCATAGCTAAAACCATGGATGAGATGAATCGCCTTTCTTATGAAAAGGCAAGAGAAGACCTCATCCTTCAAATTAGTCAAATGTACTACCTAGGACAGGTTACAGCTGAACAGATTATTTTGATAAAAGCCAACATCACTCGCCTAGAAGAGTTGAGAGATATCACTCAGGCCTTCTATGACAACGGTATGGCTATGGAAGTAGATGTGAAACGCGTCAACATCAACCTGGAGAACCTCAAGGTGCAACACGACAACGCACAAGCCATGATGGAACAGCAACTGAACCTACTGAAATACATCATCGACTATCCGGCAGAAGAAAATATAGCACTGGTACCGGTGAATACAGAAATGATTACGCCCGCAGCACTCACCGGGCTATCTGAAACACTATATGAACTACAGCTGCTGCAATCACAGAAACAACTCGCAGAGCAACAAAAAACAATAGTCAGCAACGGTTACATCCCCTCCTTGAGCTTGACGGGAAGCTGGATGTTCTCTGCCTATACGGACAAAGCTTACCATTGGTTCCATTCCGGCCCTTCCAACCATTGGTATCGCTCCTATGGAGTGGGACTCTCCTTGCGCATTCCCATTTTCGACGGACTGGACAAACGCTACAAGATGCGTAAGGCAACCATTGACATAGAGAACATCAAACTCGCTCAAGAGAATACCCGAAAAAATCTTCAGACACAATATCTGAATGCTACCAATGACCTGATGAACAGCCAGCGTAACTTTAAGAAGCAGAAGGACAATTATCTGCTTGCTGAAGATGTATATACCGTTACCATGGACCGTTATCGGGAAGGAATCGCCTCAATGACCGAAGTGTTGCAGGACGAAATGCGGATGAGCGAAGCCCAAAACAACTATATCAGTGCCCACTACAATTACCGGATAACCAATCTGACTTTGCTGAAGCTGACGGGACAGCTGGAGACGTTGAGCCCCTCAATTCATTAAAGAGGAAGATGAATAGAGCCCGTATTCAAGGACGGATGTATATATAATAATAAGTAAACAATATAATATAGAAAATATGGAAACAAAAGAGAACAATAACACCGCAAGTACCCACCAAGAAAAAGCACGGAAATTGAAGAAGCTTCGCCGTTGGCAAATCGTTGTCAGCCTATTAGGAATAGCTATCCTTATCTGGGGAATTATTCAAGTGGTCTGCCTCTTTTTGAACTACAAACGGACGGAAACCAGTAATGATGCACAGATTGAACAATACATATCTCCCGTCAATCTGCGCGCATCAGGATATATCAAGAAAATTTGTTTCACAGAACACCAAGAAGTACACAAAGGAGATACCTTACTTATATTGGACGACCGGGAATATAAAATCAGAGTCATGGAAGCTGAAGCTGCACTCAAGGATGCACAAGCCGGTGCCACAGTCATTGGTGCCACACTACAAACCACGCAAACTACAGCCTCTGTCTACGACGCCTCCATAGCAGAGATAGAAATCCGCCTTACCAAGCTGGAGAAAGACCGCCAACGATACCAGAATCTGGTGAAGAGAAACGCTGCCACCCCCATTCAATTGGAACAGATAGAAACCGAATATGCAGCTACCCACAAGAAGTTGGAAGCCGTGAAACGACAACAGAAAGCTGCCTTGTCGGGTGTGAACGAAGTGTCACATCGCCGTGAAAATACCGAAGCTGCCATACAACGGGCAACAGCCGCACTCGAAATGGCACGACTGAATCTCTCCTACACCGTAGTAGTAGCTCCTTGTGATGGGAAATTGGGGCGGCGTACTCTTGAAGAAGGACAATTCATCACTGCCGGACAAACCATCACCTACATTCTGCCTGACACACAAAAGTGGATTATAGCCAACTACAAGGAAACCCAGATTGAGAATCTGCACTTGGGACAAGAAGTAGTCATTACCGTCGATGCCATCAGCGACAAAGAATTCAAAGGAAAAATCACTGCCATCTCCGGAGCCACCGGCTCCAAATATTCCCTAGTGCCCACGGATAATTCTGCCGGCAACTTCGTGAAGATACAGCAACGCATCCCAGTCCGCATCGACTTTACCGATTTGTCCAAAGAAGACAACAGCAGCCTTGCCGCCGGTATGATGGTAATAGTCAAAGCGAAGATGGAATAATGATTAGTGTTTAATGATTAATTTTTAATTATCCATGCCCTCATCCCCCAAGAACTATCCCTTCTACAACTGGGTACCTAAGCCGGTAGGTATCATCATCCTATTCGTATTCTTTTTGCCGATACTGACTGTAGGCGGTACCTACTCGGTGGCAAGCACCGAAATGATGAGCGGGCTCGGCATCATTTCCGAGCATATCCAGTTTGCCAACTTCGCCACTTCCATCGGTATGGCGGCATTCTGCCCCTTTCTATATAGGCTGGTAGTCATACGCCGGCAGAAAATGATGTGTCTGGCAGGATTCTCCCTGATGTACATCTTCAGTTATATCTGTGCCAAGACAGACAGTGTTTTCCTGCTGGCACTATGCAGCATCTTTATGGGATTCCTACGAATGGTACTGATGATGGTCAACCTCTTCACCCTCATAAAGTATGCAGGGCATATCGAAGCGTACGATAAGATTACACCCGGCAACGAGCCTGTAACCGGCGAAGGCTGGGACAAGCTGGACATCGAACGGAGTGCGGCACAACCTGCCATCTACCTATTCTTCATGGTACTGGGACAATTGGGAACCTCGCTCACCGCCTGGCTCGCCTTTGAGTACGAATGGCAGTACATACACTACTTTATGATGGGGCTACTATTACTTTGCATCCTCATCACATTCATCACTATGCCTTATCATAAATATACCACCCGCCGCTTCCCCATCAACCTCAAGCAGTTTGGCAATGCCTCCATCTTCTGCATCACACTGGCTTGCATTACCTACGTGCTTACTTATGGCAAAGTGCTCGACTGGTACGACGACCCAACCATACGATGGGCCACAGTCTGCGCCATCATTGCTGGTGGTATATTCCTCTACATCGAGTCTACCCAACGCAATCCTTACTATCAACTCGATGTATTCAAACTGCGCACCATCCGTATGGGTTTCCTATTCTATTTTCTGTTAATGGTACTGAATTCCAGCGCCATGTTTGTCAACGTATTCACAGGCATAGGCATGAAACTGGACAACTTTCAGAACGCCACCCTAGGCAACTGGTCCATGCTGGGCTACCTCATCGGCGGTATAGCCACCATCTGGCTCAGTGTGAAAGGCGTACACTTCAAATATCTCTTTGCCGCCGGTTTCCTTCTATTGGGGCTTTCCACCATGTTCATGTATTTCGAGGTACAAGGTGCAGGACTGTACGAACGGATGAAGTATCCGGTCATCATCCGTTCTACCGGTATGATGTTCCTCTATTCGCTGATTCCAACCTACGCCACCCAACGCATGCCTTACAAATATCTTTCTTCCTGGATATGCACCATGCTTACCGTACGCATGGTATTGGCTCCCAGCATCGGAGCCGCACTCTATACGAATGTACTGCAAGAACGCCAGCAGCACTACGTCACCCGCTATGCACAGAATGTAGACATGCTACACCCCGAAGCGTCCGCCTCGTTTACCCAAACTGTACAAGGTATGCAATATCAGGGAAAGAGCAAACAAGAAGCAATCAACATGGCTGCCATATCCACCAAAGGACGCATCCAAGTACAAGCCACTCTCTCTGCTATAAAGGAAATGGCAGGATGGACACTCTATGCCTGCCTGATTTGCATGATATTTGTGCTTGTCGTGCGGTATCCTAAACGAAAATTACTAACTTAGCGGACAATTTTCAGTACAACCTGTAATTTTGTCTGTTATGGATACCCAACAAGAACGTTTATCCCACTTGGACCACGCATTGTCAAACGGAGAAAACATTTGTAGTTCAGAAGGTATGCTCTGCTCCTTTCCCACCTCCCTGAAGAAACCTTTTATGATTAATGGAGCAGGACTGATAGTTTGCCGCCAGGGTAACTTCACCTTTTCGCTCAATATGAAAGTATTCTCGGCCCAGGCTGGCGAAACAGTTTTCATTCCGGAAGATTCCCTCTTCCAAGTGCTGAGCGAATCGGAAGACCTGCAACTATTCATATTCATTTACCAGATAGAACCGATAAGGGACATCATAGGCAATTCAGTGGCAACCATGTACCTATACATGCAGCTCCGGACCGAACCATGCTACGTATGGAACACCGGAGACGAAGAAGAAGTTCTGAAATACATGTCCTTACTGGACAATACCCTGCACTTAGACAACAACACCTTCAACGACAACGAACAAAGGCTGCTTCTGCTGGGACTCACATACCGCATCTGTTCCATTTACAACCGTAAACTGATGAACCTTAAAACAACGGTTGGCCACAAACATGAAATTTTTATCCGGCTGATTCAGTTGATAGATGCGCACTACACGGAAGAACGCGGTGTAGAGTTTTATGCAGACAAACTCTGCTTATCACCCAAATACCTCTCTGCACTATCCAAGTCCGTCTGCGGATTCACCGTGCAGGAACTGATATTCAAATCCATCATCCGCAAAAGCATCTCACTACTCAAGAACACCCAGAAAAATATCCAGGAAATCGCCGATTTCTTCAATTTTCCCAATGCTTCTTATTTTGGTACATTTTTCAAGAAACAAACAGGCATGTCTCCGCAACAGTACCGCAAAAAATAGAAAACGTTACGCTTTCAACCGGATAACGAAGCGGCTCCCCTTACCCAGCTCACTCTGAACAGTCAGTGTACCGCCATGCGCTTCCACAAAGTCTTTCGAAATGGAAAGTCCTAAGCCACTACCTTGCACTTTAGTGCCCGGCACTCGGAAATAACGGTCAAAAATGCTCTGGTGATAACGCGGGTCGATACCTTTTCCAAAATCCTGCACATACATTTCCACAAAATCCTCGTCATGCTTGGCGCCGATAACCACCCTCCCGTTCTCTTTGGAATAGCGGATAGCATTACTCAACAAATTGGTGAGTACCCAAGCAATCTTTTCGCTATCGACAAACAATTTAGGCATTTTTTCTTCCGGATACTCCACTTCTATCTGAATGCCGAATTTATCAGCCTGTACCTGATTAGCCTTGATGGCATACTCTATCAGTTCAATGGGCTTTGTTATTTTAGGCATCATCTGCAGTTTACCGGCTTCTACCTGCGTCATGTTCAGTAGTTCTCCGGTAATCCCAAGAAGGCGATCAGCATTTTCCTTAATGCTGTTCGATAATTGCTCCTGCTCGTCGTTCAACACCCCTACCCGTTTGTCCTCCAACAACTGCAGACTCATCAGAATAGCGGATATAGGCGTTTTCAGTTCATGAGAAATAGTCGAGATAAAAGTAGTCTTGGCACTATCCAATTCTTTGAATTCTGTAATATTTTTCAGTAAAATCACATCGCCAAGATTATGAGGTTCGTCATCATCAGCCTCTACATTTATAATGGTAATGTAAGAAGCTTTAAAGTAACTCTCCTTATTGTCTGCATAAATCTTCAACGGTTCTTTCTTTTCACCCGGATTTACCAATTCACGAACTAAACGGCGGAGCAAATCATTCTTCAAAGAAAGCTCCTCAGCCGAACGGCGAATTACCTCTTCCCGTTTTAAATTCAGCACAGTTAAAGCCTCATTATTGATAAAGAGAATTTCCCTATTACGGTTCAAACCAATAATAGGTTCATCAATACTATTCACAATAGCCTCAAGAAATTTCTTAGCAGAAAGTATGTCGTTCAGCGTACTGGCGCGATACTCCGTCAGTCGTTCCGCCATCCGATTAAAACTATCAGCCACTTCACGAAATTCCTCGCGTCCACTCATATCCAGACGTTTCTCATAATTATGGTTCGCTATTTCAAGAATCCCACGCGTCAGTTCTTGAATAGGTTTGCTGATGGAACGGGGAAGCCATACCAACAATATGATACTGGCAAAAATACATACCCCACCTATCACAGAAATCCAGAGCAATGCACGTTGCAATCCCGGTACAGCAGCAGGACTATCCGGCTCTGTAGCCGTCAGTATCTGTAGATTCACCACAGAAAGAGCAACCAACAAAATAATCATTCCAGCCAATACCCCTACGCTGAGTATCAATTTTGTACGAATATTCATAATGTTCCTAAGAATTAATATTATGCAAGTATAATCAAATCTATGTTTACTTGTGCCAAATCACGCACAATTTTCGGTATTTCAATATCATGAACAATGATTTCGGAAAAGAAAGTGACGGACTTCCCATGCAGACAGTTGTTATCTGTTTCTCCCTACAAGTATCAACAATGCTTCCCAGCACATCCGGCGATTGCACCTGAACGACCTCCCCTCCCAGTTCGGTCACCAATTTGAAGTGGTTCAATAAATACCTTTGATTTGCCAGACCGATGCGGTCAGTACTTTCTCTGGGAGTCTGCACATAAAGGGCAACAAACGAAGTATTGTAGCGGGTTGCCAGACGTGCAGCTTTACGAATGATGCGTCGTGGTGTTTTCTCGTTGCTGCTGATACATGCCAGAAATCTCTCATGACGGACTCCACACTGGTAACCACTTCATTCTCCACTTTCTTTTCCACCCGTAAAGCCACCTCTTTTAAAGCCAGTTCACGTAATTGGAGAATATTTTCCGTTTTAAAGAAATTGTTCAAGGCAGTAGAGACCTTTTCCGGCTTGTAAATTTTCCAGCTTTCAGACGGGCTATCAATTCTTCCGCAGTCAAGTCAATATTCACCACCTCATCTGCCTCTTGCAAAACGCTATCGGGAATACGTTCCTTCACCTCAATACCCGAGATGCCTTGTACTTCTTCATTGACACTCTCAATGTGCTGGATGTTAACGGCAGAAATCACATTGATACCCTCATCAAGCAAATCCATCACATCCTGCCAGCGTTTCTCATTCCGGCTACCTTCCACATTGGTATGTGCCAGTTCATCCACCACTACTATCTCAGGGTGTATCTGGATAATGGCATCCAAATCCATTTCTTCCAGCTCTTTTCCTTTATAGAATATCTTACGACGAGGAACAACGGGCAATCCTTCCAACATAGCATCCGTACCGGCACGCCCGTGTGTCTCTATATAGCCTATCTTCACATCTACTCCGTTGTCAAGTAACTCGTGTGCTTCCTGAAGCATACGATAAGATTTACCTACACCAGCAATCATGCCGATGTAGACTTTGAACTTGCCACGCCGCGACTTTTTAATCAAATCAAGAAAATGCTGTACGCTTTCTTCCCTACTCATTTCTTCTGTTTTTTTACTTGTCTTATATATGCCATATAACCCGTAACGATCATCACGACCGCCACGGGCATCCAACACTAATTCATGAGTTCTAAAGTTATATCTAAATAAATCATGGCCTTAAAGTAAAGCCGAATACCAGATGTGCATCTTCCATACGAGGGTTCCAAATGGCTTGTGCAAATACAGGTATTGAGAAACTGTCAGTAATCTTGATTTCCGTAATACCTTTCAGTGCCACATTGGTTACGGCAAATCCACTGTTAGGAACACCATATACTCCTACCCCAGCTTCATAAGGCAGAAATCCGCAAGTCAGGTTCAAATCTACAGACTTAACACTGAACGGATAGTTGAATTCAACATACGAAGAATAATTCTGCCTGCCTTTGTCATCTTTGTCAGCTCCGGCAAACATTGTGTACCAAGCGATTGACAAAGGGAACTTTTCAACCGGCAATGTATAGGCTAATCCCGCTTCAAAGTGATGAGCTGTTTCGTGACTCTTAAAATTAAAATACTTTCTTGCTCCTTGTCCGCCCCACCACAAGCTGGCAACAGAAAAAGTTAGACCTGATTCTCCCAAAGCATAGGCAGCCGTCAAATCAATCTCCTTAGCCGCAGCCCCTTCTCCTGAAGAAACTCCGTCAAAATCGGTAGAGCCCCATGCCGTCAAAGAAAAATCACCGACCCCAAAACCCAAAGTGGGCTGAAAACTGACTCCCGTCTGGTAAAAGCCGCGCCAAACATAAGAACTGACTAAATCACCTTGTATTGTAAATTCCTGAGCTTGCACTTTGCCGGTTCCCATAAAACAAGCAGCTACCATACTCGCAAAAACTAGAATTGATATTTTTAAACTTTTCATATCCAACTATTTATTTACCATTACTAATCAATCGTTGAAAGGCAGGAAGGAAGTTTCGGCTCCCCCTGTAAAATGACAGTCTTTCGCTGCCTGAACAGAAATACTTCCGCTCCTGCCCATAACACATGACAAACACAACTAAAAAATTATTTATTCTGATCGGCTTCTTCTAATGCAATGTTCAGTTCCAGCACATTGACAGTTTCCGTACCAAACACCCCCAAAAAGGGTTTGCTGATGTTCTTGTCTACAATGGCTTTCACTTCAGCCTCGTTCATGCCACGTGCCTGAGCCACACGCTTCACTTGTACATAAGCACAAGCAGGTGTGATATGTGGGTCTAGACCGGAACCACTGGCGGTTACCATTTCAGCAGGCACATCCTTGCGGCTCAGATAAGGATGATGTACCAGAAAAGTATCGATACGGGCTTCCACTTCTGCCAGGTATTCATCGTTCGTAGGTCCCTTGTTACTACCACCCGAAGCATCGGCTGTATAATTACCCGCAGATGGGCGTCCCCAGAAATAAATATCTTGCGTAAACATCTGGCCTACATTGGCTGCACCTACCACTTTACCATTGAGTGTTGCCACCTCTGCATTTCCCTTGTTGGGACCGGCGAACTGTGCAAATATCCACAAGACAAGGATATAGAACAGAGAGAAAAATATGCAAAATGCAATTGTTATTTTAAATGATTTCCAAAGAGTTTTCATTTTATCCAAGTTTTAAAAAAACAGACTAACTATCATATCTATCAGTTTGATGCCGACAAACGGAGCAATGACGCCACCCACACCATAAATCAACAGATTGCGACGAAGTAGCGCACTGGCACCGATCGGCTTATACTGAACACCTTTCAAAGCCAACGGAATCAAGATAGGAATAATGATAGCGTTGAATATGACAGCCGAGAGAATGGCCGTTTCAGGGCTATGCAGTCCCATAATGTTCAGAGGAGCCAACTGAGGGATGGCTACCATAAACAAAGCAGGGATAATAGCAAAGTACTTGGCAACGTCGTTCGCAATGGAGAAGGTAGTCAACGTACCGCGTGTCATTAACAACTGTTTGCCAATCTCCACAATTTCAATCAGCTTCGTCGGATCGTTGTCAAGGTCCACCATGTTACCAGCTTCTTTGGCTGCCTGCGTACCGCTGTTCATTGCCACCCCCACATTAGCTTGTGCAAGGGCGGGAGCGTCGTTTGTACCGTCACCCATCATAGCCACCAGCTTACCGGCCTGCTGTTCTTTTTTGATATATTCCATCTTGTCTTCCGGCTTGGCTTCAGCAATGAAATCATCTACTCCAGCTTTCTCTGCAATATATTTGGCTGTCAAAGGGTTGTCACCGGTCACCATCACAGTTTTCACACCCATCCTGCGAAGACGCTCAAAACGTTCCTGAATGCCCGGTTTGATAATATCCTGCAACTCAATTACCCCAGTAACTTTCTGATTGACACATACCACCAGCGGAGTTCCACCGTTGCTGGTAATTACAGCAATCACCTCTTCAATCTCTTTCGGGAACTTGTTTCCGGCATTTTCCACAATCTTGCGAATAGCGTCGAATGCGCCTTTACGTATCTGAGTACCATCCTGCAAATCCACACCCGAACATTTGTTTCGGCTGTAAACTTAATCATATGAGCACCGGTAGTATTCAAATCACGCATACGATGACCGTTTTCACGTCCTAGTTCAATGATAGACTTACCCTCCGGAGTCTCGTCAGAAAGTGAGGACAACAAGCAAGCCTCTACGAACAAATTCTCGTCAACACCCGAAGCCGAATGAAACTTAGTAGCTTTACGGTTACCGATTGTAATGGTGCCAGTCTTGTCTAGCAACAAGGTATCAATGTCACCGGCTGTTTCTACCGCCTTACCGGATTTTGTAATTACATTAGCGCGCAAAGCACGGTCCATCCCAGCAATGCCGATGGCAGAAAGCAGTCCGCCGATAGTAGTCGGTATCAAGCAGACAAACAAAGATATGATGGCTGCAATGGAGATATAAGTTCCCGGATGGTCAATATTCGTATAATCAGCCATAGGAATCAACGTTACACATACAATAACGAATACCAAAGTGAAACCAGCCAGAAGAATAGTCAATGCTATTTCGTTCGGAGTCTTCTGGCGAGTAGCGCCTTCTACCAAAGCAATCATCTTGTCAAGAAAGCTCTCACCCGGTTGCTGCGTCACCAATACCTTGATTTTATCAGAAAGAACTTTTGTACCACCAGTTACGGAACTCTTGTCACCACCGGCCTCACGGATAACCGGAGCAGATTCACCGGTAATGGCACTTTCGTCAATGGAGGCCAAACCTTCCACAATCTCACCGTCGGCAGGAATCGTATCTCCTGCTTCACAAATAAAATAGTCACCTTTCTTCAAACGTGAACTGCTAACGGTATGGATTTTACCGTCAACCAGCACTTTAGCCGGAGTCTCTTCACGGGTTTTACGCAAGCTGTCAGCTTGGGCCTTACCACGCGCTTCAGCGATGGCTTCAGCAAAATTAGCAAACAGCAACGTCACAAACAAGATGACGAATACCAAGAAATTATATCCGAATGCTCCATATTCCGAAGTACCCAATGAAAGGAAACAGACAATCAGCATGACGACTGTTACGACTTCCACCGTAAACATAATCGGATTCTTTATCATCACCCGTGGATTTAGCTTCACGAATGATTGCTTCAAACTTTCCATTACTTGCTCCTTCTGAAACAGAGAAGCTGATTTATTATCTTTCATACCTATGAAATTACTTTTTACAAACTACTATTACAAACTGAAATGTTCAGCAATCGTACTCAATGCATGTGCCGGGAAGAATGACAAGGCAGCCACAATAAAGATAACGGCAAAAGTCATCACACCGAAAGTTACTGTATCTGTCTTCAGCGTACCGGCACTCTCCGGAACATATTTCTTTCCGGCCAACAGACCAGCAATGGCTACCTGACCTACGATAGGCAGGAAACGTCCTAAAATCAGCGTCCAGCCGGTAGTATAGTTCCAGAAGTAAGTATTGTCGCCCAATCCTTCGAAGCCAGAACCATTATTGGCCGCAGCCGAAGTATATTCATAAAGCTGCTCACTCAGTCCGTGGAAACTGGGATTATTCAACCAGCCGCCTTCACCTGCCACAAATTCAGGATAATGAGCGAACAAAAAGCAAGAAAGTGCCACACCGCCCAAGATGATAAGCGGATGAAGCAGTGCCACAATGGTAGCAATCTTCATTTCACGCGCCTCTACCTTCTTACCGAGAAATTCCGGAGTACGTCCCACCATCAGTCCACTGATGAATACGGCGATAATGATGAATGTATAATAGTTCATGAAACCTACACCCACACCTCCAAACCACGTATTAATCTGCATGTTCAGCATTTCCATCATACCGGAAAGAGGCATCGTTGAATCATGCATACCATTCACAGAGCCATTGGAAGTAACTGTAGTCACAATACTCCAAAGAGCAGTAGCAGCAGACCCTAAACGGACTTCTTTACCTTCCATTGCTCCATTGTCTTGGGCAATTCCCATCTCATCAATGCGCGGATTACCTCCCATCTCCTGCGAAACATTGATGCAAACACCGACAAGAAAAGCAAAAAGCATTACGCTATAGATAGAGTAAGCCATCTTCTTACGTTTGATGTAAAAGCCGAGTGCAATCACCATAGACATGGGTATAATTAGGATAGACCAACATTCTGCAATATCTGTCAAGTAAGTAGGATTTTCCAACGGATGTGAAGAGTTACATCCAAAGTAACCGCCACCGTTCGTACCCAATTGCTTGATAGGAACAATCGCTGCCGTAGGACCTTGTGAAACCAACTGGGTTTGTCCTTCCATCGTCTGAACTTCCAGCTTACCATCAAATCCCATCGGAGTACCTTGTAGAATGAGGATGAAGCCCACAATCAACGAAAGCGGTAATAATACACGTGTACAGCTCAAAACCAAGAACTTCCAGAAGTTACCGATAGTCTTCGTCGATTTAGCAGCCATACCCTTCATGATACCTGCCATAGCTGCCATACCGGTAGCGGCGGTAATGAATTGGAACAACATAATGACGAACAACTGTGTAAAATATGTCAGTCCGCTTTCACCGGAATAATGCTGCAAATTACAGTTCACCATAAAACTGATACATGTATTGAATGCCAGGTCCGGTGTCTGGTTAGCGTTTCCATCCGGATTTAACGGCAACCACTGCTGTGTACAGAGTAGCACCATGCCCCATACAAACCAAAAGGCATTCAGAATCAGCAGGGCTTTCAAGAACTGTTTCCAGTTCATCTCTTCCTCCGGATTGACTCCGGCCACTTTATAAATCAATCTCTCGACCGGCTTCATGAAATCCGACCATGTCTTTTCGCCTTTGTAAACCTTGGCAATATACTTTCCCAGAGGATAGGATATCACAATCAGCAGAACAATCTGCAAGGCTACACCTAAAATTTCAGTGTTCATTTCTCCACTCTCCATTCATTAAAACTTTTCGGGTCTTATCAGCACATAAGTCAGATACCCGAACATTACAATACCTAATACAAATAAAGCTGTGTACATAATTCTCTCTTTTAAATCTTCTCAAACCAATCTACGCATTTCCAGAAAAGCCAAAAGGCGAACAAACCGCTCAATAGGCAAAAAATAAATGATACTGTTATTCCCATGTTTTTACCTTTTAAAATGTTACTACATATTTTTGTCTGCCAGGAATGTGCCAAATATGTGCCAAAAAGAGCGCATATACCATACACCATTAATTATCAACAGAATACATACTAAACAAGTATAAAAAGAAACAGGTTGCACCTTTTCATTTTGAAAGGGTGCAACCTGTTTTGATATGTTTTAGCCCATAGGCACTTTCTGCTTCTAAGCCTGTTTCAAGAATAATCTTGCCACGGTCCTATATCGAAGGTACCTCAGTCGTATACTGAGCCCCCTATTATAGATCTGAGATCTTGTATTCCTCAATCTTCCGATACAACGTCGTCAAACCTATTTTCAATAACCGGGCTGCTTCTGTCTTATTCCCCTTTGTATACTCCAGTACACGGGCAATGTGCCGGCGTTCCATAGCTGAAAGTTCAAAACTGCCGGGACTTGAATCATTGGAGTGTTCATAATGGGCATTCTGAATATCAAACGGCAAATCAGCAATGTCCAGATATCCGCTCTCGCAAACAATCATACTGCGTTCTATCACATTACGTAATTCACGAATATTTCCCTTCCACGGTTGGGAGTCCAATGCTTCAAGAAATGCGGGAGCTATTTCAACCACCGGACGCGCCAGCTGTTCCGCAAAACTTTTTATAAAAGCCTTCGCCAACAGCCGGATATCACCTGCACGTTCGCGCAATGGCGGCAGATGTATCTGAAATACGCTTAATCTATAAAACAAATCCTCGCGGAAACGTCCGGCAACAATCTCCTGAGACAAGTTGCGGTTCGTAGCGGCAATGATGCGGACATTGACACGGGTAGGTTTCGTATCACCTATCTTAATATACTCACCGGTTTCAAGAATACGCAGCAACTTGGCTTGCAGTTCAAACGCCATCTCACCGATTTCATCCAAAAAAATAGTCCCATTATTCGCTTCCTCGAACAGTCCCTTCTTATCCTTCAATGCGCCGGTAAACGAACCGGCTTTATGACCGAACATTTCACTTTCCAGCAACTCCTTGCTGAACGAAGAACAGTTAACCGCTACAAAATTCTGCCGTGCACGCTTACTACTGTAATGGATGGCCTGGGCAAATACCTCCTTACCCGTGCCCGTTTCTCCAGTCAACAGTACAGGAACATCAGTCCCTGACACCTTCTGAGCTAATGAAACAGCATCCTTCAGGACTTTGGATTCTCCCAGGATAGAATCAAAAGAGTACGTCTGTCCCACCTTCTTCTCCAGTTTTTCCAACCGCACATTCATACGCGCTTTCTCTACAGCACGGCTTATCAGAGGAATAATCTTGTTATTATCGTCTCCCTTGGTGATGTAGTCGAAAGCACCGTTCTTGATGGCCTGCACCCCATCGGGAATATTGCCGTGCGCTGTCAGCAGAATAACTTCCACATTGGGTGCCGCCTTCTTGATAGCCAACACCAGGTCTACCCCATTTCCATCGGGCAGAAACACATCACACAAAACTACATCGGGATTTTGGAGTTCCAGTTGCTTCAGGGCAGCCCTGCAATCACCAGCCTGACAGACGTCATATCCCTCCAACTCCATCATCCGTGTCAGAAGGGTACGGATTTGTACCTCATCATCAATGATTAGAATCTTACTCATATCTATTCGATAAGTTTTTAAACTGATAACGGTAAAAAACAGGGTGTGCAAATATAAGCTTTTCCCAAATACCAACGGCATATCTTTTGAACTTTTATAGGTGAAGGGGCAAGAGCCTGCCACCAACCGGGATATGAATATCCCACCACAGCAATGCCACAGCGGCATTATGCAGGCCTAGTCCCAGTGAAAGCCCCTCATGCCTCCCCCTTCCATTTTGGAAAGAGGCCACCTGAAATGAAAAGCCGGAAGGAAGAACATCCGGATGAATGCAATTATGAAACTGTTAAAAAAGAAACAAGAAATGAAAGTTTGTAAATTCGGCGGAACTTCCGTCGGCACCGTAGAGAGAATGAAACATGTAGCAACACTCATTAAAGATGCAACACCCAAGATTGTGGTACTGTCTGCCACCGCAGGCACCACCAACCATCTGGAGGAGATTGCCGCCAACTTGTTCAACCGTGAAATAGAACAAGCCCACGACCGCATCACCCGGCTGGAATTCCAGTTCATCGAATTTGCCAATGGGTTGCTGACCTACGAGAAACTGAAACGGGAAGCAATAGATTATATCCTCGACCGCTTCCAGCAACTATGGAAATTTACCAAGAACTCTTTCACCTCCGTCGAAGAGAAGGAGGTGCTGGCACAAGGCGAACTTATCAGTACCGCTCTGATGCATTTCTACCTGCGCGAGCTGAAAATTCCCAATGCACTGCTTTGTGCATTCGACTTCATGCGTACCGGCCCCGACAACGAACCCGACTTGGAATATATAGAACAAAAACTCCGAGAACAGCTTGCCTGCCATCCCGGCATCAATCTCTTCATCACTCAGGGTTTCATCTGCAAGAATGCCTATAACGAAACAGATAACCTGAAACGCGGCGGCAGTGATTACACTGCTTCCCTCATTGGCACCGCCCTCCAAGCAGACGAGATACAAATATGGACGGACATAGATGGCATGCACAACAATGATCCGCGCGAGGTGTCAGGTACCCGCCCCGTGAAACGCCTCAGCTTCAACGAAGCCGAACAACTGGCCTTCTATGGTGCCAAGATACTGCATCCCTTCTGTATCGCCCCGGCACGCCTAAGGAATATTCCCGTCCGGTTGCTTAACTCTATGGAACCGTCGGCAGAAGGCACGCTAATTTCCAACCTGCAGGACGACAATATCATCAAGGCCATAGCCGCCAAGGACCACATCATATACATAAAGTTTGAATCGAACCATAATCTGTGTCCCTATCTGTTCATCAGCAAGATTTTCGACATTTTTGCCAAGTACCGTACCCCCCTCTGCCTGCTGGTATCTTCCAATCTGGACGTATCTGTGGCTATAGACGACTGCACTCGTTTATCGAACATCATCTCCGAACTACGCCAATATGCCCATGTATTGGTAGAAGACCGCATGACCATCGTCTCCGTGGTGGGCAACATGCAATGGGAATATGCCGGGTTTGAGGCAAAGATTATGGAGGCGCTAAAGGACATCCCCCTACGGATGATTTCATATGGCAGCAGCAATAATGACGTGGCATTCGTCATTAAGAATACAGACAAAAAAAGGGCTTTACAAGCCCTAAATGATAAGTTATTCCAACCGGAATATGCAGAACGGAACTAAAAGAAATGGTTCCGTATCTCCTTCGCGATGTAACGGCCCATCAGCTCCTGCCCCGGTTTGTCGGGATGCAACCCGTCGCGCAGATAGCGCCCGCTACCGGAAGGCTGCTCAAACTTTTCGGTGATACCACAGTTGGAGTAACAGTCTATCAGCTGCACGGAAAGCGCCCGGCACAACTCACGCAAGATGGCAATCTTCTGCAGATTCAGTGCATTGTGTTCGGGGTTGCCGGTCTGAATCGGCGTGCACACGAATACGCGGCATTGGGGATAATGCTCCAGAATGGTCTGAATGGACCAACGGGCACCGCCCGCCATGGTGTTGACATCTACTTCATCGAGCGTCTTCCCTTTAAGGGCCTCTTCGGCACTACCCAAGTTACGGTCATTCGTTCCCATAGAGAACACAAAGACATCGGGCGCAGGGTAAGCGCCACTTTCCACTTCGGCTATGAACTTCTGGATATGCACCTTTGACACGTTGTTGTGCCGCATCTGTAACTCATGCTTATCCTCCGTAACCTGCCAACCGCCGGAGATGCCGGCAAAAGCTTCGCTGCCATAATCCTGAGTATCGGGATGGCATGCCCATGTGGCAGAACCGACCGCCACGTTGTGATGTGTAGCGAATCCGAGTTTATCCACTACAGTCTTAGACCATTGTTCGCCTGCGGTAATGCTGTTTCCATCGCACCCGAAGTTCAGCTTGCTGAAGTCCGGATAAAGAGATTGCGCATGCAGCGCAATCCCCATCCAGACAAGAATCCCCAAAACCATCAATCTATTCATCTTCTTATGATAGAAAACCTATGAAAAACGTTCAATAATTTCCATGCACATACGTCCGTTGTGATACGGACATTTCCAGAATCCCGCCTTGTCATCATCGGTGTTCACCGTGCCGTCGGCACGCACGCTCCAATGCCATTCTCCGTACTTGTAGTCTACCAGATGCTGCTTGATGAAGTCCCAACATCGGAGAGCCTTCTGCATGGCCACTTCGTCATCAAAGTGCTGGTAGAGGTTGGCATGTCCCACTACGTTCTCGGCCTGCACCCACCAGTGGCGGTCAGTATCGGTCTTTCCTTTATCCAGAAAAGTCTCGTATATCATGCTGCCGTCGGGCGTCAATCCTTCATCGGCAGCGGCAGCGATGTATTCTACAAGTGGTTCCACTTTCTCCAGGAGGTCCTTATCGCCCAGAACAAGGGCAGCCTCGTGTATCAACCAGGAGGCTTCGATGTCGTGCCCATAGGAGACAATGCGGTATTTACTAACCCAATCATCATTGAAGAACAATTCCAGATGACCGGTCTTGATATTCAGAATCCGTTCCGTGAAAAGGCCTATCAAATTGCGCAGTTGCCTCTCCAGACGGGTATCCTTCCACACGCGGAAAAGATTGGTATAAGGTTCCAGAATATGCAGATGGGTATTCATCGTCTTGCGCTCGTTCTCATCCTTGGCGCTGAGGCGCATGTCGGCTATTTCTCCCCATTCGCGGGTCAAGGCTTCGCAATAACCGTTTTTCACGGGGTCGAAGCTATGCTCTTCGATGGTCTCGAACAAGCGGATGGCATATGCCAGCGCTTCATCATCGCCCGTGGCACGAGCATATTCACTCAGCCCGTAGATGGCGAACCCCAAAGCATAAATCTGCTTCTTGGTATCGAGCGGATTGCCTTTATAGTCGAGAGACCAGTAAACTCCACCAAATTCATTGTCATAGAAACGGTCGATAAGAGTACGTTTGGCACGCGTAGCCGTTTCCAGATACTCCGGCCTCTTCAGCAAGCGGTATGCAGCCGAGAAGGTCCACAAGATGCGGGCGTTCAGGATTGCCCCCTTTTCTGCTTCGGGCTTCACCTCCTCCCGGCCCGTGATACGGCCGTAGAAACCGCCGTTCACTTCATCCGTCATTCTATTTATCCAGAAGGGGAGGATATTGGAAACCAGCTCCTCCTCCATCTCCTGTTTCATCTTCTTGATATCCACAAGTTTTTGAGTTATGAGTTATAAGTTATGAGTTATTCTGCTAAAGGTTCTCACGGCGCTCTTTCAGGTCTGCATTGATGGCTGCCATACGCGTCTTATTCAATGGATAGATGAATACGACAACGATGGAAAGTGCGGCTATCGCAGCAGGAATAAAGCTCATCAGATACTTCAAGCCATCCAGCGCCTCGGGAGTCTGCACGGCATTCTCTGCGGTATTGTAACCGAAGAATGCCAACAGTGCCATTACTGCCCAGCCTGCAAATGCACCGCCAAACTTCTGCGCCATAGAACCGGAAGAGAATATCAGCCCCGTAGAGGATGTGCCATCCTTTTGCTCGGCATAGTCCGCCACATCCGCATACATGCTCCAAATCAACGGAGATACGATACCGGTGCAGATGGAGATAAGCACCTGGAAAATCATCATCAGCCACCATCCCAGCCCGTCATTCGGCACAAAGAAGAAGAGCACGCTGAGCACTACCAGGCACACGAGCGAAATGATATAAGTGGACTTCTTCCAAACTTCATGGACAGAGGCACAGCCAGCGCCACACCAATCATATTACACACTTCACCCACCATCAGGAACAAGCCGGCATACAATACCAGATTGAACACCCCGAAATCGAGGAATGCATTGGCACTGATATAGTCCTTGAAGAAGTAGGCGGCAGTAGCTCCGCGTACCGTATTGAAGAAATTCGACAACAACGCCGCACCATTCAATATCCACCAAGGCGAATTGCGCACCAGTGACTTCACATCCTTACCGATGGATTCGGACGCCACACTCTTGACATGCTCGCGCGTCATGCTAAAGCAAAACAGAAAACCCAAAAAGCAGAGCGTGGCAATGCATACCATGGCATATTGCCAACTGGAAGCATTGCTATAGTCCATTGATTTAAACCAATTACACAATGGCTCCCATGCTCCCAAAGCGATAAAACTACCTCCGTATGCAAAAAACATACGGTAAGAAGAGAAAACCGTTTTTGTGTTCGAATCATCAGTCATTACTCCCAACATAGCCCCGTATGGTACATTGATTGCCGTATATACCGTCATCATCAAGATGTAAGTGACATAAGCCCATACCAGCTTACCCGTTGTCCCCATGTCGGGCGTTGTAAAAAGTAAAATCCCGGCAATGGCAAAAGGAGCTGCAATCCACAACAAATAAGGACGGTATTTACCCCAACGCGTATGAGTACGGTCTGCAATGACTCCCATCATCGGATCGGACACTGCATCCCAAATACGTGTCACCAGCATCAGCAATCCTGCATCAGCCAAGCTCAAGCCAAAAATATTCGAATAGAAGAACGGTAAGTAATAGGAGAATATTTTCCAGAACATAGAGGAAGACATATCCCCGAAACCATAACCGATTTTCTCTTTTAGTGTTGCCATAGTATGTTGTATTTTTATTATTTCATTATCTGCAAATTCTTGTCTATCAGCTTCTTCAACGTTTCTACCGAAGCTGATGAAGACAAGCCGTCAGCAGGCGTATTCATGCAATAGTCCACCAGCTTATCAATGGTAGAGGTAGCCACATGCATCCGCGTGTCGGAAGAAGCGTAGTAGATGAATACTGTTCCGTCTTCGTCGGCAATCCAGCCGTTGGTGAAAAGTACATTGCTTACGTCACCTATACGCTCCTCACCCTCGGGTACCATAAAGGCCCCACCGGGAGTGGCAATCAGTTTCGTCGGGTCTTCCAGGGAAGTCATGTACATATAGAGCACATAACGCAATCCGGCGGCACAACCGCGGACACCATGAGCCAGATGCAACCATCCTTTCGGAGTCTTGATGGGATGCGGACCTTCACCATTCTTCACCTCCTTGATGGTGTGATAGTAGCGCTGGTCGATAATCTTCTCTTCCTTCACCTCAGCATGGGTTATGTCGTCCACCAGCGCCCAGCCGATACCACCACCGCTGCCGGCATCAATAAAGCCATCCTGCGGACGGGTATAGAGGGCATATTTGCCATCTACAAACTCCGGGTGCAGCACTACGTTGCGTTGCTGGCTCTTGGTCTTCAGGTCGGGCAGGCGTTCCCAGTTCTTTAAATCCTTGGTGCGGGCAATGGCAGCTGTAGCCGTAGCCGAGGACAAATCACCGGCAGGCGCATTGTCGCGTGGCGTTCGGCGCAGAAGATACCGTAAATCCAGCCGTCCTCATGAGCCGTGAGGCGCATGTCGTATACATTCGTTGCCGGAATCGCGTCTTCGGGCATGGTGATGGGATAATCCCAGAACCGGAAATTATCAATGCCGTTGGGACTCTCGGCTACGGCAAAGAACGACTTACGGTCAGCGCCCTCTACACGTACCACCATCAGATACTTGCCATTCCACTTAATGGCCCCCGAATTCATGGTCGCATTCATACCGATACGTTCCATCAGGTACGGGTTGGACTTCTCATCCAAATCATACCGCCAGAATACAGGTGTATGAGCAGCCGTCACTACCGGATATTTATAGCGGGTGAATATGCCATTGCCGTCTTCCACGGCCACATTCTTTCTCGTAATCAACTCTTCGTGTCTCTGAAAGAGCCTCTCTACCTTTTCTTTAAAAGCTTCCATGTCTGTTATATTGATTGTTTGTTTATTGATACAGATTTACATCAGCTGCAAACAGCGTCTTGGGATTGTTATAGAACTCCACAAAATCCTCCGCAGATGTCTGTCCCGGATAGGGGGCATAGTAATGGGTCACCTTTTCACGGGCATTGCGCCACACCAGCACATAGGCAAGCGGATATTTCTCCAACGCAGGCAGCAGAGTACCAGTCCACCATTTGGCATCGGGAATTCCTTCGTAACCGGTTTCGGTCACAGCAATCACCTTATTGTGTGCTTTCCCTACACTGTCGATAATGGAAAGTGCCCTATCCATCCCGGCAAGATAGGCATCCCGATCGAACTGATAGGTATCGAAACCGATAACGTCTATCAACTCATCGCCCGGATACTTCTTCAAATATTCCGTCGTGTCCTTGGGTTCCGTGCCCGGAGAGTAAGCATAAAGTGCATTGTCCACTCCTTTGGCCTGCAGAGTATCCACTGTCATGTGCCACAATGCCTTATACTCTTCAGGGGTACACAGTTTTTCGCCCCACCAGAACCAGCTGCCGCTGTGTTCGTGCCAGGGACGGAAAAGTACGGGTATCTTCACGCCGTCCGCCGTCTTCAACGAATGAAGGAAATCGGCCACTCCTCCCAACCAGCCGGCAAATTTCTGGTGATTCTCGCCACCAGGCAAGATGGACTTCACCACCGTCGTATCCGATACATCCCAGGCATCACCGCCCGTCTTGGGATTGCGCGCATGCCAACTGAGCGAAACCATGCCGCCCCGCTGATACTGATTGATTATCTCTTTCCTGATTTTATCGAAGGGAACCTTATCCAGATTGGCGGCATTCCCAAGTTCCAGCTCTCCCAAATCAAAGCTGATAACAGCCGGATAGTCGCCACACACGCTTTTCACATCCGAACGGCCTTCCTCACCTTCCCAGCCGATACCATATACCGTATCGTCATGATGGCCGAGCATGATACCTTTGGAAGGGATTTTTTTCAAGTTAGCCAGTAAGTTCTCCGTTTCCTGCGTACGCGCAGCAGCCGTCTCTTCATTCACACTCTGTTCTTTCTTGGAAGAACCGCAGGCGGTCAACAGACTTGCCGCCAGAATCATCATAGCAAATTTTACTTTTCTCATATCCATGTTTTTCAATCTGGTATTGTTATTGGTAACACTAATTCCTGGCACAAAGATAGCGGATTGCACCAAGAGAAAATGATACAATTTTATCCCTTTACTGTATTAAAAAGCAGAATATAAAAAACGTATCATCTAACTTTCACCGGAACGCGCTTCCGCGAGACAATTCCCCGTTCCACTTTCCGGCGTTCCAGCTTCACCGGTTCGCTTGTAAAATCGGGAACATTGTACGAGTAGACCAGACGGTCGTAATACTCCCAAGGATTTTCCTGAGGAAGCAGGAAAGGCTTGCCCACCACCCCATTCTCATCCATACTTGCCAGATACAGACGGGTATAAAGCCCATCTCCCCTGCGGCTACTGAACACAAACCATCGGGAGTTGCTGCTCCAGTTATGGAAACTTTCCGTATCATCGCTGTTCACCTCCTTTATGGGACGCATACCGCCATCCTTCAAATCCAACAGCCATAAATCGGCTTCTTTATGCCAAATTGAGAAATTCCCGTAATCCGACAAAGTAAACATGATATACTCGCCATCGTACGAGGGCCTCGGGAAGGAGATGCTTTTCTTCATAGCTGCCGCATTGACCAGCGTATCTATCTTTTCGCCAAATGTCCCGTCTTCCGGATTGAAATCTATACTACACAAGCTATAACGTATTTCCTTATATTCCGCCGGTATCGGCTTGGCCTCCGCAGTACAGAAATACAGTTTGCGTCCGTCCGGTGAAAATACTGGAAAGGTTTCGAAGACTTCCTTCTTCTGAAGCAAGGGAGAGAGCAGTAATTCATGTGTCTCGGGATGATAGACCAGTACATCCGATTCCAAGTCGAGCACTTCCACACGCTCATCCTTCACCGCATGGAAAGACTGGCGCGTATTGTTGACAGAATAGGCAATATATTTGCCGTTTGGATGCCAATAAGGGTACACCCCCGCAGAGAGAGTGGAATCCGTTTTCGTATCCAGCATTTCGCGCTTCCCGTCTATCTGCATCAAGGTCCCTCCGTTCTTTCCACGGATATGCAGGCTCAGATGGTCCGGATTTGTTTTGTTGAAAGCATGACAATTCAAGCACATGCCCGGCACCATGGTATTCTCCAGCAAGGGACGCTCCTCGAACGAAGCAAGGTCACGCTCATAAATGCCCATCTTGCTATAAACTTCATATCCGGGAGCCAGCTTGCGGTATACCACCCCATAATCTATAGGATACGGACTGACATACATGGGAAAAGAGCGGTACTGTTTCCACTCGCCGTCTTTCCGGATACATACCGTAAACAGAAGGCTATCACCCTTATTCTCCTCCAAAAGCTCTTGCCATGCATCTTGCGGAAATGATACTATTTTATCATTTACGTGCATCTCTCCGGACTTTCCTCCGGTCACGGTCACATCCACACGTTCGTACGCTCCACCAATACAATTGAAATTCATAGGAGCAATGGTTGCAGGAATAGTCACACCGATATAGTCGGGATAGATATCCGGCCATTCATCCACCCTTTCCGGGGAAGTCACCGGATTGCCGCAAGCGGCAAACCACCATGCAGCCATTATGCAAACAGCTATATTCTTCATCTTTTTCATTTTACTTTCTTAGTAGCAAATAATTCCAGTATGTACTGCCGAAACGCGCCTCCAACATCTGCCGGGCATTCTGCTGCGAGGTATATATCCGCGCAAATTCCGTTACATCCCGCACCACTTGGGGCGAAATGCTCCACGGCATACCCTGGAAGTTCTTGTGCGTCTGTGTCCATACATATATCAACGCCTCTTGATAGCTGCGGGGAATATGGTCGTAGCCGGCATGCTTACCCAGCGGATAGTACTTCATGAAACGTTCCAAATCACGTTGCTGCAGGACATAGGCCAGCATATACTCAAATGCCATCCGGTTCCGGTGGTTGTGCTGGTAAAGCAACCCCAGCATGATGTCCGTTTCCTGGCTGCTGAACAAGAAGTCTTCCGTATAGCGTATCTGCCTCAACCAACCCCACTCCTTGTGGGCATTGATTTTTTCCTCATTATACAGATAGGTCATGGCATCCTCTGCCCAATCCTTGTAGAAGATTGTCTTCCTCAACAAACGCAGGTACTTGGCTGCCACTTCGTATTGCCCGTTTATCAAGTTCGTCTCCGCCAGACGCTTGAAGCAACGGCCACTCTTGTTGAAGTTAGGTATGGCCTCCATCGCCTCAAAAGTGAAACGCTGTGCCGTATTGACCATACCCAAATGATAATATGCCTCACTGGTGGGCAACGGAGAAGTAAAATCACGCTGAAACTCCGGCAGCAGCCCTTCCGTCCCGTTCTGATAAAACTCGAACATACGGTCGCCCATCTGTCCCGTCTTTCCCAAAGCAAGATTCAGGCAGGTCACGCCGAAAGGTGAAACCGGTGACTTCTCTTCTGCCTTTTCTATAATCTCCTGCCATTGTTTATTACGTACCAGCTGGTCATACTCCATCGCTTCCTCTTTATCCATATCGCAACCGGCCGCCACGTAGTAATAGCCGAACAATGTTACCGCCACCACTTGCAGAACTCCATAAAATACCGGCTTCTTCTTCAAAGCGGGCAAAGCGGACAGCAGGAAGGGGAGAACAACCAGTAATACGGCAAGCCCTATCTCTATCCAGGGAATCACTGCCGGGAAACGGTAATATCCTATACCGCCCATCAGACGGTAAATGGGGAATTGTACCCACATGCTTGCCAATAGCGGACAACCGATACCCCACAATCCTACACCCCAGAACACTCCGACACCACCCCAGAAATTCTTACCTTTAAGATTCAACCGGAACTCGCGTACAATCACCCAGCCCATAAAGATGAAGTGTGCCGCACCCGCTGTCCAGTAAAGCAGCGGAAGGACTATCAGAATGTATGCCACACGCTGCCACTTCCCTTTCAAATCCGCATACCAGCAGGATGCAGACAATGCTAACAGCAGAGCCACCACCAATGACAGCATCGCATTTTCATCACCCATGAAATGCCACAAGACAATGATGGGCAGAAAACTCAGCGGATAATACACATCAGCCGCACCCTGCTCCTTCGCCAGTTTCCAAACCAACCGTTGCAACAACACGTACAAAAAAGCCAGAATACAAGCTCCCGCCCACACGTGATAATAGAACTGCGTCAGATACTCAGCGATATAATCGGCCAACCCACCGGGAACCACTATCCGTTCCCACCAGTAGTCGGCATCGAACAAGAAAAGCTGGAACTGCTCCTGATAGGAAATATGGGCCGGATATACGCTTCCCCAAAAGAGAAGCACCGCTACGCCAAAAAGTATCGACAACCCTATCTTCCAAGTCTTTTTCAGAAATAAGAACATTTACTATTTACAATTTATTATTTACAATTTGGTACTCTCTGTATGTCTTGTCATTTGAATTCCTCAGCCTTCAGTTGCCGGTTTATCCGCTTGATGGAAGAAGCATCAAAAGGAACGGGAGTAGCCGACAAATCGGGAATATTGTAGGATTTCAATGTCAAATCGTCTTTTTCAGGGTCCGACTGGGGTAGCACAAAAGGCTTATGCGCCTTCCCTTCAGCATCCAGATAGGCAAAATAAACCCGCCCGTACTGCCCGTCACCCCGCTTGCTGGCAAAGGCAAACCAACGGCTGCCTGACGACCAACTGTGATAAGTGTCCGAACGGCTGGAGTTGACCATTGGCAGGGAGTCGATGGCGCCCGTCTGCAAATCCATCAGCTGCAATTCCGTCTCCCGGTGCCAAATGGGGAATGTTCCATAATCAGCAACGGTATAAAGCAGTAGCGTCCGTCCGGTGAGGCTTTCGGATGACACACGGAGCCTTTCTCCAGCCGGGCATTCCAAAGGGTATCCACGCGGTCACCCCATGCGCCGTGATTGGCATCGAACGCAATGCGGCAAAGCGAATAGCGTAATTGCTGTACGCTGTCCGGCAATGGCACAGTCGGAGCTGAGCAGTAATATATCCATTTCCCATCGGCAGAGAATGTGGGAAAAGTTTCCAATACGGTGGAATCCGCCGTAAGCGGAGATAGAATCATCCGGTTTCCGTCAAAATCGGCGACAGCCAAATCGGAGACGGTATCGTAAACTTCCAGACGGCGGTTACTTTCCGTATGGAACATGGGAATAATCACATTAGACGAGAACACACCATACCGCCCGTCAGGATGGAAATCCCCGTAGACAGCCGCAGATATCATCTGTTCATTCTTCAAGGCAAGCTTACGGAGCTTGCCGTCACGGTTCAGGACAGTCCCCCCTCCCTCACCCCGAAGATGGAACATCGAAAGGTTGCCACTATTTCCTCCGTGCACATGACAGTTCATGCACTTGCCGTCTGTCTGACTGTTATCCGCCAAAATACGCTCTTCGAAATTCTCAATACAACGTTCACGTATCTGCAAGGCATTCCATACCTCATAACCGGGCTCTATCAGACGGTAACTGACATAGGCGTCAAGCTTGTCCGCCACTACCTGCCATGCAAAGGAAGGATAGCGCAGCCAGCGGCCGTCGGTACGGGCAGTAACAACTACTTCCAAAGTATGTTCCTTCTCCGCTTCCAGCAATGCACGCCAAGCTTTCAAGGGGAATATCGCCTTGTTCCCGCGCGCATTTATCTCCAAGCTGTCCGATGCTCCCTTTACACTCACGCACACCGCATCCACCCCTTCATTTCGCACAAGGAAATTCAAAGGAGCCACATTGTAGGGAATGGTTACATCCTGATATTCCGGATAGAGCACCAATAACCGGTCTGCAGGCTGTACAGACTCCGGACGGGGACTGCAAGCATATAGGCAGTAGCACAGTAACAGCCCCACAACAACTTGTATATATTTCATATCTATGTTCATCATAAATCACTTCCCCTTTTTCATCGTAGCATAGTGGAAATAAAACCAATATGTTTTTCCGTATTTGGCTTGCAAAGGGGCACCATTACCATCGTTTGCCTCGTACAGCCGGGTATATTCACTGAATTCATCCAATACTTGAGGCGGTATATTCCATTTTTCCACTTCATCCAACGAAGCCTTTTTCCCGGCAAGATAGATAAGTAAACCTTCGGCATACAATCTGGAAGGAAACTTCTTTGCAGCAAACTCCCGATAATCTCCGGCGAAAGCCCCAATATCCTTATTCAGCAAATCAAAGCAGAGAAGGTAATCGCATGCCAACGTATTATCAGGATTATTACGTAACAGATGACGAAGTGAAAGCGGAATGTCGGCAGAAGAACGCAAAGTATCCGTTGCAGGCAACAACAACCGCTTCCGTTCCAGCCATTGGCAGACTTCGGCCGTCTGTTTTCCGGGAATACGCCGTTCTGCCCAATCACGGTAACACATTGTCTTTTGCAGGAGACGAAGATATTTCATAGCCGCCGCCTCATCACCGTTCACCAGGTTGATTTCCGCCAAACGCTTGACAGCTCTTGCTCCGGTATGATGCGGAGAAAAAATCATTCCCAGAATGGCAGCATGTTCAGCCATCGTCATATCTCCCAACGCAAACCAGACTTCATTGGCTGCATAAATAGTGAGGTAGGTAGAATGGGGAGCCACGGGCAGAAACAGCCCTTGCGAAGCCGGTTGATAACCATCCATCAGCCGGTCGGGAAGCCGGTTCTGCTGTGCATTCAGCAAATTATAATAATAGGCAGTGAACGGAGAGCGGTATTCACCCTCCACCAACAGTTTCCGTACTTTTTCCGAACGGCCGAAATACATTTCCGAATCCAACGCCAAAAGATATTCCCGCCCTAAATCGGGCATATTGTACCATCGTGACGACCAATCGCCACAGCCAAACAGCCAATAGCCGGACAATACCGCCAATATGCTTACCGGTAAGCCCGACTTCCACGAACGTCGCATGCAGCTACGACACAACAACAAAACACCTCCGATACCGGTTAAAGCGATTGTGCCGGAAAGCGGATAACTCAATCCGCATTGCCTTCCTGCCTCCCAAGCCACCGCCAACACCGTAGGAACCCACGCCCAACGTCCCATGTACGGAACCAACAAACGAAACACCACCACTCCCCAAAGCAACAGCACGACAGCCATTATGGCCGGACCACCCCCTTCGTAATAAAAGAATTGAGTGAGGAAATCTCCTGACAGACGTGCCAGAGCCGCCGGATGCCGCAGATACCCGGCCAATGGTTCGGTGGCAAGCAAAAAGAGTTGTGTCTGCTCCCGATGGAACAGATGATAGGGCAATATCCGGAAGAAAAAAAGGAACAACGCCAAAGCGCCGATTCCTGTCGCTCCCCATTCAATGTATTTCCTTCTGCAAGCTTTCATCCAACAGTTTTTGTTGTTCTTCCGTCAAGGAGCCACGCACCATCTTCCGCATGAATGTTCCCAACGTATTGTTTCCCTGCTCTTTCAGGAAAAGAAAGTTCGTTTCCTGCTCCTGCATCCTTAGACTGTCACGTATCTGTGTCAGATGCAGTGAATCTTTTCCGGTGGCATTCCGTAATCCCATCCGGATGAAATGGTAAGCCTCTTGCGTCTTTTCCCTCCCCTCTTTCCATTTCTGAAGGGCATCATTTTGTGGAGTGCCCGTTACCGAGCCGACAGAGTCGGCCTTCACATGTATGGTTCCCGGCTCCGTCACCACCAGCAGTTCCTGGATGTAGATACGCAGCAGATGGCGCAGACGCAACACCCTCATCTCCTCCCCTTGTCCGGAAAAAGAAAAAGAGGCATTGGTTATCTTTACAGAATCCACCCGCCCCGGCGCATTCTCCATCGGCACGAGGTATATCCATTCCCCGTCGTATTTCACCGACGGCAACGTTCCTTCAATCACATAATTCTGTCTGGAATTTTCACAACTTGCCCAAAGAAGGCAACTGATACAGAAAAACAAGATACGTGTTTTCATCCTTATACATTAGAATTTCAACAAAGGTAGGCGTTTACCAACTGTCAGCCTAATATTCAATTAACCAAAGATAATATTTTTAATCAGAGATTTTCTTCACCGCCATACACTCCATTTCCACCAGCCACCCCGGACGACAGACGGAAGCCAACGTGACAACTCTCGGAATATCGGGAAAACGCTTGTCAAACATCTCTTTCACTACAGCATAGTCCGCAATATCACGCAGATAGACAATGATATGCCCCACATCTCCAAAGCCGCAGTCAGCCTCCTTCAGCAGAGCTTCCACATTCTCCCACATCCGTTCTGTCTGACGACGTACATCTCTGGCATACAGCACTTCCCCCCGGTTGTTGATACTCGCCGTACCGGAAATGAGTACTTGCCGGCGGTCGTCGTAATCCACCGCCGTTCCCCGTTCGAAACTGACTCCATACTCATAAGTGGGATTCAAGTGTGTGCGGGCATAGAGATATTTGATTTGTCCGGGCTTTAATCCCGCTACGGCAAAAGCGTCAAGCATCACCAATGCCTTCGGGTCGGCATGACGCCCACCGATACCGGTACTGGCAATATAGTGCGTGTTCTCCGTCAGGTTCTGGGTGACGAACATCTCATTACGTGCCTTGACTACACCGGCATAATTGCAATCCACATTCTGCACAAATATCCAGGTACGCAGGCAATTGTCGGCCAGAGTACACCCTTCCTCCATCAGTTGCATGGCATAGTCGTTGAGCAAAAGACGCATCTGGTATTCCGAATTGGCGGCACGGTTGAAGCTGCCTCCCATCCAGAGCTGGCGGTAAACACCGTGTTTCACTTCATACAGTCCGTTCGGCAGCACTCGTGTCTGCACATCGGTCTGCAGATAGGCCCACAAAGCAATCTTGGTACCATCCAGCGGAGGCTGTTCCACCACAGACAGCGCGCAATCGGAGCTTTCCGCCGTAGCGGCAAGCAACAGTTCCGCTTGGTTGGCGGCATCACTCAGGAAGTATCTTTTAAAAACCGCCACGGCTCCGGACAGTTCTTTTTTCAGTAAAGCGGCATACGCATCCAACACGACATTCATCTGTTCACGATAGGTCTGTTTCGGGTCAGTGGCATGTATCATCACATGGTATTCCGTCACTCCGCCGGTCACAACAAATGCAGCCACTTCCGCCCTGCCTGAAGGATAAGAGTATGATGTGTATTTCATATCATTAACAAGAGATTGTTTCAATCGCAAAGATAAGTTTTTTATCCGACAAGGAGTAGTGAAAATCGCAACTTTCGCTTGTTTTGTTCTTATAAAAAAGTTACTTTTATAGAAATCTATAAAATATACAGTTATTATGAGCGAAAATATTTATCCCATCGGCATCTACAACCTGAATTAATAGGAATCTATGTCAATCCGTAATGAGACTATAAACCGGCTTTCTCTTCCTTCACCCCTTCACCTTTCGCATTATTTCCCTATCGTTCAACCCTTTCCGGTGAAACTTCTTTCTTCCTTCTCACCACCTCATATACATTGCCGTACTTCGTATGCCGGCGTTTCAGTCCCACCCGCAGCAGCACCGAACCGAACTGCATGGGATTGCTGCCACGCATCAGGGCGGGATGCGTTTTTTGTAACTCGTCAAAGATGTCGGCGGCAGTCAGGTCGAAGCTCTTCTCTGCCGGAAGCGGGGTACGAAACAAGCTGTGAACCGCCTCCTCCACAAGGCTGACACGATAGAAAGCCTCGTTGTGCCATTGCAGTTCCTCCTCCTCCGGCTTGGTGAACCAGTTGCGCCGCCCGGCAATGAGTTCCGCTTTCAGCTGGGCAAAAATCTGGTCGTGCTCTATGCCTATGCAGTCGATATTGTGCTTCACCTCGATGCAGAGGAAGCGCCGGCTCCCGGTGGGGTCGGTCAGCAGGTCGAACCGGTTGCTGGTGCCGATGAACGAAGCGATACGGGGCAGTTGCCTGAAGTTCTGCTGATAGGCCTGCGGATGTTGAGTACCGACATCTGCATCAGATTTTTCAGTAAGGGCATTTTGTTGTCGGCATACTTGTCGAACTCGTCCATATTGAGCAGCCCCATTTCCGCCAGCATCCTCTCGGCTTGTCCCTGCGAGGTCAGTTTCAGGTTGTCGGTGTAGTAGCGTGCCAGCACGTCGGGCATCAAGGCGCGACAAAAGCTGGATTTCCGTCGTCCCTGCTCGCGGCTGACGAGAACGGGAGCCACGCTGTTGGCATGCAGTCCGGACACGCCCATCCATTGCGAGGCAAGCCCCAGCATCCAGGTATGGAAGCTTTTTATCCAGAGCTGATTGTCAGAGACACGCTGCGCCAAAGCCTCCAGTCTGTCTG
>ERZ860023.304-NODE-304-length-31758-cov-1.754377_pt1 | contig 31758 bp, 43 predicted proteins | sample MGYA00509983_ERZ860023 | MGnify/ENA primary metagenome ERZ860023 (study PRJEB30046, sample SAMN00715180) | human gut metagenome | study: EMG produced TPA metagenomics assembly of the A metagenome-wide association study of gut microbiota in type 2...
TTCCTTTTTCAAGTATTTGAAAAAGCATTCCATAACAGCATTATCATAAGGATGCCCCTTAGCTGAAAAAGACTGAATCATGTTCAGATTGTCCAGTTGTCTGCGAAATTCCGTTGATGTAAATTGACTGCCTCTGTCCGTGTGGAATATTATCCCTTTGGATTTACCTCTTGCGGCAACAGCCGCATTAACGGTATCTATCGCAAGTTTAGTATCAATTTTATTTGATAATTTGTATGCAATCACCTTCCTGGAAAACAGATCGAGAATTACGCATAAGTAATAAAATCTTCCTGCTGCTCTTATGTAGGTAAAGTCGCATACCCACGCCTTGTTCGGAGCAGATTGATTGAATTTTTGGGAAAAAAATATTTTTGCATTCTCCATCGGAATCCGATTTTGATTTGTGTTTAAATGGCTTAACAGCGCTCATTTTGGGTAAGTTCATACTCTTCATCAAACGGTACGCTCTGCCGGCGCTGATGTTTATGCGATAATCGCGCTTAAGACAAATTTTCATTTTTTCAGCGCCAAAACGCTTTTTGCTCTTTGCGTAAAGCACAAGAATACATTTGCGCATATGGCGGTTTTCCTTTTCGCGGTTGCTTTCATGATGATTTATGTATTTGTAGTAAGTACTTCGGTTTACACCGAGAACACGGCAAAGTGTTGTGATTTTGTGTTCACCGGAAAGCAGTTTTACGGCATTTAATCTTTGTCTGAGTGAGGCGTGAATATCGCAATGGCTTTTTTTAATATCAGATTTTCCTCCTCAAGCTGTGCATTTCGTTTCTGAAGCTCCTTGATTTGCCTGGAGGTAAGAATGGTGTTATCATCCATTTTTACTTCTGAATACTTCTTTATCCAGTTGGCTAAAGCACTGTGTGATATACCGTATTCCTGACTTATCTGAGAATATGTTTTGCCCGACTGATAAAGATTTACGATTGTTTTTTTGAATTCTTCCGTGTACTTTTGTGTGCTTTTTCCTGACATTTTTTATTCCTCCTACTTGTCTTTTATTTTGATGTTTTTATTATATCTTACTTGTACACTTTTTTAGTATATATCCATTATTGCCCATAGCTAAAAAAGCTATGGGCTTTTTATGTTTTTGGCATTCAAGGCGGTATTTTGGCGTTCAGGGCAAAAACGTTGACTTGCTAGTTACATCCAGATATAATACAATTAAACTACTATTTACTGGAGGCTTTCATGAATCCCTGTGATGTGTATATTATAGCTCCTATTTCCAAACTTACTTGTGATGATGATAATTTTTTGGGAATCAATGTTTTTAAACTGCATGAGGTTATTAATCGAATTGTGGAAAAATATAAAACAAAAGTGAATTTCTATAGTTTGGCTAAGGTGAAAATCAACTCAGTACCTGAAAGTTGTAAAATAATAGATGAAGCCGCTTGTACGATTATTTTTACTCCTTTTGAGAATGTGAATGATTTTATGATACTTATTGGACATGCTATCGCCAGAAATAAAAAAATTTACATTTTCTTTCTGAACAACATAATTCAAGATTCACTAATTGAATTAGTTGCGGATGGATATGACAATGTATACATTGATTGTGTTGAACCGATAATGAATGATTTTGATAGGCTTGAACGATTTATATTATCTATGATAGATATGGCAAAAAATTTTATATTTAATTAATTTTGTCCTGTATACTAATTGGAGGTATCAAATGAAGAAGATTTTACAAATCTCTGATAGTCCTTTTCCTATGTGTTATTCAAACGATGCAGTTATGAACTCTATTTTAACTAATAGCGCATTGTTAGATGAAAATGTCGCTATCATTTCTGATATAAAATATAACGGACAAAGATTGATATGGAAGATAAATCTTTTAAAGGAATTGTACAAAAAAATCTCGGAGATAATTATTATTTTTATGCCGATAAATTTTCAGACAAAATAAATGGGATATTATATCATAAGGCTTCAAAAGATAATTTTATAGATTTTTCTTTCCACGTGTCCAAACAGGTTTATTGGCATCCGTGGGCATCTGTAGGAGTTTTTATAGATGATAAAATAAATTTAAATAGTAATATGGCAAATTGGAAAGAAACAAATAAACTCTTTGTATGTGGAAAGAAAGGCTTAATTCATTTTAACAACGAAACGGAGACTGAATTTTACGAAACTAAAGTAAACTTAAGTAAATATTGGCTGCGTGTAAAATATTGTTCAAATTCAATAATTTGGCTATATTCTAGTGACGGAGTTACATGGCATGAGATGATATCTGAAACAGTGGATTTTTCGTACGACATCTTTGTAGGGATAATTATTGATTATAGATATGCAGTGTATTATGATTGGTTCTTTGGGCATTATTTAAACATTACCTATTCAGTGCCATTGTATAAATCTATAGACGGAACTCCTACAGAGCATTATACTGAAATTCAGAAAAATTATGACCCATTTATTATACATCCGTTTTTACAATTTAATAAGATACCTAGTTTTTTCGTAAAAAATGACGTATTGTCGCATTTTAAAGATGCAATAAATAATAATTTTTATATTGAAGTTTTACTTGATGAGTATTTTATTTTTAATAGAAATGCATGCGGACGTTATCATTTCTTTCATAGTAATTTAGTTTATGGCTATGACGATGAAAAGAAAATTATATATATACTGGGACATGATACTAAAAAAAGATATACAACTACAGAAGTAACATATGAAAATTTAAGGTTGGCATTTGAAAAGCAAGAGCGATATGTTAATTATATTTCAATTGATTATCCATATTCGCCTTATAAATTAAATATTGATAAAGCTAAAGAAATCATTAATGATTATATTATATCATCAGATTTAAACAAACATTATATAAACATATCCGGTGAACGGACAAGAGGTTTTGGCTTTTCAATATATGATCAGATTTTAAATGAAGATATGCAGACTTTGTTAGATGATATACGAATTTCACATTTTTTATATGAGCATAAATGTATATTATCTATGTTTGTAAGATTTTTGTATTCTCGTAAGTTTATCAAACACGAGAATTACATAGAGTTGAGTAAAATGTTTGATACAATTGAAAATAAAGCTTTAATATTGCGAAATTTAATTTTGAAAAATAGTATGAGCACTAAAAAAAATATTTGTAAAATACAATCTATTCTAGAAGAATTGAAAATAAATGAAAAAAAAGGTTTGAATATTTTAATTTCTGCATTAAATAATCAGTAATAGGGGTTGATAGTATGTATAAAAGAAATATTGTTACCATATTAAATACTATTATGGAATTGGATATATCGAATTTTGACGAAGAAATTGTATATGAATCAATAGAATTTATTGATTTAATAGCTATGTTAGAGGATGAATTTAAAATTAATGTTCCGATAAAGGATATTAATGAACGAAATTTTAATTCTGTAAATAAAATGAATTTGTATATTGAAAGAAAGGTTAGGGAAAAGAATGGATAATAAATTGCCATTTACAATTGATGTACCTGTTAAATCTTATTTACATCATTCATACCCGCTTGGAATTATATACGCAAATTCGAAGGAAACAGCAAATAATTTTGTTACACATAATTATTTACAATTAGTATGGTTTTTTGAATGCGAATACCCAGGAGCACAATTGAATTTTGATACTTATTTCTTTCCATATTGGAAATGTTTTAAACGCAAAAAAAATAGGATTTTTACTACTCAAGATACACTAATTGAATGTGTGAAAACGGAGATAGATAATAAGTATTATCCATACTTAACTTGTGATGAGTTCTATTTAAAATGCAGGACAAGTTATAACAAAGAACATTTTATTCATGATATAATGATTTATGGATATAATGATGAAAATAGGAAATTCTACATCGCTGGATTTGATGAAAATCGTAAATACAATATAAACGCAATTAATTATGATGAATTAGTATTACCAGAATCACAATACATAGAAAGTATTAGATTTAAAAATTGTAGCTATAAAAAGATAAATAGAAAATATTTTAAAAAGTGCATGTTTAATTATCTGAATCCTCAAAAATATACTAAAAAGAAGTATAAGAAGAACAGAGATAAGCGTGCTTATGGAATAGAAGCGGTTTATTTATTAGAAGAATATTTGCTTTTTGTAATAAAAGATAAAAGTAAAATTAATATTATTCCGTTTCATATTTATTATGAACGGTTATGCATTATTAAATGGATAATACACGAATTAAAATTGGGTGAATATATAGAAAAAGAATGGGATTTATTATGTGATAATGCAAAATATATTAAAATTATAGCTCTCAAATATGAAAAATACAATAGATTACATGATGTGGTCGAGTTGCAAAAATTATTAAAGGAATGCATAAACAAAGAATGCGAATTGTTAAGTAATATTATTGCAAAAAAACATGCTTAAGGTGGTGTATTATATGGATAAACTTATTGACGCTACAATGGATTTTCTTTATCGCAATGAGGATGATATGGATGAGGAACAAGCAGAAATTGTACGTTATGGTTTGGAATTGTTTTTCCTTAAAGCTTCTTTTTTGCTGCTACAATGTTAATCGGCATACTGATGGGAAGCTTTTGGGAATGTCTTATATTCACGGCATTGTTATCAGGTATCAGAACTATGGCAGGTGGATTTCATGCAAACACAAGAATGCAGTGTTTTATAATGTCTATGCTTACATTTATAAGTGTATTTATTATTCTCAAAATTGCTGAGATGTATAAAGTTGTGCTGATTCCGCTGACTGTATTTGCAATATTATCCGCCATAGTTATATGGAAATTTGCTCCCATAGATACTGAGAATAAGCAGCTTGAAGATTATGAAATTGTTGTCTTTCGTAAAAAGGCGCGAGTAATGCTTGTTATTGAAATGTGTCTTGCGGTAGCAGCGTATTTTATTGATTTTGTCAGTATAGCGTGTTCTGCATTGCTTGCACTCATAACAACAGGCGTACTAATGTCCGCAGAGTTGCTTAATAAAAGACGAAGGTAGGAAATCCTATGGCAAATAAAGATTTCGGCGAGTATGTTCGTAAACTGCGAACCGAAAGAACTTATTCCCTGAAGCAGCTTGCTGATGAGATAGAAATAACACCATATTATCTCAGCTATATTGAAAGCGGCAAAAAGACAAATCCAAATCAAAAGATTATTGCCAGAATGTTTGTTGTTCTGAGGATGAGTAAATCAGAGATTGAGCATTTCTTAGATCTTCATGCTAAGGCAAATGGAATTGTTAGCTATGATATAGCTGAATATATAATGCAAAATGATGATATTCGTGAGGAAATTCGTTCAGCAAGAGATAAACAAGGAGCTTCTCCGAATTGGGATGACTTCATAAATAGCTTTATAAAATGATATATAACGGGTAATCCCGTTATATATTTTGCAACTGAGGAAAGTAAAAGTAACATAACAATAAAATGCCAGAAATGCGGCTTAATTGTTGGCATAGCAATATGTCAGCAGGATATATAATAAACACAATAAAATCAAAATACTTAGTACAGGTATCATCCTCTTTGAGTAAATAGGGATTATAGGATAGAAACTTGACAGTTAGCCTTTAAAGCTATTGTCAGGTTCCTATCCTTTTTATATAGGTATGACATTTCCGCTTTAAAAGCGGAAATGTCATTTTTTATGCTCATTTTCAAATGGCAGCCCTACATAGCACGTTATCCCTAACTGAAAATTTGATTCAATTTAGAACTTTATCAAATTTTCAGAGGTAATCATAATGATTGAAAAGAAACGTGTGGTTGAATTTATAAAAAATAGGTAAAAACACCAACATGGTTAAACTGGCAAGCGAATACTCATAATGGAGGGCCGCTGGAACATAATTCCGAGGGAAATCGTCGCATAAGAGTCAAAACGCTTTCGGGCGCTGGACGAGCAGTACCGACAGCAGAGCCCCCGTTTTCAGACATTTAGCAGTGGGAGAAAATAAAAATATTGACAATCGAACATCAGTTGATGAGCAATGTGGTATTCAATCCAAGAACGCAGTAGTTGACAAGCTGATTGACAGATTTCTCACGCTGATTTTAACCGTCGGCTCAGCTATGAAACAGCAGGTATGGTGTTCTCAGATACAAAAGATACTCATTTCAACACTGTTGACTTCTTCGATAAATTTCATTCTGATAGATTTTCCGATACGCAGGCAGAGGAAATCAGAAATATCATAACAGTGACAATGGAAAAGCGTGGGTATGTTCCCGAACCTGTGACAGCAGAAGAGCCCGTTATCGTACATAACGAGGTTGTGGAAACAGCGAAACTGCCGCCGCTTCTTGATGAAAACATCATAAACGACATTATGAAGCTTGACCGGTTTTTCAAGGTTAAGCGTGACGAGATTGCGGATTTCTTTAAGGAAAATGAGGATTACGATAAACGCTGTGAGTTTATGAAATTTGTTTTTCGTATGGAAAAATATACGCAGTTCAATCTAAATGAAACAAACGAAAGTTATGGCAGAGTAGGCTACAAGACATAAACCAACAGACTTACTGTTTGGGAGGGTAGTTATCTTTCCCGTACAGGAGTCGAAGCTAAACTGGGACTTGTGCAGAGCTTTACCGCCGACCTTATCGACAAGGGCAAATACCTTGACGAAAAGCCAAAGCTTACTGTTGACGAGCCTATATTTGCGAATAACAGGGAGAACAGTTCACATTTTTCGGCGAGCCAGTTCCCGTAAAGCAGGCAGAAAAGAAAACGAGAGCAAAGCCTAAAAACAAAGCCTTTTCTCATACTGCTCCCACAACAGATATGGTAAATTATGTTTTGCGTTGAGGAATGCTTATGAAGAAAAATTCGCTGGCAAAAATGCTCCTGCGGCAGAAGCTCCAGAAACTGAAAAAAGAGCCTAAATTATAATTGGAGGATTGATAATATGCTCATGATGAACAGCGTACTTACAGCTGAGGAGAGAATGCTTTTGCAGGCTCTTGGCTGTAAGGATAAGGCACAGACAATAGCTGTGCTGGGTGAAATGAAGATGATACTCTCCCTGTCCGTTCAGACCTGTTCACACAGATTATCTGCCTTTCTGATAAGCTGGATAAAGAGAAGATGGATTATGCTTATGGAATGTCGGTGGTTGAGTTGGAAAATGATGATACAAATTGATGAAAAGACAACGGTATCAAAACGATACCGCCGTTATTTATCTGTAAAAGTGTTATTCAGCGCTCATTTGCTCATAGAAGTTTATGAGTATATCCGCTTTGTCTTTAGGCAATCGTCTATAGAAATCTAAAATTTTTCGTTCACCTTTCGATAGATATATTATATCGTCATTTTCAGTATTAAAAAATTCTGAGAGCGTTATATTAAGACCATCGGTAAGAGCTTGAAGAGTTTTAATTGTAGGTTGTTTCTTTCCATTTTCAAGATTTCGGATATGGTTTTCGGAAACTCCGCTCAGTTTTGAAAGTTTGTACACGCTTATTCGTTTAAGATTTCTCCAGTAATATAAACGTTCGCTAATTTCCATTTCAGACACCTCGTTTCATATTGACTGATTAGTCAATTACTACTTATAGTATAACCTAAAATTTTTCTTTTGATAACTTATCTAAAGAGTTGATTTTATAATCCTAAAGGAGTATAATATGAAATGGAGAAAAGATATGCTTTGTATTTACATTTAACGATTTTTGTGTTATAATCTACTCTGTAAACCTTGTTAATGACAGTATAGGAGGAGTAGAAGTATGCTGCATATTGCTGTATGTGATGATGACATTAAGACATTGGACGAAGTAAAACAGATATTGACTGATTATTGTAGGGCGAAAAAATTAGCAGCTAAAGTATCAGCATACTGTGATGGAACTGATTTATTAGCTTCAGAAGAAAGTTTCGACATCATATTCTTGGATATTGAAATGCAGCAATCTAACGGAATTGAGGTTGCACAGAAGATAAGACGGATGGACATGAATGTTCCGATAGTGTATATAACAAGCTACATAGATTATTGGCGCAGAGCGTATAAGGTGCACGCTTTTGATTTTATTACTAAACCATTCAAGCCTGAAGAATTATGTGAGGTAATGAGGGATTATTTGGCTGCATTGGATGACGCAAGTGAGGAGACTATTACGTTTCCTACTGATGATGGAGTAGCTTGTTTTAAAATTAATGATATATATTATTTTATGTTTGAAGCTAAGAAAAAGGTATATGTGTATACTGCTGATGGACGAGTGTTGGTTAGAGAGAATTTAACCGACATCTATAATATGCTTAATAAAGAAAGGTTTTATCAGACGCGGCGTGATTGCGTGTTGAATCTCAAGTATGTGCAGAAAATTCAGAATGAGTTTGTAATTATAATGAAGAATGGAGATATGCTGCCTTTGGCGCAGAAGAAAAAAGACGAGTTCGTAAGAAAATTATCAAATGTTTTTGTGGAAACGCTGAAAGGAAAAATATATGAATGAAAATATGATGGCAATAATAAGTCAAAGTGTAAGCACTACGGTGATGAACTTATTGCTATTTTTGTTTTATCGAAAAATATATGAGCCGAAATTTCAAAGCAGAATAGTATATATATCGCTTTTATAGTTACTACTGCTTTATTTATAGCAGTAAATCAGCTTTCTAATTTTTTGAATGCTCCGCTGATAAATACCATTTATTCCTTTGTGTATTTTAATCTAGCTAGTGTAGTTCTGTTTATGAACAATTTAAAAAAGACATTTATGTATAACTCGTTATACTTTTTATTCTTAGTTTTCATTGATGTGCTTAGTGTTGCGTTTTGGTCTGTAATCAAAGGCGAAAATTTTCAATCGGTTTTATCGAATGAACAATATCTAACAATAAGTTGCATGACCAATATTTTGATAATGGTATTGATGTGGCAAATATTTATATCGATTCTGTCTAAAAGTGAATTAACGGTCATAAAACATAAACAGATAATATTGTTAGGCGTATTTACGGCATTTGCAGCTTTTGTTGAATATAATTTTGCTGTTCGAATAAATAATAGTAAAGATGGAATAATTACAATTTGTGTTCTTCTAGGCTTTTTAATTTTAAGTGTATTTCTCGTTTATTTTACAGGAGAAATTATAAAAGCCTACAATGCAAAATATGAATCTGAACTGATGCAAACTCAAAGTAAGATGCAGTTTGAGCATTATGCAGAAATCAATCGGAAATATGAAGAATCCAGAAGGGTTATTCATGACATAAAGAAACATCTTAGTGTACTTGAATCTTTAACAGCTATTGAAGGAAACAAAAAAGCAGAAGAATACAGAGAAGTCATTGAAAATGAGGTGGACTCTTTGTTTAGTGGATTTCAATGTTCCAATCAAATTCTCAGTATAATTATGAGCCAGAAAATTATGGTGGCTGAAAGTGAAGATATAAAAGTAAATACTGAGGTAGAAGATATTATGTTTGATTTTATTAGCGATATAGATATCACTGCTATATTTGCAAATTTATGGGATAATGCAATTGAAGCTTGTCGTAAAGTTGAGCCATCAGGGCGATTTGTAAATATAATAATTGGAAGAGTAAATGATTTTGTGGTGATAAGCTTTGAGAATGCTTTTGACGGGGTTTTACATGAAAAGGGAGGGAAGCTATTTTCAACAAAAGAACAACATGAAGGTGTAGGCGTTTCAATAATAAAATCTTCTGTAGAGAAATATAAAGGAACACTTGTTATAGAGCATGATGAAAATATGTTTAAGGCTAATGCGTTAATCCCTTTGGCGTAGAGAAAAAGAGTTGAAATTGTCGTTTTAACTCTTTTTTTGGCATTCAGGGCAGTATTTTGGCATTCAGGGTAAATCTGTTGAAATTTTATATATAATGATTTATACTGAAAGCACCAATAAAATTGAAAGGTGGTCTATGATTATGACAAAATCAAATTTCAAAAAGAAAATGGCAAGTATGGTGGCAAAGGTAGGCGTTAATCAAACACAGAATGATTTCAGTCAGGCTTGTGTAATGTTTATTTATCAGCCGAAGAGGTCTAACTTAGTAAAATGTTCTAATAATAGGTTGTCAGGCAGAAGATAAAATGAATGATTGTTGTTGCACTTTGGACAGCAAATGTGGTATGGTTTCATTATGAGAACTTCTCTTTCCTTTTTGGGGGGTGTTTCGTGGTGAAACCGTTGTACCAAAAGCTTAAGAGATTCTCAACTTTCATTTTTAGTTTGCAATACGATGATTTGTCAAAGGAGAATGAAATAAGAATTTCTTATTTTAATTAATGCGGCATTTGTGGCGCTTATATCTTCGCTTGTATTAGCGACCAAGACAGGTCGCAATCCCCAAAAAGCGAAAGACGTATCACATCTGTAACGGATTTGTATGAAATTGTAACAGGTACAAATAACAACATTACAACAGCAGATGCAGATTATTTATTGTAATGCTATATATAACCTGAAAGAAGAATTTGAATTATGAGAAAAATGAAAATTGTTGTTGTAGACTCCGGAATAAATATTGATACAGAAGCAGGGAAATGTGTAAAATTTGCATATACAATAAAAAGGAATCCTAATACTATGGAATGGGAGGCCGTTTTAGAGGATAGTATTGATACTTTTGGACACGGAACCGCAGTATCAAATATTATTTACGGTGTAAATTCTAATGTTGAATTTATTTCTGTGAAAATAGGAGACGGCGAAATTGACGAAAAAGGACTCGTTTATGCACTTACATATATTTTTGAAAATATACAGACCGACCTCATAAATATAAGTGCCGGCATCACTTATATTTATGATTGCAAAGAATTGTCAAACATATGTCAGAAACTTCATAATAAGGGAGTTATTGTTGTTTCTGCTTTTGATAATGACGGAGCAATATCATTTCCAGCAGCTTTTGATACTGTTGTTGGTGTCGATGTCTATAATGAGTTTAAAGATAAAGAAAAAATTATTTTCCAAAAAAACAGTATTGTAAATTTACTTGTGCCGAATATTCATTACCGTACTATATGGATTAATAAGAAAACAATAATTAAAGGAACAAGTTTTGCTTGCGCTTATATTACAGGTTTAATATCATTGAAATGTGACAGTGTGGAAAAATATAACTACCAACATCTTTTTGATGTCATTTCTTCAGATACACGAATTCTTCCTCGTGTTACCAAAGTGACTACGTTTGAGTATTCCCCCAAAAAAGTTATCATTTTTCCTTTAAACAAGGAAAGCAGTTCTTTATTGCGATTCAGCGATGAACTCACATATAAAATCATTGATGTATTTGACGAAAGGTTTTCTGGAAAGGTAGGGCAAAAACATTTTGGTTATAAAGTAAAATCATTCGATGATATAGATTGGAAAAAAGATTTTGATACAATTATTTTATCCTGTACTGACATCTCACACATATGAGTGGCAGAGATTATAAGAAGGAAATTTTCTTAAAAGCAAAACAATATAATAAGCATATATATACTTTTGAGAAAATAAACGAAGATTATAAAAATTTGTTTTATCCTGAAATTTCAAGTGATAATGTGCCACACTTTAATTGTTCAAAACTATACAAAACAACCATACCGATTCTCAGTGTTTTAGGTACTAGTTCAAAACAGGGTAAGTTTACTCTTCAGCGGAACTTAATATCACGTTTTAATAAGCTGGGTTATAATACAGGAGCTATATCTACTGAACCATCAGGATATCTTTTTAATAGTGATTACGTTTTTCATTTCGGATATAATTCAGGCATGAATATGTATCCGTGGGAAATTATATCGATACTTAACTCAATGGTCTTCAATGTTCAAAATAAAGGGAAAGATATTCTAATAAGTGGATGCCAGTCAAGCACAATACATTATGATAATTCACAGTTAGACAGTTTTTCTATAATGCAGTATTCATTTTTACTTGGATTACAAGCAGATTGTGTCATATTGTCAGTTAACCCTCATGACGAAATAAATTATATTAAAAGAACAATCCAATTTATAGAATCTCTGGATTGTGGCAGTATTTTAGCTCTTGTTGTTTTTCCGGTAATTGCTAGTCAATCGCTTACGGGCGTGGGTTACAAATCAAGGGCGCTATCTAAAGAGGAGATGCAGAAAATAAAGAAGAAATATACCAATGAGTTTAGTTTGCCAGTGTTTGATCTAGGCAATAACGATGATATGGATGCGTTGACTGGAAAGATAATTGATTATTATTCAGAATAATTTATCAAGGAGTTAACTTCAATGAATACAAAAGACATTATAATTGAAAAGATTGAATTAAACGGTGCTGAAATAAACGAAAAAGGAGAAATCGAAGATATTGACTCTATAGTATTTATTTCTCTTGTACTAGATTTGGAAGAAGAGTTTAATATAGAAATTCCAGATGAATATCTTCTTATGAGCACATTCAGCAGTATTGACAATATTACATTAATAATAAATAAACTTATTGATAATATTGAGAGATGAAAATATCTTTCATTTATTATAATTTTATTTTAGGAGGTGTGAACATTATGAAAAAGCTTTTTAAGAAAATTCCTGCAAAGAAGACACTTGTTGCTTTCTACATGGGTGAATGCAAGAATGGCAGTTGCCAGGGAAGATAAAATCCCACAAGAGCAAAAAGCTATTTAGCTTTTTGCTCTTGAATTATTCATAAATTATTGTAAGGATGTATTTGGATGACTAAAAATAGTATTAAATTTCCTGATTATATATCATGGTCTTTACTGTGTGATGAAATATTTGTTTTTAATGAACTGAATGGGAAAATAACTGTTCTTAAAGGAGTAACTAAAGATTTATGGCTTTCTCTTGAAAAATGCCAAGATAGCTTAGAAGTGATTAATTATGTAATGAATGAATATAACATTTCATTTGAAAAAATAAACGAAAAAATTAGATACATGCTGAAACAGCAGATTCTAATTATGACGGAGGAATAAATGAAACAGACTTTATTATATGATCATTACTATGATCTGGCATTTAAAAATAATTCGCCTGTTAGTGTCATGATAGAGCTTTTGACCTCTTGTAACCTCAGGTGCGAACATTGTTATATTCCAGATTATTATGATAACGGGTTTAGTATCGAACAAATATTTAAACTTCTTGGTCAGCTTAGAGAAATGGGAATACAGAATGTATCTTTTACTGGCGGAGAAATATTTGTCAGGAAAGATATTTTTGAAATAATAGAATATGCGCGAAAACACTACATGCGTGTTTTTCTGTTGAGCAACGGAACATTGTTAACTGAAAGTATAGCGAAACGTCTCAAGGAACTTCATATTTCCGAGTTTTCCACTACTTTATTTTCAATGGATCATAGTATTCATGATTCTATAACCAGAAAGAAAGGATCATGGGAGGCTCTAATGAATGGTTTGTCGATGTTGAAAAAATATGATATAATTACAAAAATCAAAACGCCAATCATGAAGAAAAATGTTGACGGAATACAGAATATCAAAGATTTTTGTGAAAAAAATGATTTTGAGTTTCTAGCATCCCCTACCATATTTAATAAAAATGATGGAAGCTCAGAGCCACAGAATTTTTGTATCAGTGACGATAAAATGATTAGTGTTATCAAATTTGTCGATTCTCTTTCGAATAGGAATTATCTTCATAACAGAAACGTATCATGTGCAGCTTTGTTTTATTCGTTTTCAATTGACTGCAATGGAAATGTGTATCCTTGTAACTCGTTTATGTGTAAAGTCGGTAATGTTTTTGAGACACACCCAAGGGATGTATGGAATAATTCAGAAATACTTCAAGAAATTAAATCTATTAGCGATGATAAACTCGGTGTTTGCAAAAACTGTGAATATAAGCCCGAGTGTTACAGATGTCCAGCATTAGTATATATGAATAATAAGGATTTTTATTCATGTGACGAGTATTCGAAGAAACTGTCAAAAATCAGAATGTCTGATTACAAATGCATTTAAAACAGGGAGTTGAATATTTTGTTTTTTAATGAGCTCAATCTGAGAAGATTTATTTTATTTTATATTAAAATAAATGGCAAGCAAGCTTTGTTTAATGTAGGATATACTATACTGAACGCTCTGATGCCTGCTTTTGAAACTATTGTACTTGCAAATTTCATAAATAGTGCAATTAAAGTTTTTGAAGGAAAAAGTGATACCAATATAGTTGTAGCTCCTATTGTTTTACTTCTTTTCTATGCTTTTTTTACTAATTTCATGCCAGAAGTTTCTGAACTCGTTGATTTAAAGGCTAAAAATAAAATCACTATTTTTCTAAAAAAAATTTTGCTTGAAAAAAAAACAAAGCTTGAATACTTCCACGTAGAAAATGCCGAAGATCAAGATTTAATTAATAGGGTCTGTTCCGAACCAATTGAAATGTTCATGAATGGGTTTAAGAATATATTGACGACAGCATACCTTATTGTCAGTTCAATGTCTATTTTGTTTATTATTTTCAGTATCCAGCCTTTTAGTGGGATTGCAATTATTTGCGTTACAATACCATTGTTCTGTATCTCACTAAAAACGGGCAGAAAGAATTATGAATTGAGTAAAGAACATCAGAAAATAAAAAGGCAGTACAGCTATATTTCTGAAATGCTCATGAATCGCGAATACGCAAACGAAAGAACACTTTTCCGTTATAGTGATGTGTTCAGAAAAAAATATTCTGATATGTATAATGATGCATTCAAGATTGAATCCAAAATCGAAAAGAAACGCTATACCAATATGAAAAGTGGCTCACTTGTTACACTAATCCTCATATTCATAATATTGCTTATTCTTATACCTAGTTTAAAGAGCAAGACAATTACAATAGGTACATTTATTGCATTAGCCAATGCTTCATTAAGCCTTGTACAGAATATGTCGTGGAAATTATCCGTAGCTATGATGGAACATTCTAAACTGAACGAATATTTAAAAGACTGGAATATGTTTTTTGACTTAAGTGAAAAAAACAATGCGGATATTGCTGCAAAAAGGGATAATGACTTCAGATTTGAGAGTCTTGAATTTGTTGATGTGACTTTTAAATATCCTAATACTAATGATTATATACTTAAAAACTGTTCATTTAAAATGCAAAGTAAAAAGAAGTATGCACTAGTTGGTGTAAATGGTGCGGGAAAGTCTACTATAATCAAGCTCATAACTGGAATGTATAATGACTATTCTGGAAAGATTCTACTTAATGGCTTGGATATAAAAGATTATGATTACACAATGTTAAAAGGAATAATTTCAGTTGTATTTCAGGATTTTTGCAAATATGAAACAACTGTAAAGGATAATATAATCGTTGGGAGAGGTTTTGAGTATGATCAAAATGAGGTAAATAACATCATTGATAAACTTGAATTGAACGAATTAAATGAAAATCTGAAAAATGGTCTTGACACAACTATCGGAAAGGCAATTGAGGAAGGTGTGGATTTATCCGGCGGACAGTGGCAGAAGCTTGCAATATCACGTTTGCTGTATTCTGATGCACAAATTAATATCCTTGATGAACCTACAGCAGCTCTTGATCCTATTGCGGAAGGTAATACCTATAAATTATTCGATAGTGTTTCTGATGAAAAGTTTGTTATATATATCACTCATCGACTTGGCGCAATAAAAATGGTTGATGAAATTCTATTAGTGAATGATGGCTGCATTGTCGAAAAAGGAACCCATAAATCGCTTATGGAAACCAAAAAGATGTATTATAATATGTATAGTAAACAGCAGAAATGGTATAAGGAGAATGCTTGAGCATGAAGAAAAATGGATACATTGACAGCGGAATAAAAAGCATACGGTTGATGCGTGAAGCAGAACCAAAAATGTTTTGGAAATACTGCACATTTGTTATTATTCATGGTTTGTCTTGGACAATTCAAGTAGTTGCTACACAGCTTTTTTTTGATACTGCTCAGAGTTTTTACGATGGAAGAGTAAAAATCGGGTTTCTGATATTTACGCTTCTCTGCATGATCGGCGCTTATGCCTTGACACAGGTTATGAATGGCGTAGATAATTGCTTCGCAAATATTTATTTTCTTGCAATACATAAATACAGTAATTTAGAAATATTTAAGAAAATCGATGAATTAAATTGTGCTCAGTTTGAATCGACTAAAAAACTTGATATGATAAACAAGGCTGTCAGCGGTTCTAACAGTACGGCATGGGTAGGATTTACGCTCATTGATGTGTTCTTATTCTATACAACATATTTCCTTTCAATGAGTATATATCTATTCAGATTAAAACCTGTTTTATGTGTTTGTATATTGATAGTTTTCATACCTTGTTATTTAACTGATTTGATAAGCATAAAAAAGTTTCGGACTCTGGAAGACAAATCCGCTCCGATAAGACGTGAAAGTGAATATTACGAAAAATATGCCTCAGATTTAAAAGAAACAAGACTTTTAGGCGTGACTGAACATTTTAAAAAGCTGTTCTGTTTGAAGATTAATAAACTCAATGATATGATTTATCAGACTCAGAGATATAAAAAAATGCTTCAGGTAATAATGAATCTGATGCAGGTAATAGGATATGGATTAATAATTTTACTAACTATGCATTATGTTATGGAAAATGATATTTCTGTCGGCGCTTTTGCAGCAGTATTGTCTTCTATCGGTAGCTTATTCGGATTTATGAGCGAAGTGATAACTGAAAGGATAGGATGGGCTTCCGAAAATGTGGGAAATGTACAAAATTTCTTTGATTTTCTTAATGATAATTTAAAACAGGAAAAAATTGCTTACAAGGCTGATTCTGATTCTATAGAACTGAAAGATGTATCATTTAAATATCCCTCTGCCGAGTTTGAGGCATTGAAAGCTGTTAATCTTAAAATTAGATGTGGTGAGACTATCGCTGTTATTGGAATAAATGGTTCTGGTAAAAGCACTTTGTGCAAGTTGCTACTTGGCCTATATAAGCCGACAAAAGGAAATGTTTATTTTGGAAATAATTTTAAAAATAATCCCAAAAACTTAAATGCATCTGCCGTTTTTCAGGACTTTTGTAGGTATAAAATTTCACTGAAAGAAAATATATGTATCAGTAATGTTAATACTGAGATTGATTTCAATACATTTCGGGAATTTTGTAAAAAAAACGGCATAGATGTAAACGAATTCGATAGTGGCGAAGATACGATATTAAGCAGAGAATTTGACGGAATGGAATTATCAGGTGGACAATGGCAGAAAATTGCAATTGCAAGAGGAATATTCAGAGACAGTCCGTTGATTATTTTAGATGAGCCAACTTCTGCAATTGATCCTTTGGAAGAAATGAAATTATATAATAAGTTCCTTAAAATATGCGATGGTAAAACTGCTGTTATTGTCAGTCATAGATTAACTTCGGTTCAGATCGCAGATAGAATAATTGTAATGGATAATGGTAGCATAATTGAAAATGGTACACATGAGGAGCTATTGGCGCTTAATGGATTGTATTCCAAAATGTATCATTTGCAAAAAGAAACATATATCTTTTAATGATACAATTTTAGACATACCACAGTAAATTTTGATAAAGTCTCATTTTTCTGTCCAAATTATTGACATATATCCATGGTGAACCAAAGTCAATAAAGTGGACAAGAAAAATCAGAAAAAATTGAATTCAGCTTGAATAGGAGTCAAGCCGTTATTATGAGAATGAGGTCTTATCGAATTGTAAAAGCCGTTAATGTACTGAAAAACAGCAAGGTTTAAATCCTCAAGAGAAGAATAAGTCTTACGGTTAACTTCTTCCTTTTTCAAGTATTTGAAAAAGCATTCCATAACAGCATTATCATAAGGATGTCCCTTTGCTGAAGTTTCAGAAAAATTTGCAAAATCTAATGCACCTCATCTTGAATTTCCTTAATATCCTCACCATAGACATTGCCTGTTAAATTTACTCTGTGAGCAATCTGATTTACATTGTTGGCAACATTGGAAATCAAAACATTGGTAGTTTTCAGGAGCGATTTGTCGATGTAGATAATCACACCTCTGAAAATCATCGTCCTGACAAAATCGCTGACGGTTGGGATTCCACTGTTCTGCTGTTTTCTCTTTATGGCAGCCATTTCTTCTTCGCTTACACGAATCTTTAGGAACATATTTCTCTTGTTCTTCTCTTTCATAATTCTCGATTCCTATCTTCTCTCTTTTTTAAATCGGGGTTCAAGGGGTGTCCACTTGCAAACAAATATACAATGTGAGTATTCGCTCGGCGTACCCACATTGTACCGTGCTTGTTGGAAGTGATCCGCCCTGTCGGGCGATATTTTATTTTTGAGATTTCATTCTCAAAAATTTGCTCGCTCTTGCGAGCTGAGAGCTTTGATATTTTTTATTTTTCTGTCTGTGGAAAATCTCAAATACTGCTCCCATGAATAAATATAACGCATAATCTGCCCGTAGTCAAGATTTTTTAGAAAAGAATTATTGCGGTGAAAAAATTCCCCAGTCATTTTTTACAAAAGCATATAGTGGCTATATTGCGTGATTTTCTGATTTGAAGATATGGCTTTTTCATTTTCCGTTCCGCAAAATTTCGATTAAAAATTCAGCGATATTGCAGCTTGTATTTTAATATACAGCGCGCTATAATGGCAGTATGAGGATCACAAGTCCTTAAATCTCAATGAAGGTGAGGTGATATTATGGCTCTGAATCTTGACAGAATTGCTGAGAACGAGCGGAAGATCACAAAACTTGACGATGTTATCAAGGTACCACGGCGAAAAAGAAAAAGCTGATGGAGGAGAATGCTCGCCTGACGTATATGTCGCTTTGTGAGCAGTACAACAGCTCAGGTCTTGAATTAATTGAGCTTTTGACGAGAGAGCAGACTGCAAGTGAAGATAAAGCCGTTCCCAAAAAGTTGGATGTCGCAGCCAGCTCTGCTGACAAATCCAAAAACGTTGATTCTGAGGATAACAAAGATCAGCTGTCGTTCTACAACTAAAACCGCAATTCCATGTTGGATCAATATATATCCGACAACAAAACGAAGCTGTGTAAATACTCAAATCGGCTTTAGCTGATTTACAATAAGCCGATTCTGCACGGCTGAATATCGGGGTGAGATAAAGAAAGCGATGCCCCGTAACTCTAACAGCTTAGAGAAAGCGATGCTAAGGAGAAAATTCGCTATGAATAATAACAATACTGCCGTAGATATAGAAAAGGCAGGAAAGATGTTTGAACTGAACGAGATGTACAAAAATTTTCCCGAAAAAATATCAGAATACAAGTTTGATGGAAAGAAGTACATCGTTCATAGCCGATTCGTCGGAGAGAAAAATATTGACGAAGTGATCAATAGGCTCGCCTTTGAAAGAGCCGTAAAAGAAACACTTGCGTAATTTGTCGGCAAAGCATTGACTATACCGACATTTTGCGCTATAATCAAAGTGTCGGTATGGTACTGCTTTTATTTGAAAGGAGTTACTATGGCAAAGCAGACCATTTACAATGCAGGAATTTACGTTCGTCTCTCGCAGGAGGATATGCGTGCCGGCGAATCCCTGTCAATAGAAAATCAGAAACTTATCCTCACCAAATATGTTAAAGAACAGGTGGAATTTCGTTGATACCTACGTTGATGATGGCTGGAGTGGTACGGATTTCGACAGGCCAGCGTTGCAGAGGTTGCTGCCGATGCTTAGTTGGGAAAAATAAACCTGATTATCTGCAAAGACCTCAGCCGCTTTGGTCGTAATTATATCGAGGTTGGCAGATCGGTAAGGCAGATACTTCACGACTACACTTACCTTGAACACCTTGTTCAGCTCTGCACGACTACGGTCAGCTATAAAAATCACAAGACCATTGAATACGGCAAACGTTATTGTCCAAGTCATTATATTAAGATGAAAGATATGGAACGTGTTGTGCTTGAGGACATCCGAAGCCTTGCACAGCTTGTGGTAGAGGACGAAGATAAAGCCAAATCAAAGTTTCTCACTCACAAAACAAATCATCATGAGGAGCAGTATTCGGATGACACCAGGAAACTCAAAGAAGGCAGATTCCGCTTAAATGAACTTGATACACTTATTCAGAGCATTTATGAGGACAAAGTTCTCGGCAAAGTTTTTGAGGATGTAGCAATGAAGCTGCTCACAAAATACGAAGCTGAACAAAAGGAATTATCCTTAGAGTTTTCTGATCTGGAAGAAAAATTCTTAATGATCAGACAGGATGCAGAAGATGTGACCCTGTTTATGGAACGTCTGAAAAAGTACACCGATGTACAGGAACTTACCCGTGAAATGTGTCTGGAGTTTATTGAGTATATCACACTTGATGCTTATGTTGAGGTACAGCTCAGGGAAATTTACATATATTACAAAAACTGCTCGATGAACCCCTGAAGGACAAAAGAAGCCTGTTTTAAGGCGTTTTTACGTTAATTCTCAACCATACGAAAGTGTGTTACTATTTGGCAATGGGACCACAGCAAATGTATATGCACATCTGTACTATAATTCAAAATTGTCCTCGGCTGATGCTATGGTAAACGGATTAAGCGGAGCTTTGGATGCAATTTGCTGACAAAAAGAGGCATATCAGATATAATGGATACGACGAATACATAGAAATGGAGTTCGAGTAGTGATATTTTTTAGGAGAAAACAGCCTATTTTTAGGAGAGAACTCTCCATTGTCGTTTGGACATAAGAAAAGCTCACAAACGGAAAACCGCTTGTGAGCTTTGTTTTTGGCGGAGATGGTGGGATTCGAACCCACGTGGCGCTCATCACGCCAAAACGATTTCGAGTCGTTCTCGTTATGACCTCTTCGATACATCTCCATCTATGTTTATCCGCAAAATTCTTTCAAATTGCTACTTTTATAGCACATTTTACAAACAAAAAGCATTTTGGAAAGAATTGACGGAAAGAACAACGAAATATTCACCTTTCGAACTCACTGAAAACCCTTGTATTACGGGAGTTTGCGGCGGATAAAACAGCCTTTAGCCCATCGCATTTCAAGTCAAGCTCGTTATGACCGCTTCAATACGTCTCCTTATGCGTCACATACATAGTATGTAAAAACTAACAATAACAATTATATCATATAAAAAGTAAAAAATCAATAGAATTTTGAAAAATATAATTATTTTAATTGCAATTTTACCTTTTTATCAATTTTCTTTTTAATTCGCATATAAACCTTTTGTTCTTTATAATCAAGATCGTGTAAATAATAATTCCATTTTTCTATAAAATAATCATATTTTTTTATTAGTAATTGTTTATCGTTTCCATAAGAAATTATCGTATCGTTAAACCAGTCAATCAAAAGATCTATATTACTTGACATAAGCTACCTCAATATAAAATTAAATTTAAATATTACATATATTTATATAGGTAATTATATCACAATAGTTATAAATGTCAATGAAATAAACAACATAAAAAACAATTATTTCAGAAAATAATGTAATAAGCGGACGAAAGAGTCCGCTTACTTTATTTTTCATTTGTATATTTGGTTTCAAGCCATTTTATCATTTCATCAAAGCCGGCTTCATCAAACGAAAATTGTTTTTCTTGTTCTATTTCTGCAGCGTCAGAACAAAGCATGCCATGCCAAAACTGCGCTGTAATGTGATCCGAACCGGGAATAATTTTGTAGTTGAACCCGTTTAAGCTTCCTGTAAATGAATTGCCTGATTTGTAATAGTATAAATTTCGTAAATCAAAAATTTCTGATGCGCTCGTTCCCATAGTGCGCTCCTTCCTATTCGTCAAGAGCTTTTCTAAGCGATGATGTGAATTCATAAACCGGTTTTGCACAGTTTTTTGAATTTTCACCAATTATGTCAACGACGGCGCTACCGACGATTACTCCATCGCAGTATTTCTTTATTTCATGTGCTTGTTGAGCGTTTGAAATGCCGAATCCTATTGCACATGGCTTGTCTGTATATTTTCTTATATCTGAAATAAATCTGCTGAAATCTGTATGGAAAGATGACCTCATACCGGTCACGCCTGTAGACGATACGCAATAAACGAAGCCTTTTGCGGACGAAGCGATTTTTTGTATTCTGTCCTTTGAGGTCGGAGTCACAAGGCTTATTGAAATTATATTATGATTATCTGCAAAGGGCTGAATTTCTTCCTTTTCTTCATACGGCATATCGGGAACTATAACTCCGTCAATTCCTATTTCACCGCATATTTCAAAAAATCTTTCTGTTCCGAAACCGAAAATAGAATTAAGATAGAGCATAAGAACTAAAGGAATATCAGTTTTTTTTCTTATTCTTTTTATCATATCAAAAATTCCCGCAAGAGTAGCTCCGCCTGAAAGCGCCCTGATACTCGCAGCCTGTATTACGGGACCTTCTGCGATAGGATCGGAAAACGGGACTCCAAGTTCTATTATATCGGCGCCCGCTCTTTCCATTTCAAAAACCGCCGTTTCCGTAGCTTCATACCCGCCGTCTCCGCAGGTTACATACGTTATAAGAGCTTTTTTTCCCTGATTTTTAAGTTCGTTGAATTTTTTTTCTATTCTATTCATTGATATCTACCCCTCTGTATCTTGCAATCTGGTAAACGTCTTTATCTCCTCTGCCAGAAAGGTTTATTACCATTATTTTATCCTTATCCATTTTAGGCGCAATTTTCATAGCGGCTGCAACTGCATGAGCCGATTCAATTGCCGGTATAATGCCTTCTGTTCTGGAAAGATATTCAAATGCGCAAACAGCCTCTTCGTCCGTTACGGCAACGTAATCAGCCCTGCCGGATTTATAAAGATTTGCATGTTCAGGGCCAATACCGGGATAATCAAGACCTGCCGATATGGAATAAACCTCGTCTATCTGACCTTCATAATTTTGCAGAAATATAGATTTCATGCCGTGGAAAATTCCGTCTCTTCCCATTGTTAGAGTAGCGGCATGCATTTAGTTTCAACCCCCTTTCCGGCAGCCTCTGCGCCGACCAGACGTACGCTTTTGTCTTCGATAAATCATAGAATGCGCCGATAGCGTTCGAACCTCCTCCGACGCAGGCAATAACGCAGTCGGGAAGCCTATTTTCAGCTTTAAGAATTTGTTCCTTAATTTCTTCGCTTATTATTTTTTGGAAATCGCGTACCATTTGAGGGTACGGGTGAGGGCCCATTGCAGATCCGATAAGATAGTAAGTTGTTTCAATATTTGTTGCCCAATCTTTCATAGCTTCGTTTACGGCGTCCTTAAGCGTTTTAGTACCGCTTTCAGCGGCAGTTACCTTAGCGCCTAAAAGCTGCATACGGTAAACGTTGAGGGATTGCCTTTCCATATCGACAGTTCCCATATATATTTCGCATTCCATCCCGAATAAAGCCGCCGCAGTGGCGGTGGCGACACCGTGCTGACCGGCGCCGGTTTCCGCTATAACACGCTTTTTACCCATTTTTTTGGCAAGCAGTATTTGTCCGAGTACGTTATTGATTTTATGAGAGCCCGTATGGTTTAGATCCTCTCTTTTAATGTATATTTTAGCTCCGCCGAGATCTTTGGTCATTTTATCTGCATAATACAGCATGGACGGTCTTCCGGCGTAGTCCTTATAAAGAGCCTTAAGCTCCTCCTGAAAATCCCTATCGTTTTTATAAAATTCATAAGCCTTTTCAAGCTCGCAAACGGCGTTCATTACTGTTTCAGGTACATACTGTCCGCCGTAAATACCAAATTTACCTTTTTTATTCAAGGTTTACACTCCTAACTATATTGATTATATTTTTAATTTTTTCTCTGTCCTTAAAACCATCAGTTTCAACGCCGCCTGAAATATCCACTCCATCAGGTGAAACCTGACTTATGACGCGCTTTATGTTACCGCAGCTTAAACCGCCCGCAATAAAAAACGGCGTTTTAAATCGAGCCTTGTTAATAATTTCCGTATCTGCTGTTTTTCCGGTTCCGCCGTAGCTGTCCGGTGAAAAAGCGTCAAGCAGGAGCATATTCGCTCCAATGTTGTCTGCTTTTTCTATATCATATTGATTTCTGACTCTTACGGCTTTCCATATATCGCATTTTACCTTACTTTTAAGCTTTTGTAAATAGCTTATATTCTCGTCTCCGTGAAGCTGAATAACGTCGAGTCCGACAGTTTTTTGTATTTCCGCTGTTCTTTCAATAGGACAGTTCACAAAAACGCCGACTGCTTTTATTTCCTGGGAAAGCATTTTTTTTAATTCAGCCGCATTTTCAGCAGTTATACGGCGTTTCGATTCAGCAAATACAAATCCGATATAATCGGGTTTGAACTCATTTACATAGATTATATCTTCAGGACGTCTGATTCCGCAGATTTTTATAATCATACGTCTTTCCTCAGCTTGTTTAATGTTTCAGATATATTTTCGCTTCTCATCAGAGATTCGCCTATCAGAACGGCGTCCGCTCCGCAGTTTTTCACAAAAATCATATCTGCATTGAGGGAAATACCGCTTTCTGAAACGATCGCGCAGTCTTCAGGTATCATCGACGCAAGCTTTCTGGTGTTTTCAAGGCTTACTTCAAAGGTTTTAAGATTCCTGTTGTTTATGCCCACTATCTTTGGAGAGCATTTAAGTATGTTATTTAATTCCGTACTGTTATGGGCTTCGAAAAGGCAATGCATTCCTAAGCTGTCAGCAATATATTTGAACTTAAGCATTGTATCGGTATCCAGTATAGCGGCGATCAGTAAAACGGCGTCGGCTCCGATTGCTCTTGCCTCGTAAATCTGATATTCGTCAAAAATAAAATCCTTACGCAATATGGGTATATCAACTGCCGTTCTTATATTTTTCAAATAATCGCTTTTTCCCTGAAAGAAAAATTCCTCAGTTAAGCAAGATATAGCGTCGGCGCCTGATTTTTGATAGCTGACCGCTATGTCAACCGGATTGAAGTTTTCTTTTATAACAGATTTTGAAGGAGAGGCTTTTTTCACTTCTGCAATAACGGAAAGCTTATTTCCTTTAAGCGCTGAATAAAAATCCTTAACAGGAGTTTTTATTTCTAAAGCTCTTTTTTTAATTTGTTTTAGCGGCGCTGAGGATTTTTCTCTTTCCAGTTGTATTTTTCTTTTTTCTATTATATCGTCAAGTATCATATCGCACCTCAGTATTTATTGGAATATTCAATAAGCTGCTGCAGCTTCGAATACGCCCATCCGCCGTCTATGGACGCTTTGGCAAGATTTATTCCTTCTGATATATTGTCGGCTTTTCCGGCGATATAAAGAGCGCAGCCTGCATTGAGCAAAACTATGTCGCGTTTGGCGCCCTTAATTTTTCCTTTAAGAATTCCAAGTGTGATTTTGGCGTTTTCTTCCGAGGTGCCTCCGACAATTTCATTTTTGTCTGCAAGCTTCATTCCGTAATCCTCGGGATTTATTTCGTAGCTTGAAATTTTACCGTTCATTATTTCGCATACGGAAGTTGTATCAGAAATTGATATTTCGTCCAGTTTATCATTTCCATATATAAGCATAGCTCTTTTTATTCCCAGATTTATAAGAACTCCTGCCATAAGCTCAAGAAGAGATCTGTCATAGACGCCAAGAAGGATATAATCTGTATTTGCCGGGTTTGCAAGGGGGCCGAGTATATTAAAAACGGTTCTTATTCCAAGCTCCCGTCTTGCCGGACCGACATACCTCATTGAACCGTGGTAGTTTTGAGCAAACAGAAAAGATATGCAGATGTTGTCAATCATATTTTTAGCCTGTTCCGGAGATGAAGATATTTTTACTCCCAGACTTTCAAGAACATCGGCGGCTCCGCTTTTGCTTGAAACGCTGCGGTTTCCGTGTTTTGCTACCTTTGCTCCGCAGCCGGCTATAACAAACGAGGAGGTAGTGGAAATATTAAATGTATTTGCAAGATCTCCGCCCGTTCCTACTATATCGACAGCGTCCCGGCAGCCTTCGACTGTTTTGGCTTTTTCTCTCATTATTTTTGCGAAACCGGTTATCTCGTCCACAGTTTCGCCCTTTATTCGCAAAGCCGTTAGGAATCCGGCAATCTGAGCGTCCGTAGCCTCTCCGTTCATTATGATATTCAAGCCTGCATTGCTTCGTTGCACGTAAGATTGATTCCGTCGGCAGCCTTGGCAATGAACGGCTTGAGTAATGTTTTAGGCATTTCAGGCTCAGGTATGTTTTCTTTATTTAATTCAATATTATTAATGGTATAAAGAAAATTTCTTATAATAATTTTACCGTGCGGCGTAAGAATTGATTCTGGATGAAACTGCAATCCAAAGGTTTTATGCTCCTTATGCTCGACCGCCATTATCTGGCCGGAGGAGTCGTATGCGGTAACTGTCAGGCAATCGGGGAGGGAAGCGTGTTCGGCTATAAGCGAATGATATCTTGCCGCTTCAATAGTTTCTGGAAGCTCTTTAAAAATTGCAGATGAATCGCTGATTTTAATCAAACTTGATTTTCCGTGCATTAGCTCGTCGGCTCTGATGATTTTTCCACCGAACGCTTCGCATATAGCCTGATGTCCCAGACAGATACCTAATATCGGCAGTTTACCGGAAAATCTTTTGATTATTTCAACTGAGATTCCGGCGTCCTTAGGGTATCCGGGACCGGGTGAAATAATAATTGCCTGCGGCGACAGCTTCTCAATTTCTTTAATAGTGATGCAGTCGTTTCTTACTACTTTAATATCACTGCTTAGTTCTCCGATAAATTGGTAGAGATTATAAGTGAAAGAATCATAATTATCTATCATTAAAATCATAATGCCGACGCCTCCTTGACTGCGTTTATCATAGCCAACGCTTTGTTTTTTGTTTCCTCAAACTCTTTTTCCGGGACTGAATCATGGACTATCCCTGCGCCGGCCTGGACATACGCTTTGTTATTTTTAAAAAGTACTGTTCTGATTGCTATACATGTGTCAATATTTCCGTCGAATCCGATATAGCCGATTGTTCCGCCGTAAAGACCTCTGCGCTTATTCTCAAGCTCGTCGATTAGCTCCATAGCCCTTATTTTTGGAGCCCCTGAAAGAGTTCCGGCGGGAAGTACCGCCAGTAACGCGTCCAGAGCCGTTTTATCCTCTCTTAGCTCTCCTTTGACGTCAGAAACAAGATGCATAACCTTTGAATATTTTTCTGTTTTCATAAAGCTGGTTACTTCAACGCTTCCGAATTTTGATACTTTACCTACATCATTTCTGCCAAGGTCGACCAGCATTGTATGTTCTGCTCTTTCTTTAGAGTCTTCATTGAGACGCTTTTCAAGCTGCTTATCCTCTTGTTCATTTTTACCCCTGGGCATGTTCCGGCAATCGGCTTTGTTTTAACGATTCCGTCCTTTACGCTTACAAGCATTTCAGGAGAGGAACCGGCTATGCTGTATGAGCTGCTTTTGAAATAATATAGATATGGAGAAGGATTTGTGGCTCTGAGAAGCCTGTAAACGTTAAAGCTTTCAGGAGGATTTTCGATTTCAAATCGCTGAGAAAGTACTATCTGAAATATATCGCCGTTTACAATATGCTCTTTTGCTTTGTTTACATTTTCATAAATTGCTCCTTTGAGATATTAGAGCTGACTTCAAAATCTTTTAGCTTACCCGGGGAATGCGGTCTTTCAAAGTAAGAATTTATTTTGTCTTCAAGCTTTTTAAAGCGGTTCAGAGCTTCACTATACTGTTTTTCAATATTTCTGTCAGCTTTGATGTTTTTTATAATAATAACCTTGCTGTTCAAATGATCGTATGCTATAAGCTCGTCGTAAAGAAACAAATGACAGTCCGGCATATTAACGTCGTCCGGAGGAACATTTCTGAGACTCGGCTCGGCGTATCTACGGTATCATATCCGAAGTAGCCTACTAATCCTCCGGTTAAATTAGGAGCGTTTTTAAGCCTGGGAGACGTATAGTTTTGCAATATTTTTCCTAAATATTCTACCGGATCGGTAATTTTTTCGGACGTTGTTCCGCCTTCGCTGAATGTATAGGCGTCGCCCTTATTGATAATGACTTCCATAAGTGGATTTATGCCTATAAAAGAATATTTACCCCATTGCTCACCGTTGCTTACAGATTCAAGAATAAAAGCGTTTTCTTCTCCTCTTTGCAAAGCCTTGAAAATATGAATTGGCGTAAATGAATCCGACATGATTTCATAAAAAATCGGATGTACCTTATAACCTTCAATATTTTTCTTTAACTGTTCAATATCTGGGTAAATCATAACAGAATACTCCTTTTCTGAAACTTGGCACGGTATGATTTGCGTTTAAGGCAACAAAAAATGCCTATCGTCCTAAAAGGGACGATAGACATCGTGGTGCCACCCAATTTCAAAAGCAGAAAAAATTAAATTCAAACTGCTTTTCTTTTTCGGATACGCAGGCCAGAAGCCATAAATACCCTACCCCTGTAACGTGGGGAAAACGGCGATAGATACTCAAATTAATCTTTCACTATGCTTCTCACAAATCCATTCATCAAACAGCGTATGCACCGAAATCACACCAACATTCGGCTCTCTGCAGCATCGTTTTGCCGATTACTTACCTTTGCTCTTCGAATTTAAAAATATTATGCTATTATTATAATACAGATAATTTTTTTTGTCAAGGGGTTAAATAAAAAATTCTTTATGCTTTTATAATATGCTTTTAAAGCAGTAAATGTTACCGTATTAAACTATGGATGTTCTAAACGCAAAGAGTACGGCATAGAATTTTATAACGGAAAAGGAAGTGAAGAATCATGAACTGTAAACAGAATATTTCAAAACTGAAGAATTATTTTCCTCCGAAAATCGGACAATCCTTATTAATGATGTCTTGCTTTGACGATATTCATGAGATCAGAATGAGAGTCAACCGCCCCTTGGGAATAGTTTCATACGGAACGGAACGGTTTCTTACTGGCAGGGGAGGAGTTACGGATTATTCTGAAATGTGCGTTCCGGTTACGCCCGAGGATATGGAATATTCCTTCAGAGCGGTCTGTGACTATTCAATACATAGCTATAAGCGGGAAATATCAGAGGGCTTCATAACTCTTGAGGGCGGAAACCGAGTAGGAATATGCGGAACTGCCGTTACTGAAAACGGCAAAATAGAGACTCTTAAATATATAAGCGGTCTTAATTTCAGAATCTCAGGACAGGCTTACGGATGCGCCGATGAAATATATAATAAATGTTTCTGCTCAGGACTTAAAAGTCTACTTATTATCGGACCTCCTATGAGCGGAAAAACTACTGTAATAAAGGATTTATGCAGAATACTGGGCGGAAGATACAGAATTTCTGTTATTGATGAAAGAGGGGAAATAGGAGCCGTTTATCATGGAGTGCCTCAGAATAATGTGGGAAGAATGACGGATGTTTTCGACGGATATCCGAAATCCAAGGGTATTTTGACGGCTGTCCGCGTTATGTCGCCGGATATTGTAGTCTGTGACGAGATAGGCGGGGAGGAGGATTGTTCGGCTCTTCTAAGCTCGTCTAATACAGGAGTCAAGGTTATTGCGTCGGTGCACGGCGGAGGGTTGCGGGATGTTATTAAAAGAAAGAATATAGATGAGATAATAAAAAACGGAATATTTGAATGCTTTGCTACGCTTGGGACGGGAAGAAATGTAGGCAAAGTAATAAAATATGAGAAAGCGGGAGAAGTATATGCTTAGGCTTACAGGTGTTCTTCTTATTTTTCTTGCATTCAGTTCTATCGGTGTGAATATATCTTCAGGAATTAAAAGAAAACTTGAAAGACTTATTTTATTCAGGAAGATGACTGACGAGATAGCTACTCTAATCAGATACCGCAGTCTTACTGTAAGAGAAATTATATTGCTGCTTGGCGATAATGATCTATATAACGATATAGGATTTCTGCATACGGGAAAATATTGTGATAAAAGCAAGCCGGCAGGTGAAATATGGGTTGAAAGCGTAATGTCCGATTTCAGTCTCAGTCAGGAGGAAAAAAAGATATTAGCGCAGCTTGGAACGCAATTAGGGACTACTGATACGCAGGGGCAGCTTTCAGTTTTAGCCGTATTTAACGAAAATATAGGTTCAATGATTGAAAAGCAAACTGAAAAATATGCAGTTAAGGGTAAGCTCTGCCGTTCAATGGGCATACTTGCCGGAGCTATGGCGGGGATTTTTTTAATTTTGTAAAAGAATGATAAAAAAAGGACGTTGATCTGATCTTTAAAATTGCGGGAATAGGGATTATTGTCGCTGTGCTGAACCTTGTTTTAAAGCGTGCCGAGCGTGAGGAGCAGGCTATGATGACTACGCTTGCAGGACTGATAGTAGTACTGATGATGATTATTGACAGCATCAGCGGCTTGTTTGATACTGTTAAAACGGTATTTGGACTATGGTAGGAGATATTGCATCCGTATGCGGTTTGTGCATATGCGCTTCCCTAATGTGCAAAATAACGGAAAAACATTCAAAGGAACAGACTGTGCTGCTTGTTATCGCCGTTACGGCGATGATTTTCTTCAATGCTGCCGACGGACTGCCGGCAGTTTTGGAGAAGATGGATACGCTAATGGAATATTCGGGACTTGAAAAGGATTATGTCAGTATACTTTTTAAAGCGCTGGGCGTATGCTGGCTAACTCAGTTTGCGTCTGACATATGCCGTGACTGCAATGAAGCCGCTATTGCTTCGGCAGCGGAAATTTTCGGGAAGCTTCAGCTTGTTATATTGGCTATACCGCTTTTTGAAAGTCTGATTGACATATTAACGGTGATACTGGAATGAAAAAACTTATATTAATAGTGATTTTATTTTTCTGTACGAGCTTTACGGCTTACGCGGATTTTTCTGCTGCCGATGAAATATATTCTGCAAGCGGAGCCGAAGAGCTTTACGCGGGAGAAACTCTTGAGGATTACGGTATCAGTTTTGAGAATCCTTCAAGCATACTTTCTGTTACTCCTGCGGAGCTATGGAAACTGATTAAAAATACGGTAATAAGCAAAGTGACCGCTCCGTTAAGACTTCTTGTATCTTTGGGAATAGTTGTGGTTCTGACGGCGCTTGCTGAAAGTCTCGGAGACACGGTCAAAAAAGGGGGTACGGCAAAGGTTTATGAGCTTGTATGCGTTTTGGCGGGAGTTGCCGCAGTTTCAGCGCCTATTTGCGAGGTTTTGGCAAATTCGGCGGAGGCGCTGGAGGACGGCGCTGATTTTATGAATTGTTTTGTACCGGTTTTTGCGGGAATCGCCGCTGCCGGAGGACATATAACCTCGGCTACAGGCTATAACGTTCTGGTTCTGACGGTATCGGATATTGCTATTCAGGCGGCAAACGGTATTCTTATGCCATTGCTTAGCATGTGTTTGTTCTTGCAATTGTCGACGCGTCGTGCAGCGCGGTTTCGCTTAAGGGAATGCTTGACGGAGTAAAAAAGCTCGTTACCTGGGGACTCGGTCTTATAATGACCGTATTTACAGGCCTGCTGTCTATTCAGAGCATAGTCGGTTCGTCAGCGGATACTCTGGGTTCGAAAACGGCTAAATATGTTATATCCAATTGTATTCCGGTAGTCGGCGGAGCGGTTTCAGACGCATATTCAACAGTCAGGGGCAGCATTGCGCTGCTAAGGAACGGAGTAGGAAGCATAGGAATCGCCGCCCTTGCGGTTATGCTGCTGCCGCCTGTCATTTCTCTGGCTCTTTACAGGATTTCGGTGTCGGCCGCTT
>ERZ860023.307-NODE-307-length-31566-cov-2.725905_pt1 | contig 31566 bp, 33 predicted proteins | sample MGYA00509983_ERZ860023 | MGnify/ENA primary metagenome ERZ860023 (study PRJEB30046, sample SAMN00715180) | human gut metagenome | study: EMG produced TPA metagenomics assembly of the A metagenome-wide association study of gut microbiota in type 2...
TTTCTATTCATTGACGCCCACAGCTTCCTCGTCCTCTGACGCCGGCTTGTTCATGATCTGGATGTCAAACGGGTCTACATGGATCCGACCTTCTCGCCGACCGGGAACATATCCGTGCTGTGAACCAGCCATTCATAGCCGTCCGGTGTGGTGACTTCCATCTCATAGTGGACGCCCTTGAAAATCAGGTGGGTGACAATGCCCTGAGCGTGCCTTCCTCCGGTTTTACGAGGTCGATGTCCTCCGGGCGGATGACAACGTCTACCGCCAGCAGCTCGAGCAGCAGCTTTCCGACCTCATCACGCAGGTAGAGGGCGCGGGAAAGACTACCGTGATGATAACACTGGAAAGCGGAGAGGAGACCATCTATGCTCTGGACACGCTCTCGGGACAGACCCAGGAACAGCAGACCCATGTGCTGCTGGATGACGGGACCGCGCTGGCACAAACGGTCTGCACCCCCAGAGTGTGCGGGGTGGCCGTGGTGTGCGAGGGCGGGGGAGATGTCCGGGTAGCCGCCCGCATCACCGAGCTGGTGGGGGCGCTGCTGGATGTCCCGTCCAACCGCATCTGCGTAGAGCAGCGCCGGGAATGATTTTTTGCAGCGATGAAATATAAGTTATGCAAGGAGGAGACACAAATGAGAGCTATCACCAAAAACACACGCAGGGTCACAGCGCTGACCCTTGCGGCCGCGCTGGTCGTGGCGGTATACCTTAACTGGCAGTATGCCCGCACCGGCATCGGCGTGGATGAAGAGGCTGTCAACGTCTCGGCGGTGGCTGTGGAGGGTGAGCCTGTGGCGGCACCCGTGACCGACGGGCTGATGACGGAGGCTGAAGCGGTATCCAGTGCCAACAAGAATTATGGGGAAGCCCAGCTCGTCAGCGTAGCCAACGATGCAGGAGCAAAATTCTTTGAGGAAGCCCGTCTCAAGCGCCAGAAAGCTCACGATGAAGCGATGGACACGATCCAGAAGACCCTCAAGACTTCTGGCCTTTCCGCCGAGGAGAAAAAAGGTTATACCCAGCAGCTGACTTCCAACCTCGAAGACCTCAACGCAGAAAATGAGATAGAAACGCTGGTCAAGGCGAAAGGCTTTTCCGACTGCCTCTGCTTTTTGCAGTCCGGCCGGGCTGATCTGACCGTGATGACCTCCGGCGACGCGCTGACGGCAGCACAGGTGGCCCAGATACGGGACATCGTGCTCAGCAAGAGCGAGGTGACTGCGCAGAATATTACTGTGGTGGAAGTGAAGTAAGGTGTTGTATAAAACCAGAGAAAATGGTATAATGACATCAAAGGTTTTGCAAAGGGATCCTCTCTTTGCATAGAACGCATAAAATAAAATGGGCATTCGCTCATTTTGGATGGAGGGCCATAGAATGGATTTACAGAACATGGATCTTAAAGGCGGCAGTCTGCAGATCTCCACAGAGGTCATCGGCAAGATCGCCCGCTGTGCAGCGCTGGAGATCGAGGGCGTGGCAGAAGTGTCCTGCGGCAAGCAGAACCGGAAGGTGAAAGACCTTCTCGAGCGCGCCAACGTCCAGTCGCCCGTTACCGTAGAGATGCGGGACGGCACGGCAGAGATCACTCTGGAAATCGTAGCAGCCTTTGGCGCACGCATCCCGGCTGTGGCCGAAAAGGTGCAGGAAAACGTCAAGTCTGCCGTCCAGAACATGACCAATGTCACGGTCAGCCGCGTTGACCTCGTCATTGCCGGTCTGGCCCCGGCGGCTGAGCCGCAGGCCTGAGCCGAGAAACAAAACGTAAAAGAGAATTGCGGTCGGCCTTCCCGCAAAAGGGAGGGCCTTGCCGCTGTGAGAGGAACATTATGGAAAATATTCTGCCCCGTCGTGAAGCACGCGAAAATGCATTTCTGCTGGCATTTTCTCAGACCTTTGGTGACATTCCCCTGCAGGAGGCTCTGGACAACCACCACGAGTGCGATGAAGAGCATCCGGTGGATGTCTTTGGCCAGCGGCTGCTGCGGGCTTATTATGAGCATTCCGCAGAGGTAGACGACCTCATCAGCGCCCATCTGCGCAACTGGACGATGGAGCGTCTGCCCCGCGTGAGCCTGACGGTGCTCCGTCTGGGTCTGGCCGAGATGCTGTACGGCGACGAGAAAAAGCCTGGCGTCGTCATCAATGAGGCAGTCGAGCTGACCAAAAAGTATGGCGCAGACGAGGATTATCAGTTCGTCAACGGCCTGCTGGGTACGGTGGCACGCGAGCAGGGTCTGGACGCAGAGCCTGAACAGCTGTGAGCAGCTATACGCTGGGCATCGACACCAGCAATTATGCAACCTCTCTGGCCGTCTTTAATACAGCCGGAGAGGTTGTTTGCGCAAAAAAGCGTTTCCTTCCGGTGAAGGAGGGCCAGCTGGGCCTGCGCCAGAGCGACGCCCTTTTTCATCACACAGTCGCCCTGCCTGAGATGCTGGCAGAACTGGGCAGCGAGTTTGACTTGACCCAAATCAGCGCCGTAGGTGTGTCGGAAAAGCCGCGCCCGGTAGAGGGCAGTTATATGCCCTGTTTTCTGGCGGGTGTCAGCGCTGCCGAGGCGTTCGCGCTGGCCCGGGGCATCCCGCTCATCCGCACGACCCATCAGCAGGGCCATGCGGCGGCGGCACTGTTTGCGGCCAAGGGTGAAGAGCTCTTCCGCGAGAAAACACTGCTGTTCCACATTTCCGGAGGCACGACTGACCTGCTTCTTTGCGATGAAGTGAAGCATATCGAGACGCTGGGGACCAGCTCCGACCTCTACGCCGGACAGGCTGTGGACCGTGTGGGCGTCAAGCTGGGCTTTGGATTCCCAGCTGGCGTCGAAGTCTCCCGTCTGGCCGCGGAATGTGATGAGACGATAAAACCAAGATCCAGCGTTCGCGGCATGGAATGCAGCCTTTCCGGGCTGGAAAACCAGTGCAATGCTTTGTTGACAGCTGGCAAAAGCCCTGCCTATGTCTGCAAGTACTGCCTGCTCTGCGTGGCAGATACCGTGGTCAAGATGACCAAAGCGGCTCAGAAGGAATATCCCGAGCTTGCTGTGGTCTGTGCAGGCGGCGTGATGAGCAGTGACATCATTCGCAGCTGGGTGCAGCAGCGCCTCCCGCAGGTGTATTTCGTACCCGGCAGTATTCCAGTGACAACGCCATCGGCGTGTCTATCCTCGCCGCACGGGAGGCCGGGCTATGGCTGAAGTGATCACTGTCTCGGCCCTGAACCAGTATGTCAAGACGCTGCTGGATGCAAATGACATCCTGTTCGATTTGGCGCTGCGGGGCGAGATCGCAAACTTCGTACAGAACGCCCGTAGCGGCCACTGTTATTTCTCTCTCCGGGACGCCAGCGCCAGTGTCAAAGCGGTGATGTTCCGCTCGGATGCGCGGCGGCTCGGTTTCCGCCCGGAAGAGGGCATGAAGGTAATCGTGCGATGCCGTGCTACTCTTTATGAGCGGGACGGAGCATTCCAGATCTATGTCAACGAAATGTTCCCGGACGGCATCGGCGCGGCGCAACTTGCTTTTGAGCAGCTGAAAGCCAGGCTCGAGCAGGAGGGACTTTTTGCGGCAGAGCACAAAAAGCCGCTGCCCGCGTATCCCAAATGCATCGGCGTCGTCACCAGCAAGACCGGCGCGGCATTGCAGGACATTCGCAATGTCATTGGTCGGCGCTGGCCTGCGGCGAAACTCCTGCTCTGCCCGGTCAATGTGCAGGGCTTTGAAGCGGCGCAGCAGATTGCAGATGCCATTGGAAAGCTGGATAAAAGCGGCCGGGCAGATGAAATTATCGTAGCCCGGGGCGGCGGCAGCAGGGAAGACCTCTGGGTCTTCAACGCCGAGGTCATCGCCCGGGCGGCCTACCGCTGCAAAGTGCCGCTCATCAGCGCCATCGGGCATGAGATAGACTTTACCATTTTGGACTTTGTGGCGGACCGTCGCGCGCCGACCCCGTCGGCTGCGGCAGAATTAGCCGTGCCGGACCGTGTAGAGCTTCTGCGGGTTCTGTCCCAGCTGGAACAGAGCTGCCAGAATGCGATGCAGCACCGTCTGGATGCAGCGTCTGGTCGTCTGATGATGGCTGAGCAGCAGCTTTCCTATGACATGACCCGTCGGAAATTGACCGGTGGGCAGGCAGAGCTTGCCGTGAAGCAAGAAAAACTCAAGGCCGCAGCACAGAGCTGCATTCAGAAGCGGCAGGCGCAGCTGCGCCACGCCGCTGCGCTGGCCGACTCGCTCAGCCCCTACCGGGTACTGGGGCGCGGCTATGCGATGGTATACGACAGCAAAGGCAGGCTGTGCAGTACAGACGCTCTTGCAGCCGGTGATAAGCTCACCCTGCGCGGTGCAGTACACACAGCAGAATGTACGGTCATGTCCGTGGAGGAACTGAATGAGAGCACCCAAAAGCTTTGAAGACGGCATGGCCCGTCTGGAAACCATCCTGAACCAGATGCAGAGCGAAGAGACGACCCTTTCCGAGTCGGTCAAGCTCTACGCAGAAGCGGCTTCGCTGATGGAATACTGCCATGCTGCGCTGGAAAAAGCGTCTCTCCAAATGGAGGAGATCGACGCCGCCCGCAGCGAAAAGGCAGACCCCGAAACAGAAGAATAAAAGCAACCAGCTTGCAGGGAGGAACCATTATGGAGAGCGCAGAGTATAAAAAACAGTATGACGAATATCTGGCCCGTGCAGAAAAGGCATTGAGTCAGGCGTGCGAGCGCTATCTTCCTGAGGGATCTGACGTCTGCCGCGCAGCGCGCTACAGCCTGCTGGGCGGCGGCAAGCGTATTCGCGCTGTGCTGGTGCTGGCCGTGTGTGATATGCTCCACGGCAATGCCGAGGCAGCTGAGCAGTTTGCAGCCGCAGTCGAGATGCTGCACTGCTATTCGCTCATCCACGATGATCTGCCCTGCATGGATAACGACGATATGCGCCGCGGCAAGCCCTCCTGCCACAAGGCATTCGGCGAATCCACCGCGATGCTGGCCGGTGATGTCCTGCTGACCGAGGCTTTTGAGGCAGTCGCCGGTGCGCCTGCTCCCGCTTCTGTCTGTGTCCACGCGGCACAGGCGCTGGGCGCAGGTGCAGGCAGCCGAGGCATGGTGTACGGTCAGGAACTCGATTTGAAATACGAGGAGCTTGCCGCTTCCGAGGAACAGCTCCGTCTCATCCACCGCCACAAGACCGGCGCACTCATCAATGCAGCCATCCAGATGGGCGGTGCTGCAGCACAGGCCGATGAGGTCCAGCGTAAGGCGCTGGAAGCATATGCTTATGGCATCGGTCTCGTGTTCCAGGTCGTGGACGATGTGCTGGACGTGACCGGGACCGCCGAGCAGCTGGGCAAACCCATTGGCAGCGACAGCGAAAACGGCAAAACGACTTTTGCCACCCTGTTCGGCGTTGATGGTGCCATGCGGCTGGCGGAAAAGCTGAATGACGAGACCTGCACAGCGCTGCGCGACGCATTCGGCGAAAAGAGTGCGTTTTTGGAGCAGCTGGCCCGCACACTGCTGAACCGCCGCAGCTGAGCCGGCCGCATTCTGCGCCGAGATCGTCTCAGAGATCACACAGGACTACTTGTCGCAAATGCGCTGCTTTTTGAGACGCTGGCTGCGGGATTGCGATAAAATTCAAGAAGGTGAACAAACTATGCAATTTATCAAAGAATTGTTCTCGGTCAACGAGATATTGACCGTTTCCATCGTGGGTTGGTTCGTTGCACAGGTACTCAAGACCATCATCAACTTTATCCTGCTGGGCAAGCTCCAGCTCGAGCGGATGTGGGGCGACGGCGGTATGCCCAGTGCCCACAGCGCGACAGTCTGTGCGATGGTCATTGCCGCAGCCCGCAGCGAGGGAGTCAGCTCGGCTATTTTTGCCGTGGCCAGTGTGGTCGCCATCATTACCATGCACGACGCAATGGGCGTACGTCACGAGACGGGCGAGCAGGCCAAGGTGCTCAACCAGATGATCGAAGAGTGGATCGACATCAGCGAAAAGAACTCTCCGTTTTTGCAGAATATGCATCTGAAGGAGATGGTCGGCCATACGCCCCTGCAGGTCATGGCCGGCATGGTCGTCGGCATCGTGGTCGGCTGCCTATATCCCATGCACCTTGTCTGATCAAAAAACATCCGGAATTTGAAATGTGAGGAGGATAGTCATTTTATGCATCCTTCATTGCTTCAGAATATTTCACAGCCTCGTGACCTGAAGCGCTTGAGCAGCGCGCAGATCCAGCAGCTCTGCGGCGAGATCCGTCAGTTTCTGCTGGACAGCGTATCCAAAACAGGCGGTCATCTTGCTTCCAATCTCGGTGCGGTCGAGTTGACGGTAGCACTTCACCGTGTCTTTGAGACTCCTCAGGATGCTTTCGTGTTTGACGTAGGACATCAGTGCTACACCCATAAGCTCCTGACCGGGCGGTATCAGCGCTTTGGCACCTTGCGGAAGCTGGACGGCCTTTCGGGCTTTCCGAATCCCAATGAGAGCGCCCATGATGCTTTTATCGCCGGACACGGCAATACGGCCCTTTCTGTTGCCATCGGCATCGCATGGGCCAAAAAGCTGAAAGGGGAGCCGGGCCATGTGGTGGCCATCATCGGCGACGGTGCATTCACCGGCGGCATGGTCTACGAGGGAATGAACAATATCGGAAAGCTGGACAATCTTCTGGTCATCCTCAACGACAATAAAATGTCCATTTCCCACAATGTCGGTGCGCTGGCAGGCTATCTGAGCCATCTGCGCACCACGAACGGCTATTTTACGGCCAAGGAAAATGTCAGCAGCTTCCTGAACGGTGTGCCTGTCATCGGAGCGCCCATCAAAAGCGCTCTTCAGAACAGCAAAAAAGCGATCCGCCGGGCCATGTGCCATTCCACGATGTTCGAGGATATGGGTTTTCACTATTTTGGCCTCATCGACGGCCACGACGAGCCGGAACTGGAGCGCATTTTCCAGACCGTTTGTGCTCAGCCCGGGCCGACGCTGCTCCATGTCGTGACGAAGAAAGGCAAGGGCTATGCGCCCGCTGAGTCGAACCCCGGCAATTACCATGGCGTTTCCAGGTTCGACCCGACCGGCATCCCCGACCCCGAGGTCGCTCCGGCAGAGTCGTTCTCGAGTGCCTTTGGCCGGACGCTCAGCGCCGCCGGAAACACCGACAAGACCCTCTGTGCCATTACTGCCGCCATGAAATACGGCACAGGTCTGCAGTTTTTCAGTCACGCCCATCCGGAGCGCTTCTTCGATGTCGGCATGGCCGAACAGCATGCCGTGACCTTTGCAGCCGGTCTGGCCAGCAAGGGAATGCTGCCGGTGGTCTGCATTTATTCGACCTTCCTGCAGCGCAGCTACGACCAGATCATCCATGACGTCAACCTTCTGCATGAAAATGTCGTCTTCGCGGTGGACCGTGCAGGTTTCGTCCCCGGAGACGGGGAGACACACCAGGGAATTTATGACCCGGCTTTTCTCAGCCAGACTGGAATGCCCATCTATTCGCCTTCAAACTACGAAGAACTGCGGCATTGGCTTCCCATCCTGCTGAGCCATGAGATGCAGGGTCCCCGGGCCATCCGTTACCCCCGCGGCGGAGAGAGCAAAGCTCTGGCAAAATACGGCTGCTCAGGCAAGGAGTACGATAAACTCATTTTCACACCGGGTGCAAAAGCCGCACTGGTGAGCTACGCCGACGAGGTAGAAGATGTTCTTGCAGCGGCAGAGATGCTGGCCAAAGAGGGCATCCCCTGCGATGTTTATAAGCTGGTGCGCATCTTCCCGTTTAAGGAAGAACTGATCCATGACCTTTCTTCCTATCCCGTCGTTCTGATGGCCGAAGAGTGTGTGGCCTGCGGCGGCATCGGCGAACACCTTGCCCGCGCCCTGCAGGATGCAGGCTGGCAGGGCCGGTATATCCACCGTGCCGTGAGGGAGCTGTGTCTGCCTCATGCGACGGTGCCTCAAATCAAACAGGCGACCGGTCTGGATGCCGCACATCTGGCCGAGGCCGTGCGGGAAGCAGACCCGAAAGGAGAGAAAACACTTTGAAAATTCGTTTGGACCAATATCTGGTGCAGCACGGCATGATCCAGAGCCGTGAGCGCGCCAAAGCCCTCATCATGGCCGGTGTCGTTTTTGTCAACGAGCAGAAGGTGGACAAGGCTGGTGAGATGATAAAGGAAGACGCCAAGGTCGAGGTGCGCGGCCACGACATCGGCTATGTCAGCCGCGGCGGCCTCAAACTGGAAAAGGCAATGCAGTGCTTTCCTCTGACGCCGAACGGCAAGGTCTGTATGGACATTGGTGCGTCCACCGGCGGCTTTACCGATTGTATGCTGCAGAACGGCGCGGTCAAGGTCTATGCCGTGGACGTCGGTTACGGTCAGCTGGCATGGAGCCTGCGCACCGACGAGCGCGTCGTCAACATGGAGCGCACCAATATCCGCAATGTCACGCTGGACATGCTGGCAGAGCCTATTGAGTTTTTCAGCGTGGACGTATCGTTTATCTCGCTGCATCATATCTTCCCGGTGGCGCAGGCCATCACGACGCCCGACGCAATGGGCGTCTGCCTCGTCAAGCCTCAGTTCGAGGCTGGCCGCGAGAAGGTGGGCAAAAACGGTGTCGTCCGCGACCCTGCCACCCACCGCGAAGTGCTCCGTAATGCGATGGGCTATGCCGCTGCAAACGGTTTCGTCGTGCGCGGACTGGATTTCAGCCCCGTCAAAGGCCCTGAGGGCAACATTGAGTACCTGATGTTCGTCCAGAAGAGCGAACAGCCCGGTGTACTGGATGACTCTGTTGCCGAGCAGGTCGTAGCGGCAAGCCACAGTTCTCTGGACAAGTAAATCTGCTGGGAGACGGAGGAATAAACCGCCCTATGACTGTTTACATTTCGCCAAACCCCGGAAAGGAACAGGCTGCCGATACTGCCCGCCGGGCAGCGCAGCTCCTGCTGATGCAGGGGGCTGTCGTCCTGATGCAGGCTGACCTGAAAGAGTCCTGCTACGCGGAAGGTGTACAGTACCTTCCTTTGGAAGAATGCCTTCCGCGCACCGACGTCATCCTGACCATCGGTGGTGATGGAACCATCCTGCACGAGGCAAATTTTACGCTGCAATATCAAAAACCCATCCTCGGCATTAACATCGGACGCTGCGGCTTCCTCGCCACCTGTGAGGTGGATGAAATGGAAGAAAAACTCGCCGCTCTGGTGCGGGGAGAGTATCTTCTGGACAGCCGGATGCTGCTCTATGTACGGGTGCTTGGCGAGGATGGCTGGGAAGGCCATGCCCTCAATGATGTGGTCGTGACGAAAGGCCGTCTGCAGCAGGCCATCGACTTCAGCATCTACTGCGACGACATCCTTGTAGAGCATTACCGTGGTGACGGCGTCATCGTGGCGACCCCCACAGGCTCTACAGCCTATTCGCTGGCGGCCGGCGGGCCGATCTTGGACTCGCAGACCAAGGGTATCGTCGTCACGCCCATCTGTCCCCACAGTCTGACCAGCCCCGCAATGGTCTTTGCGCAGGAGCGCAAAATAAACATCTGTGTGGGGCAGGTCATCGACAACGAAGTGTTCCTGAGCTGCGACGGCGCAGCGGAATATCCGCTCAGTGCCGGCTCGACGGCGGAGATACGCCTCTCTGACCAGATCGTACAGCTCGTCACCTTCAGCAGGGCAGACCAGTTTCAGGCCATTGACCAGAAGCTGCGCAGCCGGAGATAATAACAAGAGGAGGCAAGGAATATGGGCCGAAACAATCCAGCTGAGGCAAAAGGCAAGACGGAACGTCAGCAGACGATCCTCCGCCTCATTCAGGAGCATCCCATCAGCCGACAGGAGGTACTTCTCGAGCATCTGCGCCAGGAGGGCTTCGAGGTGACACAGGCCACCATTTCCCGGGACATCCGGGAGCTGTGCCTCGTCAAGGCTGCCACCGCCGACGGCTATCGCTACGTTTCCAGCCATAACGAAAGCCTCAACCCCAAGATGCAGGGCCGGTTCGAGACGATATTCCACGAGTCGGTGCTGGGGGTGGATTTTGCCGGACATGTCGTGCTGGTGAAGTGCTACTCCGGCATGGCGAACGCTGCCTGTGGGGTGTTCGACGCCTTGAAATGGAAGAATGTCGTCGGTACGCTTTCCGGCGACGATACATTCCTTATCGTGGCCCGTTCGGAGCGGGACGCAAAGACCATCTGTTCGGAACTGACCCGTCATATCGGGCAGAAATAAACGCGGGAGTGAAACTATGCTGAGCAGCCTGCAAATCGAAAATGTTGCAGTTATCCAGAAAGCAAACGTCCATTTCGAAAAGGGCCTCAACGTCCTGACCGGTGAGACGGGCGCAGGCAAATCCATCCTCATCGACTCCATCAACGCCATTCTGGGCAACCGCACTTCCAAGGATCTTGTGCGCACCGGCGCGGCCAAGGCCGTCATCCGGGCCGCGTTCGAGGACGTGCCGCCTGCTGTTCTCGACAGCCTCGAAAAGGCAGGCTATGAGCGCTCGGAGGCCCTGCTGCTCAGCCGTGAGATCACCGCCGAGGGCAAGAGCACCTGCCGTATCAACGGGATGCCGGCTACTGCCGCCGTCCTGCGGGAGCTTTGCGGCGGGCTTATCAACATCAACGGTCAGCACGACTCCGTGGGCCTGCTGAACCCGGCCCGTCATGAGGGCATTCTGGATGCTTACGCCCAGAACAGCGCTGAATATCAGGCGTATTATGCGATCTACCGGGAACTGGTCGGCGTCAAAAAGACGCTGGACGCCATGATAACCGACGAGAGCGAAAAGCAGCGCCGTATCGACCTGCTGAGCTATCAGGTGCAGGAGATCGACGATGCCGGCCTGACGGCAGGGGAGGAGCAGACGCTGGAAAGCCGCCGCAAAGTGCTGACAAATGCGTCCACCATCCGGGACCGTATCGCACAGTGTTACGCGCTGCTCTCCGGCGGCGACGAGGCCCCGGGAGCTGTTGACCTTCTGGGCGAAGCCTCCAACGCTGTGGACGCAGCGGCACAGCTCGACGGAGAGCTGTCTGCCGGTGCGGGCCAGCTGCTCGACCTTTATTACACCGCAAAGGACGTCGCCGCAGACCTCATTGGCCGTCTGGACGCCTACGACACCAACGACGCAGAGCTGGACGAGATCGAGCAGCGCATCGACCTTATCTATAAGCTCCGGCGGAAGTACGGCGACACGGTGGAAGACATCCTTGCCTTTGGCGAACGGGCGCGGAAAGAACTTGAGATGATACAGTCCTCGCAGGAGAGGGTAGAGCACTTGCAGAAAGAGCAGCGCCGCCTTTACACCCTCGCGCGGGAAAAGGCCGAAGCCCTGACCCAGACCCGTCTGAAAGCTTTTGATGAGCTGAACAAGCGTATCTCTGGCACGCTGGACTTTCTGAATATGCCGGGCGTGCGGATGACGCTTCGCCATTCGCGCGGGCCGCTGGCCAGCCATGGACAGGACAGCATCGAGTTCTATATCTCCACAAACCCCGGCGAAGCCCCGAAGCCTCTGGCAAAGATCGCCTCGGGGGGTGAACTGAGCCGTATTACCCTTGCCATTAAAAACGCAATGGCTGATAAGGACGCCGTTCCGACGGTCATCTATGACGAGATCGACAGCGGCGTATCGGGCAAAGCGGCCAGCCGTATCGGCGAGGTATTGCGTCAGAGCGCCGAGGGCCATCAGATCCTCTGCATCACTCATACCGCGCAGATCGCTGCACTGGCCGACTGCCATCTGCTCATTCAGAAAAATATCACGAACGAGCGTACCTATACTGAGATACACCCGCTGGACGAGAATGGCCGTGTAGAGGCGCTGGCCCGCCTCATCTCCGGCGACCATGTCACAGAGCTTTCGCTGGCCAATGCTCGGGAAATGCTGGGCCGGAACGCAGAAAAATAAGAAAAAGCCAGCGCTTGACATTCCGGCAGGGATGTGCTAAACTGAATCTCGTTGAAAGGCGAAGATGGGAACCGAGTACCCTGATGCGCTCTGCCCAGAGAGGCCCCGGCTGGTGAAAGGGGCTGCAGAGACGCAGGTGAAATACGTCCCTGAGCCGCAGGCTGAACGAATAGTAGGCTGTGCCGCGTGCGAGCGTTACAAACGCAGGAGTGTCACTCTACTCTGGGGTGCGCACTCGTGAGGCCGTTTCTGTGAAGAGGCGGCAAACAGAGGTGGTACCGCGAATTTTATCGCCCTCTGCCAAATTTATTTTGGCAGGGGGTGTTTTATTTTCCCTCTGCCCGACAAACAGGAGGAAATTTTTATGACTCTGTACGAAGAACTCAAGGCCCGCGGCCTCGTGGCTCAGATCACCGATGACGAGATCATCGACCTCATCAACAACGGCAAGGCCACCTTCTACATCGGCTTTGACTGCACCGCCGACAGCCTGACTGCCGGCCACTTCATGGCCCTGACCCTGATGAAGCGTCTGCAGATGGCAGGCAACAAGCCCATCGCTCTTATCGGCGGCGGCACTACCATGATCGGCGACCCCTCCGGCCGCACCGATATGCGCAAGATGCTGACCAAGGAGGACATCGCCCACAACGCCGCCTGCTTCAAGAAGCAGATGGAGAAGTTCATCGACTTCTCCGACGGCAAGGCTCTGATGCTGAACAACGCCGACTGGCTGCTGAATCTGAACTACGTCGAGCTGCTGCGCGACGTGGGCGCCTGCTTCTCCGTCAACAACATGCTGCGTGCCAAATGCTATGAGCAGCGCATGGAGAAGGGCCTGTCCTTCCTCGAGTTCAACTACATGATCATGCAGAGCTACGACTTCTACTACATGTTCCAGCATTACGGCTGCAACATGCAGTTCGGCGGCGATGACCAGTGGAGCAATATGCTGGGCGGCACCGAGCTTATCCGCCGCAAGCTGGGCAAGGATGCTTATGCTATGACCATCACCCTGCTGACCGACTCTCAGGGCAAGAAGATGGGCAAGACCGCCGGCAACGCCGTCTGGCTCGACCCCAACAAGACCAGCCCCTTCGAGTTCTACCAGTATTGGCGCAACGTCGGCGATTCGGATGTCATGAAGTGCATCCGTATGCTGACCTTCCTGCCGCTGGAGCAGATCGACGAGATGAGCACCTGGAAGGACCAGCGCCTCAACGAGGCCAAGGAGATCCTCGCCTTCGAGCTGACCAAGATGGTCCACGGCGAAGAAGAGGCCACCAAGGCCCAGAATGCAGCCCGCGCCCTGTTCAGCGGTGCTGCCGGTGATGCTGAGCATATGCCCAACACTCAGCTGACCGAGGCTGACCTGACCGACGGCTCCATCGGCATCCTGACCCTGATGGTCAAGGCTGGTCTGGTTGCTTCCAACGGTGAGGCCCGCCGTCTCGTCGTGCAGGGCGGTGTTCTGGTGGACGGCGAGAAGGTCGCTGCTCCCACGGTCAGCTTCACTGCTGAGCAGCTGTCCAAGGGCATCGTCATCAAGAAGGGCAAGAAGGTCTACCACAAGGTGAGCCTGTAAATCTTCTGATAAAGTAAAAAGACCCGGCTGGTTCCTCTCCGCAGAGGGGAGACCCGCCGGGTCTTTTGCTGCAACAGCACCCATGCCTGTTTTATCAGACACGGGTGCTGTTTATATCGTTGTTACAGCTCGTAAGCCTTTTTCAGGGCCTCATAGGCTGCGTCCTCGTTCTCCGAACGGACCAGAAGGGAAATGTCCAGATCGCTGGTGGTGATGAGCAGAACTTCGATGCCTGCCATCGCCAGAGCATTCAGGGCGCGGGCGGCGACGCCGCAGCTGGTGACCATCTCCTCGCCGAAGAGATTCAGCTTGGAGTAGCCCACACTGATGAGGGGAGAAGCCTTGGCGTCCTTGTCCAGATTTGCCGCAGAGATGGCCTTCATGACCAGCGGCAGGTCACTGCTGGATGCCGTGAAGCTGAAGTCCATGCTGGTGCCGTGGGGAGCGCTCTGGCTGATCATATCCACCACGACGCCAGTGTCGGCGAAGATCTGCAGATAACGTGCCATCGTGTTGCCCTTGAACTCGGCATCCTGCACACTGATCATCATCAGGCTCGGCTCAATATTGATTTTGGATACACCGTACATAGTAAACACTCCATTCTGCCCATCGGGCGTTCCGATACAAGCTTTATGCAAGCTCCAAAAATTCGCTGTTGATGTAGGTCTGTGCCGTCTGGCGGATGTAATCGTACCCAAAAGAAGGATACGCGGCGCGGACGCCATGGGCTTGTGCAAGCTCCGGCGTGTAATCCCGGAACAGATACGTGCGGACGTTAGACTTTCCGGCGTCATAGTGGGTCACGGTCACATGGAGCTTCGGGCCGCGCACCGCGCAATGGACGCTGCCGTCCGGCTCGGTGGTCTGCTCCAGTTCCAGCGTCAGGACCGCGCCGATGAGCTGGTCAGGCTTGCTTTGGGTGCTCAGGAAATTTCCCAGCGAATAGGCCACAAATACGTTCCGTCCATCGGCTGCGGTGCGCCATTCGGCGTCCTGCAGGACGTGCGGGTGGGTTCCGATGATCACATCCGCGCCCCAGTCGGCCAGAGATTGAGCTAAGGTGCGCTGCGCCTGTGTGATGTTGTGGCTGTCCTCGACGCCCCAGTGTACGCCGACTACCACAAAATCGGCCTCCTGCCGGGCCGCCCGCACCTGCTGCTCCATGACATCCTGCTGGCTGGTGTAGATGATGTTTGCGGTCATCTTGCTGTTCCGGGGGATGCCGTTGGTGTGCTCGGTGTAGGAAAGGTACGCGATCTTTACGCCGGCTACTGTCTGGATGGGGATGCGGCCATAGTCCGCCTCGCCCTTCCACAGGCCGGTGGTGATCACATCCTCGGGCATCGTCTCCCAGAATCGGAGGGTGGCGGCAATGCCCGCAGCTCCCTTATCGTAGGTGTGATTGTTCGAGAGACTGAACACTCGGAAGCCTGCCCGGTAAAGCGCTTCGGCGCACTCACCGGGGGTCGAGAAGCAGGGATAGGTAGAGGGCGCAAGCTCTTTGCTGCAGAGCGTCTCCTGATTGATCCAGTTGATGTCCTGCTGTGCATAGAAATCGAGCAGATTCATATAGCAGTAATCAAAGCTGTATCCTTCGCCCTCTGCAGCCCGCCGGGCGGCCTGCGAATAGATGGGTGCATGGATGAGGTTGTCCCCTGTAGCCGAGAAGCGCAATGTCGTGACGACAGGCTGCGGCTCAGGCACAGCAAGTTCCTCCGAAACAGCAGGGGACTCCACCTCCGCTGCCGGAGGAACTGCATCCACGCTGCGGCGGGGCCAGAGGCGCAGAGAGAGCAGCACCGATACGGCCACCAGCAGGACCCCCAGTGTGTACAGGGTGACGCCCTTATGCGAGGTGTGCTTTTGGGCGGAACGCCGACGGCGGGGAGGGGCTGCGTGCTTTGCGTGCTTGGCCATAGGCTCGTCTCCTGACGCACGATACCGTGCCTTATGATGCCATGCGCAGAAAAGCTTACATCTCTGCGATCATGTTACTCATATTGTACAGGCCGGGCTCCTTTTTTGCAAGATAAACGGCGGCATTTATTGCGCCATTTGCAAAAATATTGCGGGAATATGCCGTATGGCGGAGGGTGATGACCTCATCCGGGCCGCAGAACAGCACCTCATGGTCGCCCACGATGCTGCCGCCGCGCACGGCGCTGATGCCGATCTCCTTGGGGTCGCGCTTCTGGCGGACAGCGGAACGGTCATAGACGTAATGGTATGCGCCGTCGTTCTCTTCGTTGATGGCGTCAGCCAGCATCAGGGCCGTGCCGCTGGGAGCGTCCAGTTTGTTGTGATGGTGCTGCTCAACGATCTCGATGTCGTAGTTTGCGCCCAGAATGGCCGATGCACGCTTGCACAGCTCGGACAGGACGTTGATGCCCATGGACATATTGGCGCTCTTGAACACCGGGATGCTGCGGGAGAGCTGGACGAGCTTCAGCTGCAGTTCCTCGGAAAGGCCGGTGGTGCAGACCACGATGGGCAGCTTGTGAGCCTCACAGTAGGGCAGAGCCTTCTCGACCGCTGCCGGAGCGCTGAAGTCGATGACGACGTCGCCCTTGCCGTCCAGCTTGTCCAGACTGTCGTACACGGGAATGCCGTTCATCTCACCGTCCTTCATGTCGATGCCGGCCACGACGCGGCAATCCTCACGCTGGGCGATCATCTCGCACAGCACATGGCCATCCGGCCGCCGATGCCCTGAATGATAATATCCGTCATTGTTATGATCCTCTTTTTTATCATACGGCAAATGCCCGGAGATCTGTCTCGCCGGGCATTTGCACATAAAATCGTTTATTCTTTGATAAGACCTGCAGCCTGCAGAGCCTGCTCGATCTGCTCCTTGTGTGCGTCGCCGGGCTCCACGAGGGGCAGTCGGCACTCACCGGCCTCCCAGCCCAGCACGTTCATGGCGTACTTGACCGGGATGGGGTTGACCTCGCAGAAGAGCGCATCGCACAGGGGCAGCATCTCCAGCTGCAGCTCGCGGGCCTTGGCGGTATCACCGTCGAACCATGCCTTGCAGCAGTTGTGAACAAGCTCAGGCTTGACATTGGAGACGACGCTGATGACACCCTTGCCGCCCAGGGACAGCAGGGGAACCACCTGGTCATCGTTGCCGGAGTAGATGTTCAGCTCGTCGCCGCAGAGGGCCGCGATCTTTGCCACCTGACCGATATTGCCGGAGGCTTCCTTGATGCCGTTGATGAGCGGGTGCTTGCTCAGCTCCTTGGCCGTCTCGGGGGCGATGTTCAGGCCGGTGCGGGAAGGCACGTTATACAGGATGACCGGAATGCCGCCGGCCTCTGCCATTGCGGTGAAGTGGGCGACAAGGCCAGCCTGAGAGGTCTTGTTATAGTAGGGGGTCACCAGCAGCAGAGCGTCTGCGCCGCAGGCGGCAGACTTTGCAGCCAGAGCACAGCCGTGGTCGGTGTCGTTGGAACCGGCACCGGCGATGACAGGCACACGATGGTTCACGAGGTCCACGGTATACTTGATGGCGGCCAGCTGTTCCTCGTCGGTCATGGTAGAGCACTCGCCGGTGGTGCCGCAGATGACGATGGCGTCGGTGCCGCGGGCGATCTGATCCTCAACGATGCGGCCCAGCTCATCGAAATTGATGCTGCCGTCCTCGTACATCGGGGTGATGATGGCAACACCCGCACCAGTAAAAACAGGATTCTTCATAGCAAAAAACTCCTTTGCAGCGCGTTGAAGTTCAAAAAGCGCACAGATCAGTCAAAATAGCCCTTGGCTGCCAGCAGCTCAGCCAGCAGCACTGCGCCGCCGGCAGCGCCGCGCAGGGTGTTGTGGCTCATGCAGGCGAACTTGTAATCAAACAGGGTGTCCTCACGCAGACGGCCGATGCAGACGGCCATGCCGTGCTCGGTGTTGCGGTCCAGCTTGGGCTGGGGACGGTCGTTCTCCTCGAAGTAGTGGAGGAACTGCTTGGGTGCGCTGGGCAGGTCCAGCTCCTGTGCGGGGCCGCGGAACTCGGCCCAGGCCTTGAGGATCTCTTCCTTGCTGGGCTTCTTATCAAAGCTCACGAAGACAGCGGCGGTGTGACCGTCAGAGACAGGCACACGGAAGCACTGGGCAGTGATGACAGGCTTCTCGGCGTTGACGATGTGGTCGCCCTCAATATGACCCCACAGCTTGAGAGGCTCACGCTCGCTCTTTTCTTCCTCGCCGCCGATGTAGGGGATGACGTTGTCGATGATCTCAGGCATCCGGTCGAAGGTCTTGCCGGCACCGGAAATGGCCTGATAGGTGCAGACCAGAGCCTTGCTGACGCCGAAATCCTTCATCAGGGGGTGCAGGGCAGGGACATAGCTCTGCAGGCTGCAGTTGGACTTGACAGCGATGAAGCCGCGCTTGGTACCCAGGCGCTTGCGCTGAGCGGGGATGATGTCGATGTGGTCGGCGTTGATCTCAGGCACGACCATCGGCACGTCCGGAGTGAAGCGGTTTGCGCTGTTGTTGGAGACGACGGGGCATTCTGCCTTGGCGTAAGCCTCTTCCAAAGCCTTGATCTCGTCCTTCGGCATATTGACGGCGCAGAAGATAAAGTCCACCTGAGAGGCGACCTCCTCCACCTTGGATGCATCCAGCACCACCATCTTCTTGACGCTCTCCGGCATCGGGGTGGTCATGGCCCAGCGAGAACCGACAGCCTCCTCATAGGTCTTGCCGGCGCTCCGGCCGGAAGCGGCCAGAGTCGTCAGCTTGAACCAGGGATGATTTTCGAGCAGAGTAACAAAACGCTGGCCTACCATACCGGTGGCACCGACGACGCCCACTTTATATTGTTTATCCATTTCCAGCACCTTTCCTTTCAAAAAAAGCCAATTCGCATAAGACTCCGCTTGCAAAGCAGACGTCTATGCAATATAATAGATACCGCTATATAGAATTTATGATAACATTGATACGGCATTCGTGTCAATCATCGGAAAGGCAAATGCTAACTATGTTAAAAAAAGATTTTTGGTACGATTTACCCAAAGAGCTCATTGCGCAGGAGCCAGCGTCCCCCCGTGATGCGGCCCGCCTGATGGTCCTGAGCCAGAAAGACGACAGCATCCAGCACCGTATCTTCCACGACCTGCCCGAATACCTCGAACCGGGCGACCTGCTGGTGGTCAACAACTCCAAAGTCCTGCCCGCCCGCATCGTGGGCATCAAGCAGCCCACCGGTGCCGTCTGCGAGCTGCTGCTCCTGCGGCAGGTGAAGGGCGACCAGTGGGAGTGCCTTGCAAAGCCCGGCAAGCGGATGCAGCCCGGTACCAAGGTCAGCTTTGGCGACGGCAGCCTGACGGCCATCGTGGACGAGACGCTGGAAGACGGCAATAAGTTCGTCACCTTCTACTACGACACTGAGACCCTCTACGAGAAGCTGGACGAGTTCGGCAAGATGCCTCTGCCGCCCTATATCACCAAGCAGCTGGACGACCAGAGCCAGTATCAGACTGTCTATGCCAAGGAGCTGGGCAGCGCTGCCGCTCCCACAGCCGGCCTCCACTTCACGCCAGAGCTGATGGATACCATCCGCGCCAAGGGCGTCAACATCACCGAGGTGACGCTCCATGTCGGCCTCGGTACCTTCCGTCCCGTGCAGGAAGACGAGATCGCCGACCACAAGATGCACAGCGAGTGGTACTCCGTCAGCGAGGAGACTGCAAAGCTCATCCATGACACCAAGGCTGCAGGCCATCGTGTCATCGCCGTAGGCACCACCAGCTGCCGCACGCTGGAAGCCGTCGCCGCCAAGTACGGCGAGATCAAAGCCTGCAGCGGCAACACCGACATCTTCCTCTATCCCGGTGTCAAGTTCAACTGCATCGACGGCCTTATCACCAACTTCCATCTGCCCGAAAGCACCCTCATCATGCTGGTGTCGGCGCTGTATGGCTACGAAAAGACGATGGTTGCCTATAAGGTGGCTGTCGAGCAGAAATATCGGTTCTTCAGCTTTGGCGATGCGATGCTGATCTTGTAACTATTATAGCGCTTCGCCGCTGTAATATCCCGACTCTGTATCCGCAGCGAGAGCATACGCCCCCTGCGGCAGGATGCACGGCTGTTTTCCGTGCGCAGAAAGGAAAAATATTATGCCTTCTTTGACGACCTACAAGCTGCTCAAGCAGGAGCACAACGCCCGGCGGGGCGAGTTCAAGACCGTACACGGCACGGTGCAGACCCCCGCATTCCAGAATGTTGCCACCGCCGGCGCCATCAAGGGCGGCCTGTCTGCCCATGACCTGAAGGACATCGGTGCGCAGGTCATGCTCTGCAACACCTACCATCTGCATCTGCGTCCCGGCGACAAGCTGGTAGCCGATATGGGCGGCCTGCACAAGTTTACCCGCTGGAACGGCCCCATCCTCACCGACAGCGGCGGATTTCAGGTGTTCAGCCTCGCAAAGCTGCGCAAGATCACCGAAGAGGGCGTGACCTTTGCCTCTCACCTCGACGGCCATCGCATCTTCATGGGTCCTGAGGAAAGTATGCAGATCCAGGCAAACCTCGGTTCCACTATCGCCATGGCCTTTGACGAGTGTGTCGAGAACCCCGCCCAGCACGATTACTCCAAAGCCAGCTGCGAGCGCACCACCCGCTGGCTCAAGCGCTGCAAGGATGAGATGGCCCGCCTGAAGCATGAAGGCATCTCCGTCAACCCCGACCAGCTGCTCTTCGGCATCAATCAGGGCTGCACCTTCGCCGACCTGCGCGTGGAGCACATGAAGCAGATCGCCGACCTGGACCTGGACGGCTACGCCATCGGCGGCCTCGCTGTGGGTGAGCCCACTGAGGTGATGTACGAGATGATCAGCGCGGTCGAGCCCTATATGCCCAAGGATAAGATCCGTTACCTGATGGGCGTAGGCACTCCCGGCAACATCATCGAGGCCGTCTCCCGCGGCGTGGACCTCTTCGATTGCGTCATGCCCAGCCGCAACGCCCGCCACGGCCACCTGAACACCTGGGGCGGCATCATCAACATCAAGAACGCCAAGTACGAGCGTGACGAGCGCCCCATCGACCCCGCCTGCGGCTGCCCGGCCTGCCGGAACTACTCCCGCGCCTATATCCGCCACCTGTTCAAGGCAGAGGAACTGCTGGGTATGCGTCTGGCCGTCATGCACAACCTCTGGTTCTATAATCACCTGATGGAGCGCATCCGCGATGAGCTGGATGCAGGCACCTTTACCGCCTTCCATGACCGCTATGTCAAGCTGCTCGACACACGAATTTGAGATTTAGCCTTGAAACATGCCGGATAAGCGCGTATAATAAGGTCATATGAATTTGAGAGGAGATTTTGCCCCATGCAATTTCTGACTACGACCGAAAGCTACATCAGCCTTTTCTTTACTCTGGCTCTGATGCTGGTGATGCTCTACTTCATGATCTACCGTCCCCAGAAAAAGCAGGAGAAGAAGGACGCTGCAATGCGCTCTTCTCTGGAGATCGGCGATCAGGTCACCACCATCGGCGGCGTCATCGGCCGTGTGGTCGCCATCAAGGACGACACTTTCGTGCTGGAGACTGGCGCTGACCGTGTGAAGATCCGCTTCACCAAGAACGCCATCAGCTCTGTCGAGAAGCTGAACATGGACAACGCCCCCAAGAAGTAATAATTTTCCGGATCCGTGCTTTGAACGCGTCTCCCTGCATACAGTAGGTGCAGGGAGGCGCGTTTTTATGTCTGATACCAAGAAGTTCCCGGCGATAGGGCTGCTGGTCGTTTTCGGAGTGGGCAGTGCGGCAGCAGCTGTGAGCCTGGCAGGGTTCGGCTGGCTGATGGTCAAACGGGGCCTGACGCAGGAAGCCGCTGCTCCGCTGGCCACGGCGGCAGTCTGTCTCGGCAGCTTTCTCAGCGGCCTGCTGATGGCCATTCTGCAAAAGGGCAAAGGGCTCGTCTGGGGCGCAGCGGAAGGAGCACTCTTTGCAGGGCTGCTTTTTATTCTGGGTACACTGTACCAGAGTGAGTGGGAAACGATGCAGTTCGTCCGGGCAGGGCTTGTCCTGCTGATGGGGGTTCTGGGCGGGGTCCTCGGAATGCTGCGCGCGGAGCGAAAGCGGCGCTGAATGCTCAGTCCACGCTACAGCGGCCATACACAACAAAAGCAGGAGGGAAAAAGCACGATGTGGGTCTATCAGGAAACGAAAACAAATGCAGCGGCGCTTGTGCCGACGCTGCCGGAAGATACAGCGGGCGAGTCTCTGGCAGAAAAAGAAGCCATGACGCCTGTCTCCAAGCCGTTGGCGGAGCTTCCGCCTCAGAAAGCTCCCCGGCGGAAGCCCTTCCAGGCCAGCCGGGACTGCATCCTTCTGGCGGCGGCCTATCTCTTCGGTACGCTGATGGCGGGCGTTTTGCAGGCGCTGTGCGACGCTGAAGAGATGGAAACGCTGGCCTATTATCTGGACTGCTGGCGCGGAGTGTTTGCGGCGTCCAGTGCAGCACAGGCGGTGGGACTGTTCGGGGCAGAGCTGGCTGTCGTCCTCGGGGCGGCGGCAGTGTTCCTCCTGCTGGGGCTCTCGGCAGTGGGGCCGCTGCCTATCTTTCTGTTTGCGATGTTATACGGGACAGGCTCCGGCCTGCTCTCGGCGCAGCTTCTGGATAGCCTCGGGGCAAAACAGCTCGTTCTCTTTTTGCTCACAGCCAGCCTTCCGACGGCACTGGCGGCGGGTGCGCTCTGTTTGTTCGGTGCCTCGGCTCTGCAGGTCAGCAGCCGCATCCACGCCTTCTCTTTTGGCAGAGGCGGAAAGGGAAACGGCAGTCTGCATCCGGCAGGAGCACGGCTCCTGGTGGGGCAATTCGCCTTACTGGCGGTCTGTCTCTGCCCGCTCTGCGGTGCGGCCACCGGCCTTGTATGTCTTGCAAATCGTCTGATGCAGGCCGGATAAGCGCCCGGCTTTCTTGCGGCCTCGGGCCGGATGTGGTATGATAAAGAAAATGATTTTCATGAAATGAAAACAGGGAGTCCAGAATGAAAGAACCAAAGCTGAAAACCGTATACGTCTGCTCCAACTGCGGAGAGACAAGCCCCCGCTGGATGGGCCGCTGCCCCAGCTGCGGCAGCTGGAACACCATGAACGAGGATGTGGTCGCCGAAGCACCCAAGGCCGGGCTTTCCGGCGGCAAAGCCGCTGCGCCTGTCCGGCAGGAGGGCGTCACCTCGCTGACGGCAAGGCGTCTGGCCGACATCAGCACGACCGAGGAAAAGAGCCGCATCCTGACGGGCATTTCCGAGCTTGACCGCGTATTGGGCGGCGGCATCGTGTTGGGCGGCGTCGTACTGCTGAGCGGTGAGCCGGGCGTGGGCAAATCTACGATGCTTTTGCAGCTCTGCGGTGCCATCTCCAACCAGCACACGGTGCTGTATATCACGGGCGAAGAGTCCGTCCGTCAGGTCAAACTGCGTGCGGCCCGCCTGAAAGTCCCGCAGGATAACATCTATCTGGCGGCAGAAAATGACGTAGACGAGATCTGCGGCCTCATCGAGAAAGAAAAGCCGGAACTGGTCGTCATCGACTCCATCCAGACCATGCGGTGCATGGACATCTCGTCTTCGTCCGGCACGGTCAGTCAGGTGAAAGAGAGTGCGGCCCGCCTGCTGGCCGTCGCCAAAAAGCAGGAGATCCCGATGTTTATCGTGGGCCATGTCAACAAGGACGGCGCTATCGCAGGCCCGAAGGTCATGGAGCACATCGTGGATACTGTTCTTTACTTTGAGGGAGACAAAATGCTGCCGTACCGCATCCTGCGGGCGGCTAAAAATCGCTATGGCTCCACCAACGAGCTTGGTATGTTTGATATGACAGGGCAGGGCCTTGAGGAAATCGAAAATCCGTCCCAGATGCTCCTGGAAGGCCGTCCGCTGGGCGTTTCCGGGAACTGCGTCGCCTGTACCATGGAAGGCAGCCGCCCCATTCTGAGCGAGATACAGGCCCTTGCGACCAAGACGAATTTCCCGGCACCCCGGCGGGCCTGCAGCGGCTACGACTACAACCGCATGAACCTGCTCATCGCCGTGCTGGAAAAGCGTGCAGGTTATTTCTTCGGCAATCTGGACGTGTATATCAACATCGTCAGCGGCATCACCCTGCGGGATACCGCCTGCGACCTTGCCGTCTGTCTGAGCATGGTGTCTTCGCTTCTGGACTGCCCCGTGAGCGATAAGCTCATTGCCATCGGTGAAGTCGGCCTCGGCGGCGAGGTGCGCAGTGTACCGAATCTGGAGCAGCGTCTGCGGGAAGCGGAACGTATCGGCTTTGAGCGTGCCGTCGTACCAAAGCACAGCCTTGCACATCTGAACGCCGCCGATTATCCCGGCATGAAGCTTGTCGGTGCCGCTTATATCTCGGACGCCATCCATGCCCTGAAATCTGACCGTCTGTGACCATAAAAAGAGGAAACCATGTCGATTTATCTGGACGAGAAAAATCCCGAAAAACATAAGCCTTTTGATGATGCCTCGCCGGACATCGCCGCGTATGTGCGCTATCTGGAAGTCATCGCAGGCAAAAGCCCCAACACGGCCTTCAGCTATTACTGCGACCTGCGCAATTTCAGCCGCTTTATGAAGCGCCGGCGCGGCCTTGCTGCAGGCGATGCAGAGATAAAGGACATCGACCCCAAGGGGCTCGATACGGCTTTCTGGGGCAGTGTGACCAAGGAAGACGTTTATGAGTATCTGTACTTTCTGAACAGCGAGTGCGGCAACAAAAAATCTTCGACGGCCCGGCGGCTGGCCAGTCTCCACGGCTTTTATGATTATCTGGTCAATCAGGTAGACTTGCTCAAAGAGAACCCGACAGCGTCCATCAAGCCGCCCAAGCAGGATAAAGTCCTTCCCAAGTACCTGACGGCAGAGCAATCCATGGACCTTCTGGAAAGCACCCAGACCCAGAGCGATTTCCCGGAACGGGATTACTGCATGGTCGTGCTGTTTCTGAACTGCGGGATGCGTCTTTCGGAGCTTGTCGGCATGGACCTCGGCGACATCGACATGGAACAGCGGCAGATTCGTTTGTTCGGCAAAGGCCATAAAGAGCGGATGGTCTACCTGAATGATGCCTGCATGGAGGCATTGCAGATCTATCTGAACAAGCGCAACACGATGGAGGGTCTGAACCCCAAAGAGAGAGCTGTCTTTATCACCCGGCGGCGCAAGGAGCGAATCTCAAACCGCAGGGTAGAGCAGCTGGTCACCGGCGCTATGAAAGCAGCGGGTCTGCGTGGTTTTTCCACCCATAAGCTCCGTCATACTGCCGCGACGCTGATGTATCAGACTGGCAACGTGGATATTCTGACCCTCAAACAGCTTCTGGGCCACAGCAGCGTCGGCACGACACAAATTTATACACACCTGCAGGAATTTCAGGTGCGTGCGGCCATCGAGCAGAATCCGCTGGGTGAAGTCAAGAAGGCAAGCTTGGATACAACATCGAGGGAGACAGGGGAGAGCAAGGGGGAATTTGCCGATCCTTCATCGGATGAGCCTGAAAATGATGCGCCGGACGGCCCGATGGAGGCCTTTGAGGGTGCCGCACAGGAAGGTTTCCGGGTGGATGTCTCGAGCCTTGCGAATACGGAGAGCACCGACAAATGATGACATCTGATGAGCAGATACAGAAGCTTCGGCGCGATGAGGCCGCGCTGATGACAGAATGGCAGACACGCCGGGCGCAGTCTGCCTGTTTTAACGCCGACGGCGTTGTGGACTATGAGCGCTGGTCAGCACTTCCGGACGGAAAACATATCGTTGTACTGTTAAAAGAAACGAATGGGCTGCACGGAAGCCTCGTGGAGTTTCTTTATCATGGGGGCAGCAAAACCTACTACAGGACGTGGAATAATGTCGCGCGCTGGGCAAATATGATTTTGAACGGCACATACTGGGAATTTGTGCCAAAATCTTTGCTGGACGATATGGTGCGGAATATCGCTGTGGTAAACCTGAAAAAGTGTCCGGGCGGTGCCATCGCAAGCTCAAAAGCGGTACGGCAGGCCGCCCGGCAGGATGCGGACCGACTGAAACGTCAGATACAGCTCTACGAACCAGGAATCATCCTGACCGGCGGCTGGGGGCTGGTATCGAACATTTTACATGATGAGATATTTGCAGATGATGCTGAATGGATCAGGCCCAATGAAGAGACTGCATTGTGGTATTACAAAAGCAGTTTGGTCTGCACAGGTAAAGAAACACTCGTTGTGAGTATGCCGCATCCGAATCGAGCGGCAAAGAACTGGACATTAGAGTTAGAAAAGGTTTTACGAGCAACCGGACGATTGTAAAACAAAAAAGCTGATAAAAACATACAAAGTAATGCATTCAAATAACACAACTGTACAAAACCCGAAAAACCGGCCCAGCCAGCCCAAAAGGCTCAGGAGCCGCCGGAAAGGCCCGAAACCCGAAAAAGAGGGCTTTTTCACTCCCCTATATTTCGTATAACCTGCATTATACGAAATATTATAAAAATCAAAAACAGAGGCCCCCTTCTCCTGCGTTCCGTCATCGGTGCAGGTTTTGGGAGCCTCTGCTGTTCTTTTATATCATTTCATTTGGGACGTGTGGATCGCCTGCCAAGCAGACATCGTAAAATACAGCTGGACAAGACCGCTTTCATGCGAGCGTCCATTGCATCAGACTTTACAGCGGTGTATCCAGCGGCTGTGTTCCAAAGTATGCACAGATCGCTTCATAGTAAACGCGCGCCACTGTCTTACAGCCTTCTTCGCTGCCAAACTGTGCAACATCTTCTTCGCTGGTCACAAAGCACTGTTCTGCCAGAACCGCCGGACAGTTTACATCTTCCAATAAGGTAAAGCTTCGCTCGTCCCTTACTTCGGTATGGGTGCTCTCTACGAGCTGCTTTACCTCGCCCTGATAATAAATGTACCGGATGCCGCCGTGGCCGCGAAGCTTTGCGCCTGCGGCCTGCATTCCCTGCGCCAGCTGCTGCGCGAAGTAATAGCTCTCCTGATGCCATGTACGGCCCGGAACGGACGGATAACACTCAAAGCCTGCAGCGGCAGAACCCTCCGGCGCGGAGTTGCCGTGGATGGACAGCAGCAGCTGCGGGCTCTGGGCATTGATGGCCCCTGCCCGCTCGCTGGGCTTTGCGGTGACATCATAGCTTTCGCGGGAACGCAGCGGGATGTAATTAGAGTCGGCCTCCAGCAGCGCAAGCAGAGCCTCGGAGGTCTGGGCCGTCATCTCTTTTTCTTCGACGACTCCCCTTGCGCCCGGGTCGCTTCCGCCGTGGCCGGCATCAATGCAGACCCGGTAAGGCGGGTCGCCCACCACAGGCCGGAAAGGTTCTTCCCCGCTCTCATTTCGCCCAGAGCCGAACAGCGCTGCCTTCCAAAGGAAAAATGCTGCACTGAAGCAGACGACGCACACCAAAAGGCCGATGACCGTCGCAGCGGACGGGCCGCACTGTCTTCTCCGGCGTGCGTGTCTCGGATTTGAACGTCCTGCCATCGGCTTACTTCAGCTCGACGACGGTCACGCCGCTCTCGCCCTCGCCGTAACGGCCCAGACGGAAGCTCTTGACCATTCGGTTTCCCCGCAGATGCTTATGGATCGCCGTGCGCAGTGCGCCGGTACCATTGCCGTGGATGAGATATACCACCGTCTGACCGTTCAAAATCGCACGGTCGATGAAGGAATCCACCTCCGGCAGCGCCTCGTCTACGGTAAGACCCAGCAGGTTGCACTCCATCTTTGCGGTGCGCTGTACGCGCTCTACCCTGCCATTGGGCCGGTTAGCATCGCCGGTCAGGCGGGAGTAACGCTGCTGTGCCTTGGTCTGGGGTTTCGTCTCCTTGACCAGCTTTTCCGGCTGCTTGAGGCCCTTGAGCGGCACTTTCGTCTTGATGATGCCGGCCCGTACGAGAACATCGCCGTTTTTATCCGGCAGAGAGAGCACGGTAGCCAGCTGGTTCAGCTCTGCGATGCAGACCTCCTGCCCTACCTTGACTTCCTTCAGCGGAACGAACTCCTTGACCGGGTTGTGTACCACTTCAGTCCCCATAAAGAGCTTTTCGGACTCTTTCTTGGCGATCTCACGGGCGCGCTGAGCCTTCTGCTGGGTGCTCATCCGCTCGTCTTTCTGGATCTGGCGCAGCTCATCCGTCAGAGCGTAGGCCTTGCTCTCGACCTCCTGCGCCAGTGCGCGGGCCTTGGCGCGGGCAGCTTCCAGCTCATTCTCGCCCTGCTGGATAAGCTCATCGCGCTTCTGACGGGCTGCATCCAGCTGGTGGGCGGCCTCGTTTTTCAGGCCTTCCACCTCGTCCTGACTGGCTTTGAGCTGGAGCTTCAAATCATCCAGCTGGCCCAGAACGGCGTCCAGGCGCTTGTCTTCTGCGGACAGATGCTGCTGTGCCGCCTCAATGACCCGCTCCGGGATGCCGAGCTTTTCGCTGATAAGGAAAGCGTTGGACTTGCCCGGAACGCCGACGCTGAGCTTATAGGTGGGGCGCAGCGTCTCCAAATCGAACTCGCAGCTGGCGTTGACGACGCCCTTTGTCTCGAGAGCGAACACCTTCAATTCTGCATAGTGCGTTGTGGCCATCAGGAGCACACCGCGGCGGCGCAGCTCTTCGATGATGGCAACAGCCAGTGCTGCACCCTCCGCCGGGTCGGTACCGGCACCAAGCTCGTCCAGAAGCACCAGCGTGTGGGGCATGGCAAGCTCAAGGATGCCGGTGATCTTCTTCATATGACCGGAGAAGGTGGACAGGCTCTGCTCGATGCTCTGCTCATCGCCGATGTCCACGAGGAATTCGTCGAAGACACAGATCTCACTGCGCTCATCCGCCGGGATGAGGAAGCCGCACTGTGCCATCGCGCAAAGCAGACCGGCCGTTTTCAGAGTGACGGTCTTACCGCCGGTGTTGGGGCCGGTGATGATGAGCGAATCATATTCCCTGCCCAGCGAAATATCGACAGGAACGCACTTCTTTGCGTCGATGAGCGGATGACGCGCCCGGATGAGCGAGAACGACGTATCCGTCCGGACGGTGGGTTTGAACGCCTTCATATCCAGAGCAAGGCGGGCTTTTGCAAGCAGGACGTCGATTTCCAGCATGGCCTTATAGCTGTACTGGAACTGCGGCTCAATGGCTGCGACCTGACCGGTAAATGCTACCAGGATACGCTCGATCTCCTGGGCTTCCTGTGCGCGGTACTGAAGGATGCGTGCGTTTGCCTCCACGACAGCCTGCGGCTCGACGAAGACGGTCGCACCGGTAGACGAGACGTCATGGATGATACCGCTCACCTCACCGCGATACTCGCTTTTGACAGGAACGACATACCGGCCATTTCGGATGGAGAGACGCTCTCCTGTAAGTACTTGGAGGTGTCCATATTCCGGACCATGCTTTCCAGACGGTCGCGGATGCTGTTTTCCGTCGCACGGATCTTCTTGCGCAGGTCGTTCAGGGTGTGCGATGCCGTATCTGCCATTGCATCCGGTGCAAGGATGGCACTCGAAATTTGCTGCTCGAGGCCCGGCTGAGGAGCCAGCGCATAGAATAAGTCGTCCGTCGGAAGTGCATCGTGTTCCGAAGAGCCGTACCAGCTGACGAGGTTCTGAAAGTTGCGAAGCGCACCGGCCACCATCAGCAGTTCACCCATTGAAAGGACACCGCCCTTGACGGCGCGGGCGGCCAGCTGACTGACGCCCTCTACTCCACCGAAGCGGGGCGAGCCGTTTTTGATGAGCAGTGAATTGATGGCATCGGTCTGTTCCAGCGCATACCGCACTTCATCGGGGTCGCACTGAGGCTCGATGGCAAGGAGCTTTTCGCGGGACTCTTTGCACACACAGCCCTCCGCCGCCCGGGCAATGATCTTGTCCAGTTCCAGCGTTTTCAAATAACTTGTTTCCATAGTAATTCCTTATATCAAATCGATTTCAAATGGTTATGGCAGAACGGATCTCAAAAAGGCGTAGCTTTTCAACGGCTTGTCCAGATGGGTCAGCGCATATTGCTCTGCTGCTGTAGAAAGCTTTGCCAGACTGCCGACGGAAATACGGAAGCCGAATATCTTTTTATCTTCTACCAGACAGATATGCCGCAGCGCAAACAGCGCCCCGGCGTCCAGATTGCACTTCTTCCCCGCCTTTTGGGCGCAGGATTCGCAGAGCAGACAGCCCTCCGCCGGGTCGAGATAAAAGGCCGGGCCGTCGTAGGTGCCGCAGTCGCGGCAGTAGACCAGCTGCGGCAGAAAACCGCACTCACTCATGGTGCGCAGCTCAAATACAGCCTTGATGACCCGGAGGTCGGCCTTTTTCTCGCTTATCATGTAAAAGCAATTCAGGAGAAGCCTCAATTCTTTTGCGGCTTCGTCTCCTGTGGGCGAAAGCGCCGAGGCCATTTCCGCCATATACATGGCAAGGCTCATCCCTTCGATGGAGGACGAGATGCCGTGGAAGACGTTTTTGACATCCGCCTCTCGCACTGTATACATATTCCGTCCGGGGACAAGCACGAACTCCGAGTAACAAAAAAGCCCGCAGGCGCTGAACAGTTTGCTTTTCAGCCGCAGGCTGCTCTGCGCAGAGGCCGAGATGACTCCCAGCCCCGGCGTCAGAAGCGTGATGATCCGGTCTGATTCTTTATACCGGGTCTCTTTCAGGACAAGGCCCGGGGTCACAATGGTATCCATCTGTTTTTTCTCCTGCCGGGGCGGTGAGCCGCTGCTGAGCGAGCTGCCGCCTGTAGTCCAGATAACACAGAATATCACCGGTGCAGGCAAACGTCTGCCAGCTGAGTTCCACATCCATCGGACAACGCTCCCTTCTTTAAGGTATAGTGTCACCTCTATGGTACTGCGCTATCCCCGGGAAATCTGTCCTGTTATGAGGCTCAGCGGTTGGGCTGCTGCTTAAAGCCGAAATTGTTGAGCATGAACTCGTTATCGCGCCAGTCGGCTTTGACCTTCACCCAGCACTGTAAGTTGACGCGGCAGCCGAGAAACTCTTCGCAGTCGGTGCGGGCTGCACTGGCGATCTTCTTCAGCATCGCGCCGCCCTTGCCGATGACCATGCCCTTGTGGCTCTCCCGCTCACAGTAGATGTTCACGTCGATGTCCACGAGGTCGGTGCCGGGGCGCTCCTTGAAGCGCTCGACCACGACCGCAATGCCGTGCGGGATCTCGTCCCGCATATAGAGCAGAGCCTTTTCACGGATAACTTCCGCTACAAGCTCCTTCTCAGGCATATCGGTGTAGGCATCATCGTCAAAATAATGCGGGCCTTCCACGGCATAGCGGCTCAGTGCATCGAACAGTTCCTCGCAGTGGTCATTATCGCGGACACTGACGGTATAGACATCATCAAAGACGCCCAGCGCTTTCAGCTCCGCCTTGCGGGCCTCGCGGTCCGCCGGGTCTTTGACGAGGTCGGTCTTGTTGATGACCGCGATGGCCGGGCCTCCCTTTTTCAGAGCCTCGACCAGAACCATCTCCGATTCATTCAGCGCGCCGTAGGGCTCGAACAGCATCATGGACACATCGACATCAGCAATGGAGTCGCTGGCCGTCTTGTCCATCCGTTTGCCCAGCTTATTGTGGGGCTTATGCACGCCGGGAGTGTCCAGCAGAACGTACTGCAGAGGCCCGCGGGTGATGACGCCAGTAATACGGGTACGGGTGGTCTGGGGCTTGGAGGTGACGATAGCCACCTTCTCCCCCACCAGCAGATTCGTCAGGCTGGACTTGCCCACATTCGGGCGGCCAATGACCGCCACGAACACAGAGGATGTATCATAATGGCCCTGGATCGGTGTTTCGTTTTTCAAAATAGAACTCCTGTCTTTTTATTCCGTGTAGCTCACCGTGCGAGGCAGACCCAGCTGGATGAGGACAGCTTCTTCCTTCTCACGCATCCGCATGGCTTCCAGACCACCGTTCTCGTGGTCATAGCCCAGCAGATGGAGCATGGAGTGGACCGTCAGGAAAGCGACCTCTCTCTGCAGCGGATGGCCGTAGAGAGTCGC